>Ga0190266_10000045_pt1 | contig 17713 bp, 27 predicted proteins | sample Popmic220T_FD_132448 | JGI IMG/M metagenome (GOLD analysis project Ga0190266, IMG submission 132448) | Populus adjacent soil microbial communities from riparian zone of Indian Creek, Utah, USA - 220 T | ecosystem: Environmental > Terrestrial > Soil > Riparian zone | place: USA: Utah | collected...
ACATGGAAGGGCCAACGTCCTTTCCTATGATGCTAGCCTCTTGGATCTTGTTCCGATGGTGCAAGATCAATTACGGCCTAGGACAGATTCGCTTCTACAACAACTCCGTCATCCATCTCTGCCATTGCCAGTATGAATCAGACTTGTTCAATTATCAAGGTGCTGAGATTCATGTGCTGCTTATCGATGAGATCACACACTGGACCGAGTCGATGTATACGTACCTCAGAGGCCGTGTCCGCATGGTGGGTCTCACGGTGCCTCCCGAGTATGTTGGTCTCTTCCCGCGCGTGCTCGTCTCCGGCAACCCTGGCGGCATTGGGCATACTTGGGTCAAGGCCGCATTCATCGACAACGCTTCGCCGTTTGAAGTTCGCCAGATGCCGGAAGAGGAAGGTGGTCTAAAGCGTTCGTTCATACCTGCTAGGCTCGCGGACAACCCAGCACTGCTGAAGTCCGACCCGACCTACAGAGCGCGCTTGGCGGGCCTTGGCAACCCTGCCTTGGTACGTGCCATGCTGGAGGGTGACTGGGACATCGTGGCTGGTGGTATGTTCGACGACGTGTGGAGGCGAGACATCCATGTGATAGAGCCCTTTGCCATTCCGCCCTCATGGAGTGTGGACCGTTCGTTCGACTGGGGAAGCAGCAAGCCCTTTAGCGTGGGCTGGTGGGCCGAGAGTGATGGCACGGAATGCTACTTACCAAGCGGCAAACGCTGGTCTTATCCTCGAGGCACACTGTTCCGCATTGGTGAATGGTATGGTTGGAACGGTAAGCCGAATCAAGGGCTACGCCTCTCGGACCGCACAATTGGCGCAGGCATCATCGAGCGGCAGAAGGAGTGGGGCTTGCATATGCGGTGTACGCCAGGCCCTGCGGACTCGAGTATCTTTGACGAGATCAACGGGGACAGCCCAGCCAAGCAGCAGGCCGCGCTCGGCGTGTACTGGACGAAGGCGGACAAGACGCCTGGCTCACGCATGCGACGCTGGGCTTTGATGCGCAACCGTATGACCGCGTCGCTCAAGCCTCGCATGGAAGACGCCGGCATATTCATCTTCAACACCTGCCCACAATTCATTCGCACGATACCCGTGCTGCCGCGGGACGCTAAGAAGCCCGACGACATCGACACCGACGCCGAGGACCACGTCGCGGACGAGAGTGGCTACAGGCTGCTCAAGGAAGCCACCGACGCGATGACGATCAACATGGGGTTTAGCACCAATGGATGAAGCCACTGTAGAAGATGTCACCAACGAAGTGCGCAAGCTGCGTGATATACAACGTGCAAGCGTTGACGACGAATACATGAGAGGTCTATACAACGGGCTTGAGTTAGTGCTATGCGTTCTCGAAGCACGCGATCCTGAATACCTGGAACCAAAGGAGCAATAATATGCTATCAACAGAGCAGCGAACGCTACTAATTGAGCTCAAAGAGTTCAGCGAGTCGGTGCACGCCGGTGAATGGGGCGGCCGACCTGAATGGCGCGACGTCCTCGTGCAGCGTATCACGACCACACTCACCGCCGACGACCAGCAGCAGGAGATGATCGGCGGCATTCGCGGCGCACTCACACGCTGGCTTAGCAAGAGCAAAGCACCATGAGCGCAGCAAGCACAGTCAACGACGTCTCGTTCAACCGTATCCCGCTAGCCACGCAGGAGCGATGGGCCGTTGTTCGTGATGTTGTGTCCGGGGACAACGCCCTGCGCACAGGCACCTACTTGCCGCAACTCAACGCCACTGACGTGAGCGTGGAGAACATTGCACGCAACACCGCTTACCGCAGCCGTGCTGTCTGGTACCCTGCGACGCAGTTCACACTCGAGGGGCTAGTCGGCCTGGCCTTCCATCGTGACCCTGTGACCGAGCTGCCCACGGAGCTCGAGTACCTGCTCAAGGATTGCGATGGCCTCGGCGTCAGCCTCTACCAGCAGTCACAGGCGGTGTTGAACAATAACCTCGCCGTCGGGCGACACGGGCTGTTCGTTGATTGGTCCGAGGCGCTAGGGCACCCGGTCATTAAGGCCTACCATGCCGAGTCAATCATCAACTGGCGCTACGACATAGTGGATGGCAAGGCCTCACTAGTCATGGTCGTGCTGGAAGAAGATGCAGAAGAAGAAGATGGTGAGTGGGGCATCGTAGTCGTCAAGCAGTGGCGTGAGATCACACGCAACGAGTCCGGCAATGTGCAGGTCAGGCTGTGGCGCGAGGACACCGGCGTCACCAAGACGAAGCGGCTTGTGTCGATGGGCACCGTGAAGGACTTGGCCACGGGGGAAGAGGCTGCAATCGAGGCCGTAGAGCTTCGCAGCCGTGGTGCGGTGTTGACCGAGATACCATTCACGTTCATTGGCTCGAACAATAACGACGCGAGCATCGACCCGGCACCGCTCTATGGACTGGCGCAGCTTAACCTGGCTCACTTTCGCAATTCTGCTGACTATGAAGACAGTGTGTTTTTCTGTGGGCAAGTGCAGCCCTGGATTAGTGGACTCACTGAGCAGTGGCGAGACTTCATGCAGAATCCATTTGTGTTGGATAGCAATGGAGAGCGACGGTACACCGGACAGAAAATGTATATCGGTTCTCGGAGTCCCCTGCTGCTACCGCAAGGGGCGGCGTTCGGGATGGCGCAGGCACAACCGAACTCCCTTGCTGCGGAGGCGATGGAGCATAAGGAAGTGCAGATGATTGCCGTGGGTGCACGCATGATCGAAGGCACGAAGGCGAACAAGACTGCGACTGGCGAGAACAACGACCGCGAGGCGACAACGTCTGTCCTGTCCTTGTGCGTGTCGAACGTGAGTGAAGGGTACCAGCGTGCCATTGGCTACTGTGCACGCTTCATGGACATGGCAGAGAAGGAAGAAGGCTATGCTGACGCGTTTAAGATACAGCAAGACTTCGTCCAGCTACAAGCGAACCCGCAACTCATGGCTGAACTCACAAAGAGCTGGCAAAGCGGCCTGCTGGCTAAGAACGACGTGCGCGATTTCTTCCGGCGTCTTGGTCTTATTGCTACTGAGCGTAGTAACGACGACATTGACAAGGACGTGGAAGAGGAAGAGCCGCTAGGCACAATGGGGATGCCCGTGCCTGGCGTCCCAGGCGTCGCACCGCCCGCCCTGGCGGCGACAGCAGCAGCGGCAGCGGCAGGTGGCAATGGTGCGAAGCCGATTCAGGTGGTCCCGCCGGCGCCTCGGGACCGACGTGCTAAGGCCAGGACACGCTAATGGCCGAGTCTGCTAACGAAGCACTGCGCGACGGTCAGATTGACCACTCTGTGAACCTGCGCAACTACTCCGACAGCGTGGTGCGCCGCATCATTGGCATCCTTAACCGTGCTGACGCGGGCCTGTTCACGGAGCTCGTCATCAAGCTAGAGCACATGAGTCCGGAGCGCTTCACCATTAAACGCCTCGAGGTCATGCTAGAGAGCGTGCGCATACTGAACCACGATGCGTATGCAATGGTGAACGAGACGTTGCGTGCTGAGATCAAGGGCCTTACCAGCCTGGAGCTACAGTTCCAGGAAGGCATGCTGGCAGACAACATACCGCCGTCCATAGACATAGCACGCGTGGACATCAATCAGGTCTATGCTGCCGCTATGTCTCGACCCTTCCAGGGAGCACTGCTGTCCGAGTTCCTCAAGGACCAGGAGGCGAGCAAGGCACGGCTGATACGTCGTACCATAGCGGACGGGTATGTGCAGAACAGGACCACGGACCAGATCGTCCGGGACTTGCGCGGCACACCGGAGATGAAGTATCGTGACGGCGCGCTCGAAGGCACACGGCGTGAGATAGCAGCAGTGGTACGCACAGCACTGTCACACACGGCACAGTTCGCCAAGGACAAGTTCACCGAGGAGAACTCGGACATCATTGGCAACCTGCAGTGGCTGTCGACGCTGGACGCCAGGACCACGCCAGAGTGCCAGGTGCGCGATGGCAAGCTCTACACGAAGAAGCACAAGCCGATCGATCATGAGTATCCGTGGGGCGCTGGTCCTGGGCGGCTGCATTGGCAGTGTCGGTCGACGTATGTGCCGCTGACAAAGTCGTGGAGAGAGCTCGGTGTTGACATCGAAGAGTTCGACATCGGCACCCGTGCCAGCCTAGACGGGCAGGTACCGGGCAAGATCGATTACGAGGACTGGCTGAAGAAGCAAACGCCAGCCAGGCAGAAGCAGGTGCTGGGCGAGACACGGGCGAAGCTATTCACCGAGGGCGGTTTAACGTTCGAGGAGCTGCGCAACGCGCGAGGTGAGGACTTGACCTTGGATGAGCTGCGAAAACGCTATGGCGAGGCGTTTAGGCGGTCTGGTGCATGATTTAACAGGAGAGCGACATGGAGATGATGAACCGTGCTATTGAAGATGCCAGCGACTTCAAGGCAATGAAGGAGAAGCTGATGGCGTCAATACCGACGCGCGAGGAGTTCGAGGCGGCGAAGTTCGCAGCCGCGGAAGGGAAGCAAGAGCACGCAGACCGACGGATCGCAGAGCTCATGGGGCAGAAGCGACCTGGCGAGAACCGTGAAGAGTACCGTAAGCGGATCTACGGCGCTGACGATTGTCAAAGCTGCGGTGGGTCGGGCAGCGGCGGCATGGGGAGCGGTTGCACCGATTGCAATGGCACAGGGATTGATCCCAGGTCGAGGCTCGGAGGTGCATCATGACACTCGCTCTTGCGTTCTTGATCGCAGCCATCGTGCTGTTCGTGCTGGCAGCCGTAGGCGTTGGCACTGGTCGCTTCAACCTCATGGCGGCGGGCCTGGCGTGCCTCGTGGCGGCGCAGCTTGTCGGGCGCGTTCCATGATCGTCTGGGGGAAAATTATGCCACTCAAGAAGTCAGCGTCGAAGAAGGCCATGGCCAAGAACATCAAAACAGAAATCAAGGCTGGTAAGCCTGTGAAGCAGGCCGTTGCAATTGCCTACGCCGTCAAGCGTAAAGCGGCCGCAAAGAAAGGGGCGAAGGCTAGAAAGAAATAGCCGATGGGGTATAATGGTGTCCCTCTCTTTTCTTTTGGAACCCCTATGTCCCTAGACGAACGCCCGATTGTGCTGGTCGCCTGCTGTGGTCCTAAACTTCCACACGCGGCACCTGCTCAGGACCTGTATCAATCTATGCTGTTCAAGAAGGCCCGTGCCTATGCTGAGAGGGAAGGTGCTGGATGGTACATCCTGTCCGCCCTGCATGGCGTGGTGGAACCGCAGACGGTCATCGAACCGTATAACGTGCGGCTGAATACCTTGACGAAGGGGCAGCGCGACATCTGGAAGGCCAAAGTGGCCAGGCAGCTAGCAGAACACGGCCTGGCGGGCCGTAGGCTGGTGATCCTCGCCGGCATCCATTACCGGGCGTGGGTACCCGCCTGGCGCGCTAGGTCAGGCGGTATAGACCTGCCCCTCGAGGGGATGCAGATCGGGTATCAAATGCAGTGGCTGACGCAGGCTAACGCCCGACAAGCAGTCGGTCAATGACGGTGTTGACCGCGCGCATGGCATTGCATGACTCTGTGTACTCCGGGTCATCACCATCGTCGTCCAGGGCACCTTCGTCCCCGCCCTGGGACTCGCAGGCGTACTGCAGGGTTGCCAGTTGCAGCAGGGTGAGGTCGAAGGACGTGAGCTCCTGGTGGGCGAAGAGCTCGATCATTTGTTCAGCGCACTGGACCATCGGACCTTCGTCCGCCCCCTTGTCGTGTTCGTTGTCCAGGAACCCGCCGAGGGCGGTAATGGCGGCAAGGGTCTCGGGCGTGGTGAGGTGGATGATGAACATTACAGGACCTTCGGACGGTTGATGATGGTTTGAGCGACACCATTATACGCGGTGTGTTCTTTGATGGTGGCCTTGACCCGGACGGTGGCGCCTACTTCGCCCAGCTCAGCGGAACCTTTGTAGACGATGACGGCGCCGGCGACGTCGGTGCACGTGTGGAAGTACGTGACGCCGTACATTCCGTCCAGCTCCATGACGCGGTTGATGGTGAGGGTGAACTCCTCGCGCTGGCCAATGGTGCCGACGTGCTGGCCCGACGTGGCCGGGGCGTTACGTTGTGCCAGGCGCTCCGCGGCGCGGGCGGCGGACTTGGCCATCATGCCGCGGGCCGCGTTTACCTGGCCTTCCGACAACCCGCCACGGTCGTCGTACGAGTCGGCCAGGGACTTGGCGAACGTCGACCACGAGGACGCGCCATACAGAAAGTTGATGATGTCGTTCGCGTCCGGGTTCATGCGCTCGAACTTGGCGCGCATATTGCGGCGGATCTTGGCGGCGACTGCGTTGTCGTAGGCGTATTCATCGTGGACGTAGGACATGGTGTGCTTTCTGTGGTGGGTGGGTTGAAGTACGTAGTGTACCAGAAGAATTCGACTAGATGTCGAGGTGGGCGGCGGCGATTTCCAGGGCCTCGGCCGCGGTACGACCATAGTATTCATGGCCGCTGATGCCCTGGACGCACCAGTCGTTGATGCCGTGGGCGATCTGGTCGGCCAGGGGGATGTCGTTGAACGAGGGGTTGAAGATTTCGAAGGCTTTCATTTCTGACTTTCTAGTGGGTGGCTGAAGTACGTAGTGTACCAGAATAATTCAGGCGATGTTCTTGAGGGCGCGAATTTCAGCAACCAGTGCGACCTTGAACCGTAGGGGGCAACGGGCGGCCAGGTTGTTCAACTGGCCTTCCAGGAGGGCGATACGGCGGGCGACTTGTGCTTGGTTCATGGCCCAATTATATGTCGGAATTGTGCTGAACGGGCGCTGTCCCCGAAATACGACGCATTCAAGATGCGATCGCCAACCTGCTACGGTTGTGTTAGGAAAATAAGCCTGGAAATTTGCCCCGGCTTGGCATATTGTTGCCGGTGGCTTTCGCCACACTCAACTCAACAAGGACACCAATATGCTGAAGTCAGTGACCGCCCTTCTTGTGGCAAGCCTAGTGGCTGTGTCGGCGATTGCCGCGAACGTCCACTTCAAACAGAACCGCAACCCGACACTCATCGACAATGGCTTGTCCTTGACCGCTGCTGGTTCCCTGGCAGGGCTGGGTGAGGGCGACGTCGTTGTCCACCTCACTGCATCTGGCACCATTACAGCAACGTGCACGAACCCAAGCGGGCAGAACCAGCCTCCCGGACAAACACCGCAGCCGGTGACGCTTGCCGGCACGGTAGCCATCCCCGACGAACAATTCAAGAACGGCAACGTCGGCTTCAGCGTCACGACCTCGCCTCCCACGACCCCGATCCCAGGTGCACCAGATTGCCCGAACCGGCAGTGGACCGAGGCCATCACCGACATCCAGTTCACGTCCATGACACTCACCGTTGAGCAAGGCGGCGTCACCGTCCTCTCGACAACGTGCACCACTTCCGGCCCGACGCAGAACGGCGCCGTGCGTCCAGCCCTTGTGTCCTGCACACCTACCTAATGCCCTCCTGTCCTGTCCTGATTGCAGGGAAGCCGCCTTCCGCAAAGGTGGCCGTATTGCTACGTGCCAAGACGTTGCCAGTACGCCCAGGACAGTTGCGGTGTCGCCGGTGTGGATCGCAGACTTACGCGCGTGTCGTTAATGGTGCTGTGCGCGGCAAGAAGGGTCCCACCGGAGGCACTGTTATCTATGCTTGTGTTTGCTACGATTGTTTGATGGGCGGAGTCATGACACCGATGTTTTGGGACGTACAATCGGTCCCAACGCCCGGTGCCGTAAACCCAACTCCCAAGGGGATTTGAAATTATGTTCTTGACCCGCAACGTCATGATGAAGTACCGCTACCCAGATCCAGAAGGTGGCGGTGGAGGCGGTGCTCCTCCGCCACCTGCTCCCCCGCCTCCTCCTGCTCCCCCTCAAATCCCCGAGAACCTGAAGCCCGTTGTGCAAGGCATGATCGACGCTGCTGTTCTCGAGCAGGTAGCCGGACTGAAGGCGAAGAACGGTGAACTCATTGGCAAAGAGAAAGAGCTCAAGGCCAGTCTTGCACAGTTCGAAGGCATCGACCCGGAAGCCGTTCGCACCATCCTCAAGAGGTTCGTGGACGACGAAGAGGCCACGCTGATCAAGCAAGGCAAGCTGGACGAGGTGCTCAACAAGCGCACCGAACGCATGGCGGCGGACTGGGACAAGAAGCTCAAGGCCGAACAAACCCGCTCCGAGAAGCTGAAGGCGAAAGCCGACAAGCTGGCCGAACGTGCAATGGCCGAGTCCATCATTAAGGCATCACAGAAGGCAGGAGCACTGCCTGAGGCAACAGAAGACATCGTGCTGCGCGCTAAGGGCGCCGGCTGGACCATCGACGACGACGGCAATGTGATCGCCATGAGCGGTGACACAATTGTTTTCTGAAAGGATGGCAAGACGCCCCTCACACCCGAGGAGTGGGCGGCTTCTCTGCGCGAGAACGCGCCCCACCTCTGGCCAAGGGCACAGGGTTCCGGTGCAATGGGCACCAACGGCTACCCGAAGGGCGGTCCGGATCTATCCAAACTCCCGCCCGAGGCTCGCATCACTCAATACCGCGCACAACAGGCGCACGGTGCTGCACGCTAGAGGTGACATCCATTAAGGTGAACAAATGGCACTGACCCTCGTCGAAGCCGCCAAGCTGAACTCTGGCGACATCGTGCGTTCGGCTGTCATCGAAATGTTTGCGCAGGAATCGGACATCCTCCAGGTCCTGCCATTCGAAGACATCGCTGGCAACGCATTGAAATACAACCGTGAAGGCTCCCTGCCTGGGATCAGCTTCCGGGGCGTGAACGAAGCATTCCCGGAGTCGTCCGGCGTGCTCAATCCACAAACCGAAGCGCTCGTCATTGCTGGCGGCGATCTGGACGTGGACCGCTTCATCATCCAGACGCAAGGCCAGGGCGTACGAGCAACACATGAACGCATGAAGGTCAAGTCGCTTGCGGCTGGCTGGACGCAGAAGTTCATCAAGGGCGATTCATCGACCAACCCGCGGGAGTTCGATGGTCTACAGAAGCGTCTGGTCAATGCACAGGTCGTTTCGGCCGGCGCAACCTCTGGCGGTGCTGCCTTGTCGCTTGGTGTGATCGACGACGCCACCGACACAGTGGACAACCCGACGCACTATCTGATGTCCAAGGCGATGCGCCGGAAGTTCACGGCAGCGGCACGCACGACAGCCGTAGCAGGCTTCGTGACCTACACCGCAGACGCATTCGGCAAACGCATTTCGAACTACAACGACATCCCTTTGCTCGTTGCATACGGCGCGAATGGCGGCGACGACATCCTGGGCTATGACGAAGCTGCCTCGAGCGGCCCGGCAACAGCCACGTCCCTCTACATCCTGAGCATTGGCCCCGGACGTATTCAGGGCATCCAGAACGGTCCCATGGACGTTCGCGACCTGGGCGAGCTTCAAGCCGCACCAGTGTTCCGCACTCGCGTCGAATGGTACAACGGCATCGTGATTGAACATGGTCGCGCTGCCGCTCGCATTCGGCACATCGGCAACCTTGCTCTCGTTGCATAAGGAGAACAAATATGGCTGCTCATACCTACGACAATCTGACCCTGCTGAAAGACGCCGGTGTTGTCACCGTGGACGCTGCTGCTCAGGTCGGCGGTTCTGCTCGCGTCGTCGACGTTGGCGATGCACACCTGGACGCCGTTGCAGTGGTCGATACCAGCGCCGTCGACGTCTCTGGCGGCAATACCTACACCGTGCGCATTCAAGGCTCGGCGGTAATCGGCTTCGGCACATTCGTCGAACTCGCCGCACGCGAAGTCAAGGCTACTGGACGCCTCGAGATCCCGTTCAACAACGAAGTCTCAGGCACCTACTATCGGTACATCCGTGCCTACCACGACACCGCTGGCGCGGGGCCGACGATCAACGACACGATCTTCCTGGCCAAGCCATAAGGAGCACTCAATGAAAATCGGACTACGTTATACCGGCGACGATGAAGACCTGCAGAAGAAGCTGGAAGCCACCGACGGCGTCCAATACTTCGAGCCCATCGACGCACGCGAGATTCTCTCGTCGCCTGGGCAGGACTACGAGATCGACGAAGAGTCGCGCAAGCTGATCGGGCAGCAATTCGATCCGCGTCTGCATGGCGAGGGTGACGATGCCGTCAACATCCCGCAACTGCAAGGCGCAGACGCCGAGTTGCAGACGGGTCTGTCGGCCGAGAAGTACGGCCGTAGCCAGGTCGTGAAGGCGGTGCCGGATGTTGCGCCAACGATGATGCGCCCGATGACAACGTCGGGTCGCCCACTGGACATCAACGAAGTCGGCAAGGACGCCCCTCCCGACACGACGAGTTATCAGAAAGCACCTGAATCGGGTGGAACACCGGCCTCGGAGGGCATGACGTCCGAAGAGATGCGGACGGCCCTGAAAGCCAAGGGCGTCCAGTTCCCGGCCGATGCCAAGAAGGCGGAACTCGCCGAATTGGTGGATCGGCACAACGCGCGTTGAGGTGTGAAGTGGCCACGACGGCTACGAACCCTCGACTTTATTTACTTCAAGGAGATCTTTTCATGGCAAAACCCGACGATCCAGGCTCACAAGGTCGTAGCAACGCACCCGGTCAAGGTGGCGGCGCACCCGGCAAGAGCGGCGAACCTGGCCGCGGCCACTCGCCTGAAGCAAAGGCCGAACGTGAAGCTCGCCGCGCCCGTGGTGAGAACGTGCCGGAGCCACCGGAAGACGAACAAAGCGGCCCGACGACGGCACCCGGCGGTGACGAACCCACAATCAACCCGCTGAACAAGCCCTGACATCTCCTGTGACCGATGTTGGTCGGTCGAAGTTTGCTCCGGACTTCGGTCCGGAGATTTTTAATCGAGAGGCTAAAGATGAGCAACGCAAAGAAAGCGGCGAAAGCCAGCCCATCTATCGTCGAAGATGAGGACGCACTTGTGAACAAGATCGCACAGGACATTCAACCGTCTGGGAACGACATCGCCAGCACAGACCTCGGTTTGACGCCTGTTGCCGATCGCTCTCCCTCACAACCTGATGCCGAGGGCTTCGTGCTCATGGTTGACGCAGAGGGCAATCAAGCGGATGTGGACGCTGCGCAGGTGAAGATTCACGAGCGTTCTGGCTGGAAGAGAGTCAAGGAAGAAGAGGTCTGATCCATGGCTGTAGCCGTCTACCCGGCTCCGGGCTATGACAGCTTCATCAGCCTAGCCGACGCCAACAAATATCTAACCGATCTTGGCTTTGCTAAGAACGTTTGGGACAACAAGTCCACAACTGAGAAAGAAGCGGCGCTACGACGTGGGACGCAGTTCATCTACGCGCGCAAGCTACTCACTGAAGCATTGTGGGACACCACGACAACACCGCCGACAGCACGTGTGCATCCGAACGTCGCTGCGGCAACTGCTGAAGCGGCACGTCGTCATGTCGAAGGCACGTTGTACCGTGACCTAGACGCTGCGCCAGTGATCGAAAAGACCGTGGGTCCCCTGACGCTGCGCTACGCGGTACCAGCCGCTGTGAAGCCTGCCGACAATTACCCGATCATCGGGGACCTGCTGTACGGCTTGATTGAATTGACTGGCGGGTACGGTCCTGTGACCTTCGAAAGAATCTGATGGCCTCTGCGCTGTATGGCGAGCTAGCACAAGCTGCGGTTGACCTGCTCGACGAGCTGGGACAACTTGTGCTCGTCACGCGTGCAGCGGAAGGCGATGGATATAACCCCGACACCGGCTTCACAGAAGAAGGCGGCGAACAAGTCTGGAGCGCCAGCGGTGTTGAATTTCAATACAACCAGCGTGAGGTCGATGGTTCTCTCATACAGAGTGGAGATCGTCGCGTGCTTATTGCTCCTAGCCTGGGCACGACTCCGCAGAGCGGTGACGTTATCACGCTTGGGGCGACTCGGCTCGAAGTTGTGGAGTCTCGCCCGCTACAGCCTGCAGGCGTGGTCGTCCTTCATGAAGTACAGGCGAGGGGCACATGAGCTTCAGTGACGACATCCGCAAGTTTCAGCAGAAGACAAACTTGTCGATGGACGTGATCGTGCGCAAGGTCGTTATCGATATGACTGTTGCGCTTACTCGGATGTCTCCAGTGGACACAGGCCGGTTCCGCGGGAACTGGATGTTGGGCATCGGCTCACCGGATACGTCCACAATTGATGCAGTTGATCCCGATGGGTCGACAACAGTGGCGCGCATCACGGCTGCAGCGGGTGCAATTCACGCAGGCGGTGTTGTCTACATCACCAATTCATTGCCATACGCAAGGCGTCTGGAATATGGATGGTCGCAGCAGGCACCGTCACCTCCGGGTATCGTGCGTCTCACGGTACAACGCTATACAGACTACATAGCAGCCGCGGTAAGGAGCTTATGAGCCTGCCGCAAATACGCCGTGCACTAGAGAAGCATCTGGCAGCTCTTACACCGGGCGTTCCTACGGCCTGGGACAACGTGTCGTTCTCTCCACCGGCTGATGGCTCGGTGTATCAAGAAGCGCGCTTTGTGCCGAATGAGCCGAATGGTGAGATGATGGATTCGCTCACGTATATTGAACAAGGTTTCATGCAAGTCGCGTTGTTCTATCCGCAGGGTAAAGGTCCGAGGGACGCTGAGAACCGAGTAGATGCATTGCGCACCCACTTCCGTCGGGGCACAACTTTGGTTGAGGGCGGCGTTACAACGATAATTACCCGTGTCCCAACAGTAGCGGCCGCTGTGCCGGCAGATGGGCAGTGGCGGGTTCCAGTGACTATCTACTGGCAAGCGCAAGTAGCTAGTTGAAAGATCAACGTTCTTCTTTTGAGGACACATCATGGCAATCGCAAAAGGCGCAAATAAGCTGCTTATCATGAAGCGGCAGACAGCGAAAGGAACGCTCGCTGTTGCTGGTTCTGGTGGACAGGTCATACGTCGTGACACATCTACCTTCGACCGTTCGAAGGAGTCCTACACAACCGAGTCGGAGCAGACATCGCGCAAGCAGCTAATGTCTTCGCGGCACGGTGCTGTGACTGTCAATGGTTCCCTCTCTGCTTTGTTCTCGCCTGGCACGTATGCGGACTTCTTTGCCGCATTGCTGATGCGCGAGTTCACCGCGATCGCGAACATCACAGGCGTCACGGCAACAGTCGCAGCCGCAGGCACCAATACGTTCACACTTACTCGCACGACGGGTTCGTGGTTTACGGACGGCGCGAAGATCGGCCGCGTCATTCGTCCGACTGCAGGTCTTGCTATTGGCTCACGCCGCAATCTGCTGATTGTTGCCATCACCTCGGCCACTGCGATGACGGTCATGCCTCTCAATCGCAAGGCACTAGCCATCGAGACGGCGGTACCAGCGTGCACGTTCACGTTCCCAGGTGGCGTGACATACGTCCCAGAGACAGCACACACGGACATCTACTACACCGCCGAGGAATGGTTTCCGGAAGTACCGCGGAGCCAGATCAATCAAGACGTTAAAGCGGCCTCTGTGAACGTGCGGCTGCCAGGCTCGGGCAATGCAGGCTTGGACTGGACGTTCCTGGGCTTGGACCAGACCAAAGCCGCGGTGCGCTATTTCTCGGCACCGACGAACGAAACAACGACGGGCGTGATGGTAGCGGCCGGTGGCGCGCTTATCGTGAACGGTCTGCGCCGCGGTACGGTCACCGACCTTTCGTTCAACCTGGACGCACGTGGCGCGGTTGCTGATCCTGTTGTGGGTGACGTCATTCGTCCCGACGTGTTCACTGGCAAGCTCATGGCGAGCGGCAGCTTCACCGCCTACTACGACAGCGCAGACATCCCAGACCTCTACGACGATGAGGTCGAAACCAGCATCGTCTCTGCCTTGGCTGCAAGCAATGCGGACACCGCAGACTTCAACACGTTCTCCATGCACAAGATCAAGCTCAACTCGAGCACGCCGGACGACGTGGAGACAGGCCTCAAGCGCACATACAACTTCGTCGCCTTGTTCAACGACCTGGGCGGGCCAACGCTGGCGACGACCGCTTCTACGATCGAGCTGCAAGACAGCGCGGTTGTTCCTTCTTAATCAACTGGAGAGCACTTATGGCCGATGGCGACAAACTCACTGGCACATTCGTCGGTACGTTTACGGGTACGTTCACTCCCACCGCATCGCCCGCGCCGTCGCCCGCGCCATCGCCCGCGCCTTCACCGACACCTACTCCGCCGCCGCCTGCATCACAGGCAGAGAGTCCGAACGGGACAACGCTGCCACCTGCTCCTGCCATCTTCGACAGCCAGGGCGTTCGCTGGTCCGTTGCCAACGACAAGATCCGCCGCGACGGTGTTGATACAGTGTCTTCGAACGTTGCGCTGCTGCTTTATCATGGTGGCGTCGTGTACCAGAAGAACAATGCTGGCGGCTGGTGGAAGTGGCAGAATAACTCATGGGTCGATTCCTTCGATCCGCGCGTCTCGACATCAGCACCGCCGTCATCGCCAGCGCCATCGCCTGCACCTGGGCCGACACCGGCACCATCAGCGGACATACCGCTCGTGCAGTCGCACAACAACATGCTTCAGATGGGCAAGGATGTCACCTACTGGCTCGAAGATAATATGTGGGGCACGGCGGGCATGACTCGTGGCACGTATACCGGCGTCACGGGCAACAAGTTCGAATCGGCATTCGGACGCAGCACGACTGTTGGTTCGAACGGTGAAGTCGCATGGCGTGTTTCATGGAAAGTGCCGAAGGGATCGAGCGAGGTCAAGGGCTATCACGCCGTGCTGTTTGGTGCAAAGCCTGGGTATCAATCGGATTGGAACAATCCAAGCGGCTTCGCTATCACGTTGCCGGACGGAAGCGTCTCAACAAAGGCACCGTCTGGTGCGACGCCTGGGTCATTCTTGCCGATACCCGCGAATGGTCGACTGCCTCCGATCTATTGTTCATTCGATTATCGGTATCCAACGGGACGCCCGCAAGGTCTTGGTCAACTCACTTTCGACATCTGGTTGCAGGACAGCCCGCAACAGATTCACGGTTTCAAGTGCCCGCCGATCTCTCACGAGATCATGATTATTCTCGACAATTGGGGCGGCTACGGTGCGTATCCAACAGGCCGCAATCCGGGTTGGTACAGCCACGACGTGACGCTCGATGGTCATCTTTGGCACGTGTTTTTCGTGCGCCCGTTCGCGGGTGGGTGGGCATTCATCTGCTTTGTGCCGTCTACCAAAATAGACCCTGGCACGCTTAACCTTGCCACGATCCTTAATCACCTAACGACGCGCACAGCGAAGGACGGCAAGCCATTCGCGACAGGCAACGAGCATCTCGTCGACATCGAGTGCGGTGTTGAATCCGTCGAGGGCGTCGGCGACGTTCAAGTTAGCAACTATAGAATTTGGAAGTGATATGGAATTAGATCAAGTACAGGAAGAACCCAGCACGCAACGCGTGGCCGTTGGATGGGACGAAGAAGGTGAGCCGACCGACGGCTTCATCATCGTAGGCAAAGACTCGGACGAGTATCAGAAGACGATTGCTGGGCAGCGGCAGAAAGCCATCCGCCGCCAGGCCGTTAAGCGTACTCGCTTCGACTTGAAGACCGAAGAAGGTGCCGAGCAACTCGACGCAACACTGCGGCAGAACGAGTTCGAGGTCGCCGCCGCGGTCGTTGTCGGCTGGTATGGCTTCACTGTGAAAGGTGAGCCTGCAAAGTTTGTCAAGGAACGCGTCGTGCAGATCCTTGCTGTGAAGCCAAGCTGGAAGGACCGCATCCTCGCCGCCTTGGAGGATGATGCTGCTTTTTTGAAGAGCTCGGAGCCGACGTCTGTGCCTACGTCGAAGCCGGCGCTCGTGGTGGCAAAAGAGGCAAAGACGGCATAACGCTGTTAGAGACGCTTGAAGTTGTGGAAAGGATGACGGGTGAAGCTCCTGACGAACTCACCGAACTTCGCAGCCATGTACTGCCTCCTGGGACTGATTATCTTTGGGAGTGGTTCATTCGTCTCAGCAGCACGCGTACGCCTGGCTTTGGGATGTCTGCTATTACAGAGGCAGAACTACAAGCCTTCTTCAACAATCGGAAGATCAGTCCAACACCGTGGGAGTTTGAACTACTCGTCCGCATGGACAGAACATTGCGCGATGCCACTAGCGACGACAAGAGGCCGGAGCCGGAGCCCGACATCGTCGAGGAATAGCTCGTGGACATAACTACACTCGGCATTGGCGTCGACTCGCGTCAGGTAGACGACGGGAAGAAAGCGCTCGACGATTTTACGCAGTCCGCTGACAAAGCAGAGAAGGCCGCTGCCGGTGTAGGCGAAGGCGCGAAGAAGGGTGCTGCCGGTGCCAAGGATGCCGGCGACTCGATGGCTGCCTCTTTTATGAAAGGTATGCTCGGTGCGCAAGCTATCGAGAAGGCAGTAGAGCTCGCCATTGATGCCGTTAAGCAGCTCTATTCGTTGATGATGGAAGCTGGCGAGTACGCGGACCTGGCGGACATGACCGGCGCCTCTGCTGTCAACATGGCCAAGCTACAGGTAGCCGCAGACATCGCTGGCGTGTCCATGCAGGGCATGGCTGGTTATCTGAACCAATTAACACGCGTCCTGAGCAAAACAGATGAAGACAGTGATAAGGCTGCGAGAGCACTGGCAAGGTATGGCATTTCCATGGAGGATATTAGGGATTTAGATCCAGCCGAGCAGTTCGCGAAGATCGGTTTGGAGATGGGTAAGTATGCCGACAGCGCACAGAAGACAGCGGACATGCAGGTCTTGATGGGGCGAGGTGCGAAAGAGGCCATTAAGGCGCTCAAGGTTTTGTCGGACGGAACGAAGTTCCATACGGACCTTACGGAAGAGATGATTGCTCGTACGGACATGATGTCCGATTCACAAGCTGAGTTCACAGCGAGATCACGTGCGGCAATTCAGACGGTGATGACTGGATTCATACCTGGATTGTCCGCGCTGAAGGGCGCCATTGGCGACACCGCATTAGAGATGCTTGGTCTGGGCAGTAAGACCGACTTGCTTGGTGCGAATAAGGGCATCGAGAAGTTTGTCACTGAGGGCATCAAATTTATTATCGGGTTCACTGTCCCCTTTGAACTTTTGGGCCGTCTGATCGAAGGTGCTATATCAGCGGTCAGAGCATTGGCCGAAGCCTCAATGGCAGTCGCCAAACTAGATTGGGGCGGTGTTGTCAAAGCAGCAGAAGGCCATCTGGACCGGCTGAAGGAACTGAGTGAACGCAAGTTCCTGGGCGAGAAGTTCCAGGCTAATCTTGACGCACAGACGGCTGCCATTGCCGCAGCGTCTGAAGAAAAGAAAAAGATAATTGTTGGCGAAACTGAGGCAGAGATCAAGGCACGGAAAGAAGCGCAGAAAGCGATGGAGAAAGCGGCGAAAGAAGCAGCGAAAACTGCTAAGTGGCTTGCTGATGAAAGAGCCAAGATCGACATGGAGGAGTTCGATAAAGAGCGTGCACGCGACATGGCGATTTCCTCCTCAAGCGCTTGTGCCTTCTCGTGAATCTTGACAACTTCCTTCGCGTCGTTCTCAAGATTCTTGGAATCCATCTTTGTCTGTTCTTCCTCAGACTTCCTCATGAACGCTACTTCGCGTTTGTACTTGTCCTCGAATTCCGCCATGTCGCGTGCACGCTCTTTATCGAACTCCTCCATGTCGATCTTGGCTCTTTCATCAGCAAGCCACTTAGCAGTTTTCGCTGCTTCTTTCGCCGCT
>Ga0190266_10000046_pt1 | contig 17604 bp, 28 predicted proteins | sample Popmic220T_FD_132448 | JGI IMG/M metagenome (GOLD analysis project Ga0190266, IMG submission 132448) | Populus adjacent soil microbial communities from riparian zone of Indian Creek, Utah, USA - 220 T | ecosystem: Environmental > Terrestrial > Soil > Riparian zone | place: USA: Utah | collected...
CACGCTGCCGTCGGGCAAAGCGACCTCCCAGACCTGCGGCGAGATCGGCTGCGCGCCGGCGTCCTCCGCCGCCTTGTTCAGCGCCGACCACGCCACCACCATGCGCTCGGCCTCGCGCTGCACCTCGATCAGCTCGCCGCCATGGATCGCCGCCGACAGCTTGTAGCGCTGGCGGTCGAACCGCTCGCGCAATTCACGTGAAACCAGGAGGCGGAGGCGGTCGCATCCCCACTTGCGCTCCATGCGGACGGCGATCGCATCGACGCCGTCGAGGTACGATCGGCCGCTGATGTAGGTGCCGTGCGATTGATCCCAGGCCCGCGACGGCGTCGAACCACTGAACGCCGGCGCGAACTTTTTTTGACCGGGTCTTGGCTTCATTTTCTCCTCCGTTGTGATGGCCCCGAATGGGAGGCGCGCAGGAGTGCGCCTTCCCCCCCTTTAGGGGTGGTATACTTTCTTTGCTGCTGACAAGGACTTACACACGCATTTTGCTCATTCCTGCTTTTCAAATTTCTCGCTGCGTAGAAGGACTTACCACTATGAAAATTTTGCATAGCTCTAAAATCTCGCTCAAATGTCGACCAATTTACGGTAGCCTTTGGCTCGGCTCTTAAGATTAAAAACCTCCTCTGAAATCACCTTGTTGGCGGTCCATTCGGCGAGCATGTCCTCGACCACGCCGCGCTCCAGCCGCCACCGTTTCATGATGTTGATGACCGCCGATCGCGAGGTGTTGGTGGCAAAACACCACGGCTGACCAGCCACCCATTGCTCCTCGACGCCGGCCAGGATCTGGCGACACACGTCGCGCTCCGGCCAACCAGAGCCGGGCTCGCGCGGCTCCACCTCGATCGGCTCCAGCGCCAGCGAGGTGTTGCCAGCCAGCAGCCCGACCGCCAGCTTGGTGACCTTGAACGGCTGCTCCCAGCCATCCTCGGCGGCCTTGATCTTGACCGCGGTGATCGAGCCCGTCTCCGCACCGGGCTCGCGCTTGACCTCAATCAGGAAGTCGCCGGCACCGGGGATCACCGTCGAGCCCCGCATGTTGCCGGCGCGGGCGGTGTGGTGGATCCCGATCACGGTCGCGCCGAACCGCTGCCGCACCGCGTCACAGGCCATCACGAAGATCGTCATGTCCTTCTGCAGGTTCTCCTCGGCACCGGGCAGCACGCGGCTGACGGTGTCGACGAACACCGCGGCGATCGGCTGGCCGGTCTGATCGACGACCGCCTGCACGGTGGCGAGCAGCTTGGCGATGTCCTCCTTGACCATGAAGTTGATGCTCTGGCGGATCAGCCGGAACGGCGCGGCGTCGGCGTTGACGCCGGCGGCCTGCTCCCACGCCATGATGCGGAACTTGAGATCGGCTTGCCCCTCGCTCGAGATGTAGACCACCGCGCCGGCGCGCTCGATCGGGCGGTCCCACCACATCTGGCGCGCCGTGCTGAGGCTGAGCGCCATGTCGAGCGCGATGAAGGTCTTCAGGCAGCCGGGCGGCCCGTAGATGAAGCCGAGCGCCTGCTCGACGATCAGCCCACCGATCAGCCATTGCGGGTCGGGCAAGGTCTTGATCTGCAGCACGTCCAGCACCTCGAACAGCGCCGCCGGGTCGGTCTTGGCCTGCGCCTCGACCTTGGCCGCCAGCTCTTCAAATTCTTTTACCGGATCCGCTGCAGGGTCTGGGTTGGGATCCGGCTCCGCCGCAGCGCGCGCCACGTCGCCGTCCCACTGGTTCATGGCGTAGCGCCATTTGGCCTCGAACGCTGGGAAGCCGCGCCCCTCGCGAGCCAGCCCGACCGACTTGCTCTCGCCGGGCAGCGGGTTCTGTACACTGACAGTGCGCTCGTAGACGTCGTACTCGTCGAGGATCAACCGCTGCTCCGGCACGCCGATCGGTTTGATCGGGGAGGCCCTCCGGCGCTTCACCACGCAGCGCCACACCATGTCGCGCATCGCCTGCTCGCGGCCGTCGACCCGGTGGCCGAACGCGTCGAACTCACTGCCAAATTGCGGTTTTGCAGGCTGCGGCTGCGGATCCGCAGCAGGTCGGGCAACGCCGGCCAGCTTGTCGATCTCCTCGCACAGCCACGCCGGAGCCTCGAGGATCGGCACCTCCCAGGGCGGCAGATGCCACTCGTAGGTGCGGCCGCTGTCGTGCATCGATGGCGGCATCACCGCAAAACCGCCCTGGCCCCGCAGGTCGACGCCGATCGACGTTTTGATGGTCGGGGGCGTCCAACCCGCCGGCGCGCGGAATAACCACTGCTGCCCCCCTCCGCCGGTCTTCTGGTGGGGTGTGTAAGGCTCCATGCCGTTGTTGTGGACGCGGCAGACGTTGTACCACCACTGCTCGGCCTCGGGATGCTTGGGGGTGTCGAGATCGATGATGAAGGCCCCGCCAGAGCAGGCCCCGGTCAAGATCCCCATGTTGTGGCGGTTGCGGTGCTCGCCGGTGGCGGGGTCGTACCAGCGCCGGAACGTGGCGTCCGGCACCAGCCGCTCCTGCAGCGGCACCCACTCGGCGAGATAGGGCCGCTTCCAGCTGCCTTTGGCCTCGCCCGGCATCCAGCCCGGGATCACCTGCAGTCCGTAGTGCCGATACATCGCCGCCCACTGCGCCGGCGAGGCAAAATCGGCGTCGAACTCCTCCATATTCGGAACCGCCATGTCAGCCGCCTGTGTCGGCTAGCGGGCTGTGCAGGCGCGCGTCGTTTGCTACGGTCATGCGACCTCCTCGTTGCTTTCAGCGGTGGCGCGGTGGTGATTTGGGGCCGGGTGGCAATCTCCACCCGGCCCCTTGCTTTGCCTAGCCGAAATCGTCGGGCGTCACGGTCTGCTGTGCGGCAGCCTGTGCAGCGGCTTGTGCCGGCGGCGTCGCCCGGGTACCGCCGGTAGACGGCGCGGTGGCGTTGCCGGTGTTGCCACCGTCCCACGGCATTTGCTGCTGGACCACAGACTGCGTGGTGTTGGCACCGCTGCGTAGCTGCGGCACCAGATCGCCGCGCGGAGCCCAGCCGATGATCTTGAACACCGGTGCATAATTGGTGGACTGCCGCTGTCCACTGCCGGTGGTGATCGGCTGCGTCTTCACCAGCGCCAGCACCGGCAGCTTGCCGGGGTTGCTGGCCTTCTGGCTCTGGTACTCCAGGAACGCCGTCTCGATGCCGGACAAGAACGCCTTGGCGGTCGAGGCGATCTCGCGGATCGGCTTGTCACCACCGATGTTCTTCGCCAGCTTGACCAGGAACCGCACGCCGTTCTTGTGCTGATCGCTGGGGCGATCGGGCAACCGCTGCCCCATTGGCACCAACACAAAGCTGGGCGGCGCGCCGGGCGCAAAGTTGATCCAGCCGACCTCGATGTTCTCGAAATCGCACAGCGCCTTGAACTCTGCGGTGATGTCTTCCTTGACGGTGTCCCAGTTGCCCATGTTGTCGACGCCGCGATCGGAGCGGAAGAACCGCCCGGCCCGGGCGTCGTACTGGACGATGGGGAGCCAGTCGCCGCCGGCGGATGGCTCAGTGCTGAAACCAAACACAGAAATAGTCATAGCAACCTCTTCTTTGATGCCGCTGTTAGGCCAGCGGCGACGCCACACCGGATGATCCCGGTATTGGATAAAACTCAGACCCCCCAGTGTTCGAACGCGAGCTGCCGTGATGGTGGCGAGGCCCAATAGAAGCTGTCGACGTCCGGTGCGGTGATCGACAGGAAGAACTCGGGATCGTCACTCAGATCCAAAAAATTTTCAACGCGTTTCGCGATGTTGTGCAACGCGCGCCGATGCTCGCGGACGTTCTCCAGCCGGTACACCTCCAGCTTTTTTGGAGTGACGTAGGCGAGCCGGGCGTCGACGTTGTCGGACATCGCGTACAGCGCGACCTGCCGGGCGTGGCCGACCTTGATCTCGCTGGGCATCCGCTCGGTGGTCTTGAGATCGACCAGAATGCCGTGGTTGGCCCACTCGTAGTCGTAGTAGCCGACGATCGGCAGCTTGAGGCCGTCCGGCTTCCACTCGACAAAGCCTTGCGTGGTGGTCGGGCTGCCGTACTCGCGCAGCTCGGTCAGCGCCGCGCTCACCATGTCGGGGATGGTGTCGCGGTACCGCTCGCGCCGTGGATCCGCCGTCATCGCCGACAGCGTGTCGTACTTGGTATAGGCGACGTCGACGCAGACCTTGATCGGGGCCTTGAGGTCGGCGAGCCCGGCGGTGACGCCGTCCTCGACCGCGACGCCGCGGTGCGCCGGCACCCCGACGATCTGCTTGATGCCGAGCACGCGCTCCAGCACGAACATCGCCGGCGATGCGGCGAACAGGTTGAGGCCGCTCGGCGAGTGGCGCGTGTAGGTGTCGATCATTTGATCTCCTTGAGGATGCGCCAGCTGCGCAGGATGGCGACGGCAGTGTCGAACGTGCGGGCGACCATGTACGGGTGCCCCAGCACGTTGCAGATCGTCTCGAACATGACCTGCTCGGCGGTCTGCTTTTCGTTGTCGATCTTCAGCTCCAGCCACGCCACGCGGCCGCCGGACATCATGAAGCAGAGGTCGGCGACGCCGGCCCTGAGGCCCTCGGCCTTCATCTTCGCCGCATCCCGCCAGCTGCGCTTGGCCGCATTGGGGATCGCAAAATAGTGCACATCAGTGCGGGCGTGCAGCTTGAGGTACTGGATCAAGCCGGCCTGCAAATTGTGTTCGCGAGCGCCCTGGCGGTATTGCGCGACACTCATTACAGTGCGCTTGGCGCGTCGTGGTGAGCGGGACATTCCAGTACCTCGTATCCCCCAGTAAGTACCCGTCTGCTACGGCGCGCTCCACCAGCCACGCAGCCTCGCCTGCCAGTGCCAGCGGTACGGCCCATACCAACGGTGAAAGCCGTGGTGGCGGGCCTCGACCCACCAGCCCTGTTTTGTCATCACCACCGGCAGCTTCATTGACGCCTCCCCGGCGGGCACGCGATGTCCTGATGCGCCGGACAGTACGACGCCAAGCCGACCGTCCGATCCCCGCAGAACAGATACGGCGGGTCGTTGCCGAACGGCCAGCGGCAGTCGTTGGTGCCGAGCTGCTCGATCCGCATCTGGCCGACCAGCCGCTTTGGCTTCAGCTTGAAGCGGGCCGACAGCCGGACCTTGGGCACGTATGGCTTGCGCGGCTTCAGCACGCGGCCCCGGCGGCCGGCATACGACCGCGGCGGCTGGCGCGGTGGCACCCCGATGCGCCGGCCGTGGCCGATGCAGCTGTTCTTGGTCAACCGCACGCCGAACTCCACAGACAATCGCTGTGCAATCGCGGTGTAGGTCAGCTTGGGGTCGAGCTGCAGCAGCTCATGGAAGCGCACGTCGAGTTGCGGCGTGGTGCGCCAGACGCTGGTGGTGGCGTTGCTCTTCACTTTTTGCGCCTCGGCTTGGTCCGCATGGTCCACAGCGTATCGGGTGCGCTCAGTCCCATGTCGATCAGCAGGCTCTTCAGCGGCACGTAGCTGGCGGCTGGGAATTTGCTCCTGCGCCAGTTGCTGACCGCCTTGTCGGTCGAACCGGTCAGTGCGGCGACCTCCTTGTTGCCGCCCAGCCGATCGATCACTCTGGACGTCGTGGTCAGTTTTGTCATGTGGGTTCCTTCCAAATCAGTTGGACGGACAATTTAATTGGATTATGTTATAAACGTCAATGGAGGTTAAAAAATGATGACTGACAAGGAAGCCGAGACGCAGGCGCGCGCCCACGCCACGGCCGGTAATATGGTCGAGGCCGGCTGGATCATGGCGATCCTCAAAGGCGTGCCGGACGATCTGCCGCCGGCGGAGCTGGGGATCCTGCGCGGTGCGTTTTTCGCCGGGGCCAAGCACATGCTGGCGACCATGGTGGGGGCGGAGAAGCGCGACGACATCGACATGAACAAGCTGGTGGTCGACCTGCGCCGGGAGCTGGACCGGTTCCGCCAGGAGCTGGGGCCCAAAACGAACTAAGCCAGCTTGACTAGAGTGCCGGTAGGACTCTATAAAGGTTCATCACAACGGAGAGCAGCTATGAACAAGTATTGCCGAACCAGCCTTAGCTACACACACGCGGTCTATCGCCTGCGTTACGCCGCCGATCATAGTCGGGGCGAACTCATCGACGCAGCCCGGGTCGTTTTGAACACGCGCGACGCCGACCCAGACGATTGCGTTCTCGCTCATGTGTACCGCGACAACTACGAGCCACCAGCCCCATCGGGCTGGGAAGGCGGTTTCGCGGAGAACCACTAACATGCAAGCCTCCAACCTGCTCGCCGCGGCCGCGCTGATTGCGTTCTGCGGCGCGATCCTGATGGTGCTGCCATGAGGGAACAGTACGTCGGCGCGCCACCGGACGTGGTTGCGGCGCTCAAGCGGATCGGCGCTGCGCTCAACGATCTCACAATCCTGGATCAGCAGAGCGTCCTCGAGATGCTGGTGGTTCGGCACGTCTTTCGCAGGGCATACCCAGACGAGGAGAAACTCCTCGAGGTGCTGTCGGACGTGCTGTCGACCATCGTGCAAACGTCAAAACTCTCCCTGCAGGAAACCCGCGCCCATGAACGTAAAAATAAAGGCTGAGCTGACCACCGCGTTCGATCTCAAGGCCGGCGAGCTGTTCTCGGCCGCCGGCCCGTCATACTGGAACACCGCGCTCGACCATGGCTCGATCGGCGAGGCGGTCTACATCCGCACCAACACCAACGCCAATCGCGCGCCAGATGCCAACGATACGATCTACCGCATCACGATCTTGCGGAGCGTGCCATGAGCCGCTTTTATTTCCAAGGTTATCGCGGCTGCGGGACGTGGCTGCTCACCGTGACCATCGAAAGCACGGATGCGTTCAACGCCGTGCTGCAGGCTCACGCTGACGGGTGGCACCACCTCAAGTTACTGGCGGTGCGATCGTGAGCCGCTTCCGCGCCTGCCCCTGCGGATCCGGCCTCAGCAGCGAGTGGCAGGTCGACGCCCGCGGCATCGAGCTGACCCGCACCTGCCTGAAGTGTCACAAGGAGAAGATGCAGCGCTACCGGCCCGACGTGCTGCGTGATCCGAACTACTGGGCTGATGAGGCAATCGAGGAGGACTGAATGGCTACCAAGAAAAAGTTCGCGCCGGTGCGGCACAAGTTCCTGTACCGGTGGGAAGACGCCAGCGGCAAGTGGCGCACCATCGAGGCGTTTGCGAAGGTTCGCCACCCGCACCGCGCCGTCTCACTGACCGTCAAGCCGGAGCATGTGAAGCGCTCGATCCAGCGCGAGGGGGTCGGCGACACCGCAAACTGCGCGATGGCGGTCTGCGCCGGCGACCACGCGGCCAGCTTCCCGCACGCGGTCGAGGGCCACATCGATTGGACTTACACCCGGGCGTTCGTTGTCTCGCGGGTGGCCCGCAACGGGTTGCCGACCGAATGCTACGTGTACGACCACAACGACGAGATCGCGCGCCTAAACGACAGCAAGAACGGCCAGCTCAAGCTGCTCAAGCAGCTGCAGGAGGAGGGCCCGCGCACCATCACGCTGACCCCGAAGCGGTTCCGGTCGAAGGCCGGGCGCTCCGGCAGCGCGCGTGGCCGGCCCGGCACCCGTGACGTCGCGGCACGGCTGCGCGGCGGCAAGCTGCGCTACGCGGTCGCCAAGGTCGCCAGCGAGCAGCCGGCCTGACGTACCTATGCCACCCTGTCAGGTTGACAGGCCTGTCAGGGTGGCGTATGATGCTTCCGTTCGTCACAACGGAGGTTTTCCATGAAGAAGCCTAGCCTGAAAGATCGTCGCCGCGAGGAGGCCCGCGAGGCGCTGTATCGCGCGCAGCTGCGCCAGGAGCAGATCCTCGACCAGCTGATGCGCAACGCCACGCGCATCAAGCGGCTGCGCGCCCAGCTCGCCCGGCTCGACAAGCCGGCGCTGCACACCGGCCCGGTGTCGGTCGCCGAAGGCAAGCAGCTGCACCCCGACACGCTCGCCCTTGTCACCCGAATGGCCCGCGAGCTGGACGACGACATCTCGGATGTGCCGGGAGGCCGCCGATGAAACGCATGACCGTGGTCATCTCCGACGGCGGTCGCGCCAAGGCCGGTTGGGGGAGAGCCGGCGGCGACTGTGTCGCCCGCTCGATCGCGATCGTCACCGGCCGCCCGTACCGCGAGATCTACGACCGCCTCGCCAAGGGCAACGCCACCCAGCGCGCCTCGCGGCGCACCGGGCGGCGGCGCTCGCTGTCGGCCAGCCACGGCATCAACGTCCGGCGCAAATGGTGCCAGGACTACATGCGCGAGCTGGGGTTTACCTGGGTGCCGATCATGGGGATCGGTACCGGTTGCACCGTGCATCTGGCCCGCGGCGAGCTGCCAATGGGCCGGCTGGTGGTGTCGGTCAGCCGGCACTGGACCGCGGTGATCGACGGCGTGATCTTCGACACCCACGACCCGTCGCGCCGCGGCACGCGCTGTGTGTATGGTTATTGGAGGCTGAAATGACGAGCGGCTCCCTTTTCGTGCTGGCGCTGTTGTGTGCTCTTTTTAGCGGGAACCCAATGACACTGCTCATCATCATACCGTGGGCGTTGCTATTGTTTTTGGGAAGCCTGTGTAACTCTTCTGGTCGTTTCAAATAAATCTGGAAACCGGCGTGACAGCGGCGGGGGATCTTCGTATCCTCCGCCGTTGCTTTTTCTCCCAACCAAAGGATCCACCCCAATGAAGAAGCTATTGCTGGCGACGGCGATGACGCTTGCGCTTGCCAGCAGCGCAAAGGCTGAACTTCTCGGCGGCACCGACTGGACCCTCGCCGGGGCTGCGCCGCTGACGTTGTCGCCAACGGCACCGGGGCAGCAAGTGACGAACCTGCCATGCCTCATCTGCGGGGCCAATCAGCCACAGCAACCGACAGGCTTCGGCTATAACCTCTTTGGTAACCAAGGAAATTTGACCACACTGCCGTACTTCTCGACGTCAGTGGTGGGCGGCTCACTCGGTCCTGACGTGTATGGCGGCCTCAACACCGGCTACACGCTCACCGCCGGTTCACCGTTCCTGCAAGCACTGGCCGGTCAACTGACCTTCTCGGTCGGGATCGACAGCAACCAAGCCGGGACCAGCAACCAAATCTTGGAGAGCTTCTGGTTCTTAAATTTCACGACCCAGCAAGTGTTGGCGGTGTTCTCGCCGGGACCGGGTGGTGAGAGCATCGCGCCGCTCAACAATGGCACGGGATTTCCTGATTATACGCTCTCTGGCTTCTCGCTGGCCGGTATCAGTTCGGGAGACAGGATCGGCTTCTTCGCGCGGATCACCAACAGCAACGATGGACCGGATAGCTTCTTCCTGCTTCCCAACACGTTCGCGGTGCCGGGACCGGCGGTCGGCGCAGGCTTGCCGGCGTTGTTCTCTGCAGCGTTCGGTCTGCTTGCTTTCCACCGTCTCCGCCGGCGTCGTCAGGCCGCGTGAAAAAAAGACGACCGCTGACTGCGGTCGAGCGTAAAGCGCGCCAGCGTTTGCAGCTCAAGCGCTGGCGCAAATTACATCCGAACTACGCCAAGGAATGGCAGGCTGCCAACCGCGACTACGTCACGCAACAGAAGCGCAAGTACCGGGCGAGGAAAGCCAAATGCGAACCCTGATCCTATTGCTGCTGTCCACCGCCGGCGCGCATGCGCAGGCCTGGACGCCGCCGTTCTGCAGCGGCCCCAACATGGCGCTGCAGTACAACGAGAAGGGCTGGGTGTGTGCGACGATCGCCACCACGCCACTGCCGGCGCAACCGCCGCCGTCGCAATGCATCACCTCGAACTGGAACGGCACCGCGTGGACCTGCGTGCCGACCGACTACCTCACCACCGCGCAGACCGTGCCGCTGCCGCTGCAGCGCGCGCTGCGCGCCACCGACAGCAACGGCTGCGAGTGGACCCTCACCGGGCCCGGCCCAGCAACGGTGGTGACGCAATGGCAGCAGGTAAATCCCGCCGACCCCCGCTGCGCCGCGAGGTGATCGTGGGTGCGGTGGCGGCATATCTGCGTGGCGTGCCGCTCAAGGAGATCGCGGCGCGGTTCAACATCAACATGACCTCGGTGGTCAATTACGCCGCCAAGGCCGGGTTCAAGATGCGAAAAAAGCGGAGGCGGCCCTAAAAGCGGTCACCCCCGGCGAGGGCTGCTCAGCCGGGGGTGAGATCTGCTCGAACGAGGAGAACGAGCAGGGGGTGCTTTGTCCATCACAACGAAGCGAAGGGAACATAGGGCTATGCCTACACACCGTCAATTCATCGTCCACATCGCAGTTTTTCTCGCGTTTTTCGTCAGCACCATCGCCATCCTGAGCTGGCGGCACGTCGAGCCGCCGCGCCAGCGCATGCTGCTGAACCAGTCCACCATGGTGTGGATCGAGGTGCCGATTAACCTGCTGCCGATCCCTGATCTGGCAAGGCCGACGTTCGGCCTGGAGGGCGGGCAGATCGCCTGGATCGATGAGGCCGCCGCCGACGACCTGTCGCTGACCTTCAACGGCCCGATGCCGGAGGCGTGGCCGGATCCGCTGCCGCCGGCTACCACCGTATTGGCGCTACGACACCGAGCAAGCTGGCAATAATCCAGACCACGATCAGCACGATCACCACCGTGATCAGCACGTTGACGATCAGCGCGATGTTGGGCGGCAGTGGCACCAGCGGCAGCAGCTGCTGCACCGCCCAGATCACCACGCCCAGCACGATCAGCAGCAGAATAACGGAGATCAGTGTCCCGATCATGGTTAGTCCCCCTCTGTGGTGAATAGCGGCACGCCGTTGATGACGACGGTGACGTTGACGCCCTCCGGCACCGTCAGTTCGATCTTGAAGACGTCGGCCAGCGTCGGCTTCGGTTTTGATGACGCGACCAGCGCCGCCAGGAAGTGACCGTGGTAGCCGGCGATCAGCTTGCCGATCGAGACGCCGTTCGACCAGCTCGGGATGACGTGCTTGTCGCCGTTCACAATCTCGCGGGAACCGTAGACGTCATCCGCAGTTTCGTTGAAGAACAACGGCAGTGCGTTCGGTGGCCGGAACCAACCTTCCAGCATGCCGGCGTACAACACGGCGGCGGCGATCTTGGGGTCCAGCGCGCGATCGGCGTGCCACTCCAGGTCGTCGTCGCCGACCAGCTCGAGCCGCTGCGTCGCGTACTTGTAGTTCTCCCGCCACGTCAGCTGCACAAAACCGCGCCCGTAGTAGGTCTGCCCGGTCTGTTTATCCGGCACGCCATAGCTCATCCCTTGGCCGAGGCCGTACTCCCTAATCGGAAGCATCTCGTTGGCCGTCTCATGCTTGGTATTCGCAAGGGCACAGGCTGCATGGCGCAAATCCGCGGATGGCTGCTTCGTCTCCCACGCCAGCAGCAGCGCCTCCTGGCCCATCACCTGACCTTCGGTCATGCTGCCGCCGAACAGTGTGTGGCGCACGCTGTCGAAATACGTCTCGCGATCGAAATGGATCACTCGATCTCCGCGATGATCACGCCGACCGTTTGCTCCGTTTCGGCGAGCTTCTCCAGTCCCTTCTTGAAGCGGTCCATGGCAGGCGTATCGGGTCGCACCATCAGCACGGCGAACAGCTGGCAGAAATGCTGGCACGTCGCCTGCTCGAGCGCGCGCTCCATCTGCGATTTGAACGCAGCGCTCATACTTTCGGTTTCTCGACAATAGGCTGGCATGATCTCGCCAACTCGCTGATTAAAGTGTCGCGGCGCTCGATCGCAGCATCGACCCTGTAGAGAACGTAGCCAACCACCAGCAGGCAGATCACGTTGATGACCACCAGCGGCAGCGCAAGCGGGCCGCCGGCCGCCAGTCCCTTGACAGCTTCGCTTGCGATCTGGCCGGTCTTCTCGATCATTAAAAGTTCGCTGCGATCCAGTGGTTGTTGTTGCCGCTGACGTCCCGGCCGAGGCTGGTCGACACCGGCGAGTAGCGATTGGCAAAGTTCAGCTTGAAGCCGTTGGGACCGAACGGCCCGTTGTAGACCTTCGGTGTCCACACGCCGCCGATGCTTTCGCCGAAGCTGCTGATCGGCACTTCAGCACCATCAACAAACACGACGTCCTTGATGGTGGCGTCGGGGTAACCCACCGGCTGTCCGATGTGGTGTGTCTGTGCGGCGTTCAGATTGTTGGGGGGAGCGAGCAATGCCGTCATCGACCACGCGCCGATATTGTTAACCTGCCAAGTGTGGAATTTTGGGTCTGTTGGCGGTCCGACTGTTCTGCCCCACCAAACAATGTTGAGCCAGAGATTGAGGTTGGTCTGCGGCGGCATCCCGGCGACAATAGCGACATCACCGTTGGCACCGGCATACACCCCTAAACTGTTGTCAGGCATAAATGCGACGTGAATTTTGTTGCCGCCGGTTTCGACGCCGAACAGAGCTTGATGTGTGCCGAGCGAACCAGCGCGCTGCACCCACATCGACATCGTCCATGGTTGGTTACTGGTCGCAGTGAAAGTTCGGTACATGTGCTGGCTGAGGCTGCGCGTGAAACGCAGCTCGCTGGCCGTCAGCACAAGGCCGACAGCATTGGCGATCGCATCATCGACGTATTGCTTGTGTGCTGCGTACTGCCCAGAGGTCGGAGGGCCAGCAGGCAGGATCAGCGGCCCCGTCATGGTGTCGCCGGCCTTGTCGACCTTCAGTGCGTCGCCGGCGGTGATGTTGCCCTGCAGCGTGACGTCAGCGGCGTCGGCGTGCGCCGCCAGCTCACCAAGTTCGGTGTCGACATAGACGATCGACGCCTTCTCGGCGTCCAGCTCCTGGATCGCCGCCAGAATGGTGGTTGCCGACAGACCGCCGCCCGGCGGAAACGGCAGCGTGGTGGCGTCGATCACCGTCCACGGGCCCCACACGTTGGCCTTCTTCTCGCGCACGTAGACGCGGCTCGGCACCACGGTGTCGTCCATGTCGCGCGCTGACACGGTGACGTTCTTGTTCTCGAGCGGAGTGGCGAGTGCTTCGTTGAGGTAGCAGATCCCGGCGAACGCGTGACCGGCCACCGGCGCGTTGGTGGCGCTGCCGGCAGAGTAGAACGAGCCCGGCATCCAGACGTGGCTGTCGTAGTTGACGACCGCCTGCGCCGCCTTCTCGGCGCTGAGGTTGATCAGCGCTTGATCGGGCGTGGTCGCGCCGGTGCCGCCGCGGTGGAGTGGTCGCGCGATATTGAGATCGTTGTCGACCAGATCGTCGAGGAAGCCGTTGTAGGCCGGGCTCTCGATCGTCTCGTCGGGGATCCCGCGGGTGCCGGGCGGATACTCGTAATTCTTCGATGCATTTTGCGGCATGTGTCACCTGTATTCGAATGGAGTGCGCATTTTGTCGACGTAGTCGTCGCCCTCGCGAGCGAGCCACGGGTACATCAGGTACTTGCGGGCATCCTGCGCCTGCACGACCGGGTCGGTGACCCTGCCGTACGGTGAGCCCGGCGCTTGCGCCATCGGCGAGCGCAGCCGCAGTGCTGCGGCGGCTTCGTCGACGCCCTGGCCGATGCGTTGGCCGGCCCCGCTCTGCATGGCGCGCCCCATGCCATACAGGCCGCCCTGTGCCGCCAAGCCGGCCGCGCCGGCGGTGTAGGGATCCAGCCCGAACTTGTGCCACAGGCTTGCGCCGATGCCGGCCCCCGGCAGCAGCGTCGACGAGCTGCCCAGCTTGGTCAGCACGTTGCCGCCGGCCTCCATGTTGCGCGTCACCCGGTCGGTGATGGCGTTGCGCGCCATTTCGGTTTCTTCGTCGGTGAAGCCGCGCGTTGATTTTTGCCCGGCCTTGGTGGTTTCCAGCGCGTCGATCTTGTCGCCAAGTACCTTGCCGAAATCCTTGCCGCGCTGTGATTTGAGCTCGGCGATGTTGCTGGCGTCGCTCAGCACCTCGCTGCGCTTCTGCGCCGCGACGTTGCCGCGGCCAGCCAGCAGCAGCTGCCGATCGGAGGCGATCTCCTGCGGCGTGCCGGAGCGGATGTGCTGCTGCGGCGGGTTCATCATGTAGCGCTCGAGCACGTCCTTGGCGGCCTCGCCGGCGGCGCGTTCGCTGGCGTCCTTGCCGCCGCCGAGCTGCTGCCGCAGCGTTTCAAAGTGTTGATTGGTCATCCCGGTCTGGGTCTTCAGGCCCATCCCGGTATCGAGCGCGGCGAATTGTTTGGGGGCCGACGCCGGGTTGCTGCCGCGCTGGGTCAGCACCTGCGCGATCTGGTTGGTGACGTCGTCCATCATGTTTGGCGAATAGCGCACGCCCGACGCGCGCCACGCGTTGTAGGCGTCGTCGGCGCGTTCGCCGAGCTGCCGCTCCTCCGGTGCGAGCGCGCGCTGCGGCATGCCTTGTATAGCTCTGCGCGCCGCGGTGCCGCCCGGCACCATGCCGATCGCGTTGACGCCGGCCCTTAGCGGGTCGCCCCGGGTGGCGTGGTAGCCCGTCTCCGCCGCCGCGATCGAGCCGCCGATCGGCGGGATGATCGACGCCGCATCGAGCGCACCGCGGCCGACCCGGCCGGCGACGTACGGCTTCGCGCCGAGCGCGATCAGCGCGTCCTGCATTTTGTTGCCGAGCCACTCGCGCGGCGAGTACTCGGCCGGCCGCAGCTCGCCGAACGGCTCGCCCGGTGCGCGGGTCTTCGGCTGCGGCGCGGTCGACGCCGGCCCGGTGACCAGATCGTCGTAGGGGTTGCCGCCCGGCGGCCGCACCGTGACTTGCGGCACGTCGGACGGCGCGGGCTCCGCCCGCGGGTTATTGATCAGGTCCTGGTAGGGGTTGTCGGCCATCAGCGGCGGTTCCTGGCGATGATCCGATCGGCCAGCCCTGGTGTGTGGAAGGCTTTGTCGAACAGTCCGCGCTCATGCTCGCTGTCGGCGTTCTGCAGCAGCCGCTGCGTCGCCGGATGGTTCTTCGGAACGATCTGCTCCATCGGCAGGCCGTGCAGGCCGTACAGCGTCCGCTCCGCCGCGGTGTCGCCACCAGCCGCAGTCCCCAGCGTCTGCTGGTGATGCAGCGCGGTCTGCAGCTGCACGGTGCGGATCGATTGCATGATCGATTGCAGACCTTCCTTGGTCAGCGTGATGTCGCCGCCGGCGGCCTGTTCGGCCGCCTGCATGTCGCGATCGGAAATGTTCGCGCCGCCAGCCAGCGCCGCGCGCGCCGCGGCGACGATCGGCTTGACCGACGAGGTGAACTGCTCGGTGCGGGCGACCCGCGGATCGACCGCGCCGCCGACCGCCTGCTTGGCCTTGGCGATCGCCAGATCGACCTTGCCGAGCGTGCCGGTGAACATGCCCTTCTCGAGCAGGTCCTCGATCTGATTGATGCCGACTGACGCCTCGCGCAGCGGCGCTGCGATCTTGACGCTGGCTTCGACGCCCTTGTCGATCACAGACTGCGGCACACCACCGCGCGCCTCGAGCTTGATGCGCTCGCGCTCGGCGGCGGCAGCTTCACGCTGCATCTTCTCAAGGTTCGCCTTGTGCACAGGATCCTGGCCGGACTTGTAGGTCGCGAGATCCGCCTCCCACTGCTTGACCTTGCGGGCGTCCTCGAACTTGCGCTGCTCCTCCATCTGCTGGATGACCGGCAGCAGCTGCCCTTGGATCCGCGGGTCGGCCGACGAACTAGCGGCTTGGCGGAGCCGGATCTCATGCGGTGACATCGGCGTCTGTTGCGGTGCTGGCGGCGGCCCGGCGTTGATCGGCGCGACCTGCGTCGGCACCGGGCGGCCGATCGGCGGCTGCGCCTGCGCGACCTGCTGCGGTGCTGGCGGTGGTCCTGCGACCTGTTGTGTGATCGCGTCGCGTGTGTTGAACGGCCCGGTCGGTATTGGCCCTTCGTAAGGCACGCCTTCGCCAATCTTCGGCGGGCCACCGACAAGCGTGCCAGCACCCGATTGCGTGTCAGGTGTTGGCGCGCCGCCCAGCGAAGCGAGCTGCACCGGCGGTGCGCCGCCCATGCCGCTCTCGTCGGGGCCGAACGCTGCTGCGACGGATGGCGGCATCCCACCTGCGGAAGCCACCACCTGCTCGCGTGACACCACCGGGATGTTGAAGCGGCGGGTGTATTCAGCGACGTGGGTGCCGAGCGTGTCCTTGCGTTTGGGATCGTTCATGCCCTGCTCGCCGGCGAACCACGCCGCCGCCGCACCGTTGGGGCCGTACTTGGTGAGGTACTCGCCACCGCGCGCAGTGGCGACCTGCTCCTGCGCGTCGGGGTCAGCCAGAAACTCTTGCGGCGTCATTTCGCGGCCGAGGTAGCCCTTGGTCCACTTGGGAATGTTTTCTCCCATGACCTGATATTTGCCGTACGGGTAGTCGCCGCGCTTGGAGCGCTCGCCGACCAGTGTGTAGGCGTCCTTGCGGCCACCACTCTCGTTGCGCGCGATGCGCTGCTTCCATTCGTCGATCGACATCTTCGGCTGTTGCGCCGCCTGCTGCGGCGTCAGCGGCTGTCGGTCTGCGGTCGCGCCGCCCGGCGCTAAGGCCTGCATGACGGGCGAGATCTTCGCCACGTCTGGCGGTGTCTGCTCCGTTGCTTGCGCCTGCGGCGCTGCGAACGCCGGGCCGAACGGGTTGATCTCTGGATCCATGGGGCCCGCACCGGCCCCAGCAGGGGGCACAGGAGCCACCGGGGCTGCGGGAGCGGCCGCCGGCGCGGCTGGCCCACCGCCACCCTGCAGCAGCTGCTGTACCGTCGCCTGAGACTGCTGCCGGTAGCGCGCCTCGTCGGCGGCGGCGCGGCGGTCGGCGTAGTTCTCGCCGAGGCTCTCGCCGAGATAGGTCAGGCCCTCGCCGATCGTCTTCGGGAACGGCCGGTTGCGGGTGGCAATCGCGGCGGCGATCTTGCGCCGCGCCTGCAGCTGCTCGTAGGTCAGCGCGCCGCCCTTCGGATCGTCCGAGAAGAAGCTGGGGATGTAGTTGTATGCGTCGCTCATCGCGCCCTACCCTCAAGCGGACTGGTTGAAGTAGCCGCCGCGGCCCAAGCCGCCGGCGAAGCCGAACATGCCGCCGATGATGTTGTTGGCGGTCGCCGATTGCTGGTTCGACACCGCCATCTGCTGATCGAAGTTCTTGTTGATCATCCCGGCGACGTCGGTGTTGGCGATTGTCGAGGTGTTCGGGTTGACGAAGTTCGGCTGGCTCACCTGCGACCCGCTCAGCAGTGCGCTGATCTCGTTGATCGGTTGGTTGCGCAGCGCGAACTTTTCGTTGAGCGCTTGCTGGCGCGCCGCGTTGGAGGCATTGAACGCGGTCTGCGCCTGTCCAAAGTTCTGCGCCAGCGCCGCGTTGGAGAACGTGCCGCGCGCCGCCTGCTGCGAGAAATCCTGCTGCTGCGCGGCGTTGGCGAACTGGCCGCGGCCGAACAGCTGCTCGTACTGTTGCTGCTGCGCGGTGTTGGCGAACTCGCCACGCTCCTTGCCCTGCGTAAAAATCTGTTGCTGCGCCTTGTTGCCGAACTCGCCGGCCAGCCGCGACATCTCCGACAGCCGTTGCTGCTCCTGGCCGCCCTGGCCGATCGCGGCGAGCCGCGCGTCGTTGGCCTGCATGGAGTAGTTGCGCATCATGTTGTCGTAGGCCGGCGAGCCCGGCCGGATGCCCTGGTCGGCGAGCTGC
>Ga0190266_10000047_pt1 | contig 17596 bp, 39 predicted proteins | sample Popmic220T_FD_132448 | JGI IMG/M metagenome (GOLD analysis project Ga0190266, IMG submission 132448) | Populus adjacent soil microbial communities from riparian zone of Indian Creek, Utah, USA - 220 T | ecosystem: Environmental > Terrestrial > Soil > Riparian zone | place: USA: Utah | collected...
GCGTCGGCGAAGCCGGCGAAATAGGGAGAGATCTTATGGCGACTCGAAAAAAGGCTTCCTTGAGCATGTCGCCGCGAACGCGGCCCGAATACGGGTCCGGCTCTTTCAGCCAGCGGTCCTTGAAGTCGGGGTACTGATTGAGCTCGGTCCACGTCGGGCCGATGTTCTGGTGCAGGAGACTGTACACGTCGCTGATCTGCGAACGCGAGATCACCTGCGAAGCGCCATCGACCCGGCCCTCGATGCGATCGAGGCGTTCGCGCAGCGTCTCGACCTCGGGGATGAACTCCTCGCGCGCCCGCTTGCCGACCACCTGCAGGAGGTCCTTGCCGTAGTCGTTCTCCTCCTCCGGCGTGACCAGCCGCTCGTAGGCCCGGGCCGGCTGCGTCTCGCTCGTCGGCTGCTGCACGGAGCCCGTCGCCTGCATCGTGGCGAGCATGGTCTCCATGTTGGACAAGCGCTCGTTCTGGGCCGCGAGCGCCGCCTGCGCGGCCTCGAGACGCCCTTGCGAGGAACGATAGCGCTGCTCCCACGTCTGCGCGTTGGGGTCCTCGGGGGCCGGCTGCGGCGGCTGGGGTTGGGGTTGCGGCGTCCCCGGTGGCTGCGGTTGGGGCTGGGGCGGATCACCCGGCTGCGGCTGATTCGGGTCCGACTGGTAGTGCTGATCGACCGCAGCGACCTGCGCCGCGACGGCGGGCGGGAGCTTCGGTCCCCACTTGGCTTCGGCCTCAGACTGTCCAGGATGCGTCTCTGCCATCGTTCTTTCTCCCTTGCTGCAGCGCCCGCTTCTTGTCGTAGGTCTCCGGCGCCTTGAACAAGGTCGAGAAGAGGTCCTGAATTGCCATCGCCATCCCCTGCGAGCGGGCGAGTTGCGCAGGTTCAGCTCGAACAAGCTCGACGTTCAGCGCGCCGGAATACTCCCTGAGCGACATCAGGAAGTTGTCCCACGCCTGCGGCGAGGCCTCGCGGATCATCATCGCCGACTGAACGAGCTTGCTGGTGTCCGCCATTTTCTGTCTCAGAAACTCTTGATCTTCATGGGGCCGGGCAAGGTCGGAATTGGCTTGCCCGCATCGAGCGCCGGCGGCGCGGCATTCGTCGCCGCCATCAGGTCGACATGACGCGGCAGCGCCGAGAACGACGCCGAGTCGAGGCCACCCTTGGTCGGCGACTGTCCGCCGGGGCCTACGGCTTTCCCGTAGTTGCGCGACGAGCCGGTGCCCGGCGTCGCCTGCGTGAACGCGCCGAGGTCGGTCCCCCCAGAAGTAGACGATGTCTCGAACTGGGGCACCCTGGTCTTCGAATTGCCCTTGTTCACGCCCTTGGCGTAGGCCTGCATGTAGGCCCGGCGGTTGGCCCCGGACGAGGCCTTGCCGGAGACATCCTTCAGGGCGCGGGGCATCAGGCCGGCTTCACAGCTTTGACCGGCGTGAACTTCTGCATCTTGCCGCCGCCGCCCTTCTGCAGCTTGCCGAACTTGTTCGAAGCGCCGGAGCCCTTCACGGCCGTGGTATCGGCCGCCTGCGTGCCGACGCCCTGGAAATCGTGCATCCCGCCCTTGGGACCGGCCTTGACGGCGAACTTCCCGGCCGGCTTCGAAGTGGTCTTTGCCATGATACCCTCCATCAGAACGGTCGATAACCTTTGTTCCTGATTTTCTTCGCGCCCGTCACCGGGCCGCCCTTGGCATAGCCCATCGTCGGCACGCTGGCGTCTTCCTCGTCGCGGATGCCCTGCATCGAGAGCTCCGGGATCGGCCTCACCCGCTGCGACTGGTAGCCCGGGTCGAACCCGCGCGAGCGGGCTATCGCCTGACTGGTCGGCGGCCGCAGAAGCTGCGGGTTCAGGGTATCGTCGTCGCCGGCGTGCGGCTGCGGCGTGCCGCCCTTGCCCGGTCCCGACGGCAGATCGGAGCCGCTGCCACCCTTGGTCTGCTCCTGACGCTTCTGGGCCTCGTCGCGAAGCTCCTTCACGAACTGCTTGCGCTTGTAGACCATAGGCTCGTCGCGCCGGTCCTCGACGTTGGTCGAGGCTCGCATGTTCTCGGTCTTCATCCTGCGCCTCCCGGGCCGCGTGCCGGCCCTACGACGTTGGTCTGACCCTGCGCCGGCGGACCGGGTGGACCGGGCGGCGATCCTCCTCCGCCGGGTGGCGGTGGCCCGCCCGGACCCGGTGGAGCCCCGCCTGGACCGGGCGGCGCTCCGGGTGGGCCAGGCGGGCCTGGCGGCGCTCCGGGGGCACCGGGGGCACCTGGCGGGGCTCCAGCGCCTTGCGCGGCCTGCTGCGCCGCCAACTGGTCGTCCGGCGGGACGATCTCCTCGCCCTTGAGGCCGATGCCGTCAGCGACGGCCCGAAGGACGTTTGCTCTTCCACGGATGCCGGTAATCTGAGAGTCAACCGGGTTTGCCGTGATTTGAAGAAACTCAAGCTGGCGCTGACGCTCGGTCTCGCGCTGCATAGCAACGTTAACACCCAGCACGACGATGCTCTCGTCGCCCCTGAGCATCCCCGTGGTGTCGGTGAGCATGACCATGTCGTAGAGCTCGCCGACCACCGGCTCCATCACGTCGGCGTCGATATTCGCCGCCACCATCTGTAATATTTTAGCTGAGTTGCCCATCAGCATGGCGAGGCCCGACGCGGTCCTCCCGGCGCCGCCGCCGGTGCGCTCCGACCCAGTCATGTAGCGTGGTATCGCACTGACTTCGTCGGCCATCACTGTAAATTTCTCGTATACGCCCATCAGTTCCTGCGCCCGCGTCTCGGGCTGGAAGAACCTGATCGCGGGCTGCTGGTTGTTCCCCATCGGGTCGGAGGTCGTATGCCACCTCTTCCACGGATAAAGTTCATCGGAGTCTTCATTCTCGGCAATGCGGTCGTCGTTAATATCGACCTGCGGCCCCGAAGCGATGCTCATATTGTTGACGAGGGAGCGGAGCGCGGCGTTGGCGGCGTCGCCGATGTCGTCGAGGATGTCCGGCAGGGCATTGCCGACGACGGTGCCGGGGACCTTCTCGAACGAGGTGACGTAGTAGGGAGCGCGCTTGCGCAGGCTGGGGGAGAGGGCGGCCTTGATGATGTGGCGCCCGACCTTGAAAACATCGACGAAGTAATCGCGCTCCTTATCGGGGATTTCTGTGTCAGAAAGTCCGTAGTCGAGGAGCAGAGCGCCCTGCACATAGCCGTGATATTCGAGCATATCGATCAGGCCCGACTCGTTCATCGTCGGGTTTTCGCGGCTTTCCATCTCGGCCCGAGGGGTGTCGGTCGTGGAAGCGTTCGTCTCGACGTAGCCCTTGCGGCCGTACTCGGTGAGGATTTCCCGGATCGCCTCTTCGTTGTAGCCGGGCAGGCCCAGCAACTGGTTCAGGTCTGGACGAGTCAGCCGCGAGCGCTCGATGACGGCCGCGTCGGCGATGTCGGCGACACCGGGGGTCCACCAGAGGTCGAAGGGCGAGACCCGGTTCCACAGCATCTTGGGCTTGTCGACGACCTGCGCGCGGCCGTCGACGTAAGTGACCTGCGGCAGCATCCGCACCACGGGACCCTTGATGCAGGCGAACGGGAACAGCGGCAGATCGACGGAGAACTGGGCCAGCGCCTCATAGAAGCCGCCTTCGGTCAGGATGTCGTCGAGCTTCGCCTGTGCGCGCTTGGCCTCTTGCCGGGCTTTCTTGATCGTGGCCTCGAAGGCGGCGCGGATCAGCCCTGAGGTGCGGTCGCGGACAGCGCCGGCATCGGGCGGAGCGCCCATCATCTCAGCCGAGCGGGTCTCGGTGGCGACGACCTGCATCACCGACGCGGTGATGTTCTCGGGCAGCGAGGGGTCCGGGGTCGGGTCGAGGCCCCACGGCCTGTCCGTCGAGAGATACACGTCCTGCAGCATGGCCGAGGCCGAGCGGCACTTCCCGGCGATCAGCCGGGAGTAGATGGTCGAGCCGCCGAACTTCTTGATCGAGGCCAGCTTGGTCGGCGAATACTCGCCCTTGAAGACGCGCAGGGCCTCGACCAGCCGGTCCGACCAGCCCGACGCCCCGTCCCGATGACGCTGGAAACGCGAGAACTCGCCGTCGATGAAGCCGGCGAGGTTGGTCTGCCACAGCGATTTGTCGGAGAACCGGGTCTCGGCCTCGGCGCGCAGCCGGTCGCGATTGGCCTCGATCTGGGTGAGATTTTCCGGTGAGATGACCCGTAGGACACCGCGCCCCGAGCCGACGCCGATCGCCATCCCGGCTTCCCCTTAGAGCTTTGAGACGGTACACCAGCGCAGACAGACGAGACCGACATGAACGAAGAAGTCAACCCCCGATTGGCGCTCGACGTGTCCCGGATCGCCCGGGATGTCTCCATGGACATCCTCGGGATCGACAAAATCCTGAAGCTGCATGGGCTCTCCCAGGAGGAATGGGCCGCCCTCAAGACCTCGGAGGACTTCAAGCGCACCCTCGTCTCGATGATCAAGGAATGGCAGGACGCCGCCAACACCAAGGAACGGGTCGCCGTCAAGTCGGCAACCGCCATCGAGGCCTCGCTCGAGTGGATCATGGAGAACCTGGGCGACCCCGACATCCCGTTCATCCAGAAGATCGAGGCCCTGAAGTTCGTCGCCCGTCTGGCCTCGCTGGGCGAGACCGGCCGGGGCGACGGCCGCGCCGGCGAGCGCGTGGTCATCCAGATCCTCACCAACGCCCATGACGTGACGCCCGTGACCATCGAGGCCAAGGTCGCGCGCACCCCGCTGATCGAGGGACCGGCCGAAGATTTGTAGTCATACCAACTACAAATCGCTTGCGTAGGCAACCTGACTACGCTATACTATCCTCATCATGAGCACAAAAACTTCCACCCAATCCTTCTTCAAGTCCGGCCCCGCCAAGCGATCTTCCAAGACGAAGATCGCCCCGGCGGCGCTCGACCAGCAAATGCTGCCTCTGTCGCTGCGTCTCACCCAACCGCAACTGGATGGGCTGAACATTCTGCGACAGAAAACCGGCCTGCGTCAGAACGAACTCGTGCGCAGAGCCATCGATGAATTTTTGCGCAAGGAGCTTGCCTGATGCCACGCGGCAAACGTTACAAGGCACCCGAACAATCCTTTCTCGGCAACCACTCCATCGACGACCTCGCCAAGGCAGCGACCCCCGAAGAGTACAAAGAAGAGAACAACCCGGTGGTGGAAGAGCCCACCATCGGCGATCTCGGCGGGCACACCCCCGAGATGCGCATCAACCCGCGCATCCTCGTCTCCGACGTGCCCTTCGAGGGCCAGACGCCCGACCCCCAAGACGCCGGCCTGCCTCCCGGCATGGTGTCGCTGGGCGAGGCCGCCAACGCCGTCGTCGGCGCTGTCACGGCGCAGCGCATGGGAATTGTCGAGCCGATAGCCCCGGCCTACGTGCCGCCGCCCGGCGTCACCTACCGCCAGCGCATTCAGGTGCTGGAGCCCTTCCGCTACCCCGGCCACCTGAAGACGGCACCGACATGGGTGGACCGCAACTGGATCGTCTACTTCACCTACGACGAAGCCAATCCGAACCGTGCCCCCGGTCCGGGGCTTCGCGTCCCCGGCGTCGGCGATGTCCACGCCGGGGATTTTCTTGTCATGCAGAAGGTGGCGCTCGACGACACCGAGTACGACGTGCGCATGGCCGTCTACACCCCGGAGGAGTTCTTCCGGTGGTTTATTCCAGTGAACCGTGGAGAGAACGAATGACCGAGAACGGCTACGACGAGAACGCCGGTGTTCCCGTCGCCAACCCGAGGCCCTACACCCAGGACGAGGTCGCGCGCGGCATGATGCACGTCTGCGAGCAGTTCTCGCGGCAGTACCCCGGCACGATCTTCATGTTCGTCTCCGGGCTGCAGGAGGCCGGCGACCTGACCAAGATGGGGCTCTCGACCAACCTCGATAGCACCGAAGCCGCGATGCACTTCTTCAAGCTGATCCTGATGCAGCACGAAGGCGCGCACATCACCACCGTACCGGGCGAGGAGCCGACATGATTTCTGACACAGAAAACGAGCGCCAGCACAAGGGGCTTCCGGTCAGCGGGTACACCACCCAGCCGCAGTGGAAGGTCGACATGGTCAACCACTTCAAGGAGCACGAGGAGCTTCTCTTAAGAGAGCTCGACAAGCTCAAGGACTCCGAGCAGATCGAGCAGCGCTGGCTCGCCATCGGCCGCACCGACCTCGAGAAAGCCTTCATGGCGATCAACCGGAGCGTCTTCAACCCGCAGCGCATCCCGACCCTGAAAGGTGAGGAATGAGAGATGAGCGACCCCTCCTCGACAGCTTCCGAAGCGCCCGCCAAGAAGACGCTCGCGCTCGATTTCGACGGCGTCATCCATCGCTACTCGAAGGGCTGGACGACGCCCGAGGACTGCTACGACGAGCCCACGCCTGGCTTCAAGGAGTGGCTGGAAAAGGCCGAAGAGGCCTTCGACATTGTCATCGTCTCCTCGCGTCTCGCCTCGGTCGCCGGCCACAAGGCGGTCCGGCAGTGGTTAGCAAAGTACGAATTGGAGAGGCTACGCACGTCTACGGAGCGCCCGCCGGCGTTCCTGACCATCGACGACCGGGCGGTGATGTTCACGGGCAACTGGGAGGATTACCCGATGGAAATCCTGCTCGACTTCAAACCATGGACGGAACGCCCGGTGGTGGCAGGCGAGAACGTCGAGGAGACGACATGAAGCCTCGCCTGAAGGTCGGGGACAAGGTCTGGAAGACGGGGGCCGGTTACGCCGGCCCTGGCGTCATCATGGCCGAGTTCAAAGGCTGGATGGGGAATATTCATTACGTCGTCGCGCACGCCATCGCCGGCGGCAACGGTTTTTTCTACCACATCTACACCGCCATCCAGTTAGACCGCGACACCGGCGGCGCCGCCGGCGAGATACCCCCCGAACCCGACAAGCCCGTGGAGAAACCATGAACGACATCGCGTACCTCAAGCGGCACGTCGGCCTGCTCTACGGCCTCGCCATTGGCAACAGCGTGCTCACCGTGCTCATCCTCGCTTCGCTGATCCTGAGGCTGCGATGAAGGGCATCATCCACACCGAGAACGGCCCCGTGGAAGTGGGCAACACGCACGAGGAGCAACTGCTCATCGAGCAACTGGTCGAGGCCCGCAAGCAGATCGAGCGCATGAGCGCGATCATGGATCAGTGCGACGTGCTGATGGGCAAGAACAACAGCCGCATGGACCGCCTGAAGAACGAACTCTACGCGCTGCTCGTGACGACGGGCCTCGGCGGCTTCGTCATGGGCCTGTTGTTCGCGCGCATCTGGTGGAACGTATGAAGACGTATCTCGGCAACTGGGAGGTAGGCACGATGATCGACCGCGCGGACGAACTGATGACGCACGATAATAGTACGCTGGAAGCGGAGGTCGCGGCGGCAGGAATGGCGGCGCAGGAGAAGCAGAACCTGATGCCCGAACTCCCCCGGGAGTTTCACCGCAGCGTCGAGAAGCTGGAGCGGGAAATTCAATCGCTCGAGGCCCAGCGCGAAGGGCTGCAGCGGGAGCTCAAGGAAAACCACGAACTGGTGCACCAGTGCCTGAAGCTCCTCGCGCACCTGATCAAGGCGCTGACGTGATGCTCTCGTTTCGCGGCAAGGTTCTCGTTTCGGGCGTCTTTCTCGGCCTCGCCTTCTGGTTCTTCGTGCTGCGCTGGTGGCTCTCATGAGAGACTGGGACTCGACCGAGCAGTTCTGGGACCACTGCTGGCTCAACATCAACAATCAGGACTGGTGGATCGGAGCGATCGAGTTCGAGTGGGGGACCGGCAAGCGCTGGCTCAGGCTCTGGCGCGACGAGGAAGTCGACAGCGAGACGCAGGTGGCGCTGATGTCGCTCGACTATTCACGGGTGGATTGGGCAGAATACAACCGCATCGCCGTCGAGATGATGCGCGAACACTGGGGAACACCATGGCCGAAGAGCAAGACTACGCGAAGGATCGGATCAAACGGGTCCACTACCACGAGGCGCTCGCGAAGGCGCTTGCCGGCTGGGTGATCGCCCGCGAGGGCTGGAAGGATATGGGCCAGCCGACCTATATCTTTCTGGCACAGAAAGGGTCGTTCGACGCCCAGGACCTCTCCACAGGCATCCTCGGGCCGTTTCTGGTCATCCACCACGCCAACGGCTCCTACGAGCCGTGGACGCCGACGCAGACCGACATGGCGGCGCACGACTGGGCCTGCCTCACGCGGCAGGTCATGTCGCGGCAGGTGCGCCAGTATGGGAGCGACGAGGATGCGCGCGAAGATGTGCATCAGCGCGACACCAAGCGCGTCGCGGTGGAGGAGTACCGGGCCGGCGGTCGCACGTCGGGGATGGCGACTTCCGACTCGGATTTCGATGCAGACTAAAGAGCCCTTTTTCGTGGAGAGGAGAGAGCGATGGCGATTTATCGGGTGGCGATCAGGATGCTGGTGGGGGACAGCCCGGAGGTCAGTCCCTACACCTACACGCGCGTGAAGTTCAGATCGGAGGTCGAGGCCCGCGCCTACGCACGCTGGCTCCTTTCCCGCAACCCCAACCGCATCACGGCGGCGCGCATCGAGAAGGGCCTCGGCAAGGCCAACGCCAGCTTCCTGCCGTCGCGGGCCAAGGGCTCGGGCGGCGGCCGGGTGGTGTTCTGGGACGATCAGCCCGGGGATGAGCTCTCGATAGCCTCGCTGTCGAGGCTCGACCGGGCTAGGAGGCTTTTGTTGCCCCTTCTCCAAGATGGCGTTTCTGTCTCAGAATCGTCGGAGACCTGAGCGTTCCCTCCAGCGTGTGATTCTGCGTCAGCACCCCGCCCACCAGTGGCGGGGTTTCGTCTTTCTTGCCCCGCGATCCCAGCACCTGCCTGTCCCAGGTGATCTGTTTGCGCTTGGCGCGGATTCCGGTGCGCAGCACGGGTGTTCTCCTTTCGTACTTGGTCGGATAAGCTTAAACGACCCAAAACTTTGTTACGTCGTTCCGGCTATGTCCACCCCTCCACCGGGACCCGGGTCTGCCGGGCGAATTTACGCTGCCCGCGCGCCCCGATTTTCTTCGCCACGTAATCGGCGAGGCCCGAGTTCACCGTGAGGCAGACATACTGCAAGTCGTCGGCCAGATCGCTGTACGGGTGGTTCTTGTCCGGCAGGCTCTTGGCGAGGCCCGTGTTCTTGGTCTTGGCGAAGCGGTAGTTCTGCGCCATCGCCATGACGAGCTTCGGGCAGCGCAGGCCGTCGATCACCAGCGCCGGCCCGCCGTCCCTTTGTTGAAGGAGAAGCTGCTCGACGGCATTCAAGCGGGGGACGAGGTCGTTGGTCGGCGCCGGAAACGCCGGGATGCCCATGCGCGTCAGAGCCTCGAACGAGGTCTCCTCTGTAATGCTGCCCTTGGATTTGCCGGATGGGTCGCCGACGCAGGCCATGGTGAGCCCCCGGTATCTCTCGTCCTGCAGCCTCGGCTGGAGATTGGTCCTGATATGGAGCTCGAGGCCCATATCCTCGCCCAAGACCTCCTCGAGCACCATGAGCCGGCCCTTGTGGTCGGCCTGACAGATCAGCGAGCACGGGTTCCTGCCGAAGTCCTGGCCGATGATCAGCGCCTTGCCCTGGATCGGCATCAGCGAGACATCCGAGACGTGGAAGCTCCGCTTGAACGAGCCTCGCCAGACGGCCGTGCCCGAGGGATCGGGGCCGTATTGCGCGTGCACGTAGCGCAGGACCCAGTCGGGGTTGGAGGTCCGGGACAGCCGCTCGTAATACAACCGACCTTGGGCGAGCCTCGCCGGGTCGTCCAAAGGTAATTTCAGGGTGGCGGCCGTCTGGGTCAGCCAGTTCAGGTTCTCGGCCATCGGCTTGTTGCGGAGAATAGCCGGCACGGGCGGCTTGTCCGGGTAGAGGTCGAGGCCGCCCGGCTGCTTGAAAATCGCCCAGTCGGCAGGCTTCTCGTTCTCCATCAGACGATGCCAGTCCGAGCCCTCGGTCGGGAAGTTGCCGTCGCCGATGATGCCGAACCAGGTCGGTGCCTGCGGGTATCTCCCGCAGCGTCCGGCAATAGCGCCGACCAGATCGGGGTTGATCTCGGGGAACTCGTTCATGGCGCAGCCGGTGAGCTGGCTGGAGAGCAACCTTTTCTGATCCTCCGGATCGTCGAGCGGAATCATGAACCATTCCGAGAAGAGGTCGCCACCGAGGCTCGTGGTGTCGATGATGATGAGCTTGTCGGAGACCTTGTAGGTCGCGATGGGGCGCAGCCACTGCAGCGCGTCCAAGAGAATGGTCTGCCGCATCTGCTCCAGCGTCTGCCTGACAATGGCCCAGCGCGTTCGCCGCACGCCGTCGGGGTCGGGGTCCTGCATCGCACTTCGCCGCAGCATCTCGAAAATGATCCCGGTCGTTTTCCCGGAGCCTACCGGCCCCAGCACGAAACGCACGAAGGCCTCGCTCGCCATCAGGCGGGCGATCGTCGGCGTGGCGGAGTAGGAAATGGTTTGCGTCGGCATGTGGGCGATCTGACTACTTGGGTTTCGGTTTTTCCAGAATTTTTGTAGCGGCAATGACTACATGCGCACACGTAGCATATATCTTGTGGACGTACCTAAAAAGGGCGGGTGGGGGCCGGGGCGTTGGGCGGGTCTCCCCCCGGGAGCCGGCCGGTTTCTGTGGCAGAAAGATGGGAGTTCTGCCGATTACAGAACAAACAACAGTATTGAGCCCCAGCCTCTCAGGGGACGTAGGAAGTAGCGCCACCCGCACATAATCGGGCGCTCGGCTCCGGGAAGGGGTAGGCTCGCGTCACATGCGGGCCACATCGCAACGTGCGTCTGATGTGACGCAACGGGCGGCCGTGATTTCGCGAGGTAATGTGCGCGGCTGTATTCGGCTCACAAAGCCCCTTAGATGGGAGCGGCTGAAACTGTTAATCTGAGGGAACGTCAACCCTACACCCATGACGAACCATCCAATCCCAATGACGTTGACCGGGCCGCACATAAGATGGCGGCCGCGCTAACAAGACAATGATCCAAAGCATCGTGCCATTAACGGCTCACATCCCGCTATGAACCCGAATTGTGAGGGTGACGCGGGGCGTAGTCACTCCGGGCATGATGTCAGGGAACCTGCAAGCGCTTGAACGCATCGGGGACGGAACGCAACAGCCTCACACCTAGCAAGTGTGGGGTTGCTTCGCGTTGTGCGCATCCCTCCCGTCGTCGTCGATACATAGCTAGAAATGAAGCGCTGCGATCGATTGGCGAGGCGTGCGCACAACGGGAAGCAATCCCGTGGAGCGTCGAATGGACTACGAAAACGAGGAATTTCAAGAGCATGGCGTCTACTATGGCGCTGGCAAGTGGCGCACGTTCTATTCGTGCGACGATCTCGCTCATGCGATGGAAATTGCCATCGCATGGCAAGGCGAAGTGTGGACGCGCGTTTGGTTCGACGGCGAGATCGTTCGCGAACTTCCGATTAAGTGAGAAACTTTCTGGCACAGAAACCCGTGGAGAGTGACGTGCTGCTGAAACAGATATTCAAGTCGCTTGGTGGCGTGCAAAAGCGCATTGCCTTCGAGCGAGTGCATTCGCCGCGCTACCGTTTCACTGACGTGCGCTGCGATACCAATGGTGAGCCTGACCGCTCGCCTTTCGACCATGGCCGTGCGCTGCGCAATGGCTATACATACCGCATTGAGCGGACCCTCAAGAACCGTGGAGAGTGAAATGGCCTGCATTCATGTCAACCTGAAAGTCGCGATCGCTGACCATGACGTGTCCCTCATCTCGATCATGCTGCGCTCGTATGCTGACCAGCGCCACATGCAGCTTGTCGACGCGGAACTAGCTGGCGATACCTTCGCCGCCCAATGGGCGCGCGATTCGAAGCGCGATGCCGAAAGCATGGCGGCCATGCTGGAAACCCTGCTCGACAAGCGCATAAACGAGATCGCGGACGTTGCGCAATCCTTCGCCGACATCGCCTAAGTACCTATAGACTAAGGTCTATCTCGCTATGCGTAGTCATTTCTGCTACAGAAATGTAGTCAAGTTGGCTACGCATTACGAGCTAGATGGCTCAGTCAACTCAACCCGTGGAGAACACAATGTCCAAGATCAATACCGTTAAGACTGGCTGGAACGACGCGGCCCGTGAAATCGACGCGCTCGTCAAGATGGCCGACGCGCAGGGCAAGGGCGAAGGCAAGGCTTCGCAGGCACTCCCCAACATCGCGCTCGCCTTCGCCAAGGCTGCCGCCGATGGCAAGGTCGCGGACGTGAAGGTCGCGGCGACCGAAATCTATGTCGCCTATGGCAAGGCGCGCAATGCGTCGGGCGCTGGCAAGACCATCAAGACCGAGGGCAAGGCGATCGATCCGCCCGTGTCCAAGCTCGGGACCTTCGCCAAGCTGGCGATGGACAAGACCGTGCTCCCGGGCACGAACCGCTCGGTTGCGGAAGTGTTCTTCGATACCTTCGCCGGCGATCTCGATCTCTGGCGCGGCTCGCATTACGAGAACCTCTACAAGGCGGCCGCCGCGCAGCTAGCGCGGATCGAGTCCGGCCATGCCGAGGTTCTCGACCGTGACCAGATCGTCACGCTCATCGTCGGGCTCAAGGAAACCCCCGGCGGAATGGAGTCCTCTTCGCTGAAGGCAATCCTCGAAGCGGTCGAGGCCCACATCGCCGGCGCACCCAAGAAATTCAAGGGTGCCGACGGTAAGGTGAAGCTCCTCTCGAACCCGGCGAAGCCCGGTTTCGGTGATCCGACGGGCGATCTCAAGACCATCAAGGCGAAGCTCGCGGCGCTCTTCGCGGCGGCCGAGAAGCGCGACGAGAAGGCTTGGAACAAGGTGTCGAGCAATGCCGATGCCTTCGCCGACAAGGACGACGACGACGCGGCCGAGTCACGCTCTTTCATCGGTGCGCAGTGAGCCAACAAAAATCTGTGGCAGAGGACAACGTGAGATTTTCTGCCACAGAAATAATATCTAGCGTTGTGGCCGGGGAAATATCCCCGGCCCACTCCGCCGTGTCTACTAACGATGTCTGGTTCGAAAACTCCTATCATCGCGGCAACGCCTGAGGTGCGGCACGACGAATTAAAAATTCGTTTCGGTCTTTCTATCTCTCTATCTATGACAATTAACTAGTAACTAGACGTAGACATGGCATACCCCCCTTTCCCGCTCGCGATTTCCTCCCCCTGCCCCTAGGCCAATTAAATGCCGAAATAGGGGCAGAGGGAGGGCATTGAAGAAAGTGCTCTCTCTAAAAACCATTTGTCATGGATACTTGCCTACTTAGGGCAATTCGGGCATTTAATTCTACAGTCGGTAAATGTGTGACCGTGTAGTCAAGTTGGCTACATTTCTGGGACAGAAAGTCCCCAACCGTGGAGATTAAAAATGGCTGGTTTCCCGTGGCCGTTGATCGTGCTTCCCGCACTGGGATTTACCGCGATCGGATTAATTCTGCGCTTCGACGCGTGGCTCGACCAAAAGGATGCCGAACGTCGGGCGCTGATGTGGGCCTACCTCATCTCCCGTGCCGAGGAGCGTGAGCGCGAGGCCCGCGATGTCGTCGTCACTCTGGCTACAAACGACGAGGCGGCGTGACATGAAGTTGCACGATCATCTTCCTAACCTTCGCCGTGCGCTCCTCCCGCACGACACGCACGGACTGCGCACGCTCTACCGTGCCCGCCGCTGCACGGCCATGCGCTACCGCTGGGACCTCCTGTGGTGCGCCGTGGATGCCGGACACTTCGACATCGGCACCCTCTACCGCGAGGGTGCCAACGACGAGCACATAGACACCCTGTTGCGTGCCGCTGTGCCCCGCCTCTGATTTTTCTGGGACAGAAAGTCCCCAACCGTGGAGAACTTCAATGACCAAGCGTGACTTCGAAGCGCTCGCCAAGGCGATGGCCGAGATCGAGTCGCATCCCGTGCGCATCACCTGCTCGAACAAGATCGCGGACGTATGCGCGAGGCTCAACCCCGCCTTCGATCGCGACCTCTTCCTCGCAGCCTGCAATGCGCAGCCGGCCACCTTCTCGGTGGTGCCTGCCGCTCTCTCGGCACTGGTCGAGGCCGAGACCCCGACCTTCAAGCGGAGGAAATAACATGAAGCGCTTCATCGACGAGGTCGTCATCCCGTTCTGGGTCGAGGCTTGGGAGAAGGAACGCAGCTTCCTTCTCGTCACCGGTTTCGTCGCGTGGAACGCGTTCATTGCCACCTGGGTCTGCTGACCCTTAACCGTGGAGAAAGTAACATCATGACCGATCGCATCGCTTGGCACGCCACGACCAAAGACCTCGGCATCGCCATCCGCGACATGCTCGTGCGCTCCGACCCTTACGAGGTCTTCGCGACCAACCTGGACGGCGACCTCGATCCCGTTAGCGAGTTCGTCGTCGACGACGTGGACGTGAGCGACCCCCACAACCCCCTCGTCTACATCACCAACGAGGACGGCACCACCGCGCGCTTTCGGGTGCGCATCATCGCCATCGGCGAATAACTTTCTGAGACAGAAAGTCCCCAACCGTGGAGAACACCCCAATGACCGACGAGACCCTGCCGACACCCTCTTTCGTTACCTGGCCCAAGCCGGCCCGCTTCGAGCAGCCGGCCAACACCGAGATGTTCGCCCTCGCGCTCCCTCGCATGGCTGGCTACCAGTCCGACCTCGCGCACGACATGGTGCGCATAGCCAAGGCCAAGGAAGGCGAGGTCTACCTCTGGATCGTGCGCAACCACGGCACGCACATCTTCGGCCCCGAGGAGTGCCATAACTACGACGCTCACGTCGCCTTCTTTCGCAAGCACATGCCGAGCGATCCGCTCATGGCCTATCGCATCACCATCGTGAGCGAGGCCGGCACCGATCGCGGCTTCCCCTACGTCCTCATCCGTGAGGTGGAGTGATTCTCACAGGGGGCGGCACGCCGCCCCTCATGAGCATCATGCTCGCTGCCTTCCCTTAACCCCGTGGAGACCCCCTAATGGACCGTACCAAGACGTTTGAAGTCACCTTCACCCGCACCGTCGTAGAGCATCATCGCTTCTGGCTCGAAGCCGACGATGCGGCGCAGGCTCGCAGTCGCTTCGATGACGAGATCAAGCACATCGACGGCGATACCGTCGTCACCGTGGACATCCTCGATGGGCCGAACGATGTCGAGATCGTCCGTGCCGAGCCCAAGAAGTAGGCTCCTATCATCGCGCCGACGCCCGGGGTGCGCCTTGGGTGCCGGCGCTTTCTGTCCCAGAAATCCTGAACCGTGGAGAAACCAAAATGATCTACTACGCCGAGTATTTCGCCACCGAGGGCGAGGCCCGCACCTTCGCGGAGAACATCCTCCTCAACTACCACCCCTGCGGCTACGGCACGTACCTCAAGGTCGAAGAGCTTCCCGATGGGCGCTGGTTCGTCTCGGGCTCGCGCTATTCGAGCTGCGATTGAGGTGTGCCATGAACCTGCGCCAGCTTCTACGAGAGCAATCCCGCTGTGCCGACTGCGGTCGCTACGTCACCATCGATGCCTACGATGGCGATGCCTACTACTGGACAGGCGAGCACGTCTACGTCTGCGAGCGCTGCAACGAGAAGCGCTACGACAAATCATTGGAGGATGACCGCGAATGGCCGCAAGCCGACAACGAATAATCCCGTTCAAGTCCGCGCAGGAAAGCGCATTCGTTTTCCTGTCGGACGAACGGGTCCGCCTGCTCTTGCTGCTCGATTCGATCGAGCACATGGGCTACGGCCGCCTCATGCGCGCGACCAAACGCTTGGTTCACGCGAGGCTTGCCGAACTTTCTGTCGCAGAAAATACCGTGGAGAACGACTGAATGGAGGCCCGTTTAAACATCGTCGACACACGCCCCCGGTCGCATCGCTACGTGCTGATCGACCGGGGCGTGCTGTACATCTACGACCCTGTCGCCCGCTTACGCTGGCGACATTTCCTCTCACGCCGCAAGGCGTTTTCTGTCCCAGAAAATACCGTGGAGAACTAACATGGACTACGTGATATCGAACATGATCCTCGAAGAGTTCGCGCAAGCCTCGAAGAAGCACCGCAAGAAGATCGCCAAGTTCATCCTCAAGCATGGTGCCGCGCACCTCGCAGCACAGACAACCGAGAGCGAGAACGAACGCATCAGGCAGGCTGCCTTGGCGCTGCCGTATGCGCACCGCATCGCGCTCGCGCGAGACCTCACCAACTCGCTCATGCCCGTGATCTTCGGCAACAGGCCAGAGGATAACTCTGGCTTGCCCGAGGGCCATCCCCTCACCATGCGCACCCGTCCCGGAATGCGCGTCGAGTCCATCGACCTGCTGCTGCTTTTCAAGCAGAAGCAGGCGATCCTGCGCGCCATCCAGAACGCGGAGGACGGCAACGACACGGGCGAGGTGGACCTGCTCAACGGCGTGCTCAACCTCATGGATCACCTGCATGACAAGCTCGATCCGCCCGGCGATGAACTCCACCATGGCCGCCACGAGGACGGCATCGGCATGGCCGACGAGGATGGCGAATGATGGACGACGAGCTCGACGAGGTGTCGAAGGTGGCGCAAGCCCTCTACGACCGCATGAACCCCGAGGGTGGCGTCGTCACGGCGTCGCCCGAAGAGTTCGAGCAGCTCGCTGTCTTCCTCGACAAGATCGCAACCCTGATGGAACGCGACCATCCCTTCGACGAGAACGCCCGCAAGATGCGGGGCCTCGCTCGCAGGATACGCAAAGGACTACCCCATGAGTGACCCCAACGAACACCCCGTCATGATGCAGGTACGTTTCCTGCGCGACCTTGCCAATCGCATCGAAGCCACGATGCCGGGCGATGCGTACCAGCTACGCACCATCAGCTATGCGCTGGAGTTCATGTTCACGGCGACGGCGCACGGCACGACCAACGTTTCTGGCACAGAAATCAGGAACGTGCGCATCAACGCGGTCGATGAAAAGGGCCGGCGGGTTAACCCCGTCGACCCTGAATGGGAGGACTTCAAGAAGAAGAACCGATGAGCTTACTCGCGATCCTCCGGCATCATCGACTCGAGGCCAGCCTTCGGGGTTGCTTCCTGCGGGATGGTCTCATCGGTGATGTCGTGGTAGCGCGCCACCCGAGGCGACCTCGCCTTGAGTTGCGCCTTGGCATCGGGGGCAAGGTTCTCGACCTTGAGCGTGCCGCCCCGAATCAGGTCTTCGAGCGAGGCTCCGCTCATCTGCGGCGGCTTCACGGTCGCACCGCCCGCGCCGAGGTCCACGTCACCCTTGAGCACGTCGAAGCGTGCCGGGTAGGCGCCCTCCGGCGGGAGGAACACGACCGTGTCGCCGGCCCGCACCACCTGCGTGGCGTAGGGACCCTCGTGATCCGGCGAGCCCATCGGCACGCGAATGGTGCCCGGGCCGCCGCCCATGCCTTCGAGCCAGTCCGGGAGGGAACTGTTGTCGCCCGTGTATTCGAACTCCTGCCGATCGGTCGGCAGCTTCATGTACCACGGCTCCGGGGCCGGGGCGGGAGTGGACGTGTTCGCCATGAAACGACTCCTATCATCGAACCCTGCGCAGGGTGTGGATGCCGGCC
>Ga0190266_10000048_pt1 | contig 17549 bp, 19 predicted proteins | sample Popmic220T_FD_132448 | JGI IMG/M metagenome (GOLD analysis project Ga0190266, IMG submission 132448) | Populus adjacent soil microbial communities from riparian zone of Indian Creek, Utah, USA - 220 T | ecosystem: Environmental > Terrestrial > Soil > Riparian zone | place: USA: Utah | collected...
ACCAGATAATCGGCGGCGATCTCCAGCATCAGCTTCTTGGCGTCGGCGATGAAGGCGAGATATTGTTCAACCAGAGCGAGGATCGAGATCTTGGCGAGATCGACCTTCTGCGTCCGCGCCAGAGTCAACAGCAGGTCGAGCGGCCCCTCCCAGCCGTCGAGGTCGAGCGTCAGCCGGTCCGCCTCGGTCGCGGGCCCGGTCTCCAGCTCGAAGGAGTCGTCGAAATCGCTCACGAGCGCGAGCCTAAGGCGAAGCCCCGGCGAAGTCGAAGGCCAAAGCGGACTTTTCCACAGCCTATCTAGTCGCATCGCACGGCACCGCTGGTCCAGACCGCCAGCGGCGTGACGGTAATGGTGATGATATCGCGGTAGCCGGGAGAAGGGACCTTCCCCAACCCGCCCTGCGTCAGCGTCGCCGTCAGGCGAATATTCTCCCCGCTGACGCCGCTCGCCTCGCAGCGAACCGGGGTGAAGTTGGGCCGGCTGCTGTCGAGCTCCTGGTCGAGCAGCTCGTAGCGATAGGCGATCCGTTCCGCGGCGTTGCCGGTCGGTGCCCCGGTCGCGGTCATCCGCCAGCCGTTCTGCGAGACCACGTCGATCTCATAGGGCCCGGTGCTGGCGACCCGCAGATAATGGCGCCGCTGGGTCCTCGCCGGCCCTGCTGCGGCGACGTCGGTGTCGCTCATCATGCCGATCTCGCCGAAATCGGGCTCGGTGCCGGTCAGGCTCGCCTGCACCGCGCTGTTGACGTTGAAATAAACCAGGAACGCCCGATTTTCGGTCCCGCGATCCGTTCGCCCCTCCTCGTAATCGCACAGGTATTTCACGTCGAACTCGCCCGTGGCGACTCCCGAGTCGATCTCGGTGCCGGCTGGTATCCGCATCTGCATCTGAAAGGTCCGCGTGACGACGGGGCTTAGCGAATGGTCGAAGCGAAGGTCGATCTCCTCGCCATCGTCGAGGCCCGACGCCAGGCGCGGGCCGGGACGGTCATAGAGGACGCTCCCGCTGCCCGCGCCGTCGTCGCTGATCACAAACATCTCCGTCGGCATCCTGTGATCGCCGTGCCTGAGCAGCACCGCGCTGTAGTTCGCGGTGGCGTTCTCGCCGCTGCGGCGGGCGGTGGCGGTGAACGAGGCGACGTAGTCGTTCGAAGACATGGGGTTGTAGGGCTGGCTGACGAAGACCGGATCGAAGCGAACGTCGCACCGCTCGGCGACCCTTGGCCTTGGCGGCTGCGCCAGCGCGGCGGCCGGGCCGCACGCGATCAGCGCTGCGAATGCGAGACGGAGCAATGAGATCCCCATTCAACGACCCTCCACAGGCGAAGCGTCGGCCACGGCGACAAGGCCGTCTGCCGCCTCCCCGACCTCTATCTCGTACGCGGTCGGCGGGTCGGTCGTCATCGTCAGCCGCCAGCGCCCGGCCTTCACGCCCGAGATGGAATAGCGGCCGTCCGACGAGGTGAAGAAGGTCACCGGCGCGCGGTCTTCGGGCCCGCCAACCTCGGCCGCCTCGCCACCCGCGTAGGTGAGCGGGCTGCCGTCGGCGCGCAGCAACCTGCCCGAGGCCGTCATCCAGTAGTCGGAGCCGACGACGATCCGATAGGCCCCGCGATAGGGCGCCTCGAAGCGATAGGCGCCCGGCCCGATATCGTAGCCGACCGGCATGCCGTCCGGTTCAATGAACACCTCGCGCTCGGAATAGGCGCTGAGGTCCGGAACAACCGCCGGCCCGAGCCAGTCGGACGCCGCGAGATGGCCGTCCTCGATCGGGTTGACCACCAGAGTCCCGCCCTGGGCGCTGCGGTGCGGCTCGATGATCGCGAAGCCGTTGAGGATCGGCCGCGCCAGCGCCAACCGGCCGTCGGCGAATACGATGGAGGCTGCTGCGCGGGCCGAGGTCCGCTGGTCGGTGATGGCGTTGAAGCCCTCGTCCCAGGTCGTGAAATGCGTGACGCCGAACAGCGCCCGCTCGGCCGTGTAATTGCCGACGGCGTTGAAATCGCCGCCCGACGCGCCGTGATTGGCGTCGAGCGACAGGTCCCACTGGCCGACGTCCTGGCCATGGAAGGTCGAGTAAGCGAGCCGTCCGCGCTGGTAGCGGCCGTCATATTCGGCGCGCAGGGTCGACCGCTCATTGGCGCGGAAGGTGAGCGTCGCGAAGACCGAGAAACCGCTATATTCGGGCGAATCCTCGTAGGTTCCGTTGAGTTCCAGCTCGAGGCGCGGGGTGAGCTGATAGCCGGCGTTGGCGCGATAATAGGCGCGGTTGGGCAAGGCGTCGCGGCCCTTGCTGTAGGAGAGATCCACCCCGGCGTAGAAGCGGTCGCTGAAGGTATGCGAGATCGCTCCGCTCGCCTCCCAAGCGAAGACGTTGACCGGCGGCACCGAGCCGAGCGGCGCGAAGCTCCGCGAGCGAGTCTCGAACCTGAGGTCGATCGTGCCGGCGCCGGAGAACGTCCGCTCGAAGGTCACCGAGCCCGCCCACCCCATGCCGAACCCATCGGCGTTCGACAGCGCGAAGTCACCGCTGAACAGGCCGAGCTGGGTGCTGAGCAGCCCGTTGAGGCCGCCCATCTGGCTGTTCGCATCGGCTTGGAAATGGCCCCCGGCCGTCAGCGAGTCGGTGAAGCCGCGCCGGTAGAAGCCGGAGACCAGCCAGTCGTCGCTATATTCGGGACCGCTCGGCCCGAGATCGGACCTGACTCCGGCATAGAAGGCGAATTCGTCGAGCCCGCGCTGGAGCTGATGGGTGTCGTAAAAGACGCTGTAGCGCAGCACCTCGCGCGGCCCTGCGCCCTGATCGACGAGGACGCGGATGTTGTTGCCGCCCTGCGCGAAGGGAAAATCGCGTACGTTGTAGTTCCCCGGCTCGAGGCGGATGCGGCGGGCGCTGCGGCCGTTGACGAGGATGTCGACCGCCGACGGAGTGTTGAGCTGGAAGCTCTGCCCCCCGCTCGGGCGCACGATCCGCATCGGCTGGAGCAGCTGGTAGGAGCGGACGATCGCGAGCCCGGCGGCATCCGGCGCGTTCTGGAACAAGGTCGGCACGACCAGCAGGTCGCCGGCGATGATCCGCAGCGGCGAGTTCACATCGTCATAGACCAGCCGCGAAGCCTGGCGCTGGAAGTCCGGCCCGTCCGTTTCCGGCCGCCACAAAGCGAGCGTCTCCGCCACGATCCCGCCGGCGCGGATGGCGCCGGTCAGGACGATCGACGCATTGCCGAAGCCGGTCTCGTCGCTCTGGCTCTGATGGACATAGTCGATCGAGCCGTTGGCGGTGAAGAAGGCGCTGAAGCCGGCGGGCGTTTCGGTCGGTCCGCGATTCTGGAAGTCGTTGTCGACCAGTGAGACGCCACGCTGGCCGCGCAATTCTACCGGCACGGTCAAGGTCAGCTCCAGTCGTTCTGGATCGTAGGCGATCGGGGTTTCGAGCGCCGCGGCCGTCGCCAGGTCGATCGAGACCCGCCCGGCGAGCTGCGCCTCGAGCCGCTCGCGCGCCTCGTTGCTGAGTCGCGATCCGACCAGCTCGATCAGCCGCGCGGCCGGCAGGCTGATCTCACCCGAGGGCGAACTATGGGCATCGACCTCGCCGATCAGCCGCCCGTTGTCGGTCATCGGCAGAGTGACGATGCTGGCGTCGGTACGGCTCTCCTCCGGAGCGCTCGGGGGCGCGGGCGTCTGGCCGCCAACGGGAGCGGCGACGATCGCGGCGAGCGCTCCTATGGCGCAGCCGCTAGCGCGTCGCCGGAAGGAACCGCGCCTCAAGAGACCCGGATCCCGAAGGCAGGCTGATCGGCAGGACCAGGCTGCGTCGCTGGCCCGGCCCGACGAGACCATAGCCGATCGTTTGCTGGATTTCCGACGGCGAGAGCGTGCGCTCGAAGTTGGTCCGGCCCGCTGCGTCGCGCCCGACCAGGCTCAGAGTGCCTCGCGACACATAGGCGTGCGTCGCTGAATCGTTGAGGACGGTGACGACCGGCGCCGGATTTCCGTCCGCGCCGCGGCCGATCGAGGCCGATTCGACCGTCAAGTTTGCCCGCGCCCGCGGCGGCGCCACGCTGACCAGCACCTGGAAATTGTAGAGCACCTGGATCGCCGATTCCCCCGCCGGGAGCGTGACCGGCGCCTGGGCCACCGTCACATAATAGGATTTGCTCCGGTCGATCGGGCCGCCCGCCCACTGGACGCGAAACGTCTGGGTCCGCCCGGGCTCGATCACCGCCTGGGCGGGAAAGATCGCAAGATCGCGCGACGCGCCCGCGACCGTGACCCCGTCCTCGCTGAACGCGAGCGACTCGACTCGGATTTCGACCGGCAACCGGGCGGCGTTGGTGTTCTCGACGGTGATCGTGTGGCTCGTGCCCCGGCCGACGGCGTTGAGATCGATCACGATCGGTTGCACGGTGGTCGCCGGAGCGGAGGAGATCGCAATCGCGCTCGCCGCCGCGATGGCCAGCATCCTCTTCAAGATGGTGCGCATACCCCGCTCCTTCCCGGTCAAGTTGGCGAGATCGTGATCTGGATCACGCTCGTATAAGAGCCCGCGACGAGCAGCGCCCCGGCCGCTGTGCGGAAGCTGTGGACGCGCACCGTCACATTGTCGGCCGCGTTGGCGAGCGGCGCGGTCAGCTGTACGTTGGTCGGTGCCGGCAAAGCGCTGGCGGTCACGTAGGTGATTGACGGCGGCGTTCCCGAAGCCTGCAGCACCGCCACCTGGGCGGTGTAATCGATATTGTTGGCGTAGCCGGCCGGCGCGGTGGTTCCGGTCGACAGGCGCGTGGCCGAGAGTATCACCCTGGGCGTCGCGCTGGTGCAGACGATGCTGTAATTGCGGACCGCGTCGGGCGAGGCATCGGTGAGGTCCGTCCGAAGCCGCCCGTCATTGCCTGAAAGCTCGCCGAGGTTGATCGTCTCGCTGAACGCCTGGCCGCCCGCAAGCACGCTGCAACGTCCGGCGACGACGCCAGTGAGGTTGATCGTACCGGTCACTTGCTGGGCAAGCGCCATTTGCGGCAGGGCCAGCAAGGCCGCTGCCGTCACGAGATATTTCATGGAACCTCCTTTCGCCGGAGGGTCCGTGTCGACCCTAGGTGGCGGGGCTGATGGTGACCGTCAGGCGATCCGAATAGTCTGCGGCGATCAGCGTTTCGGGCTGGGGTTCGCCGGTCTGGTTGATCCGGATGTACGAACCGGGGACGCCTTGGGAAGGCCCGGGAAGGCGCAGGCCCGCTGTGCCGGTGGCGGGCCCCCGAAAGGCGCAGCCGCTCGCCCCGGAGGTCAGCGTCGGCGACTCGCAGGTCGCGTGCGCCGAGTTCCCGGAATCGCCCGCCAAATGGAGCGTGACCCGATAGGGGGCCTGATGGGCATATCCAGGCGGCGCGCTCGACACGCCGTGCGCCTTCATCCCACCATTGTTCGATACAATTCCGACCCGGCTCGGCGAGTTGCATGTCAGGCTGAATGGGATGTCGATCAAATAGGGGCCTTCGAGGTTGCCGACCGAGTAGTCCCCCTTTGGCATGGCACCGACCATGAAGGAGCAGGACGCACTCACGCTGGCCGTTACGTTGACGCTGAGCGACACCTCTCTCGGTGATCCCCCGTAGACGGCCGAGCCCGAGGTCTGCGCACGCAACGTCGATGGCAATGCGATGAGCAGCGCACCGAGGAGGGATGTGATCGAGATCCTGCATAAGCCGCGGCGCATGGCCCCCGCCCTAGAGTACGAATTGCTAGGATCGGGTTATGCCCGCGCTGCGGCACCTCCCATCAGGTGAAACCCTTGGTTGGGGCATTAAGTGGAGGACAATGGCCCGCTGCCGATCACTCTTCGAGCGGCCGCCGGAACGTCTCGGGCAGGAAGAAAAGCCCGATCAGGACGGTGAGCCCCGCCACCACGATCGGGTACCAGAGGCCGTAATAGATGTCGCCCGTGGCGGCGACCATGGCGAAGGCGGTGGTAGGCAGGAAGCCGCCGAACCAGCCGTTGCCGATATGGTAGGGCAGCGACATCGAGCTGTAGCGGATCCGCGTCGGGAAGAGCTCCACCAGCAGCGCCGCGATCGGCCCGTAGACCATCGTCACGTAGAGGACGAGGACAAACAGGATGAGCACGACCAGCGGCTTGTCGATCGCGCCCGGATCGGCGCGCTCCGGATAGCCGGCGGCGTTGAGCGCGGCGCGGGCCTGGTCCTGGAAGGCCTTGACCGCGTCGGCGCCGCCTTTGGGCGCGGTGAGAGTGACGGCGCCGATCTCGAGCCGCGCGGCGCTGTCCGCCGGCGCCGCGACATTGGCATAAGCGACGCCCGAGCGGGCGAGGAAGGCCTTGACGATGTCGCACGAGCGCCGGTCGAATTTGTTGCGGCCGATCGGATCGAACTGGACCGAACAGGCGCCAGGATCGGCGGCGACCCGAACTGGCGCCGCGGCCGAGGCGGCGTAGAGCGCCGGATTGGCGGCCCTGGACAGCGCATCGAACAGCGGGAAATAGGTGAGCGCCGCGAGCGCGCAGCCGGCGAGGATGATCTTCTTGCGGCCGATCCGGTCGGAGAGCCAGCCGAAGACGAGGAAGAAGGGCGTGGCCAGCGCCAGCGCGATCGCGACGAGGATGTTGGCGGTGGCCCCGTCGACGCGCAGCATCCGTTCGAGGAAGAACAGCGCGTAGAACTGGCCCGCATACCAGACCACCGCTTGCCCCGCGACCGCGCCGAACAGGGCGATCAGGACGATCCGGGCGTTGCCCCAGCGCGCGAAGGCCTCGGTCAGCGGCGCCTTCGAGCCCTTCCCTTCCGCCTTCATCCGCCGAAAGACCGGGCTCTCCTCGAGCTTCATCCGGATCCACAGCGACACGGCGAGCAGCAGGATCGAGACCAGGAAGGGCAGCCGCCAGCCCCAGGCGGCGAATTCCGTCTCGCCGAGCCAGGTGCGGATGCCGATCACCACCAGCAAAGCGGCGAACAGGCCGAGCGTCGCGGTGGTCTGGATGAAGCTGGTGTAAAGGCCTCGCCGGTGCGCCGGCGCGTGCTCGGCGACGTAGGTCGCCGCACCGCCATATTCGCCGCCGAGCGCCAGCCCCTGCAACAGCCTGAGCGCCACCAGCAGGACCGGCGCGGCGACGCCCGCGCTTGCATAAGAGGGGAGCAGGCCGACCGCGAAGGTCGACAGGCCCATGATCGCCATGGTGACGAGGAAGGTGTTCTTGCGGCCGACGAGATCGCCGATCCGCCCGAACAGCAAGGCCCCGAACGGCCTGACGGCGAAGCCCGCGGCGAAGGCGGCGAGCGCGAAGATGAAGCCGGTCGTCTCATTGACGCCCGAGAAGAACTGCGCCGAGATGATCGCGGCGAGCAGCCCATAGAGGTAGAAATCATACCATTCGAAGATCGTGCCGAGCGACGAGGCGGCGATCACCAGCCGGTCGCTCTGGCGGATGGGGGCGGGTTCGCTCCCGCCTTCTGCCGAACTCGCCAAGCCTCCCTCCCCCGTTTCGGCGAGAGTGCATGGCCCGCAGGCGATTGGCAATAAGCGGCGGCGCCCCTAGCCGGGTCAGCAGCCGCCGCAGGGGACGCCGTCGCGCAGGCCCCTCGCCACGGCCGGAATCTCGATCATCGCCGGGGCTCCGTTGCCGCCCTTCACCAAAGCCGTGAATTTGTCCCAGGGAAAGGCGCTGCCCGGATCCACCCGCCGCCGGGGATCGACCGCCGCGTGCGAGCAGACCCATTTGAAGTTGGGATATTTCGCCCAGCAATAACGGATCAGGGCCGCCGCCATCTCGACCTGCCAGTCCGAATAGCTGTCCCCAGCCTTCTGCGTGTTGACGATCTCGATGCCGAGCGTCCAGTGGTTGATCAGCTTGCGGCCGCCATTGACCTTCGGGTTCGATTTCTCGTTCAGCACATGCCAGGCGGCGAGCGCCTCGTAGACGGCGGCAATCACCGATTTTCCGTGCTCGGCCTCGCTCTCGGCCGGGATCACCCAATGGGCGGATGCGTTCACGCCGGGATGCTTCCACCAGCTCAGCGCGCCCGCCGAGGTGCCGCCGGCCGTGGCGTGGATGATTGCGCCTTCGATGCCGGTCACCGGATTGAAGCGGCGCGTGCTGGCCCGGTTCGCATTGTACCAGGCGATATCGGAAACGACCTTCTCGGGAATGTTGTGAAGGGGCGGCCGCTGCGCGGGATCGAGCTCCAGGATGAACGTCTTAGGATCTGCCATGCCATGCCTCCTGCTATCGGATGGCGACGCTAGCCGACGGCGGGCAAGGCGAGCGTGACGCCGGTCACGCCCGGCGATTGGCAAGCGCGAGCCACGGTGCCATGGCCCGCGGATGCCGGGATGCACATTGCGCAGCTTCGACGCGATCGTCCTCGGCGCGGGCGGCGCCGGGCTGATGTGCGCGGCGATCGCGGGCCAGCGCGGCCGGCGCGTGCTGCTGATCGACCATGCCGATCGGGCCGGGAAGAAGATCCTCATCTCCGGCGGCGGGCGCTGCAACTTCACCAACATCCACGCCGCGCCCGACCGCTTCCTCTCCGCCAACCCGCATTTCGCCAAGTCGGCGCTCGGGCGCTACGCGCCGCGGGATTTCATCGCCCTGGTCGACAGGCACCGCATCGCCTGGCACGAGAAGACGCTCGGCCAGCTCTTCTGCGACGGGTCGGCGCGGCAGATCGTCCATATGCTGATGGAGGAGTGCGCCAAGGGGCAGGTCCGCATTGCGCTCGGCAGTCCAATCACTGAGGTCAGCCACGCCGACGGCCTCTTCACCGTCCGCCATGGCGACGAAAGCGCTTCCGCGCCGGGGCTGGTGATCGCCACCGGCGGGCCTTCCATTCCCAAGATGGGCGCGACGGGCTTCGCCTACGATCTCGCGCGGCAATTCGGATTGAAGGTGGTCGAGCCCCGCCCGGCGCTGGTGCCGCTGACCTTGAGCGACGACGACCTGCTGTTCCGGGAATTGTCCGGCGTGTCCGCCGAGGTGATCGCCCGCGCCGGCAAGGCGGCATTCCGCGAGGCGGCGCTGTTCACCCATCGCGGCCTCTCCGGCCCCGCAATCCTGCAAATCTCCTCTTACTGGCGCAACGGCGACGAGATCGGGATCGACTTCCTGCCCGATCAGCCGGCCGATTGGGCGCTGGCCGCGAAGCGCGCCCGCCCGCGCACCCATTTCCATTCCGTGCTCGGCGAACTCCTCCCCGGCCGGCTGGCCGAAGCGCTGGCCAAGAAGATCGGGCTGTGGGGCGATCTTGGCAATTTCTCCGACGACAGATTGCGCGCCGCCCAGGCCCGTCTGGCCGACTGGCGCTTCCGCCCGAACGGCAGCGAGGGCTTCGCCAAGGCGGAGGTCACGGTCGGCGGAATCAGCACCGCCGGGCTCTCCTCGCAGACCATGGAAGCGCGCGCCGTTCCCGGCCTCTACGCGATCGGCGAGGCGGTCGACGTGACCGGCTGGCTGGGGGGCTATAATTTTCAATGGGCATGGGCTAGTGGGTGGGCCGCTGCGCAGGTTCTTTAGCCCCACGCTATTGCCGGGCGGACCGCGCGCCCCATCTGGATTTGATATGACATTTGAAACCCTTCCGCCGCTTCTCGGCGAAGCGCTCGCCGCGCGCGGCTATGAGCGACCAACCCCTGTGCAGGCCGCCGTGCTCGAAGCCGACGCCGAAGGGCGCGACCTCGTCGTCTCGGCCCAGACCGGCTCCGGCAAGACCGTCGCCTTCGGCCTCGCCATCGCCCCGCAGCTGCTCAGCGCGGACGGCACCCTCGCTTATGCGCTGAAGCCGCAGGCGTTGGTGATCGCGCCGACGCGCGAGCTGGCGCTTCAGGTCAGCCGCGAGCTGATCTGGCTCTACGGCAAGGCCGGGGCGCGGATCGCGACCTGCGTCGGCGGCATGGACGCCTCCAAGGAGCGGCGCAGCCTGTCGCACGGCGCTCATATCGTGGTCGGCACGCCGGGCCGGCTGCGCGACCATCTGGAGCGCGGCGCGCTCGATCTCTCGCAGCTCAAGGCCGCCGTGCTCGACGAGGCCGACGAGATGCTCGACATGGGCTTTCGCGAGGATCTCGAGGAGATACTCGACGCCACGCCGGCCGAGCGCCGCACCCTCCTATTCTCCGCGACCATGCCGCGGCCGATCGTCGCGCTCGCCAAGCGCTACCAGCGCGACGCCCTGCGCATCTCGACCGTCGGCGAGGATCGGGGCCATGGCGATATCCAATATCAGGCGATGACCGTCGCCCCGGCCGAGATCGAGCACGCTGTGGTTAACCTGCTGCGGCTGCACGAGGCGGAATCGGCGCTCCTGTTCTGCGCCACGCGCGACAATGTCCGCCGCCTCCATTCGAGCCTGACCGAGCGCGGCTTCAACGCGGTCGCCTTGTCGGGCGAGCATAGCCAGAACGAGCGCAACCAGGCGCTGCAGGCCCTGCGCGACGGCCGCGCCCGGGTGCTGGTCGCGACCGACGTCGCCGCGCGCGGCATCGATCTTCCGAACCTCAGCCTCGTCGTCCATGTCGAGCTGCCGCGCGACGCCGAGACGCTGCAGCACCGCTCAGGCCGCACCGGCCGCGCCGGCAAGAAGGGGATCGCCGTGCTCGTCGTCCCCTATCCGCGCCGCAAGCGCGTCGAAGCGGTACTTCGGGGCGCGCGGATCGAGGCGCAGTGGATCAAGCCGCCGACGGTCGACGATATCCGCCGCAACGATCACGAGCGGCTGCTCGTCGCCCTGCTGGAGCCGGTCGAGATCGAGGAGGAGGATCGCGCGCTCGCCGCCCGCCTGCTCGAGCAGAAGACGCCCGAAGAGATCGCCGCCGCTCTGGTCCGAGTCCACCGCGCCCGGATGCCGGCGGCCGAGGAGCTGGCCGACGCCGGCACGGTGCCCGAGCGCGGCCGCCCGGAAGGCCCGCGTCCGGGCTTCGAGGACACGATCTGGTTCCGGATGGATATCGGCCGCCGGCACAATGCCGATCCGCGCTGGATCTTGCCTTTGCTCTGCCGGCGCGGCCACATCACCAAGAACGAGATCGGCGCTATCCGCATCGCCGCCGGCGAAACCCTGTTCGAGGTGCCGCGCGCCGTCGCCGGCAAGTTCGCCGCTGCGCTGAAGCGGACCGCGGGCGGCGACGCCGACGGCGAGGGCGGGATCAGCATCGAGGCGGTCGAGGGAAAGCCGCGCGATGCGGCGCGCGAGAACCGGCGCAGCGGTCCGCCCCCGGTCCGGCACCACGCCAAGCCCTACCACAAGGCAGCAAGGCCGCACCGCGGCCGCTGAGTCCGATCCTATCGCGCGAGATAGGCGCGCAGCCGCTCCATCTGCTCGCGCACCACGGCGTCGACCGGGGCGGCGTAATTGGCGATCTCGCCGCGGACATGGCCGCTGACGAGGTAGGTGGACGTGATCTCGGTGCCGCCGTCGACGGCCCGCAGCGACCAGGTGAGCGTGCCCGCCAGCGCCTCGCTCTGCAGCGGCCCGAGCCCGCCGCTCATCCGGACCACCCGGCCCGGCAGCGCCTGGATGACATGCATATGCTCGACCGTGCCGCCGTCCGGCAGCGTCTCGCAAAAACAGCCGCCGGCCCAGAGCTCGAGCCGCATGTTCGATGCGTTGCCCGAATAGCTGTGCGCGCCGTTCCACCAGGAACCGATCTGGCCGAGCGCCTCGTAGGTCCGCGCCGGGGTTGCCGGGACGATGATGTGGCTCTGGATGTCGAAGTGAATCGCGGAAGTGGAGGTGACCTCGGCCGCGGCGGGTACGGCGAGGAGCGCGAGCAGGGCCGGCGCTATGCCTCTCATCGCATCGGCACCGGATCGGCGGCGGGCCAGGCCGTGTCCGCCACGCGGCGCAGGTTCATTTCGAACACCTGCACCGGAGCGGCGTCGCCGGCGATGCGCTCACCGGTCTCGCGCAGCGTGCCATCCCGGATCGTTGCCGTGTACCGGATCACTGCCGCGGGCCCGGCCGGAACCTCCCAGACATAACCGTCCGAGGTCGGCCGGAAGGAGAACGTGCCGAAATTGCCCTGCGCCCAGGAGGTAATGAGGTAGCTGGTCGTCGGAGGGTTGTAGGAGATCACGCCGAGCGCGTTGAAGCCGACCGTCCCGTCCGCATTGTAGCCGCGTCCCTCGATCATCGTCACGGAACCGCCGAGGAAGCTCCCGATCCGCTCGGTCTGGGTCATTTCGTGACGGCCATCGGCAGTGATTGCCCAGGCCGGGCCCCGCCACACTCCGTTCATCCATGCGAGCCTTGCCATCGCCTCCCGCTGGGCGGCGGGCTGGGCAGGCGGATCGCGTCGCGGCTGGGCGGAGAGGGGTGTGGCGCAAAGCAGCGCCAGGGCCAGGGCGGCAGGCGAGATGCGCATTCAGTCCCTCCCCTCGTTGCGGCGCGAAGCTGCGCCACAAACCGGGCAGGGTCAATCAGCCGCCGTCGAGGATCTCGGCGATCGCCGTGCTGACGGCCGCGACCTCGGCCATGCCGTCGACGCGCCGCACGATCCCCTGCCGTTCGTAATGGGGGAGGATCGGCTGCGTCTTGGCGCGATATTCGGCCATCCGGGTGCGGACCGCTTCCTCATTGTCGTCGGGGCGGCGCTTGAACTCGGTGCCGCCGCAGACGTCGCAGACGCCGTCGACCTTCGGCAGCTTGTAGCGGTCGTGATAGGGGGTGTTGCAAGCCGCGCAGGAGAAGCGCCCGGAGATGCGGTCGACCAGGGCGTCCTCGTCGACCTCGAGCTCGATCACATGGTCGAGCCGCAGCCCCTTCTGCCCAAGCAGCCGGTCGAGCGAGGCGGCCTGGACCGCGGTGCGCGGATAGCCGTCGAGGATGAACCCGCGGCCGATGTCCGGCTCGTCGAGCCGGGCGGAGAGGATGCCGTCGACGATCTCGTCCGAGACGAGCTCGCCCGCCGCCATTACCGCCTTGGCCTTGAGCCCGATCTCGGTCCCGGCGGCGACCGCGGCGCGGAGCATGTCGCCGGTCGACAGCTGGACCATCGAGCGCTGCTCGACCAGCCGGCTGGCCTGGGTGCCCTTGCCGGCGCCCGGCGGGCCCAGGAGGATGATGTTCATCGCCGTCCCCCTAGCGCCGGGCGATGCCGCCCTTGAGCTTCGCCTTCTTGATCAGGTCGCCATATTGGTGGGCGATCAGGTGGCTCTGGATCTGAGTCACCGTATCCATCGTCACGTTGACGACGATCAGCAGCGAGGTGCCGCCGAGGTAGAAGGGAATGCCGGCCCGGGCGATCAGGAATTCGGGCAGCAGGCAGATGATCGTCAGATAGGCCGCGCCGACCACCGTGATCCGGGTCAGCACGTAATCGAGATATTCCTCGGTGCGCTTGCCGGGCCGGATGCCGGGGATGAACCCGCCATATTTCTTGAGGTTCTCCGCCGTTTCCTCCGGGTTGAACACGACCGCCGTGTAGAAGAAGCAGAAGAAGACGATCCCGGCGCCGTACAGGAACATGTAGAGCGGCGCGCCGTGCTGGAGCGAGGTGGTGATGGTGATGATGAAATCGCCCCACGCGCTCTCGCCGGCAGTCCGGTTGCCCGCGAACTGGGCGATGGTCAGCGGCATCAGCAGCAGCGACGAGGCGAAGATCGGCGGGATCACGCCCGACGTATTGACCTTCAGCGGCAGGTGCGAGCGCTCCTGCTGGATCTGCCCGCGTGCGGTCTGCCGCTTGGGATATTGGATCAGAACGCGGCGCTGGGCCCGCTCCATGAAGCAGATGAAGAGGATCAGCACGATCGCCATCACGACGATCGCCATGATCAGCATCGGATCGAGGCTGCCCGAGCGGCCGCCCTCGAACATCTGCGCCAGCGCCTGGGGCAGCTGGGCGACGATTCCGGCCATGATGATCAGCGACACGCCGTTGCCGATGCCCCGGGTTGTGATCTGCTCGCCGAGCCACATCAGGAACATCGTGCCGCCGACGAGGCTGATCACGGTGGTGATGCGGAACAGCATGCCCGGATCGAGCACCGCCGACTGGCCTTCATTGGCGCCCCAGCCCTCGAGCCCGACGGCCATGAAATAGCCGTGGATCGGGCACAGCAGGACGGTGCCGTAGCGGGTGTACTGGTTGATCTTCTTGCGCCCGCTCTCGCCCTCTTTCTTGAGCGCGCCGAGCTGGGGCGACATGGTCGTCGCCAGCTGCATCACGATCGAGGCCGTGATGTAAGGCATCACGCCGAGCGCGATCAGGCTCATCCGCTGGAGGCTGCCGCCCGAGAACATGTTGAAGAAGTCGAGCACGCCGCCCTGGGTGCGCTGGAAGAGCGAGCTCAGCGAGACCGGGTCAATGCCGGGCAGCGGCACGAAGGAGAGCAAGCGGAAGACGATCAGCGCGCCGAGCGTGAACCAGAGCCTCTTCTTGAGGTCGGTTGCCTTGGCGAAGTTCGCCAGGCTGATATTGGCGGCCATCTGTTCGGCTGCGGATGCCATGTGCGGTACGACCCCGTGGAAAATTGAAAAGGCGGCGGGAGCGCAGAACGCCTCCCCGCCGCCTCATATAGTGATCGGTTCGGGCTTGTCAGCCTTCCCGCGAGAAAAGCGGCAGGGACTCAGGCGCTGGGCGCGTCCTTGCGCTTCTTCACGCTGTTCTTCTTGGCCTTCGCCTTATCGGCGGCGGAGACGAGCTCGATCACCTCGACGGAGCCGCCAGCCTTCTCGATCGCTTCCTTCGCGCCCTTGGACACGCCGGCGACCTTGAAGCTCAGCTTGGCCGAGAAATCGCCCTTGCCGAGCAGGCGCACGCCGTTCTTGCCGCCGCGCGCAACGCCGGCGGCCTTGAGCGCAGCATGGTCGATCACGCTCTTGGCGTCGAGCTTCTTGGCGTCGACCAGCTTCTGGATGACGCCCAGATTCACCTCGGAATAATCCTTGGCGAAGATGTTGTTGAAGCCGCGCTTCGGGATCCGCATGTGGAGCGGCATCTGGCCACCCTCGAAGCCGAAGACGGAGACGCCGGAGCGGCTCTTCTGGCCCTTCTGGCCGCGGCCGGCGGTCTTGCCGAGCCCGGAGCCGATGCCCCGGCCGACGCGCACCCGGCTCTTGCGGGCGCCCTTGTTGTCGCGGATTTCGTTCAGTTTCATTTCGTGCACTCGCTTTCGCTTTTGTCGCGCTCGTCCCAGCGAAAGCCGGGACCTCTCTTCTGTTTCGTCATCCCAGCGAAAGCTGGGATCTCGTTTCCTTGTCCCACCTCCGAAAAGGCAGTGAGATTCCAGCTTTCGCTGGAATGACGTGGCGGCGGACTAGTCCGCCACCGAAACCATATGCCGGACGGCGCGGATCATGCCGCGGACCTCGGGAGAGTCCTCGAGCTCGACCGTCTTGTGCATCTTGTTCAGCCCGAGACCCTTGAGGGTCGCGCGCTGGTCGTCGGTGCGGCGGATCGGCGATCCGGTCTGGGTGATCTTGATCTTGGCCATTTCGCTCACTCCACGACCGCTTCCGCCTCGGCCGAAGCCTCGGCCGTGCTGGCGACGCCCTCGCGGCGGGCCATCAGGTCGGCGATCTTCTTGCCGCGACGCTGCGCAACGCTCTTGGGCGAGGTCTGCTCGCCGAGCGCCTCGAAGGTCGCGCGGATCATGTTGTAGGGGTTGGACGTGCCGATCGACTTGGTCACCACGTCGGCGACGCCCAGGCTCTCGAACACGGCGCGCATCGGGCCGCCGGCGATGATGCCGGTACCGGCCGGAGCCGAGCGGACGTAGACACGGCCCGCACCGAAATGGCCGAGGCCATCATGGTGCAGCGTGCGGCCGTCGCGCAGCGGCACGCGGACCATCGCCTTCTTGGCCGCCGCGGTCGCCTTGGAGATCGCCTCGGGGACCTCGCGGGCCTTGCCGTGGCCGAAGCCCGCGCGGCCCTTGCCGTCGCCGACCACCACGAGCGCCGCAAAGCCGAAGCGCTTGCCGCCCTTCACGGTCTTGGAGACTCGGTTGATGTGAACCAGCTTCTCGATCAGCTCCTCGCCGCCCTCCTCGTCGCCGCCACGGCCGCCACGTCGATTGTCGTCGCGCCGGCCACGATTGCCGCCGCCGCGATTGTCGCGACCGCCGCCGCGTCCGCCGCGGGCGCCGCGCTCGCGGCGGCCCTCCGGGCGATCGCCGCCTTCGGTCGGGGCCGCGGCCTCGACCTGCGGCTCGGCCGTGGTCTCGGTCTGGTTGGTTTCGTCAGCCATCATCAGAACTCCAATCCGCCTTCGCGGGCGGCATCGGCCAGCGCCTTGACGCGGCCATGAAACAGAAAGCCGCCGCGATCGAACACCACCTTGGTGATGCCCGCAGCCTTGGCGCGCTCGGCGATCTTCTTGCCGACTTCCTGCGCCGAGGCGACGGTCGCGCCGGTCTTGGCCCGGGCTTCCTTCTCGAGCGTGGAGGCGGCGGCCACGGTGCGGCCCTCGCCGTCGACGATGACCTGCGCATAGATGTGGCGGCCCGAGCGGTGGACCGACAGGCGGGCGCGGCCGCCGGCATTGCGCCGGATCGCCGTGCGAACGCGCTGGGCGCGCTTAATGAAGGGGTTGAATCTCGCCATGGCTTACTTCTTCTTGCCTTCTTTGCGGAAGATATACTCGCCGCGATACTTGATGCCCTTGCCCTTGTAGGGCTCGGGCTTGCGCCAGCGGCGGATCTCGGCGGCCAGCTGGCCGACCTTCTGCCGGTCGATACCGCTGATCTCGACCGTGGTCGGGTCCGGAGTCTTCACTTCCAGGCCCTCGGGCACAGCGATGTCGACGTCGTGCGAGTAACCGAGCTTCATGCTCAGCTTCTTGCCCTGCGCGGCGGCACGGTAGCCGACGCCGGTGATCTCGAGGACCTTGGTGAAGCCCTCGGAGACGCCGGTGACCAGGTTCTGCACCAAAGTGCGCTGCATGCCCCAGAAGGCCCGCGCCTGCTTGGTGTCGTTGCCCGGCTGGACGCTGATGCCGTCTTCCGAGATGTCGTAGCGGATCTCGTCGCGCATCTGCAGCGACAAGGTGCCCTTCGGACCCTTGACCGAGAGGATCTGGCCTTCGGTGGTCGCCGTCACGCCCGAAGGCAGCGGGACCGGCCTCTTACCGATGCGAGACATTAAAACACCTCCGCGAGCACTTCGCCGCCGACATTCTGAGTGCGCGCTTCCGCGTCAGACAGAACGCCCTTCGGCGTCGAAACGATGGTGATGCCAAGGCCGTTGCGGACCCGGGGCAGCTCCTGCGCGCCCGAATAGACCCGGCGGCCGGGGCGGGAAACGCGGGAAACGTGCTGGATCGCGGGCTGGCCCTCGAAATATTTCAGCTCGATGCGAAGGCCGGCATGGTCGCCCAGCGCCTCTTCGCGATAGCCGCGGATATAGCCTTCGCGCTGCAGCACATCGAGCACTCGGGCGCGCAACTTCGAAGCCGGCGTGAGGACGGAGTCCTTGCGCGCCTGCTGGCCGTTGCGGATGCGGGTGAGCATATCACCCAGTGGATCGGTCATCGGCATCTTCTAGCCCTTACCAGCTCGACTTCGTGAGGCCCGGAATCAGGCCCTTGTTGCCCAATTCCCGCAGCA
>Ga0190266_10000049_pt1 | contig 17242 bp, 18 predicted proteins | sample Popmic220T_FD_132448 | JGI IMG/M metagenome (GOLD analysis project Ga0190266, IMG submission 132448) | Populus adjacent soil microbial communities from riparian zone of Indian Creek, Utah, USA - 220 T | ecosystem: Environmental > Terrestrial > Soil > Riparian zone | place: USA: Utah | collected...
GGCGTGCTCGGCATCGTCGGCATAGGCCGAGGCGACTCGGACGAACAGGTCCTGGTAAGTCTCCCCGGGCAGCAGATAGCGGTCGTTCAACGTCTCCTTGCCGAAATCGGTGAGCAGCGAATCGCGGCTGTGGTCGACCTCGACCGGATAGATTTTCGGCCTCGGAGCCCCGGATTCCGATTTCGCCCTGGACGAATCGGCAAGGGTGGTGGCCACGTCGCTCGCTCCCGTCTCGCTGCTGCCGGAAAGGTCCATCATCCTACCCCTTGTACTATTTACGTTCCAGTGGATTTAACTCCACCTTAAGCGCTTTTAAGGGGGCGCGGGCGGCTCATTTCGACTTGCCCCCGATATCCACAGGGCAAGCGATTTCCGCCTCCTCCCGATATAGGGTGAGCAGCGGCCGCCTACAATGTCTTGCGTCGCCCCCATGGCAGCGCCACTAGCCATAGTGCCTCAACTCGAATCCGACGCCAAGACGGTAAATGACTTATCCACCACTATTCGTCGCAAATGGCGGCGCGCCGAAGCGAGAGCGGGGGGATCGCGGCGGTCAGGTACCGCGAGCCGGGGGGGCCGGGCCAGGGGTCGGGCCGGGACCGGGGCCGGCGTGCGGATGGGAGGCGACCACCACCGGCTGGATCTCGCCGCGCGGCTGGGCGCGCGAGACGATCCGGTCGAGCACGTCGGGGACGAAGCGCTCGGCGAAGCCGGCGATGAAAGCCCACAGCAGCAGCTTGAAGAAGTCGGCGAGGCTGGCGAGGCCGAGCGCCGTCGCCATCTGGTTGAAAGGCATGCACTCCTCGCCCGGCCGGCAGCGCTGCGCATTGGCCCGCTCGACGGCGCGGTCCTTCTCCCGCGCGTCGAGATTGAGCCGCTGCTGGAGGTCTTCAAGGCGGGCGCGCGCGAAATCCCGGTCGAGCAAGGCGGCGTCGATGACCGCGCGCGGCTGGGCCTCGTCCTGAGCCGTCCTGACCCGCTCGTCCGCGGCAGCCACCGTCCTCTCCTGGGCGGCGACGGCGGCCTCGAGCGCGTCGAGGGCCGTCTTCGCGCTCTCGGCGCTGCCTCTTTCGACTTCGGCGAACGCGATCGCCGGATCGACCTGCAGGCCTTGCTCCACCTTCGCTTCGCCGGCCTTCGCCGGCGCCGGCGAGTCGGCGGCGGCCGCGCGCACCGGGGCCGCGGGCGACGGGGCCGCGGGCGCGGCGGCGGGACGGCGGCCGGCGGCCGCGCCCGTCGCCCGGGTGCCCGGCACGGGGGTCTGCGGCGCTGTCGTGTTTCCGTCCTCCCCCGCGACTCCGCCCTCCGGGGCATCGGCCGCGGGCGTCTTCACCTCGACCGTATCGGCCGGAAGCTTGCCGGGGCCGGGATCGGCCGCCACCGGTCCCGCCGCGATCGTCTCCGGGAATATGCCCTGCTGGAAGCCGAGCATCCGAGGCACGCCGGTGAGGAAGAAGGCGTAGAGCAGGAGTGCGAAGATCGAGCTGCTGAGCAGCGCCAGTGCGATATCGTTCTTCCCCGTCCTGAGCGCCGTCAGCTCGATGATCGGGTCGGATTCCTGCACATTGGCGTTGACCGCCGCCTGCAGCCTCCGGGCGATGCTCATCGTCGCTCCGGCCCGGCCGACCGCCGCGACCGTGACCAGGCCGAGGAAGAGCTGCCACTGCGCCCAATATCGTCCGCCCTCGTACAGCGCGTCGTCCTGGAGGAGGTACAGCACCCCCGAAGCCAGGCCGAGCAGCAGCAGCAGCAGCAGGATGAACAGCCAGAAGCGCATGATCAGCCACCTCTTCAGGTCGCGGATCGCTTTCTCGCGGCTGATCGTCAGCAGATAATGGGACTGGATGTAGTTGAGCAGCGTAAGCTGGTCCGCGGCCTCCTCGGTCAGCGGTTCCGGCGCCGGAGTCGAGCCGCCGGAGCTTTCGCCGCCGCCGCCGCCGGTCCCGCCGCCGTCGCTTCCGCCCGATCCCGAACCGCCGCCGCCTTCGCTGTCCTGGGCGACCTTCGCCGCAAGCGCGATCTTGTCGTCGGCGACAGTGCGCGCGACCTTGCGCTCGTTCTCGGCGGACTGCAGCACCCTGTCCGCCTCGACCCGCTGCGTCGTGCCTTGCGCAAACTGCTCGGCCGCGGCCCGAGCGGCATCCACCTTGGCGGACTTGCGCGCGAGATCGTCCTGGGCTCGCTGCGCCGCCTGCTGGGCCTCGGCCAGCCGGCACCTCGTCTTGGCCTGCGCCGCGTCTTCATGAGCCCTCATATGGGCGGAGGCGGCGGCCTCGTTGGCGGTGCGCGCGGCGTCCAAGTCCTGCTGCGCCGCCGCCAGCGGCGCCAGCCGCGCGCTCAGCGCCTTGGCCTCATCGCTTTCCGGATCGAGGGCGGTAAGCTTCTGCCGGGCTTCGGCGTAATCGAAAGCGGGATCCTCGGCGGCAAGCGCCGCAATCGCTTCCTCGAGCGCCTTCGCCTTGGCTGCCTCGGCCGCCTCTGCCTCCGCTTTGGCCGCGCGCGCCTGATCCTCCTCCAGCCGAGCCTGGCGCAGCGCCTCAAGCGCATGCTCCAGCGAAACCGAATTCCCTTCCGGGTCCGGGGTGGCCGGATCCTGGGCCCAGCCTTGCCTCGCGCCGGTCGCCGCGACGCGCTGGAAGCGCTCCTGCAGCAGCCAGCGCCGGCGCCGCGCCAGCACCGGCGGGTAGAGGACCTGAAGCCTCGACTCGATCGCCAGCAGGTTGGCGAAATCCGGCAGCACCGACGTCAGCTCGCGCTTGAGCTCCTGCTCGATCCGCTCGACCGCCTCCAGCCTGGCGCCGCTCAACACCGCCTTGGCGGTGGCCACCTGGACCGCCAGATAGTCGCCGACGGCGTCGATCACCCCGATGAGATCTTCATCCGGATGCATGTAGCCGTAGCGCCAGAGGTGAAGCAGCCGGAAGAACCAGCCGTTCCAGCCTTCGTTGCGCGCGAACTGAAGCGGCAGGGGTCGGCTCGACAGGACCGAGCCCGCATATGGATCCACGACCCCGCTCATGCCGTCCCCCCTCGTGGCAGCCGCAGCCGGCGTCGCCGGAGCCGCGTCGACGAGGCTATGCCACTGACGGGGCGAGTCAAGGCGTTCGCTCCGATCTGGAGCAGTCGGCTAAGGACGGGTGAGCGACTCGGCCCTGCCGCGCGCCGACCGGCTCGCGCCGATGCGACTGAAGCTCAGGCGCTGCGGGCCATGACGAGGAGGGTGCCGCGACCGTCGGGGCCGCTCTGCATGCTGAGGCCGGTGATGGTCGCCCAGACGGGGGTGCCGCGGCGCGAGACGCCGATGCGGTCCCCGAGCTTGGGGGGCTTCACGAAGCCGAAAGGCCGTGCCCGGCTTTCGTCAACGGAGAGTGCAGCCCGAACCATTTCCAGTCCCCTTCCTCGCGAGGGAGCGTCTTTGCGCCCCCTTTTCGCACTTCCTCGATAGCAGGATGCGGATTCGCCGCCACGGTATTGTCGGACAAAGGTCTGCCGCATCCTGCGCCTTGCGCTGTCGAAACGGGCAGGGAGTTGACGAAATGTGCGAAAATGTGCGCAGAAGGGCGTGAGGGAGAAAGCGGGTGCTGGGCAGCCAGAGCGACGAGGAAAGCAGCGCGACCGCGATGAGGATCCGCGAGGAGCTGGCCCGCCGGCGGCTGTCGCGCCAGTGGCTCGCGGACGAGGCGAAGGTGAGCCTGTCGACCCTAGAGAAGGCGCTCTCGGGCCAGCGCCCGTTCACGCTCGCCACCGTGGTCCGGCTCGAAGGGGCGCTCGGAGTCGCCCTTCGCGCCGCCAGGGCGCCGGAGCGCGGCCAGTCCGACTCGAACCTCGCCCCGGAGGAGATGGGCGCCTATTCGCGGGCGGCCGTCCACTGGCTCGAGGGCGAGTATCTGACGCTTCGGCGCTCGTTCAGCGAGTCGGACTCGATCTTCGCCTACCGAACCCTGATCGAGTGGCACGAAGCCACCCATTGCCTGTCGTTCAGCGAAAGCTCGAGGCTCGACCGCGACTTCGAGCAGCACGGCTTCGTCTCCTTCCCGCATCTGTCGGGGCACATCTATTTGGTGACCAACGTCGAGGGCCAATATCGGATCGCGATCCTCGGCCGGCCGTCGCGGGCGGGCACCCTCAACGGGGTCCTCACCACGCTGGCCAGCGGCAGCGGCGCCCAGCTGATCCCGGCGACGACCCCGATCGCCCTGCTGCCGATGGCGCGAAGGGCCGATGCGGAAGTCGGCCTGATCAGGCCCGGCGACAAATGCCACGCCGAATATTCGGAGCATGTCGCCGCGGTGAGGGACCGCGGCTACGCGATGTTCCCTTATTGAAAATCCTCCCCGCGATTTCGCGGGGAGGATTTCAGCCCCCGCTCCCCTTCAGCGTCTTGTCGACCGTTCCGGTCGTCACCGAATGGTAGGTCGGACGGGCGCGCTCGTAGATTCGCGCGGCGATCGGGCGGCCCCATCCGCCCTGCTCCGCCAGGGTCTCGAACAAAGGCGCGACGAACTTGCGGCGGCCCATCGCCGTCAGGAAGCGGTCGGCGGCGGGGACGGCGGGCTCGTAGCGGTTGGCGAGGGCGAGCTGAAGCCAGGCGAAGAGGGTCTCGGCGTTGCGGCTGCCGTTCAGCCCGAGCGCCCGGTCGAGCTCGGCGAGGCGCGGCTGGGGAAGCTTGCGCGGAAGGCCGTTGAGGAAGCGCAGCCGCTCGGCCGTCGTCCAGCGCGCCCAGAGCTGCGCCGGAGGAGCGCCGCCCGCCTTGAAGGCGGCCAGCGCCGCGTCGACCGGAGCGAAGGCCTTCGGATCGGGGCGGACGGCGTTGGCGGGGAGGCCGGGCTTGTAGACCCATTCGTCCAGCATCAGCTTCTTCTCCAGCGCCTTGTCGCTTTTGATCAGGTTGGAGCGGAGGTCGGCGAGGAAGAGCGCCGAGGTCATCGGCTGGAAGGCGTGGCGGTCGAAATAGGAGCGAAGCCAGGCATCGAACCGCTCGCGCCCGATCGTCCGCTCCATCGTCCTCAGGAACAGGGCGCCCTTGTCGTAGACGATCCCGCTCGAGCCGCCCTCGGTCGTCTCGTCGGGATTGTGCAGGCGGGTCCCGGGCGCGTCGGCGCCGAGCTCGGCGAAGGCGCTCTCCATGTCGGCGAAGGACAGGGCCGCCTCCTGGGCGGCCCGGCCGGGGCCGTAGAGCGCTTCCATGATCCGGTTCTCGAAATAGGAGGTGACGCCCTCGTTCAGCCAGGAATCGGGCCAGACCGCGTTGGTGACGAGGTTGCCCGACCAGCTGTGCGCGAGCTCGTGAGCGACGAGCCCGACCAGGCTTCGATCGCCGGCGAGGAAGGTCGGGGTGAGGAAGGTCAGGGTCGGATTCTCCATCCCGCCGTAAGGGAAGGCGGGCGGGAGGACGATCATGTCGTAGCGGCCCCAGCGATAGGGGCCGTAGAGCCGCTCGCCGGCGGCGACCATCTTCTCGGTGTCGACCAGCTCGGCCGCGGCGGCCTCGATAGTCGCCGGCTCGGCATAGACTCCGGTGCGCGGCCCCAGCGGCTGGAAGGCGATGTCGCCGGCGGCGAGGGCGATCAGATAGGGCGCGACCGGCACGTTCATGGCGAAGCGGAAGGCGCGGCCGCCACCCTCGGCGGGCTCGCCCTCCGGAGTCAGCCGCTCGCCGCTCATCACCGCCTTCAAGGGCTCCGGAACGACGATCCGGGCCTCCCAGGTCTGGCGGATTCCGGGGCTGTCCTGGGTCGGGATCCAGGTCCGGTTGAGGATCGCCTGGCCCTGGCTGAACAGGAAGGGATGCTTCCTGCCCGCGGTCTGCTCGGGAGTCAGCCATTGCAGCGCTTCGGCCTCGGGCGCGCTTTTATAGGCGATTCGGATCCGCCTCGCGCCCTGGAGATCGATGGTGAGCGGCGCCCCGCGCTCGGGATCGGCTTTGCCCAGCGAGTAGCTGAGCCTCCGGCCGTTGCCGTCGGTGACCTCGGCGAGCTCGAGCCCCTTGCTGTCGAGAACGATCGCCTTGGCCCCCGGCTTCGCCTCGACATCGAGCGTGGCCGTGCCGCCGATCCGCTTAGCGTCAAAATCGGCCCTGAGGTCGAGCGCGACGTGGGTCACGCGGGCTTCCAGCGGACGGGCGTAGCTTTGCGTGTCGCGGGCGTCGGGCGAATCGAGGACGGACGCGACCAGCCTGGCTCCCTTCTCTCCCTGCTGATTGGCTGCGCCCTGGTCGGCGGCGGGCGAGCAGGCGGCGACAAAGGCGAGACAAGCGAGAGGCAACAGGCGCAAGGCGCGACTCCTATGTTCGGTCGGGACCGTCCGGCTCCTTCACCAGAGCGATGCCGATGTCCACCATCGCCTCCGCCGCGAGCCCGAGGGCGAGGCCGGCGCCGACGTCGGTCGGATAATGGGCGCAGCGCGGGATCTGGGCCAGGGCGAGGGCTCCGGCGGCGGCATAGGCCGGAGCCGCATATTCGGGATAGTCGCGGGCGAAGGCCCGGGCGACCGCGGCCGCTCCGGCGCTGTGGCCGGAGGGGAAGCTGGTCTCCTCCTTGGACGTGTTCCGGCCGGCCGTCGGCACGTGGTCCTTGCCCTTTTCGCCCTTGGACCGCGGACGGGTGCGGTCGACCCTTTCCTTGACATAATCCTTGGCGAGGGTGGCCAGCGTGTGGGCGACCAGCATCCTGACCCCGGCCCCGGCGAGGCGCGAATTGCCTCCGGCCACGCCCGCCGCGATCACCGCCGCGCACAGCGTCCGAAGCGGCGGCTGGTCGCCGAGCGAGGCGAAGCGGCCGAGCGCTTCCATCGCTGGCGATCCCTGATAGGGAAGCGCCGCTTCCGCGGCGGCCTCGTCGGCCGCCAGCAGGGCCCTGGCCGCCTTGCTCCTAGCCACGGCCGAAGACCGAGCTTTGGAAGCGGGCGAGCAGGTCGGCCGGACCGTCGTAGAGCTCGCAGGCGCCGGCCTCGGCCAGCGCCTCGTCGGGAAAGCCCCCGCAGCGGAAGCCGACCGTCCGAAGGCCGATCTTGCCGGCGGCCTTGGCGTCCCAGGGCGTGTCGCCGACCACCGCCACCTCGTCCGCCCCGAGCGGCGCCACCCGGCCCAGCGCCGCGGCGAAGATGTCCGGGCAGGGCTTCGAATTCTCGACATCGTCCTTCGACGTCGTCGCCCCCACCAGGTCGGCGCAGGCGATGAGGCCGAGATAATATTCCACCTCCTCGGCGTGGGAGGAGGAAGCGAGGACGATCCTGATCCCTTCCGCCGCCAGACGCTCGAACAGGCCGCGCACTCCGGGAAAGGGGGTCGCGCGGGGCAGATAGTCGCGCTTGAAGAGGTCGCCGCGATAGTCCTCGATCTCCTCGCGCCGCGCCTCGTCCAGCTCGGGGAAGAGCGAGGGGATGAGGTTGTCGCCGCCCTTGCCCACCTGCCAGCGTATCTCCTCGACCGGCTTGTCGAGACCGAACTCCAGGAAAGCCTCGCGCCAGGCCGCGGCATGGAGGTCGTTGGTGTCGACGAGGGTGCCGTCGACGTCGAAGAGCGCGGCTCGCGGAGCGCGGCCGGGACATTCGGTCGTTGGATATTGATCGGTCATCGCTCCCCAACGCCGGGGCGCGCGGCGGTTTCCCTCAGGCGGGGTTGGAGGCCCGGAAACGGAGCAGGGATCCGCCGGCGTCGATCCCGTCGACTCGCGGATAATAGCCGATGAAGCGCTCCATCCCCGGCGAGACGACCAGCCGCCACGGGCTTCCGTCCTCAAGCCGGAGAACCAGCTCGATTCGGCCGGGATCGGCTTTGGCCGAAGGAAAGGCGGGGTGGATACGCATACAGATCAGGTGACAGGCAAACGTTCACAAATGGTTGAAGGTCCGGTCCCGGCTGCAGCCTTAATTCAAGATAAACGGTTTTGCGGCAAAGCGGACCTGGGCTGCGGGGAATTGTGGGTTGACGAGCATCATCGCCAAACTGCGCGAGATCAGAAAAACCGATCGGACGGTTGCCGAAGAGGTGCGCCGGTCGCTCGTCGAAACCCTGTTCACCTCGTCCACCTCGCTCGGAGTCGGAGCCATCGCCGGCTCGACCGTCAGCACGCTCATCGCCCTGTCGAGCGGCGACCCCTGGCTGAGCGCGATGGCGGTTGCCATCGGCCTCGTCGGCGCCGGCCGGGTCAGCCACCACGTCTTCTTCCACCGAGCCGCCCAGCACAGCCCGACGGCGAGCGCCCGCTCCGAGACCATCTACGAGCTCGGAGCCTGGGGTTATTCGCTGCTGCTGGGCGTGATGACTCTGATGACCATGCTGAAGTCGCACGACGCGCTTCACCACATGTTCGCGGCGACCCTGACGACCGGCTATGCCGCCGGAATCTGCGGCCGCAACGCGGGCCGGCCGGTGATCGCCATCGGCCAGCTTTCCCTGGCGACGGGCCCCTCCGCGCTGGGCCTGTTCCTGAGCGGCGAACCCTTCCGGATGGTCCTGGGAGCGGTCTTCGTCGTCTTCATGATCGGAATGGTCGACATCACGCTCCAGACCTATTCGGCGATCCTCAAGGCGATGTCGGCGACCCGCGAGCAAAGGACCCTGACCGATCGCTTCGAGCGGCTCGCCCGATTCGACGCGATGACCGGCCTCGAGAATCGCGGCGCTTTCCAGGAGCGGCTCCAGACCGAGCTCGCGGCGGTCCAGTCGGGCGAGAATGGCGAGCTGGCGGTGCTCTGGGTCGATCTCGACCGGTTCAAGGAGATCAACGATTCGCTCGGCCATCCGACCGGCGACGGAGTGCTCTGCACGGTCGCCCGCCAGCTCTCCTCGATCGTCGAGGGTCGCGGCAGCGTCGCCCGTTTCGGAGGCGACGAGTTCGTCCTCCTCGCCCGCGGCACCAAGCCCTATTTCGCCGAGGAGCTCGCCCGCGAGGTGATGCGCGGCCTTGCCGTTCCGATGACGGTGGAGGGCGCCTCGCTCCAGGTGACCGGCTCGATCGGAGCGGCGGTCGCGCCCGGCCACGGCACCGAGGCCGACACCCTTCTCCAGCATGCCGACATGGCGCTCTACCATGCCAAGGCGAACGGCCGGAACGACTTCTGCCTGTTCGAGACCAAGATGCAGGAGGAGTTCCAGAAGAAGCGCAGGCTCGAGGGAGCGCTCAAGGAAGCGATCGATAAGGGCGAGCTCGAAGTCTATTACCAGCCGATCGTCGACCTGAAGACGAAGAAGGTCACCTGCTGCGAGGCGCTGCTGCGCTGGCACCATCCCGAGCTCGGGATGGTCAGCCCCGGCGAGTTCATCCCGCTCGCCGAGAATACCGGCCTGATCTCGCCGATCAGCCACTGGGTGCTCTACCAGGCCTGCGCGACCGCGGCGAAATGGCCCGAGGACGTCAGCATCGCCGTCAACATGTCGCCGGCCCTGCTAAAGGACCTCCACCTCAGCCACATGATCCTCTCGGCGCTCTACCGCTCGGGGCTGGCGGCCCGGCGGCTTGAGCTCGAGATCACCGAGAGCGTCCTGCTCGAGGAGAATGCCCAGTCCAATTCGCTGATTCGCGAGTTCCAGAGGATCGGGCTCAAGCTGTCGATCGACGATTTCGGGACCGGCTATTCGTCGCTCACCTACCTGCAGAAATACCGGTTCGAGAAGATCAAGATCGACACCAGCTTCATCGCCGGAGTGACCAAGAGCCGCGAGGCCCGGGCGATCATCCACGCCCTCGTCAGCCTCGCCGGCGAGCTCGACATGGAGATCGTCGCCGAGGGCATCGAGACCGAGACCCAGCTCGGCTACGTCACCGGCGCCGGCTGCACCGCCGCCCAGGGCTTCTATCTCGGCCGGCCGGTCCCCGAATCGGTGATCAACCGCCGGCTCGAGATGCAGGGACGCGGCGAGGAATGGACGGAGGCGGATCCCGAGCCGGGAAGCCTCAGGCGGCTGCAAGCCTAGTCTGGGCGCTGCCGAGCCGGCGCATCAGCTTGAGGTCGCCCTCGCTGAGGCAGAGCGCGCTGTCCGCCCAGACTTCGACGATGGCGTTGAGCTCCTCGAGCGTGACCGGATCGGAGAGGCTCGACGCCTGGTAGATGCCGCGATGCCCGGCGTGGCGGCGGCCGTTCTTGGCGATATAGGCGCGAACCGCCTCCTCGCCGCAGCCGCGCTCGGCGAGGACGTGGACGAGGCCCATCTCGTACATCTCTTCCGCCGTGTAGAGCCGGTTGGTCAGCATCATCTCCTCGGCCCGGGCGAGGCCGATCTTGCGCGACAGCAGGCTGTGGGCGCCCATGCCCGGGAACAGCCCGAAGGCGATCTCGGGAAGGCCGAACTTGGCGCCCCTTTCGGCGACGACGACGTTGAAGCTGAGCACGGCCTCGAAGCCGCCGCCGAGCGCGTCGCCCTGGACGAGCGCGATGGTGACGATCGGAAGCTCGAGGCGCCTCAGATTGTTGTGGAGAATGGCGACGCAGTCGCGGCCGTAGCGGACGAGGCCGTCCCGGTCGCCGGTGGCGATGAACCGGGCGAAAAGCTCGAGATCGCCACCGAGGTTAAAAACGCCCGGGAAGCGCGAGCCGAGAACCAGATATTTGAGACCTTCCCCGGGATCGGCGAATTCGCGGGCGATCTCCGCCTGCCAGCGCTGGAAGTCGCGGAGCATGGCCGGGTTGAAATTGGGGCGGTCGACCGGTGTCATGTGGGTCCACAAGGCGCCGGTTTCCGCCTCCCAGCGGACTTCGAGCTGGCCCAGGTCGAACAGGCGGGTACCGGCCGGAAATTCGCGATGCTGGAGCGGCGGCAGTCCCGCGCGGCCCTCCGCCACCGCCATTGTGATCGCTTCCTCGGACGTCGGAAGGCTGAAGTGTTGATTCATCGTTGTGCCCCAAGCATTTGGTGTACGCATCAGTAAGCATATAAGCTGCTGAGGAACAATTGGGCGCGAGCGTGTTTCGGTCGTTAACCGTTTAGGTGTTGCACCGGAGGCTCGGATTGGTCCGGAAGAGGAGCGTTCAAATATCCATTTCGGATACAAATTAAAAAGGTTGAGAAACAAAGATTTCGTTTCTAACCGTTAAGGGTTCGAGGGGTAAATTCGGGTTCATTTTCGGGGGATAATGATGATTGGGAAGCCGGCCGGACGCCGCAGCGCCGAGAGGCGCCTGTTGCTTTTCGGGACGACCGCAGGCCTGGTTATGACCGCCGGAACCGCCGAGGCCGCGGGATTCTACCTTCAGGAACAATCGGTCAGAGGATGGGGCCGGGCGAACTCCGGCGAGGTCGCCGACCAGGGCGCCGCCTCGCTGTGGTGGAACCCGGCGGCGATCGCGGGCGCCACCGAGCGGGAGGCTGTCTTCGGCGCCACCGGCATCCTCCCCTCGGGGACGATCGACGATGCCGGAACGCAGATCGACCGGCCCGGCGTCCCGCCCGCGCCGGTCGGCGGGCTTTCCCGGCTCGACGACCCGATCGTTCGCGGAATCGCCCCGGCCAGCGCCTTCGCCCTCCCGATCGGCGAGCGAATCGCGGTCGGCCTCGCCGTCACCGCCCCGTTCAGCTTCACCAGCGATTACGATCCGTCCGGCTGGCAGCGCTATTCCGCGATTCGCAGCCGTCTCCTCACCCTCGATTTCCAGACCTCGGTCGCGGTCAAGGCGACCGACTGGCTGAGCGTCGGAGCGGCGCTCAACGTCCAGTATAGCGACGCCTGGCTGTCGAACGCGCTTCCCAACCTCGCGCCCGGCTCCGCCGACGGCCGGCTCCGGCTGACCGGCAACGGCTGGGACCTGGGCTGGAGCGCGGGGTTGCAGCTTCGGCCGTCGGAGCGGATGACGTTCGGGATCGCCTACAAGTCAGCGGTCGAGCACAAGCTCGAAGGTCCGGTCGAGATCAGCGGCCTCCAGGGCCCGCTCGCGGCGCGCAACGCGAAGGCCCGGACCGTGGCGCGGTTCACCACGCCCTGGCAGCTCGTCGCCGGCGCCCGGGTCGGAGTCACTCGGGGCCTGACCCTCAACGCCCAGGCCGTCCATTTCGGCTGGAGCAAGTTCGACCGGATCGAGATCGCGGCTCCGATCAACAACGCCATCGTCCAGAATTACAAGGATACGTGGAGCGTCGCCCTCGGCTTCGACCAGGCGCTCGGCGAGCGGCTGATTCTGCGCGGCGGAATCCAGCTCGATCCGACCCCGACCCGGGACTCGGGCCGGGATCCGCGGGTCCCCGACGGCGACCGGGTCGACTATAATGTCGGCGCGACCTACCGGATGAGCGGCCACCTCACGATCGATGCGGCGGCCGGCTATACCGACCTCGAGGACAGCCCGATCAGCCGGGACGAGCGTTTCTACGCGGGAACTGCGGCGCAGACCGACATCCTGACCGACGGGCGCGCCCACGGCCAGCGCGTGCTCGTCCTCGCTTTGGGCGGCCGGCTGAGCTTCTAGAAACCGTCAAGCCCGGGATGGCGGCCATTCCCGGCTCGGTTCGAGCCTAGCCGCCCGAGCCCTCCGAGCCGCCGCCGCTGCTTCCGCCCGAGGCCGACGCGGCCGCGCCGCCGCTCTTGCGGCCGCCGGCGCTGCCGGCGCCGCGTCCCGAGCTTCCGGTCGAGCCGCCGGCGCCCGAACGGGCCTTGCCGCCCGAGGCCGCCCCGACCGCCTTGGCGCGCCCGCTCGAAGCCGTCTTGCCGGCCGACGCCGCGCCGCCGGCCTTGCCGCGTCCGCCCGAAGCCGAGGCCGCCTTGGCGCGGCTCGCGCCGCTCGAAGCGCCCGCCGACTTGGCGCGGCCGCCGGCGCCCGAGGAGGCGCTCTTCGCCTTTGTCGCGGCCGCCTTGGCGGTTCCGCGCGAGCCGCCGGCCTTGGCTCCGGCCGGCCGGGTCGAGGCCTTGCCCCGAGCCGAGCTTCCCGCGCTCCGGCGTCCGGACGAGGCTCCCTTGCCGGATCCGGACCCCGACTCGCCCTCCTCGCCGCCGGCGAGCAGGCGCCGGACGGCATCGGTCGCCGCGGTGACGATCGCCGCTCCGATCTTGCTGGCGCTGTCGGCGGCGGCTTCGGCGGTATCGAGGGCGTCGCGGCCGGCGTCGCGAACCGTCTTGCGCACCCGCGCGTTGGCGGTGAGGGCCGCAGCGGCGGTGACGAGGCCGGCAGCCAGCATCGAGCGGGCGACGGGGTTCTGCGCGAGCTCGGCGGCGCGGGCTCCGGCTTCCTTGAGAGCGTCGGGAAGGACGCTGCCGGATCCGCCTTTGCCTTTCGAGCCCTTCGAGCCGCCCTGGTCCGAATCCTTATTCGCCATGTCGGTCTCCTGATCTTGTAACTGATGCGTAACAAGACTCGCGGCGCGGCCAGTGGTTCCCTGGACCTCGCCCGAACCAAAGAGGGCCGCCCCGCGGGGCGGCCCTCCAGTCGTTCGCTGAGGGGGGAGCCTTAGCGCTGATCGCCCTCGAACTCGATTCCGCTCTGGCCCTGGCCGCGGTCCTGGTTCGACTGCTGGTCCTGCTGGAACTCGACGTCCGAGCCGCCTTCGCGCTGCGACTGGCCGCCCTGCTGCTCCTGCTGGAAGCCGCCGCGATCGGACTGGCCGCCCTGCTGGTCCTGCTGGAACTGGCCCTGGCCGCCCTGCCGGTCCTGCTGGGACTGGCCCTGGCCGGACTGGCCTTGCTGGTCCTGCTGGCGGTCGGAGCCGCGGCCGCCGCCCTGGGCTTCGTCATCCTCGCCGCGCGACTGGCCGCCCGAGCTTCCGCCGCCCTGGCGAAGATCGCCGCCGCCGGTCTGGCCGGCCTGCTGGCCCTGCTGGCCCTGCTGATTCTCCTGGTTCTGGCCGCTGCCGCCGCCGGACTGCGACTGCTGAAGCCCGCTGCCGGTGCCTGTGGTGCCGCCGTCCTGGTTGTTCTGATTGGCCATGATCATGCTCCTGGCTGAAGGGATAGGAACCCGAACAACGTCAGGGAGGGCGCTCGGCTCCCGGTACAGCGCCGGAACGGTATCGGGATGCGCTGAAGCAAATCCTCCCCTGCATTGGCAGGGGGGATCAGTGGAAGGGCCTTGCTGAGTCCGGAAGGCCCCCTCACCGGGCTTCGCCCGGTTCCCCTCCCCGAGAAATCTCAGGGAGGATTTTGGCGCTATATCTTCTCCGCGCGGCCGTTGTCGTCGTAGCGGTAGCGCTCGCCGTCGGGATTGACGGCGTCGCGGCCCGGCTGGACGACCGGCTTCGAATCGTCGCCTCGGCCCTTCTCGCCGGCGACGTCCTCGGGGATCTCGTCGTGCCGGGCTTCGTCGCTGCCCGGAAGCGGGTGGCCTTTGCCGTCCATCTCAGAGTTCCTCGTCCGCGGCCCGCGGAGCGTGCGGCGGCTCGGCGCCGGCGCCGGCCATCGGGTCCTGGTCGTAATCCTCCCGCGGGTTGCCGCCCCCACCTGCTCCCGAGCCGGAGCCGCGGACCTCGCCGCTCTTCGGGTCGAAGGTGGCGGGCTGACCCCGCTCGCTGTCGTCGTCGGCCATGTCCGGGCTCCTTTTCCGGCCCTTTGAACGCCCTGCCGCTTATTCGCGTTCCGGACCGGACCCTTAGCGCCCCGGCGGGGGTTGAAAGCTCGTACCCCAAGCCAGGAGAATTACATGTTCAACGACAGCCATGACGTGACCGTCCTCAACAGCCTCATCGAGACGACGATCGACAGCGTCGACGGCTACCGCCACTCCGCCGGCGAGGCGACCAACGAGCAGTTCGCCGAGATCTTCCGGAGGCGCGCCCAGGAGCGCGAGGAGATCGTCGGCCTCCTGCGCCGGCGGGTCGTCGAGCTCGGCGGCGAGCCGGAGGAGGAAGGCGGGCTTCTCGCCAAGGCCCACCGCCAGTTCCTCTCGCTCCGCGATGCCGTCACCGGCCGCGACGACAAGGCGGTGGTCGCCGAGGTCGACCGCGGCGAGAGCTATCTCAACGGCAAGTGGGAAGCCGCTTTGGCCGACACCGAGCTGTCGGCCGCGACCCAGCGCCTGCTGCACCAATGCTACCAGTCGGTCCGCTCCGGCCACGACCAGTGGGAGCAGATGAACAAGGCGATCAGCGCGAACTGAGGAACGGTGGAAATCCTCCCCGGCATTTGCCGGGGAGGGGGACCATGCGAAAGCATGGTGAGGGGCTCTTGCTGAATAAGAAGAACCCCTCCACCGCGCTAACGCGCGGTCCCCCTCGCCCGGAAAATCGGGGGAGGAATTAAGGGCGGCCGATCGTCGGGCTCAACAAATCCGCGCGCTTCTCCCGTCCCCTGATCAGCATCTTCTCCTGCTGCTGGCGCTGGAGCTGCTCGTCGTAGAGCTGGGGGGCGCGGCCCTGGTCCGCTGGGAGATTACCGGTCATCGAGCCTAAACGCCGGGGCGGGGCCGGCGTTCCTGGCGTTCCCCGGACAAGTTGAAGGGCCGCCGCGCCTCGGCGCGACGACCCTCCGAACATGGTCAGCGGCCGGATGGCTCCAGCCCGGGAGACCACACGAAGGCTAGGCCTTCATCTCCCGAACGAGCAAACCCGACCTCTTAGCTGAACCATGAGACATCGGATCACCTCCTTTCGCTTGTTGTGGCGAATCGGAGGATGAATCATCGCGAATCCGCGCGCAAGACTTGTTTTGATCTTTTTCGCCGCTAGTCTTTCCGCTTCGCCGGGCCCCGAGAGGGACGCGTGAACATCTCACCCGCGACAATCCTCGATCACCCGCGCCGGCTCCGGCCAGGCGGGCAGGACCAGCGCCTCCCTCCCCTGCGCCTCGATCAGGAAGCGGCCGCGGCTGAAGGCGATCTCGTCGAGCCGGGAATCGTCGGCGGGCAGCGCGGCTCCCGACGCCAGCATATGGTCGCCGTAGCTGGTCCGGAGCCGAAGCGGGCCGGAGGCCCCGGCTCGGGACAGGGTGACCCGGCGGCTCGCGCCGTCGCAGCGCAGGCTGAAATCGGCATAACGGGCCTCGCCGGTGCCGGAGTCGTAGCTCCAGTCGCCGGGGGTGAGCGGCCGGTCGCGCCAGTCCTCGGGTCCGGCCGCGACCGGGGCCGGAGGCGGCGCGGCGATCGCCGGAGGCGCCTGGCGGACGGGCGGCCCGGCGCTCGGCGCCGGAGCGGGCTTGCCCGCGCAGGCGGACAGCAGCGCCGCCGCCGCCATCCCGCCCGCGATCGATCTCACGCCGCTCATGGCGAGCGCCTCAGCACGGCGAGGCCGGCAAAGCCAAGCGAAAAGCCGACCGGCGGTGCATTTCGGGCGATTTCGGGCGGCTGAGGCGCCCGCTTGCATGACCCTTAGCTGACGCGCGCATTCATGGGCTATTCAATGGTCCGGCTCTATGCCAACTGCCGAACAGCAAAAGCAGTGTTTTCAATGCGTCTCCTTTCCGCCCTCCTCATTGCCGCCTCGGCCCTGAGCGCCGCCGCCTCCGCCCCGGCCCTCGCCGGGCCGCGCGAGCGCGACCAGGCCTCCGCGCTCCAGGGCGCGCAGACCGGCCGGATCATCCCGCTCCGGTTGATCGAGTCCCGGATCGTTCCGCAGATGCGCGGCTTCTCCTATCTCGGTCCCGAATATTATGCCGACATCGGCCGCTACCGCCTCAAGTTCCTCCGCGGCCAGCGGGTGGTCTGGATCGACGTCGACGCCCGCTCCGGCGAGGTGATCGGCAAATCGGGCTTCTGACGGTCGCCCGTCATTCGGGCGAAGGCCCGGATCCACGAACACGGAGGTCGGAGGATACTCGACCGCACCTGCGTCCATGGATCCCGGATCGAGTCCGGGATGACGAGGAGGGAACGGCCATGAAACAATTGGCCACGAGGCCGGTTGGGCGGCTATCAAGCCAGAGAGACAGCGATAGGGGAGTGAGATGCGGGTTCTGATCGTCGAGGACGAGCCCAATCTGGGCCGCCAGTTGCGGGCGACGCTCGAAGGCGCCGGTTATGCGATCGACCTCGCCACCGACGGCGAGGACGGCCATTATCTCGGCTCGACCGAAAGCTATGACGCGATCATCCTCGATCTCGGCCTTCCCGAGGTCGACGGCCTCACCGTTCTCGACCGCTGGCGCAAGGAAGGGATCGCCGTCCCGGTGCTGGTCCTGACCGCGCGCGACAGCTGGTCGGACAAGGTCGCCGGCCTCGACGCCGGCGCCGACGACTATCTCGCCAAGCCGTTCCAGACCGAGGAGCTGATCGCCCGCCTGCGCGCCCTCATCCGACGCGCCTCGGGCAACAGCTCGTCCGAGCTGACCGCCGGCGACGTCCGCCTCGACACCCGCTCGGGCAAGGTCACGCTCGACGGCGAGCCGGTCAA
>Ga0190266_10000050_pt1 | contig 17068 bp, 30 predicted proteins | sample Popmic220T_FD_132448 | JGI IMG/M metagenome (GOLD analysis project Ga0190266, IMG submission 132448) | Populus adjacent soil microbial communities from riparian zone of Indian Creek, Utah, USA - 220 T | ecosystem: Environmental > Terrestrial > Soil > Riparian zone | place: USA: Utah | collected...
CGGCCACACCGTGCACGGGTTTCTGCTCGCCATGCGCAGCCGCGGGGCGACGATTGCCGAGGTCGTCGCGGAGCTGTGCGGCCACGACCGCGAGGGCATGCTCGTTCAAGCCGTCTTCCTCGAGCACCTGCGCAGCCTGCCGACGCTGCACCTGCGCTGGGAGCAGCTCGAGCACTGGCTGCGCAGCTGGGAGGGTGCGCGGTGGCAGGGCTCGATGTGGCGGCTTACGGGCCCTGCGAGCTTCGTCGGACACAGGCACCTGCCGGCCATCGTCGAGCGCATCGACGAGCACGGCAACGTGACCCACGAGACAAACACGAAGGACCGCAGACACTGCCCCAAGGGGCAAGCGAAGGGCCTCGCAGAGCGGCAAGACGTCTGCGCGCGCACGTGTGACGACTGGCGTAAGAGCATGCGCGATGGCGGCCTCTGGGCCTCGCAGCGCGTGCCCTTCAAGGCACGCGACGCGGTGAAGCCGAAAAAGCAGCGCTGGAAGAATGGCCGATGGGCCTACGCGCAGCACTGGCTGCCGTTCATTCCGCCGCCCGTCATGCGCCGGAGGTGGCAGCAGTGGGCCAAGCTGCGCAAGGCCGAGACGCTCCTACCCGCGTGGCCCGAAGGCGAGTTCGACGCCGCGCGCGTCCCCACGCGCTCGCAGCTGCTCGACATGGGCCAGCTCGTCAGCCGCGCAGACGTGCCGTACTGAAACGCCCACGGACCCCCAAGGGGGTGGTCCGTCCAGCACGTGAAACCGTGCGCGTTTGTTCAGGAAAACGTGTCAAGGCACGCGGCTTTCGCAGGCCCGCGTGCTGTCGCAACGCATAGGGACAGGCCTTCGAGGGTGTCTCACGCAGTGTGCGACGGTCGGCAGGCCGCGATCTGGGGCACGGGTTGGGGACAGCTGCCTTGCCCACATAGCTTTTCTTCCTGCGGTGAATCCTGCTGCTGCTTCTAGTCCTCCGCTTCTCTCCTCTCTTCTTCCCCCCCCTACGCGAAGCGATCGCTGCAGCAGGGGTTTAAAAAGGGTGAGGGGGTCTTATCAGCTGGGGATAACTGCAGCCGGAGGCTTTGAATTAGGGGGGTGGACGCGCTTTGGCCGTTGGCCAGCGCGCGCACGCTCAGCCCGCTGCAGCGCGCGGGTTACCACTCTGGCCAGCCTGCAGGCTCACGGCTGCGCACCTTGGCTTAAGAGGGGTGGCTGTGGTCGCGAGCTGAGGGCCTCGTGCAGCTCGCCAGCGCCTCAGCGCGGCGCCCCGAGCGCTCGGACGCATCGACGGGCGTTGGGTTGGGGGGCCCGGCTGCTGGGCCTTGCGAGAGAACCTACACACCAATGCAATGCACTCTCGCTGTGACCCAGGGCCGGGCCCCCCACGGGCACCCTATCACCTAGGGGGGCACGCCGAGATCCAAGAGCAGAAGCGCGATGCAGACGATCACCGCCAGCGAGACGATGAACTGCACCCACCCCAGGGTCACGGCCTGGCCAGCTTGTCGAGCCAGGCGGCCACCTCGGGCAGGGGCCCGCGCAGCTGGTCCGCTGCAGCCTGCAGCCTCGCCAGGGGGGGCCGCCCGTCGTCGGCGAGCCGAGCCCGGATCGCGTCCATGGCATCGGCCTGCCGCTCGAGGGCCGCGGCCTGGCGTGCTTGGGGGTCGGTCCGCTGCTGGTGCTGCAGCTCGTCGCACTCGCGCATTGCACGCTGCAGGAGGATCGCGAGGTCGTCAGAGTGCCACCGCAGTTGCGCGGCGCGAAGCGCGATGCCGCGCACGTTGTTGTCGTCGTCCAGCTCGGGTCGTTCAAGTCCCATGGTCCCCCCTCGTGTTCACGCCGTGAAGCGTGGCGGCCTCGGGCACGCCTTCAAGGCCTACCAGGATCGGCGAGAGCCAGCGCAGCGAAAGGCACCGCTAGCCGCAGCTGGCGCGGGTCGCCGCGTAGGTGAGCCGCGAGCTCTAGCCCCTTCTTGACGGTCGTGCGCCCAAGGCCTGCGGCCTGGGCTATCTCTCGCAATGAGAACCCTTGCCCGCGTAGGTGCTCAAGCTGCGCGAGCTTCGCAGGCACAAGCTGCGACGGTCGCCCAAGCTTGCGGCCGCGCTTCTTCAGCTCGGCCAGGCCTGCGGTCGTGTTCGCGCTGATGTCGTCGCGTACCTTCTCGGCGAGTGCCGCGATCACGTTGAACGCGAAGCGGCCGCCCTTCTGTTTGGTGTCGATGCCCTCTTCAAGAGAGCGCACGTGCGCGCCCAGGTCGCGGATCTCGTCCAGCGACTTGACCAGCTCCGAGAGCCTCCGGCCTGCGCGGTCGACGCGCAGCACCACGAGCACGTCTCCAGGTCGCAGCGCTTCGATGCATGCAAGCCAGCCAGGGCGAGCCCCAGCGGCCCCGGAAACCTTCTCGCAGTAGACCTTGCTGCAGCCTGCAGCCTGCAGCCTGGCGAGCTGCACGTCTAACGTCTGCTCGCGCGTGCTCACGCGAGCGTATCCAATCAGCGTGGGGTCGCCCTTGCGATGGGTGAGGACTCTCCATGGCTTTTCTTTCGTCAGTCGCGGCGTCGGCCGTAGCGTTCGCATTGCATTGCCTCGGGGTGTGTGGTGTCCCGAAACCGTACCGGAAACGCGTGATCGGGTCACGGCATTAGCGGACAGTTTTGCGGACGCGCCTCGAGGCACTTTCGCAGCCCTCTCGCGCCGGGTCGGCAACTGGTCGTATTCTGGACGGATGGAATTTCGAGAGGTCGCGCGCGTCCTTCGGCGCATCTATGCAAACGCAAGCTACGGTCCAGGCTTCTACGCGACCGTGATCGCCTTCATGTTGATTCGCGACTGCGCGGCCTGGTGACGTGTCTCGCAACCGGTCGTATTCTGGACGGCATGATCGGTCAGCTTCACATCTGCGATGCGTGCGAGGTTTCGCAGCCAGGCGGAAGGCCGCCAGGCTGGGCAGAGGTGATCCACCAAAGCGGCGAGCGCAGGACGCAGTGCGACGTATGCCCCGCGTGCACGGATAAGCCTCTGCGTCAGCTTCTCGCCGAAATCGCGCATCGGCTGCGCGCGCGGGGCGGAACATGAACGAACCCGAGATCGAGCGCGTGGCGCGTCTTCTGGTGCGCCGCATCTTCGCCGCGTCGGGAAGGTGCACGTTTCACATGGCGACGATTCGCAACGAACAGGGCGGGCAGGTGTTGCGCTGCGCATGGATGGCCGGGGGGTGGAAGGGAGAACTAGAGCTGTGCAAGCCTGCGCAACGAGAGCTGACGTCCAAGGATCTCGCGGTCGTGTTGGCCATCATGAACGAGGTACCCGAGGAGCCATGAACGAACCGACGCCGCCGCCATTCTGGCCGTTCGATTCAGGTGGGTTCGTTGGTTGCGCTCTGTTGCTGCTGCTGCCTGCGCTGCTGATTGCGGTCGTCGTTCGCGACTGCGGCTAGCTGGTGACGTGTCTCGCAACCGGTCGTATTCTTGACGGCATGAGCGAACGAGACGAGAGGCCACTAACTGACGAAGAAGTACGCACGGCGGTGCTCGACTTCATGCGCCGCGGCATGGATGCGCAGCTAGCGGTTGACGCTGCATCGATGGGATTCGCGCCGCAGAATGGCGACGTGCACAAGAACCCCTGCGCGGTGTGCCGTCACGAGACGCATGGATTCGACTCGCCTTGCACCTTCCCGCGTTGCAGGTGCACCGGTAGCCGGTGACGTGTCTCGCAACCGGTCGTATTCTGGACGGCATGAAGCGAGACAACCTGATCCCGTGCGCCTGCAAGTCGCTGGCGGAGAGTGTGCAGAGTGGAGACGAGATACGGGCGCGCATGGATGCCGTGCGAGTGATCGCCGCTGCGCTCGACCCGTTCGACGTGGATGCGCGCGGTCGCATCATGCGCGCGGCGTGCGAGTTGGTTGGATTGTCCGAGACCGACGCTGACTTCATCGACGATGACGAGTAGCAGCTGGGCACCCGGTAGCCGTGACGTGTCTCGCAACCGCCGCTGTGAGACCATCGAGCGATGGGGCGCAAAGAAAGGTGGGTGCTGACCATGTCCACAGCGAAGCTAGTAGTAGACCTGTTGCGCCAAGCAGGGCCAGTGATCGTCGATGTCATTGAACGTGCGGCGCCTCGCGTCGAGCGGCTCCCGGAGCTGAAGCCAGACGGCAAGACCCCACACAAACGCGTGTATGTGTTCGGGGTCCCCTGGTACGACTCGAGGCGAAAGCCGATCCGTCAGGAGCGCCGGCGAAAGCGCCGCGAGGCGCGCGCAAAGAAAGCCAGCCACGATGCATAGAGAGCTTGCGAGCTTCCTGATCCAGCTCAGCGCGCGCGCCGAGCTGGCAAACGACCTGACACCCGAGGAGGTCGCCAAAGTGCGGGAGTTCATCGGCAAGGCGCGCAACGTGGTCGCGACCTGTCGAGAGCTGCGAACGGTCCTCCAAGACGACTACGCCGGGCGCATCGAGCGCATGTATCGCGCACGAGAGAAGGCCACCGAGAAGGGGGACGCGGCACTCTGCGCGCGGATCGATGACGCACGCGCGCAGCTCGAGTCGAACTTTCGAGATCTGATGGCGCTCGAGTTCGGAGAGAAGCTCGAGGCGGCAATCAATACGCTTTCCGCCATCGTCGAGGAACCAGGCGAATAAAAACGACCGAATGCATTGCATTTGCATTGCATCGCCTCGGGTTTGTCTCTATACATAGGGACATGACCAAGCGCACCAACAAGAAACCCGAAGCAATCTCAGTCACCGCGGCGCTCCGCGCGCCCCACCACGCAACCGCCGAGGTCGTCGAGCTGGCCGGCTCCGAGGTCGCAAAGATGCTCTATGCCGCGTTCCGCATGTACAACGCGAAGCACTTCGACGGCGAGCTGGCTCAAGGGCTCGTCCTGATAACCAACACCGGCAGCTCTCGCACCTGGGGCGACTACTGCGCGCGCGACGTGCACGGCATCGACTCGCGCATTCGGATTGCGCCCAAGACCCTCACGCGCGGCGAGCGCTTCGCGGTCGACGTGCTTCTGCACGAGATGATCCATGCGTGGCAGTCCGAAATCGTCGAAGACACAGAGGACGGCTATCGCGGGCACGGTCCCGGGTTCGCGGCCAAGTGCAACGAGATCGGCGCGGCGCTCGGCTTGCCGCCGGTCGGGGTCAAGGGCCGGGACGGCCTCCCCAACTGCGCGCACTGGCCGCTGTGCGTGCGCCCCGATGGCTACTACGGGACCGACTACACGCCCCCCACGCGCAAGCCCAGCAAGCCCAAGGCGCCCCGCACCGGTGGCGGGGGCGGCGATGGTGGCGAGGGTGGCGAGGGTGGCGAGAGCGCCTTGGACGCGCTGCAGAGGGCGCTCGTGTTGCTGCGCCGTGACATGGTCAGCATGAGTCCGAGCGAGCTGGTGGAGCTGAGCAACCTCGGCGCGACGATCGCGCACATCGCAGGCAGCGTGCAGGAGGCGGCAGAATGAAGCGCCAGACCCTGATCCGCACGCTCGGGACCCAGGCCGTGCGCTATTACGAGCTGTCGCGCGATGCGCGCTCGAACGCTGGCGACATCTGGCCGCGTGGCACCCGCTGCACCGCTCCGCAGGTCATCAGCTCGCAGCTTGGCGACGTCGTCTGCACCTACGTCATTGTCCCGGAGGGCGCGCTACGCGTGTGCTTTCGGCTTGGGGGTGCCATATGAGCAAGGGAAAGAAGCCGAGCTGCGACGCGCTCTACCTGGCATCGGTCGTGCTCGACCGTCTGGTGGAGGAGCAGCGCGAGCACATTACCCGGTGCCTCGCCTTCTCGCGCCATCCCCCTAATGGTCGTGTCACCGCCGAGGATTGGCAAAAGGCGGCCGCGCTCTCAGAAGAGCACGCGCGCCAGCTGAGCGAGGTATCGAGGTATCTGGTCGCGCGCGCTAGTGGCCGCTAGTTGTCGCATTGCATAGGGACAGCGCCGCCCTCCCGGCGCTATCCTTCGTCCCATGACGACAGACGATCAGATCGCATGGGATGGCGCAGTGGCGGAGCTGCGCAGGATTCGCGACGCGGAACCGGGCGTGCTCGACTCGCTATCCGTCGAGCTGACCCATGGCGCGGCGCTCGAGTCGCGGCTCGGCGACATGGCCAAGGAGCGGGCCCGCGCGCGGCTGATGGTCGCGCAGCTCTGCTATGTGCTGGCACACGAGGACGGCCATGGTGAGCCACCAAGCGCTTGAGCGATGCTGCGCCTGCGACCGACCGACGCGCGCCCGGGTGACGTTCTTGGGCAACACCATGATCGCACACGTCCCCTGCTGCGACGGCTGTCAAGCGAACATGACGGAGTCCGTCCGTTTCGCCCTCGTGCGCTACGCCTGGAGACACCAGCAGGAGCGAACGGCGCGCATGAACTAGGGCGCCGGACCTGTCAAGTTTCCGATGTATCCCAATGTCATCGGTCGTAATGCATTACATTTGCATTGCAAATATACAGTATAAAACACCCATAAATCGCGTATACGGCCACCGAACGAGAGAAACGGGCGAGGGTAGCCGAAACGGCTTCGATCGATTTTACGGCATCCTAGGTGCCATAGCGCGTGAGAATGGGTCGAGGGTTGCGGTCAAGCAAAATGCAATGCATTGTCCACCGATGCCACCGACCAAGAAGAAAAGCAGCGCACGCACCCCCCGCAAAGTCAGCTCGAAGCGCGAGAACTTGACAGCGCAGATCGTGTTCCGCGCGACTCCGACACTGCGCGAACGCCTCGAAGCCTACGCCGAGAAGCACGCCTTACGGGGTCTCGGCGACGCTGTGCGCGTCGTGCTCGAGTCGACGCGCTGGTGAGCGTGGCTTGGGCTGGCGCTACACGTGCGCGCACAGCTGGCGCGGCCCGACGTGCGGGCATCGACACCGCACGATCCGGGCTGCGCTCGGCTGCACACGCCGCGGCCTCGCCATTGTGCGCCTCGATAGCCGCCCTCTGAGCGCGCGGGAGCTACACCGCTGGGCCCTGGCCGCAGAACGGCGCTGGCGGGCGCTGAGACCTAGATCCGTTGATTGAGCGCAGGTAGCTGTACGCGCGTCTTGCCCAGCGCGACATTCCCCATGCGCTCGAGGAGCCGAACGAAAAAAATCGTGCCGTTGAAGAGCTGCTGCAGCCCGTTCAGCGCTTCGACTTCCGGCGTCATGGGGTCGAGAAGTCGCACGATCTCCTTGCGCGCGAACGCATCGAACTTCGTGAGCGCCTCGAGCAGCTCGCGCAGCCCGTGCGCTACGAGGAATTCAAAGTCGTGTTGGCTGATGGTGGTCAGCATCGTCAGATTCGCGCGGGTCTTCCTGGCCCACTGGTCGCGCTTGGCGCTCATGTCATCGCCTCCCGTTGGTCTTGCGCAGCATCAACGCGATAATCACGCCGGACACTACGGCCACGATGATTTGACCCATGATGCCGCCCGGCTGCTGGGGCTGGGCTGCGCCCACCACGGCCGGGCGGCGCTTCTTCGTGTGGAGCTTGATCACTTTGGCTGGCATGGCCTCACCTCATTGTCTCGAGCGCGTAGAGCTGCGCCACGAACGCGGCGCGCGCGGCGTCCGTGCCAAGCTGCCAGAGGGTGCGATCCCACTTGCCGGGCAGAGCTTGCACGTGGGGCCTGTCGAGCACCTTGCGGCCGTTGACCGTGCGGTGCACGCGTCCGAGCCCCATCGCGAGCGCGTGGCTGTGGAGCGCTTCCCAGAACGCCGGGCGCGCGTCCCAGTGCAGCTCCGCGTCGAGCACGTCGCACGCGAGCCGTAGCGTGTGCTGGGAGCGCAGCGCGCCGAACCCTGCGGCGTGGATCGCGCAACACCGCTCAGGGCTGCGCCACGTCTCCCACACAAGCGGCGAGAAGCCATCGACGCGCATCAGCTCAAGCAGTGCGACAACGCGCCCCCTGAACGGCTCTAGGAGCGCGTCAAGGTCGCTTACGATGTCGGGGCGGCCCGGCTTCACCGCTTGCCCGCTAGGAGTACTGCAGCGAGCAGGACGAGCACGATCCCGATGCTGCCGCCGCCCGCGCTCGCTGGCTTGCTGCCAGGGGCCGCCGTGATCGGCGGCACCTTGCCCGGCACCTTGCCAAGGCTCTCGGAGGCGGCCGGCGGCTGCTCGAGGGGCTGCTTTGGCGGGTGCTTGGCGAGCTTCTCGCGAGCGAGGCGCACGCTCGCCGCTTCGATGGCCTCGAGATCGGCCTGCGTCCAGTGGGGCGCGTAGCGCACGGCGTTGCTCGTCGCGAGCATCTTGCGCGCGACGGCTTCGGCCTCCGCGTCGCTGAGAGCGCGCCCGGCCGGCTTCACCGGCACGGCCCGCGGCGGAGGGTGTTGGAGCAGATAGGTCTCTAGCTCGGCGCGCGACACGGCGTCATCCGAGGGGCTGCGCTCCATCGCGGCAAAAAGACCGCTCACCCACTGGTCGCGGTTCCAGCCCATACCGATCCCGGCATCCCCGAGCATCTCCAGCGCCTCTTTACGCGTGACTCGCCCGTCTTGATCCCCGTCGTAGTAGTCGAACAGCCGCACCCACGGGTTGGGCTCGTTCGGCCCAAAATGCTTGGTGGCAAGCGCCGTCAGCTTCTCGATCAACTCGCGGCGTCGGTCGTCGTCGGCCATGGCTCCACCTCAGAACGGGACCGCGTCCAGCTCGGCGCGGACGTCGCGCGCGAGCTGCCGATCGGTGCGTGGCTTGTGCGCGCGCTCGCGCTCGCGCTGTTCGTCGCGCACTGCGCGCGCGTAGTAGGCTTCGGCGTCGTCGGCGATGTACTGCGCAACCTCGGCGCCGTGGTCGTGCGCCCAGTGCTGGAACGCCTCGAGCCGCGACATGCGCGGCGTCCCTTTGATCTCGCGCTTGACGCGCTTCCAGACGATCAGCTCGTCGGGGGACAGGTTGGCCTCCACCTCGTGGTCGGACTCGGCTTTGCGCTCGCGCACACGAGCCAGGCCCGGCGCGGCGCTGTCCTTGCGGGTCCACGTACGCTCTCGGCGCTTCTCCTCGCGGAGCTGCTCGAGGGCCTCGAGCGCCGCCGCGATGGCCGCATCGCCAGCGGCCCGCACGCGCTCGCGCTGCTCCTTGCCGCAGCACCTGGCTACGCGCGCCCGGCGCTGCTCGGTCTCGGCGCGCACGCGCTCGCGGATGCGCGTCAGCTCGGCGGCGAGCCAGGCCCGGCGCTTGGTGCGCCAGGCCTTGAACGCCTGCCGAGCCGACGCGCAAAGCTCACGAGCGCGCGCGCGCGCCGTGCGTCGCGCAGTGCGTGCGGCTCTGACGGCCTCTCGTGCGCGCACGAGGCGCGCGCGGTCGGTCTCGCGGGCGAGCTGCCGGAGCCACTGCCTGCGCGCGCGGTCGGTCACTTGCGGCCCCCCCTTTTCGGCGGGTGGGGGGGCGGCCTGTCGGCGTGGATGTCTCTACGCGTAGGGACGTCGTCCGGGTCTTCGGTCGGGTCGATGATCTCGATCGTGTGGTCGGGGTCGCTCGGCTCGTGTTCCGAGCCGTGATAGGGCGAGGGCTCGAGGCTGCGGGGCTCGCGTCGGCCGCGCTTGGGCGGCTCGGTCGTCTCGGGCGTGCGGATTGAAAACTGCATCCGGAAACGGCCGCGCGGCATGACACGGCGGGCCTTCTTGACCCTGCGCACGAGGGCCCAGACCAGCGCCACGAGTGCCGCGCCAAGGGAGCCCCAGATCGTGGCCTCGCCCGCGTCCATCGGCTCACCCTGCCGGCGCTGGCGGCTGCGAGAGGGCCCGTTGCACCAGCTGCAGCACCTGCCCGGTCTGGGTGTCGTCCTTGCCGCGTTGCTCGGCCAGCTCGGCCGCCTCGATGGCGCGCTCAAGCAACTGCTCGCGCCGGGCTACCTCTTGCTCGAGTTCGCCGACACGCTCACGCGAGGCGTAGAGGTCCTCGCGTAGCCGCGTGTTTTCGCCCCCGAGCATGCGGTTACTTTCGAGCAGCTGACCATTGGCCTCGCGTAGGCACGTGTTTGCTTGCATTTGGCTTCCGCCAGCCATCGAAAGCATTCGCTCGAGGGCGCGCTGCGTCTGGATCGCGACGTTCGCCGTGCTCCCGTCGAAGGCCTGCTCGCCGTCGAAGTCCTCGGGCTGCACGCGCAACGCGTGCTCCGTCCAGTAGGCGCCGCTCTTTGGGTCGCACCACACGACGCGCGCGGTGAGGTACTGGCCAAGCTCGTTGGCCAGCTCGCACGCCGCGGCATCGATGGGGCCGGCCAGTGCGGGGCTTACCTCGTCGCGTCGCCACAGCTGCACGCGCACCCATTCGCCGTCGTTCTTCCATTCGAACGCGAGGTGATCGATCTCGGGGGCGCTCGGCTTCTGCTCAAGCCAGCGCGCGAGCCTTGCAGCTCGGCCGTTGCCGTCGCGAAGCGATGCCCTCTCCTGTCGTGTAGCCATGGTTCCCCCCAACTCAGCGCCGCGCCGCGATCAGCACGACAGCAATCAACAACGCAGCCCCGAGCCACACGCCGCTCCCCTCGGGGAGCATCGACGCGCTCAGAGTCTCGGGTTCGACGGCGGCTTTTTTCGCGGGCTGCTTGCCGCTCTTCGCCTGGAAGTCGCGCGCCCACCACAGGTAGGCGTCTTTGAATAGCTGCAGCCTGTGGTTGGGGACCGCGAGCAGCAGGCGCGCGGTCCAGGGTGCATACTGGTCGCGCTCAAGCTCCCAGCGCCTGACGAACGAGGCGAACTCCGCGCGCCACTGCGTGTTGATGCCGCCTCCGTCCGGGGCTGCGTTCACGGCCTCGGCGAGCTTGCGTATCGAGGCGTCGACGCTGGCCAGCGCGGCCTCGAACTTGTCGGGCGAGTCCGCGAAACCGACTTCGGTGCGGCGCTTGGCCATGTCACACCATCACCGCGTTGGGTTGTGGGTCGCTGCGGCGGCGCCTCGGGCGCATGTCGATCCGGTGTTGCGGCGGGACTACTTCGAGCCCCTTTCGCGTCTTCGCTGGCACGGTTGGGCAGATGAGGCCCGTGGAATTGCGAGGGTCCGCAACCCCCATCAGGGCCGACCCGCTAGCGATGATGCCGAGAAAATCCGCCATGTCACGCGACCGATGGCTCGGTGTTGTCAGGGTACGGAAACAGCTGATCGGCGACGTGCACGTATGCATCCGTCGCGCGGTTCAGCGTCGAGGGATAGGCGCGTGCCGTAAGGCCACGCTGCGCGATCACAGCGCTGCATCCCTTGGCCCGAAACGCGCCCGACTGCGTGGATACCCACCACGGGCGTATGTTGACGTCGCCTCCGTCGCCAAGGTCGGTGCCAAGCGTCCCCATCACTGCACCGACGTTCTGCTGCACCACATTGGTCGCCCACAACTGGCCGGGGGTGCCGAAGCCGAGCCACGCTTGGCACGTTGTAGGGGGTATGCTGCTGCTGCTGACGACGACAACGGGATCGCCATCAGTGGGGTTTGACGTGCCGGGCATCATCGGCTCCTGGAACCACAACCCATAGCCAGCGGCCACCCCGGCGGCGACCGTGACAAACAGGTAAAACCCGTAGGCGCCATTGATCGCGTGGGAGAGTGCGATCGCGTGGAAGCGATAGAGCGCACCGGTGGTCATCAGTAATGCATAGGTCGGCGCAGCGTCGGTGCCGGTCCCGAGCGTGACACGCTCATCCGCAGCACTGGGCACGCGCGTTGCGGTCGGAGCGCCGCCGACGAACTTGGCCAGCGCGCTGTATTTGATGCGCATCATTGAAGCCTGGGTCGCGCTCATCTGCGCGCACCACTGACGCCGGCCCGGTCCGGGCTCTTCGATCACGTAGTAGGCATGGTGGTTGCTCAGTCCACCGGCCCCGGTTCCAGCGTGCGTCAGAAGGTCTCCATCACCTTTGAACGTGGTTCCGTCGCTCGAGGCCTTCACCTGCCATCCGGCGGCGACCTGGCACGTTTTCAGCGCAAACACGGCGACCTGTGCCCCGAGCGTGAGGGCGCTGGTGTTGATCGTCCGGTTCACGTCGCAGAACTTGCCCACGTGGTCACACCTCGAGATAGAAGCGCAGCAACACCTGCACGCCGGCAGCATCGACAGCCGCCGCAGTGATCAAATTCACGGCGTAGGGCGCGTGATCGAGCAGCTCGGAGACCTGGCCAGGTTGGCCGATGAAAAGCCTGCGCGTGTAGTCGTGCAGCATGAACAGGCCCGCGCGCGGTTGCTTGTACATGAGCGCGTAGCCGTTGCCCTCGTCGGGGAACCACACTTCACTTGACGCCATGGAGACCCAGCGCGCCGTGGCTGGCGGCGCGTCGGTGTAGTGGTTGGCGCGTCCGTCAAGGTCGTCTCCCTCCCAACGTCCCCCGAACATCGTAAGCCGCTGAGACGAAGTGAACCGGGACGGCATCGGCTGCAGCCCGGCCACGAGCGCGCCAGACACTTCGACTGCGACGGGGCTCGCAGAGTGGCCGAACAACTGCGCCTCCACCTGGGCGAGGTCGCAGGGTGGAAGCTGGTAGCTCCCGGGGCGCATGTCCGCCTCGAACGTCCGAAGCACCGCGCCAAGGCCATAGGTGACGCGCAGTGCGCCAGCCAGCTCGGAGCGCACGCCAGAGCCGCCCGTAGGGCCGCCCGCGGTGTACGTGTTGCCGAGCTGCGTGAGCACCTCGGCCGTGCTCGCGACCATCATCGCGACGGGCGAGGCCTGGCCATCGGGCGAGCGCCACGCCGCCACCGTCTGCCATCCGCCGCGCTCGATGCGCCCGGTTCCGGGGTGCGTCAGCGCAGCCCGGCCCGTGGCGGGCATCGGGCTCGATGTGCCGCCGGAGCCACGCCAGGGCGTCGGGTCGACGCTCCCCGAGCCCAGCGGCCAATCATGTTGATCGAGGGGCACGCGCTACAACTCCTCGGGCGTCAGCTCGTGTTCGTCGTACTCGGGCAGCTCGTCCTGCTCGTCCTGTTGCTCGTCCGCGTCGCCGCCGCCGTCGTCGTACTCGCCGCCGCCATCGTCGTACGCGCCGCCATCGTCGAAGCTCTCGGGCTCGAACGCGGGTTCGGGCGGAAACTGGCTTTCGTCGTAGCTCTCGGCCTCGAACGGCTCGCCGAACGTGTCCGGGTTCGTCGAGGTCGGAGACGGCCCCTCGTCGTACTCCGGGCCGACGTCGAGCGGCTCGGGCTGCTGCTTGGCTTCCTCCACCATCTGCGCGGTTTTCAGGAGCGCTTGGGCCTTGGGGTTACCTGCCTTGGCCGCAAACGAGACGCGCAGCGAGAACGCCGCGGCCTTGACCTTGGCCGGCTTCACGCCTGCCTTTTTGGCCTGCTGTGTGGCCTGCTTCGGCGTGATTTTCTTCTTGGCCAGCTTGGCGGCGATGGGCGCGGCCCGCTTCGCCTCGATCTGCTTCTTGGCCGCTGCAGGGGTCTTGGCCTTCCGCTTTTTGGCAGCACTCTTGGCGAGGCTCACGCCCGTCTTGAGTGCGCCGAGAGCCGCGCCGCCGAACGGTCCAGCGACTACGCTGGCGGCCGTCATGACGATCTGCCCGAGCTTGGAGTTAGCTATCTTCTTGGCGACGCTGGCGACCTTCTTCACCACTTTTTTGAGCTTCTTGGCCACCTTGCCCGCGCCCACTGCGGGGCGGTCGTCGAGCTGCTCCAGCGCCTCGTACAGGGCGCCCACTTGGTCGGGTGGCACCTGCAGACGTCCGGCGCGCTGCAGCCTGCGCGCAGTGCCCGCCAGGCTCACGGTGGACAGATGGCCGGTCTGCGGGCAGTAGCCGACGGCCGCACCCTGATGCAGCCCAACTTGGAATTGCAGACGAGACATGGCGACACTCCTTCAGCGTTGCTCGGGCGGCACGTAGGGAAGCGTCGCGATCGGCGCGAAAAACGCGCGCGGCGGGTCAGCGACGCCGAAGTGGATCAGGGCGCCTCGCGACGAACCGCCGTAGAGGCCATCAGGGGTCAAGCCGGCCTGCTGCTGCCAGCTCTTCACCTCGCTGCGCGAGTAGCCAGCGGGGCCTTTTTTGGCGAGATGCGCCGCCAGCGCCCGTGCTCTCGACTTTGCCTTTGCCGGGTCGTAGCCCGGTGGTGTTGGGGCACCGCGGTTTGTCTCGAGCACGGGCGAGGCGGGAACACTTCCGGGAGTAGGTGCGACCGACGCGAGCGCGCGCTTGACGGCTTGGCCAAGGGGCTTGCGTACGGGCGTCTTGAGCTGCGACGGAGCCTTGGAGCTCGGCGCCGGGTTGGGGTTCAGCGGCGTGAATTCCGCCGGATAGTCGACGGGGAACAGCCACTCCGGGCGCGGTTCGCCCGGCTTGAGTGGGGCCGTGGGCGGAGGCGTGCCCGGCTTGACGGCGCCCTTGGGCACCGAACCGGGCACGGCCCCGCCACGCGGGGGAGATGCAGGCACCACGAGCTTGGGCGCCGTGCTCGAGGCCGTAGGAGGCTTGCCGAGCGGCTTGGGGAGCTTCGGCTTTGCGGGCGCACTCGCGCGCGCGCCGCTGCTGCTGAGCAGCATCATTCCGCCGACGAGAGCGAGCAGCACGGCAGGCGAACTCATTGGATCCCCCGGAGCGCATCGCTGCGCGGAAAGAGAGGCGACGTCGGACGGCTCAACCCGAACGGGAGCGCCACGCCTGGCGTCGGCATCGGCGCGCGGACCTTGGCCAGCAGCTCGGCGGCCTCGCGCGGGTTGGACTTCTTGTGCATGCCGAGGCACGCGCTGGGGTCCTCGATCGAACCGTCCGCGCGCTCGACTACGATGTGGCGCAGACGCGCGGAAATGCGCAGCACGTAGGGCGCTGCAGCGGTCTCGCCGTAGGTCCACAGCTGCGGAACGCGAAAGCCGGCGGCGAGATCTTCGCAGTCCGCGACCTTGCTCGCGAGCATGGCCGTGGGGACCTGCCAGACCTCGGAACCAGGCGGCTCGCGTAGGTAGCGGACGCCGCTTTTGTACAGGTCCGGCGTGACCTTCCCAGCCAGTGCGCGCTGACGGAGATCGACGTACCCGGTAAGCGCGAGCCCGAGCAGCTGCGCGAGCAGCTGCCCGTCCGTGTACATGATCACCGCCGCGCGCAGCTGGGCCATTTACAACGCCGCCCAGCCGAAGAAACCGCCGCCGCTCTTGACGATGGCAGCGGTATTGTTGACGAGCGTGAGCGTGATCCCCGTGCCCGGCTGCGCGGTGTAGCCGCTCAGAACCGAGCCCACGGACTGTTCGCTGAACGCGTTGCCGCACATCGGGTTGGGGCTGACGTTGAGGGGCTTGGTGCCCGTGCGAATGTTGCCAACACCCATCACCTGCGCTGCGGTCGCGAGGATGGGTTGATCGAGCCGGAAGGGCTCGAGGACCGGGCAAGTGATGTCGGCGGTTGCGCCGATGCCCACATCCTGCACGGGCACGCCGACGAAGACTTTGCGCAGGTTCGCCGTGGGCCCGCTGCGCGGCGTCGAGCCCGGTGCACGCGCACCTTGCGGACGACCGGCGCGCGCTGCGCCACCGCCGCGGGCACGGCCCGCACCGATTTCGTTGTAGCCGACTTCGTCTTCGTCGCCGGCCAGCAGTTGATCAAGTTGCGACATCTGAGACTCCGAGAAAGGGGGCGCGCGCGCACTCGCAGCTGCCCCCCGGTCGCAGCGGTGCCCGCCATCACTCCGCGCCAACGGCGTCAATCGTCGTCGTCGTCGGCGCCGATCTCGTCGTCGCCTGCGATTTCATCGCCGGCCGACTCCACCTTCAGGGTTCCGCGGTGGGCTGCATCGTTGGCCGCGCACGCGAGCATCCCGACGCCTGCAGCGCGTCCGCGCTTGCCCCACGAGCCGCCGATCACGCGTTCACTCAAGAGCGCGAGCGGTAGCCCCCAGACCAGCATCGGATGAAAGCCTGCGAACGAGGGCAGCACGTGCCCACTCGCACGCGCAAAGCCCAACGCGGCGGGCACGCCGACGGTAATCAGCATCTCCTCCTGCGTGCTGGCTATGTCGCGCGTCTTGCGCGCGATGGTGCCGAGACGCGCCTCGAGCGCGCGCATCTTTGGACTGGGTCCGCTGCGGCGACTAACAGAGCCGGCGTAGGAGCGGACCGCGAGGGCGTGACGTGAACGCGTGGCCATCGGTGGAACGTCTTTCCACCGCGGTACCCCGGTCGTTTAGACTCTGCGCCTATGGTGCTCGCGTCAATCTGCGTCGCGCTTGGATTTGCATTCGGTTGGTGCTTCGCACGCGTGCGCGCACCAACGCACGTGCCCGATCTGCGCGATGACTTCCTGCAGCAGCAAGCGGTGCGGCTCTCCCTCGCTCAGCACTGGGCACGAGGGGGCGCGCTCTCGCAGCCGCACGAGCCATGGCGCCCGGTGCTGACGGGGCTCGCGGTCGCTGCGCTGCTCGTGCACGACGCGGACGAGCTGCAGGAGCTACTCGAGCAGGCCAGGGCCGACGCGCGCGATCTCCTCGAGCTGCGCGCCATCTGGAGCCAGGCGCGCGCGGAGCTGCTCGAGGCCCGCCGGCGCGAACACATGCCGCTCGGGTCCTTGGGTGAGGTCGAGAGGGACCACGAAATTCGCACGATGACGGGAAAACGACTCGACGGATCGCCGGACTGGGACGAGTCCTTGTTATGGAATCGAGCGGCCGAAATCGTCGCAAGTGCGCAGATAGGCGCCGAAAACCTACTGCACGCGCGGCGAGGATCGAAAGCAGCCCAGCCGAGCCAGCGTGTGGAGAATTCTTGATCCCCTCGCGTGGTCTGCAGTACGGATCGCCCTGCACCTCACACCGACGCTTCTAACCCATAGGGCGAGCCCCACACGTGTCGTTACCACGTGGGGAAGCTCTGGGGGGAACGCGTTATCGCAGTGAACCTGTCTTCAGCAGGGTCTCAACGTGTCGCGCCGCCTTACCTGCAGAGTACGAAAAGCCAAGCGCCGGTCAACATTTCACGGCCGCCGCGCTGCGAATGTCTCTACGAATGGTCCACGTGCGGGGGTCCCGGACTTCGACCGGGACGGACAGCTGCGGGCCGGCCACACCGTGCACGGGTTTCTGCTCGCCATGCGCAGCCGCGGGGCGACGATTGCCGAGGTCGTCGCGGAGCTGTGCGGCCACGACCGCGAGGGCATGCTCGTTCAAGCCGTCTTCCTCGA
>Ga0190266_10000051_pt1 | contig 17010 bp, 34 predicted proteins | sample Popmic220T_FD_132448 | JGI IMG/M metagenome (GOLD analysis project Ga0190266, IMG submission 132448) | Populus adjacent soil microbial communities from riparian zone of Indian Creek, Utah, USA - 220 T | ecosystem: Environmental > Terrestrial > Soil > Riparian zone | place: USA: Utah | collected...
CGCCCAGGTCGACCAGCTCGCCGGTTACATCGCCCCAGGAGTTACAGTCCCCCAGATCGAGAACGCGCGTGCGGCGATCGCTAACGGCGATATGGCCCTCGGCCTCAAGATCCTCAAAGGCTTTCTCAACCCAGAGTCCGTCGAGACTTCTACTTCCGGACCCATCGGCGCCCCCCACCCCGGTGACGGGTGTGTCAACTTCGACAACGCGGTACGACCCGGCACAGGTATTCCTTGTGGACACCGTCGCGACGAGCACGAGGAGCTCGACGTCAGTAACAGTGTCAGAAGGGAATTCCTCCCTGGTGCATGTCTCGTCTGCCACTGCGAGGGGTTCAAAGAGTTCACCCTCTAGTTCTGGGGGGCTAATTCCTCCCTCCTATGCTGTGCGAGGAAAGGCTGCGTTCCACACTACTGGAAGGAATGGTTGGTTCGCGGCAGCGGGACCGGCCCTTAGGATCGGAAACTGGCGCGGGAGGAGGGTAAAGGTTTGTGTGTCTACAACGGCAGGCGTGCATTGCCATTACCTGATCCTGAACGACTGGTGCCAGTGTCACAAGGGCCGGAGTGACGAAAAGATCATCGACCTCAGTGACGAGGCGTTCTCCCACTTCGCCGGCAGTCGCGCGCGTATGTGGCAGATCGGCGTTCTTCGTGTCACAGTAACCTGGTGAGGAGGGAAATGGCAATCAGTGCGGAACAAGCGGCATATCGGGCAGGGCAGATGAAAGCTCTGACCCACTGGATCACGATGTCGGTTCTGCTGGGGTTGATCGACGCCCCAGATGGGGCTGCCCGTCTGAGTGCGATCGACAAGGCCTATGCTCGGGACCTTGAAATTCCGGACATCCGCGTCGACGAACGCAGGCCGAACGATTACCCCTGGCATAGTGCTGTCCCCAAGATGCCTGTGTGGAGCTCCTAAGCGGCGGGGTGAGTCCTCCTACCGAATTTTCCCCACTTGCAAACCATATGGGGTCTGCTATATAATAGAAGGGTAAGCAAAGCAAGAGCACCGGAGGTAAGATGACAGCAGATCGCGGGCCGAAACAGGCAGTCAGGGAGTACAGGCCCATCCCGGACGGTACGACTCCGGAGACCTGGAGATGGAACGGCGATGCCCTCCTGTCTTCCGCGACCCTGACGTCAGATGACGGTCCGGAAGACCCGAAGTACATCCTCGACTTCCAGCCCCACTCGCGCCACGTTGCGGTCCTGCTGAGTGAATCCCAGCTCGAGGTCATCCAGGAGGCACTGCAGAGCGGGATCCTGAATATCACCGACCTGATCGTTCAGAACTCGTCGTACGGGCCGACCATCCAGGACAACGGCGTCGCGATGTCACGTTTGCGGACGCTTCGCTACCTGATCGACTCGACCGTGAACTACCTCGACCTGCACGAAAACTCCGAGGACGTCGTGACCCGCCTCCTCCTCGAGGAGGCCGCAAAGGACGGTGAGCGTGACGCAGACAGCTGACAACCTCGGCAGCACTCCGTCCCCGGCACATTCGTTCGCGAAGTGTGCGTGCGGCTGGTACGAAGAGTGGCCGGGCGGAGTGTCCGATGATGCAGCCATCCGCAATCTCCGGGCACGGGCAAAGGCCCACGGTCGTGAACACCGACATACCGTAGAGGTGTTCATTATGCGAAGGTTCCGATATGGCCCAGCCTAAGCACGGCGAGCCGGGTCACGAGTGTTACCAGGACCAGTCGTTCAGCATCTCTGTAACTGGGCGGGACATCCTGATCATCCGAGACGCCCTTGAGATTCTCGGCATGAGCCTCACCGCCTCGGCCATGCTTGCGGGTGACCCACAGACCGTCGACGACTTCGACAACAACATGCGCATGCTCGGCGAGACCACTATCAAGTGGGAGGGGTTTGTAGACATGACCCACCTCTCGGATCTCAAGAATCGCCGGGTCGATGACCTCATCGCCGAGGAATGGATGGGTTCGAGTCGTCCAACATGAACGCTAAGGACGCGGCCAAGTTCGGCCTGAAGGATGGGGTGCATGGACTCACTCCGAATCTCCGGTCGATTATCAGCGGTGAGGAGACGATCGCGTACCTCACTGCGTACTCGATCGGGCAGGCTCAACGAATCCACATTGCCCAGATGACGCCGAACGATAACGAGAAGGCCATGAAGGCCCTTAAACTGGTAGCGGCGATGATCAAGTGGGATCCTTACGCATGAGTGTCCGTAGGGATGCCATGCCTCTCCTTCGGGAGGGTATGGCTGTTGCCGATGTTGCCCGGAGGCTTGGGGTACCGTATCAGTACGTGTACCAGATCAAGCGGAAGTACCTCGACGGGCTTAAGGACTACGGGCAGTCGAGCCGGCAGAAGGCGAAGCGTATCGCGGCCAAGGAGGGACGAGGTACTCTTGGTGCAGGAGGCCACACGGGAACGCGTGTCTGGCGAGACGGAGTATGGTGGCCGACCGATCAGGCGGTAGTGGCCCGCTGGGAGACGATCGCTGCGGCGAGTCGTGAGCTGGGGCGCCTGAACACCGAGGGTAAGAGCGGAACTCCCGAATGGATGGCGGCTCTGGGTCATTACATCGACCTCAACAGGCAGCTCGCAGTTCTGAGTACCGCCGAGGCCGTAACATGAAGGTCCTGGTTTGCGGAGACCGCAACTGGTACGACCGCGCATACATCTACCGGTGTCTCGACTACCTGTATCCGTTCATTACGCTGGTCATCGAGGGCGAGGCCAACGGCGCAGACAAGATATCACGCGGATGGGCAGCCGACCGCGGGGTCCCGTTCGACCCGCATCCGGCAGACTGGAGCGCGTACGGAAAGGCGGCCGGGCCGGTTCGTAACGGCGAGATGCTTGCAGTAGGGCCGAACCTCGTGATCGGGTTCCATAACGACATTACCCGAAGCAAGGGTACGAGGGACATGCTTACCATCGCGCGGAGGAAGGGGATCGATACGTTCCTTCTTCCTCGGGACGAAGAGGCGCTCCTGACGTACGCTCAGCAGCTCCGTGTCGCAGCACTGGGACTCACGTAGTGGAAGACCTTGAGCTGCGCCCCTACCTCTGCATCTGGGCTGCGGGGTTCCTTGACGGGGAAGCGCGGTTCGGTCTAGCCGCGCATCACTTCGGCCCCGTTGCCCGGATCGAGGTAGTACAGAAGGTCTCTGCCCCTCTTGAACTCCTACAGCGCCTGTTTGGTGGCCATGTCCGTCCCCGCCAAGTTCCGAGGTTCAAGGAGGTGTATTGGCACTGGGGGCTTACACGGAAGGCCGACGTAAAGCGGCTCCTTGAAGAAACTATCCCCTGGTTGGTCGTAAAGAGACGCCAGGCGGAACTACTTCTAGAGGCTGTTCAGATCGCCCCCTATGATCCCGAGGCGCGTATTCGGAAGGACGAGCTATACCTGGAAGTACGGATGCTTAACGCCCGACGGACACCGATTGCATGACCGAACTTAACCTGTACCCCTACCAGGTAGACGGGGTAAAGTTCCTTACCTCTCGACGTCGGGCGATCCTGGGCGATGAGATGGGATTAGGAAAGACCCCGCAAAGCCTAGTGGCTGCCGATATCTTGGACGGTTTCCCTGTACTGATCGTTGCGCCAAAAGCGGCGGTCGGCGTTTGGGACGCAGAGGCGCGTAAGTGGCTTGGCACCTCAAAGGCCCAGATCTGCGTATACCTTGGGATGAACCGGAAGCTCAAGAACACCGACATCACCATCACGAACTACTCCCTGTTCGAGGAGATCGTACAGAGTCGCGCGTGGCGGACGATCGTCTTCGACGAGGCACACAAGTTCCGGAACGGTAGGGTCCGATCGCAAGGCAAGCGTAAGGGCGTTACGCCCCAGATGTTTGCCTCCGCGAAGAAGGCCCCGAAGGTACCAAACCTGTTCTTCCTGACCGGGTCCCCGATCGTCAACGACTCTGATGACCTCTGGCCGCTGCTTCACCTGATCGACCCTGCCAAGTGGGGATCGTACTGGACGTTTGCAAAGCGGTACATGTACATGGAGAACAACGGGTATGGCTGGACCGTTAAGGGGACGGACCCTGAGGACCCTGCAGGTACGGAGTTGCGAGCCCAAGCACTCCGCAAGGCGATCGAACCCTACTTTCTGCGGCGCCTGAAGGCGGACGTACTCACTGAGCTCCCCGCAAAACGTAGACAACCCTGGTTCCTGGAGATGGAAGGGGCTCAACGTAAGGCATATCGTGAGATGGCCGAGGAATCGATCATCCAGATCACGGAGGACGAGTATCTTGCCGCTCCCCTGAAGATCGCCAAGATCACACGCCTGCGCCAGCTACTCGTCTCGCCCTTGATCCTGGACATCCCGGACGAAGGGGCGGCGTTTAGGGCACTACGGGAGCTCCTAGAGGACAACCCACACGCGGCAGTTGTCTTTACGCCCTTTACCAAGGCGATCCCCCATCTACGACAGTACCTGAGCGGGGTGGCTAAGACGTGGGAGATCACGGGCAAGACAGCCCGGAGCGACCCGCTGGCGGTCAAGAAGGTTGCAGACGACTTCAACGCCTCTACGGAGAAGTCGAAGGTCCTGATTGCCAGTGTGCAGATGTCGACATCCTGGGCTGCTACCTCTGCGTCAATGTGTTACTTCCTTGGCTCCGACTGGTCGCCAGCAGTGAACAAGCAGGCGGAGGACAGGCTCCATCGGTGGGGTCAACAGAATGGTGTACTCTGCAGGTACTTCACTCACAAGGGCACCTTTGACGAGCGCCAGCAGGACATCCTCGACGGGAAGACAACGGTCGAGCAACTGATCGCCGATCCCCGTACCTTCCTACTTCCCGATGAACAGGCCGCATAACTCGGTTTGTTCAGTTCGTCGCATAACCCTGAGACCCCGGAGTGAGGAGGCTCCGGGGTCTCTTTCTTTCAGGTAAGGAGGTAACATGGAACCACGCCAGTATTGCCGCACCAAGAAGGGTAAGCGGTGGCACCTGTTCCTGACGTTCACCCGCATGATCGGGGGCGCCAGAACCGTATGCGATCTCAACGCTACGGCCGACTCGGTGACGAAGGAGATGCCGTTCCAAGAGGACATCTGCGGGAACTGCATCCGGCGTGCCCCCGTAGAGGTGGATGATGTTTAGCCGCGCGGAGAAGATGCGGATCGCCTACGAGGTCGAGCGAGTGATTCGGGAGATCGCTCATCCCGAGATGCCCGGACCAACCGAGCCGATCCAGTTCATGCTCCACATCGAGGGTAAGGAGTCCTGGTCGTTCGCGGACATCCGCCGAACCGCCCCGAGGAGGAAGGGCCGCCGGATCCAAACCCGTGGAACGAGGTTTCCCGAAGAGTGTTGGGAACCCCAGGCGTTAGCCAGCCGTCCCAGGAGGAGACACCGGGATGACGATCTACGACTACGTGGAGATAATTCGCAAGGACGCCAGGGCCAATCATGCCAGTGGCGATGTCCGGTTAGTAGGGCCGCTCATCGAGACGGTGAAGTACCCGGACAAGCCAGACAGGGTGCAGGCCCAATGGCGGGTCGAGATTTCAACCCTCCCGGACTACGTCGAGGCGCGATGGGAGCCGGTCGCGACACTCTTCGCAAACACGGTGGACAACGGAGTCATCGACATCAGGCCGTACGGGGCCACTGCATACTGGATCAAGCGGATGTTCCGTGGGCCTGAAGAGTGGGTTCTCGACGTCACGGCGCAGGACTAGCGAAGCTCCTCGTACCCCCTTGAAGACCCTATAGGGTCTCACTTATAATATAGGTATGAGAAAACTCGACGAGTACGAGAAGCGGGTCTTGGCACTATTGTGCGAGCGCCCGTACAGGTCGTGCGTCGCGTTGACTGCAGACCTATTCGACACGACGGAAGATGTACAGGAGTATCGAGTCCTCGAATGGAACCTGGTAGCACAGATCCTCGAGGATCTCAACGAACTCGGACTTGTTCGCTACCGCCTTGGGTATCAGGACATTCCCGTCCAGATCAGGGCCGAACGCGCAGCGTATCCGGCCATCAATCACGAGTGGAAGTACATCACGGTAGTCGGTCCGAATCGTTACGACTACCGTCGAGAGCCGGCAATGCACCTGCACGACGGTACCGACTTCCGGAACCACGGCGACCACGCTGTCGCCGTAGGAACCGGGGAAACGGAACACGAGGACATTATCACCCATTGTCTTCACTACCCCGAACACCGGGAGAAGCACTCGGAGCAACTGGACGAACTCTTCGGGTCCCACGACCTCTAAATGCCCCTCTTGCGGCCCCTTTGGTGGTCTGCTATATAATTGAGGTAGTAAGCGAGCACTCACCGCAACGCTTACCCGTCAGGAGGAACTACGTATCGTGCCTAAGACAGTCAAGCTCCTCTCCCTGAACTATGGGGAGCAGCGAGCAGTGACGGTTCCGGCACCAATTGCGCGGCAGTTGGTTGCAAACGGGATCGAGCGATTCCGGTTGGAGGTTACCGAGGAGGGCCTTCTCTACCGGCCTGTATTCGGTGACGAGCCAGTCGACACCGACGACACTCTTCCCGAGTGGCTTCAGACGCAGACGCCAGCCGAAGCGGTGGCGTAGTAATGGCAACGGGGGAAGAGTTGCCGAACTGGGAAGGGTTCACCCTTCAGATCACACGGGAGGAGATGGAGACGCTCCAGAACGCCCTGAGTATCTACATGACCCACGAGCAGGAGCTGATCAGGGAGACCGGCGATGCGGTTATCACCCGCAATGACGTAATCGGGGCGCTAGGAGGCGAACCTGAGATTACGCCTGCGGAGAAAGAAGTACTGAGTGTCCGCATCGACGAACTGTTCATCGGTGCGTACCTTTCGGCATCAGAACTTCGTGCAGCCCTGGTCGAGATCAGCGGCGGCGACTTCTCTGAATCGGGGCCTTAGATGGCGCTGAACGAGGATCGCATTGCGATCATTCAGGTCGCATACTCCCAACTCGAGATCGACCTCGAGACGGTAAGGCGGAACGTCGCGGCGTACATAGCGGAAGGGGAAGAGGACCCTGATGCCGCCGGGAACGCGATGGACATCCTGAAGTTCCAGGAGTGGCTCCAGGAAATCGAGAGGTGGGGCGAAGAGGAGGGCTTCGATCCCAACCCGACGTTCAAAATCAACCCGGACTTCAAAGAACCAAACAAAGACGAGGAGTAACGAACATGGCAAGCAGGTGGGCAGAGAGGCTGGGCATCGACCCAACCGCCGAGAAGCATACCTTGGCACAGTATGCTACGTGCACCGACTGCAAGCGTCTCGGGTATGCATGCGGATTCGAAGGGGACCCGGATCCAGCGGGTACAGTGAGCGCGCTCCGTGGCGAGCGAGTAGCACTGCCCGAGCAGGATGACCCGACGCCGGATGAGGCGCCTGCGCCCTCGGAAGAGGAGTTGCGCCGGTCGGATGCAATCGACTTCGCCCGGGAGTACTCCGGCAACTTCGACTTCATGCGGAAGATGAGACAGGCCGTTCTCGACGACCGCCCGTTCAGCGTGAAGATGATTGACGCGATCCTCCGCATCAAGGCACAGGACGAGGAGCGTGCGCGACTGCGGTCCCAGGAGGCAGCGCTCCCGGAGATCGAGGACGGATTCTACGAGCTCACGATTCAGGTGCAGGACGACGCTCCGGGCGAGCGGAGCGAAGTGGTCCTGATCATCAAGGTGAAGCACGCGATCCACACGTCCGGACGGCAGTACGCGACGTTCCTTGACATCGACTCCGGCCGGTGGGAATACCAACGCGGACTCATCACCGATGTTCGGAAGAACGGGAAGAAGCTCACCTTGGCTCGGGCGAAGGAACTCGGGCACGTTTACGGGAGGTGCATGATCTGCGGCGCTACGCTGACCGACGAGCGGTCGATCGAGCGCGGCATCGGCCCGATCTGCGCCGGGAAGCTGTAGGAGAAGGGGTACAATGGACGAAACGGAACGTCTGCTCAAGGAACTGCTGACCGATCCTGCCACGACAAAGGTGGAGTTCTCGCTGACTCCGCACGGAGGGAAGTACGTCCAGCTCTACGTCCATACGGAGGCATACGACGACCCGGTTTCGTTCGTCGACGGGCAGCTATCTGCGGCAATCAGGCGCGCTCACCGGGAACTCGTCCATACCCCGGCTGAATCACGAAGGTAGGGGAACTCAATGTACCTTGTAGTGTGCAAGGGAGAGGACGGTGCCGTTGAGGTCCACGGCCCCTTCGAGGACAGGCCGTGGGCAAGGGCATGGCTCAAACAGCATGCTCACCCCGTCGAGATGGACACCGAGAAGGAAGTAGTCGAGGCGGCCGATATCGATCACTTCTGCCTGTATCTCGGACGGGCTGCCGCATTCGAGATGGGGTACAATGTGCACGAGATCGTCCAGCCCAGAGCCCCCGGCTTCGATCCCACCACGGTTCCGGCACCCCCGAAACTGAAGCCGAGGCCTACAACCTGATGGACTTACGGGACGTTACCCCGCGCTCCTATGGGGAGGCGGAGGCACAATCAGGTTGGGAACGGGAGGCCGAACAGCTGGGTAAGTTCGTCCGTTGGCTCAGCTGGAACCGTTCGGAGGGCCTTGGCGACCCGCTCCTACTCGACGACTACGAAGTGGAGGAAATTGTCCGTGCTTATGGACGTGACACAGGCCGAGGAGTTCGCAGGGATTTACTGCCCCGATCAGGCCGCACCGACGTTTAAGCTTCCCAGGTCGCGCTTTACTCGTCGGGCGGCAGAGAGGTGGATGGAGCGCCATGGGTTAGCGCGACCCAACTGGAGTCTTCGTGAGAGTCTGATCCGGAAGGTCGACGCCGCCCATAAGGCAGGTACCGTCCCGGAGTGGACGCCTGAGGAGCTCCGCGAGCTCGAACTCCACACAGGACAGAAGTTCGACGCAACCGATGGCTAGTGACCGAATGACGCCTGTAGAGGCGGCACGACAGGCTGGTATCCGTCCGCAGGTCGTTTATGGTTACATCAAACATAACCGGATCCGTTCGTATGCGAACCCTGCGGGCAAGGCAGACCTTGTCTCCCTCGCCGACGTACAGGCACTCGCAAAGAACACCCGCCATCATCGTCCGAAGGATCCGACAACCGGCTTGCCGATCAAGCCGAAGGCATCCGTCGATCGCGGCACCATCATCTCGTACCACGGGAGGATGCCCAAGGAACGAAAGCCTCGTGCTCACCGAGTCGGGGCCGTTACTGAAGTCGTCAAGAACGACGAGGGCGAGGACAGTCTCGTCTACGTGTCAAGGGAAGGATCCACCAACGTCATCTTCGAGGTTGGTAGTCTCGAATCCAAGATCAAGGCGGGAATCTGCTTCATTGAATCGGCGGTCAGCCTTCTAGAGGTGGTCGAGTTCCACTTCCGGAACAATGAACAGGAAGATGTCGCCGATTCGTTGAGGGCATGGGCAGGTGAAAACGGCCTAGTGCTGCACGAGATCACGGAGTAGTGGCGTATACCTGAAGATCGGTATCGAACTGGCGAGCGAAGACTACGTGGTGATTGGTACCAAGTTGGCGAGTGTAAGGGGCCTGAAGAACGGATTCCTCCTGACGAGCGGAAAGTGGTTTGTAGATCGGTAATGGACTGGCGAGCGAAGTGCTGGGTGGCGGCCGGACAATCGATGGCGAGTGGTGGACTCCTTGAAGATCGGCCCGTAGGTGACAAGCGGTTCCAAACTGGTAACCGGTGGTAGACTGGCGAGCGGGCTTCCCCTGAAGATCGATGCTTCACTGGCGAGCGGTGCAAGGTTGATGACCGAGGTGGTTGTGGCGAGCGGAAGCGGTATGGAGACCGATGAGACGGCGGCGAGCGTGAGCGCTCTGTAACCCGGTGGACGAATGGCGAGCGGACTATCACTGGCGAACGGTATCCCTCTGGCGAGTGGCGTTACAATGAAGACCGGGACTACGTTGACGAGCGGTCGATGTTTGAAGTCCGGTACTTTGATGGCGAGTCGTGAAACAATGGTGCACGGCAGAGTCGTGACGAGCGGCGAAAAGGTGGAGATCGGGACTACAATGGCGAGCGGAGCGTAAGTTGGAGATCGGTTGGGCAGTGGCGAGTGGGTGGCCCTGGTGACCGGTAGGACCATGACGAGCGTTACATCGATGCAGAACGATCGCAAGGTGGCGAGTGATGATCCCTTGTAGGCCGGAACCTAGGTGGCGAGCGGCGGCTAGGTGGAGAACGACAACCCCCTGGCGAGCGGAGGATGATTGGAGACCGGCCGCTCTGTGGCGAGCGAGGGTTACGTGAAGATCGGTGATAAGTTGGCGTCATCGTACCACCTTGTAGACCACTCTTTGGTCTATAGTATAATTGAAGTATGCAGAAGGACTGCAGCGGTAAGATGTGACGACCGGTAGGAAGGTGGCGAGCGAATGGGTGCTGGAGACCAGGAAACGATTGGCGAGCCGTTGACAAGTGAAGACCGGACGTTAGGTGGCGACGTAGAGGAAGAGGAGGTTCCGACGGCGCAGCCACGCCCGCCGAGCCTCCTCAACCTCCTGCACGGAACGCAGGTCTCGATCGAGAAGACCCGAATCGCCGCGGGCAATAGGGTCAACGCGATCGTCAGGGGAGCCGACTATGCCCCTACTCCCGTGACAGAGCTCTACGAGGAGCTGTGGCACGACCTCGAGAGGTGGGAGACGCGCATCGAGAAGGCGATGGCCGGGGAAGCCGCGAACTTCAAGGTCTGGGACACCTGGCTCTCGCACGTGCGCGGGATCGGACCCGGACTCGCGAGCCAGATGCTTGCGATGCTGCTCCCGCCACTTGCGGAGCGAGGTCCGTCGACGTGGTATAAGGCAGGAGGACTCAACACGGAGCTCCAGCCGGACGGACTTATGAGGCTGCCCCGTGCGCGCGCGGGACAAGACGGGCTCTCCTACTATCCCCGTTTGAGGCGTTGCCTCTGGAACGTGGCGACATCGTTCGTTCGCGTCGGTGGGTACTATCGCGCGGTCTACGAGCGCCAGAAGGCCAGGCTCCAAGCGATCCATGTCAGGGATCCGCACTGGCCCCCACACCGCATCGACGCTGCCGCACGGTGGGCGATGATCAAGCTGTTCCTCGCGCACCTGTGGTGTGCGTGGCTCGAAGCCGAAGGGATCCAGGAAGAGGCCCAGCGAAAGGCGTACGTCATCGACGTCCTGAGGCACCCCACCTACATTCCGCTTCCCCGCTGGGACGGAAAGGCCAAGATCTGATGTCGTATACTCCGGCCGACGCGCTCAAGAGACAGGCAGAGGCGGACCAGGTCCTCAAGGGGGCCGGGTTTACGGAGGGGCAGGCTACTGCAATCCAGATGGCCATCCTTCACCTAATCTCTGCGGTCGAGATCCAACGACTGGCGGTTATCAAGGGTGAAGAAGACTACCGCCTCCGCGAAGGCGACGACCAGAGCGAGATCAGGGGGTACTGATGTCCTACGACGGTGATGCGGCGGCCAAGAAGCTAAACTACGATCTTTCGTTTGCGGCTCCGGAGGTCTGGCCGCTCAAGATCCGGGAAGCGCTGCAACGCGCGTACGAGCAGGGGGCCGCTGATTGGGCCGAGTGGCGTGGGAACACCCCACCTGACGAGGTCGACGACCTCGAGACCATCGAACTCCGTACCCTGGAGTACCAGCTTTCGCAGTTCCCCGGTAAGGTGTCCGAAGTCTACATCGAGATGCCGAGCGGGATGAAACGGAAGATCGTCACTGCGGTAGTGGGCGACTTCGGCCTGGTCAAGATCGTCGCGGGGGTCGAATACACCCCCGAACCGTACTAGGAGTCCGGAATGAAACGTCGTCGAACCTCAATCGTCCTTACCCTGGCAATGCTCCTGTCAATGGCATTGCCTGGTACGGCATCTGCTGCCTGTACTACGACGTCAACGGGGCTGTACTACTGTTACGTCAGCCGGATGGGGCCGGTGTGTACGGTGTCCCCTTGGGCGTCCGTCAGCTTCGGACACTGCTTCTCATGAACGATCCGTACGCCGACCTCCGGAAGGTGGTCGAAGAGGCGTCCGCCGACGACGATCAGTTCGTGTATGCTCGCGTTGGTACCCTCCGTAGGTTGCTCGATACGGTGCCTGTTGAGAGTCGGTCACGAGCCCGGCGGATTGCGGCCCAGAAGGGCGAGCCTGTCCCCACGTTCGACGCTCCACAGACCTCCGAAGGGATCGACGTGGACGCGTTGCGACCGCATCTGCGGCACGTCTTCGCCCTCTACGCAGGCGTGTGGGACATCGAACCGCAAGTCCGCATCCTCGGCGACTACGGCGAGGCGACGGATCACATCATCGAGGCGCTCACCCGCGACCTCGTCAACTGCGCCCGGCTTGAACGTACACCGGAGGACATCGACCGATGACCGCTGACCGCGAGCCGCAGACCGAGGCGGGCCGACGGCTGGCCGCGCATCTCGGGCAGTCCGTCGGGCCTGTCGACGATCCTCGCCTCAATCGGCTGCGCGCCCAGGCAATCGAGAATGCTGGCTCCCGCGCATTTGTTGGGACCGCCCGTGCCCGGGCGTGGCTGGAGCTGGCCGACGCACTCGAGTCAGCGCGCCCGGGCGCCATCGTCGTCCAATCTCCAAACTACGACGAGGACATCCTCGCCATCGAGGCCGAGGCCGCGAGCCGACATGAGGCGCTGCTGCGGGAGCAGGGCTGGGCCGACCCCTACGAGGTCGAGACGGCCGCCGCGATGAACCACGGGGCGGGTCTGGCCGAGGCCCGTGCCGACGCCGCCCGCGAGGCCGAGGCGACGTGCGACGGATCGTGCCATCGGGACGGCTGCCAGTACGGCTGCGACGCAACGTGCCACGGAAGCGGGCACAGCGCCGCCCGCGAAGCCCAGCCCGACCCGCGCGTCGAGGCGCTGCGAGAGACGGCACAGAAGTACCTCGACCTGACACCGCCGTATACGTGGTCGATGACGAACCGGAACCACGAGTACGACCGCGAAGACGCATACCGCGCGCTTCGCGCCGCTCTCGCCGCCCCCGCCCCGCCCCCGGCAGGGATCGACGTGGCGTTGCTCATCCGCGTGATGAACACGGCGCATCGAGAGCACGCCACTTGGGCCATCGCGGAGTGCGCCGAGCCGGACTGCAAAGCCATGTTGGCGCTCACCCGCGCCCGTCTCGCCCCGCAGCCGACGGCGGACGCCGAGTCCCCGCACGACATCGCGAAGAAGCACGGGCGGGAGATGTGAAAACGTGTAGGGAAAAGGAGGAGAGGTAACCATGGTCATTTCCTTTATCGGGGTGGCACTTACGCTCATGGCGTGGCTTGACGAGCAGATGCCCTGGATGGATCGTGGGCTCGCGTTTGGGGTGGGACTGATCGTCGCCGCTATCGGACTGACCTCTCTCGACCTCGAGGCTCGACTTAAGCACCTTGCAGGCCCGGATCGGTAGTGCGGGTCGATACGACTCTACAATCGCGGTCCGGATTCGGGAGATTCCTGATGACCAATGAGGAACTCCTGTTCCTGGTTAAGTTCCTGCTGAGGAAGCTCGGCGGCAGAGTCGAGATCACTCAGCGGGAGATGATCGAAATGCCCTACCCACTCGGCAGCGATCCGGCTAACGTTGTCGTGTATGATACGTATGCTGACCCGCTGAATTCCTCTAAGGTTATCGAACTGCGCGAGCCACCAGTGGTCCTGGATGGGACCGCTTCCGAGGTGCGGACAGTGAAGATGGTCGGTCCGGGTACCTCAAAAGGACCATCTTGATTAGTCCATGTGGTCTGCTATATAATTAGAGGTGAGAGAAAATCACTTCTGAGGGAGGTAGGGCAGCAGGTGACACCGGCAGAAATCCTGGAGGAACTCGACCGTGCGTACGAGCAGGGAGGTGAGGCAGCGGTTAACAATCGCCTGGACATGCTGATGGATAACAATCCCGACCTATACGTCGCTGTACGCGCGGTGATCGATCAGCAGGACGAGGAACTGAGGGAGGCTCTCGTACAGGTTATGGCGATGCCTGATGATGATGGCACACCTGTCGAGAAGCAAACCTACAGTGTCCAGGTGGTGGACGGGAAGGGGAAGGCAGCATTTCTCTTCATGGCGGAAGCACATTCGGTGTTCGAGGCACTCAACCTCTCCATCAGAGAGGCACAGCGTCGTCTGTTCGAGTCGGAAAGCAAGGGACAGGGACCTGAGGAGGAACAGTAGGTGGCAGATGCCTCGCCACCCCAGGAACTCCTCTACGACGTGCCGTATCAGGTTCTTCGGCTGAAGCTTATTCCCTACTGGACGACAGTCTCCGGTGCAGAGAGGAACGGGATTAGACTCCTACGCTACGTGGGGAGAGCGAAGACACCTTACGGTAAGGCTCTCAGGGTGTGGCGGTCGATGAAGGCAATCGAAGCCGCCAAGAAGACTCTGGATGAACGGGATCTTAAGGCACCGTCAAAGGTGTGCGCGAGATTGCTCCGGGGGCACCAGCTCGAGTTCGAACGGTATGTGGCGAAGCGCGGTTGGGGAACAGGGGCACCCCCACCCGGGACACTCTGGAAGCCGCTGGACTGGTCGAACACGCGGAAGCAGCTGGAGAAGTTGTGGTGGACGAACGCTCCGTTGTTCGATACCTTGCAGCGGCACTACGAGGGACGGGCATACAACAATCCGAACCATGACTTTAGCCGCATCAGGACGAATCCAACCCTTGCACGGTTTCTTCGACTAATCCGCGACGTTCGGTACGAGATGGAAACGGGGAAGATCGTGAACGGGGAAGGCCCCCCAGAGGAGAAGGAAGCATGACGACAGACGCAGTCGACACTACCGATACCTACGCCTTCGTCGAACAGGAGACCACACGGCAGCAGGACCGTCTGAAGAAGGCCCTCGAAGAGCTCGATCACCTTCTCGTCCTGAGCCGGAACACGCTGGCCCCCGAGTTCGATATAGCCCTGATGGACATCGTGGAGATGTCGGTCGGCCGCCGTGTACCCAACGACGACGATGACGGGGAGTTCTACGGGGAGGTGGGTAATGTCCTCGTAATCCTCCTCGGGCAGTTGATCGGGAGGATGATGTTCCCGGTTCCGATTACCGTCAAGAACGCCCTTAAGGCCCACTACGCTGCCGATGCTCCGGGGGAGATCGAGTTCGAGTTGGTTCCGGACTCCGAACCCCAGTCGAAGGAGGACCCCAGTCAGGGCCCGCCAGGCTGGGACTTCGCAGCGATCCGCACCATCGACGGCATCTTCTCCGGCGCAGCTCGTGTCCTGCAGTCATCCGGAGGTCAGGCTTCGTGGCGTATCGACGGGGATCAGAAGCAACACTCCATCGGCGACGATTGCCCCGGAGGGCATCAGGACCTCGATAACGAGGACCTGACGGTCATCGCGGTTCTGAACGAGGACGGCCAGGCGCTGCTGCGCGAAGCCGAAGCATCGGTGGCACTCGATCACGACCCGGACTTCGGAACGCACAGCATCGACGACGGGTGCCCCGGAGGCCATCGTGATCCGGCGCCCCAGCAGTGACACCTGGAGCTCGCGGTCCGAATAAGGAGCTCCTGGACCCGGACGCCCGGATTCCGGGGTTCAACATCTCGTACGGCGAACTCGAGCGGGCCTGCAAGATCCTGCAGGGTGAGGGGTGGTCAGGGTTCATTCCGTTCGACGAGGCGGTAAATTCCCTTACCGGCCCCGACCTTAACGATTCGATCCTTAGTGACCTCCGGACGTACCTCAGTGGTCTCGGATGGGACGGGGAAGCCCCCCTTGTTACGACAGTCAAACGTCTTATCGACGGCGGACGACCTTAACCACCAGAACGATGAGGACGACGATGGGGATACTGACGACAGCTAGGTACTTCCTCACGGAGGAGCGGGAGGTTACGAAGGAGGAGTTCGTAGCCGCTGAACGCCGTGCGGGCTTTCGGAATACAATGGGGAAGCCCAAGGAACCGGCAACCGCAGGGTTTAGCACTACCCGCTACTACGAAGGCGAAAGGTATTCCGAAACAGTCAAGGGCCGCGTCGAGTTCACCACCGAAGAGGTGTGGGGAGAGGAGGACGACGATGGTCTCGTTCCGTAACGGTTCGTTTGGAGGACCAGACGCCGATCCGGAGTGGGACGGTCCCTCCATTCTGGATGACCTGGGGCGGCTTGCTGAGGTAGAAGAGCTCGTTCAGACATCCCGGGACGCCCTCTTCTGGAAGGTTATGCGGATGCCCGCTGCCTTCTGGCGCCAGGACGAGATCTGGAAGGATCAGGAAGGGGTTATTCACCGCCTTACGGAAATGCACCCGGAGCACCTGCGCAATGTGATGAACTTCCTTCTGCGGAGAGCAGGTGCCTACAAGGCCTACGAGGAGGAGACCAGCATCGCCTTCGAAGTTCTAGGGGCGCCGCATGGTGATATGGCCCAAGACATGATCGACCAGGAGATGGATCGGCTGTTCGAGACTCCTGCATGGCGTTGGATGTTCAACACACCCCTGTTCCAAGCGATGCGGCGGGCGTACCACGACATGCCGAAGCCCCCCAGAGTTAGATGGTCGAAGCACGGTCGTATGCCTGACCGTATCGACCTGTCGAAGTTCTAAGCCATGCACAAGTGGGGCGTTCACCAGGAACGTATGGAACTCTGGGATGAGAAGTGGCAGACGGACGAAGTCCAACTCCACATCCAGGAGGACCTCCTTCCGTTCCTTCCAGTGCTGGCTCCGGGAGTACATGGCGATGCGGTCTGCCGGTCGAATGGCAAAGATCGTGTGTTGTTCATCAACACTATTGTTGCGGCAAACCCCGGAAGTGGTGACGTAGGGCGTTACCTGGACTCGTTGCCCCGTAACATCAGGATTATCGTACCATCAGTAATCAGTTCACGCCTAGCCGGAATGTTGGAGAGGCGCGGGTTCGTATACCAAGAGGCGTCTACCGGATGGATGAGGGAGGCCACCAATGCCTCGAGTAACTGACCCGACCCAGGGCGACTCGCTCTGGGAGAGGGCGCAGACTCGTGAAACACCACTCCTCGCCAA
>Ga0190266_10000052_pt1 | contig 16965 bp, 13 predicted proteins | sample Popmic220T_FD_132448 | JGI IMG/M metagenome (GOLD analysis project Ga0190266, IMG submission 132448) | Populus adjacent soil microbial communities from riparian zone of Indian Creek, Utah, USA - 220 T | ecosystem: Environmental > Terrestrial > Soil > Riparian zone | place: USA: Utah | collected...
AGATAGGGTGACGATGCTGGAATGGGTCTTCTGCCAAAGCGAAGCGCGCCGGCGCCTTCTGATCGGCGCGATCGGGGAAGCGAAGGGAATTGTTTACGCACGCCTGATCATGAAGCTCGCGGCGAGCGCGCTCACCGGGAAGGAACGCGCCTTATTGCTGGACTCGACAGCGCACTATGCGGACCGGAACCGCGAAGATCTGGAGGCCAGCATCCATTCCGACATCGAGGCCGACATTCGGCGAGGCAGGCGGCTGGGAACGCCAATCGCGTGCGGCAACTGGGTAGGATGATCCACCGTGTGGCAGGATTCATTCGTCATCCCGGACTGATCCGGGATCCATGAACACGGACCGCGTCCAGCTGCCAGGAACGGTGTTCATGGATTCCGGCTTTCGCCGGAATGACGTTATTGCCCGTTGGCCGCGGCGTCGGCGGCGACGTCGTTGCCGACCACCGGCAGCTCGCCGGTCGCGCTGGCCTCGCCGTTGCCGAGCGCGGGCTCTTCGGCGACGAGGCTGTCGGGCGAGGCATCGAGCACCTCGGCGATGTTGTTGAGGGATTCGTTCTCGCCCGCGGTCGGGCTGCCGTCGTCCTCGCGGCCGCAGGCGGCGGTCAGGGCGGCGGTCGCGAGCAGGGCGGCCAGGGCGTATCTCTTCATCGTCACCTCTTCCGGATTCAGCGGTTGCGGGCAGCTTGCCGCAGTCGGGCGCAAATAAAAAGGGCCGCGTGCCGGAGGCACGCGACCCTCTCGTTCCGGCTCGAGCCGCTCGCTTAGTCGGCGGCGTTCGAAACGGCGTTGGCGGCGTCGGTGGCGGCGTTGCCGACATCGCTCGCGGTGTTGGCGGCGGCATCGCCGACGCTGTCGAGCGCGTTGCCGGTGGCGTCGACGGCGGCGGCGCTGTTGACGTCGAGGGCGGCGCCGTTGACGTCGACGTCGGCACCGTTCTCGGTGACGTTGGTGTCGACGACGCTGTTATTGGCTTCGTTGGCCGCCGGAGTGCAGGCGGCGACGCCGAGCGCCAGGGCGGCGGCGGCGGTGAGGACGATCTTCTTCATAACATTCTCTCCTTGGGAGAATAAGGGCTTACCGGGCGAGGTCCGGACGCGGGCAGGCCCGCGCCGGGTTCCGGCACTTGTGGATGTATAACCGGCCCGGCGATATGTCTACTAGTTTGGTAAGCAATCGCGCCGAACCGAAGCGGCAAGTCTGGAGAGGTCGTTTCGGGGAGTCAACATCTTAGCGGCAGGGCATGGTGCCGAACGGAGGTCGAGCCCGTCGCCTGCATCGGAGGGATGAGGCGTCCTGAGCGGATTCGCGCCGACATCCGGAAACGCCGCGCTTGACCCGGATATAAAGATATCTTTATATCCTTATTCCCATGTTCCCGACCGCCCCCGCAGCCGCTGAGATCTTCCGTTCGCTCGGCGACCCGACCCGGCTGCGAATCCTCGCTTTGCTTCGGGCGATGGAGCTTTCGGTCGGCGAGCTCGCCCAGGTCCTCGGCCAGAGCCAGCCCCGGGTCTCGCGCCACGTCCGGATCCTGATCGAGGCCGGGCTCGCCGAACGCCGCAAGGAGGGAAGCTGGGTGTTCCTGAGCCTTGCCGAGCCCGCCCGGGTCGAGCCGCTCTTCGCCGCCCTCGAGCGCTGGGCCGAGCTCGACGGCGAGGATCCCTGGGCCGCCGCCGACGCCGCCCGGCTGGCCGCCGTCCGAGCCGACCGCGCCGCCGCCGCCGAACGCTATTTCGCCGCCCATGCCGGCGACTGGGACGAGATAAGATCGCTCCATATCGCCGAGAGCGAGGTCGAGGCCGCCTGCGCCCGGGCGCTCGAGGTCCGGCCGGTCGGCCGGCTCGTCGACATCGGCACCGGCACCGGCCGGATGCTCGAGCTGTTCGCACCGGCCGCCGAGCGCGCCCTCGGGGTCGACCGCTCGCCCGAGATGCTCCGCCTCGCCCGGGTCAAGCTCGCCCAGGCCGGCCTCGCCGCCGCCGAGCTCCGCCAGGGCGACATGTACGCTCTGCCGCTCGCCGCCGGCTCGGCCGATACGGTGATCCTCCACCAGGTCCTCCATTACGCCCAGCAGCCGGCCGCCGCGGTCGCCGAGGCGGCCCGGCTGCTCGCCCCCGGCGGGCGGCTGCTGATCGTCGACTTCGCGCCGCACGAGCGCGAGGAGCTGCGCGCCCGCGACGCCCATCTCCGGCTCGGCTTCGCCGACGACGTCATGCTCAAATATCTCGACGGGGCGGGGCTTCGCGGCCGCGTCGTCGAGCGTCTCGAGGGCGGCGAGCTCACCGTCACCCTCTGGGAAGGCGAGCGTCCCCAGGAGAAACTGAAGGTGGTCGCATGAGCCCGCTCGCTCCCAATATCGCGAAGTGGCGCGAGCCGCTCTTCGCCGACGTCGCCGGCGACATCGGCGTGTCGTTCGAATTCTTCCCGCCCAAGACCGAGAAGATGGAGGAGACGCTCTGGGCTTCGGTGAAGACGCTCGAGCCGCTCCAGCCGCGCTTCGTCTCGGTGACCTACGGCGCCGGCGGCTCGACCCGCGAGCGGACCCACAATACGGTGGTCCGGATCGAGCAGGAGACCTCGCTCAACGCCGCGGCCCATCTCACCTGCGTCGAGGCGAGCCGGAGCGAGATCGACGAGGTCGCTTTGGGCTATTGGCAGGCCGGGATCCGCCACGTCGTCGCCTTGCGCGGCGATCCGCCCGAGCCCGGCAAGGGCTTCCAGGCCCGCCCCGACGGCTATGCCAACGCCGCCGCCCTCGTCGCCGGCCTGAAGCGGGTCGCTCCGTTCGAGATCTCGGTCGCGGCTTATCCCGAAATGCATCCGGATTCGCCGGATCAGGCCGCGGACCTCGACAATCTCAAGCGCAAGATCGACGCCGGCGCCGATCGGGCGATCACGCAATTCTTCTTTTCGCCCGATTGTTTCTTCCGCTTCCGCGACGCCGCCGCGGCGGCGGGGATCGACGCGGAGCTGGTCCCGGGCATCCTGCCCATCTCCAACGTCGCCCAGACCCGCAAGTTCGCCGAGATGTGCGGAGCGGCGATCCCGCCCTGGATGGACAAATTGTTCGAAGGCCTGGACGACCTCCCGGCCGCGCGCCAGCTCGTCGCCGCGACCGTCGCCGCCGAGCTTTGCGGCCAGCTCTATGCCGGCGGGGTCCGCCAGTTCCATTTCTACACGCTCAATCGCGCCGAGCTGGCCTACGCCATCTGCCACCTGCTCGGCCTGCGCCCGAAGGATGAACATGAACGTCGCACAGCAGCTTAGGGCCGCCGCCGCCGAGCGCATCCTGGTCAAGGACGGCGCCTACGGGACCCAGGTCCAGAACCGCCGCCTGCGCGAGGCCGATTATGCCGGAAGCCTCGGCCTGTCGCGCGACCAAAAAGGCAATAACGACCTCCTCAACCTGACCCAGCCCGAGCTGGTCGGCGAGATCTGCAAGAGCTTCGCCGATGCCGGCGCCGAGCTTCTCGCCACCAACAGCTTCAACGCCAATAGGATCAGCCAGGCCGATTACGGCGCCGAGCACATGGTCCGCGAGATCAACTGCGCCGCCGCCCGGATCATCGCCGAGGTCGCCGACCGCGAGGCTCAGAAGGACGGCCGCAAGCGCTGGACCGTCGGAGCGCTCGGCCCGACCAACAAGACGCTGTCGCTGTCGCCCAACGTCAACGATCCGGGCTATCGCGAGATCGACTTCGACACCTTGTCCGACGTCTATGTCGAGCAGATCGAGGGGCTGGTCGAGGGCGGGGCCGAGATAATCCTGATCGAGACGGTGTTCGACACGCTGAACGCCAAGGCGGCGATCCACGCGGCTCAGCGGGTCGACCGGAGCTTGCCGATCATGCTGTCGATGACGATCACCGACCTTTCGGGGCGCAACCTCTCGGGCCATTCGATCGAGGCCTTCTGGGCGAGCGTGCGCCACGCCCGGCCTTTGTCCATCGGCCTCAACTGCTCGTTCGGCGCCGCCCAGCTTCGCGCCCATGTCGCCGCCTTGTCGGGGATCGCCGACACCTTGATCATGGCCTATCCCAACGCAGGCCTGCCCAACGACCTCGGCGAATATGACGAGGGCCCGGCGGAGACCGCGGCGCAGGTCCGCCAATGGTGCGAGCAGGGCATCGTCAACATCGTCGGCGGCTGCTGCGGGACGACCCCGGCGCATATCGCCGCGATCGCCGGCGCGGCGAAGGGCTTCGCTCCCAGGACGATCGCGGAGCCGAGGCGCCAGACGCTGCTGGCCGGAATCGAGCCCATGGTCCTGGCCGCTTAACCTTAGCCGTCACCCCGGACTTGATCCGGGGTCCACCTTCTCCTTCCGACGCAGCAAGGGAAGGTGGATGCCGGATCAAGTCCGGCATGACGGGACCCCAAAGAATCGAGAAAACAATGGCCACCGCACCACTGCCCGACACCACGACCACCGCCTCCTCATCCTTCGTCAACATCGGCGAGCGCACCAACGTCACCGGCTCGGCGCGGTTCAAGAAGCTGGTCATGGCCGGCGATTACGCGGCCGCGGTCGAGGTCGCGCGGCAGCAAGTCGAGAACGGCGCCCAGGTGATCGACGTCAACATGGACGAGGGCCTTCTCGACGCCGAATATGCGATGACGACCTTTTTGAAGCTGATCGCCGCCGAGCCCGACATCGCCCGGGTTCCGGTGATGATCGACAGCTCGAAATGGACGGTGATCGAGGCGGGGCTGAAATGCGTCTCGGGCAAGCCGATCGTCAACTCGATCAGCATGAAGGAGGGCGAGGAGGAGTTCCTCGCCCACGCCCGCAAGGTGCGCGACTATGGCGCCGCCGTCGTCGTCATGGCGTTCGACGAAATCGGCCAGGCCGACACCAAGGAGCGCAAGGTCGAGATTTGCGAGCGCGCCTATAAATTGCTCGTCGCCGAGGGCTTCCCGCCCGAGGACATCATCTTCGATCCCAACATCTTCGCCATCGCCACCGGCATCGAGGAGCATCGCACCTACGCCCTCGACTTCATCGCCGCCTGCCGCGAGATCAAGGCCAAGTGCCCGCACGTCCATATCTCGGGCGGCCTCTCCAACCTCAGCTTCTCCTTCCGAGGCAACGAGCCGGTGCGCCGGGCGATGCACTCGATCTTCCTCTACCACGCCATCCCCGCCGGGCTCGACATGGCGATCGTCAACGCCGGCCAGCTCGACGTCTACGACACGATCGACCCCGAGCTTCGCGAGGCCTGCGAGGACGTCATCCTCGACCGCCGCGACGACGCCACCGAGCGGCTGGTGACCCTGGCCGAGAAGTTCCTCGGCTCCGACCCGGTCCGCGAGAAGGCCGAGGCCGAGTGGCGCGGCTGGGACGTCGGCAAAAGGCTCGAGCACGCCCTCGTGAAGGGCATCGACGCCTATGTCGTCGACGATACCGAGGAGGCGCGCCAGAGCGCCGAGCGGCCGATCCACGTCATCGAAGGCCCGCTGATGGACGGCATGAACGTCGTCGGCGACCTGTTCGGCTCGGGCAAGATGTTCCTCCCCCAGGTCGTCAAGTCGGCGCGGGTGATGAAGAAGGCGGTCGCCCACCTCATCCCCTATATCGAGGCGGAGAAGGAGCGGACCGGAGCCACCGCCGGCAAGGGCCGGATCGTCATGGCCACCGTCAAGGGCGACGTCCACGACATCGGCAAGAACATCGTCGGGGTCGTCCTCCAGTGCAACGGCTTCGAGGTCATAGACCTCGGGGTGATGGTGCCCTGGGCCGACATCCTCAAGGCGGCCGACGAGAACAAGGCCGACATGATCGGCCTCTCCGGCCTGATCACCCCGTCGCTGGACGAGATGGTGACGGTCGCCGCCGAGATGCAGCGCGCCGGGATGACCCTGCCGCTTCTGATCGGCGGCGCCACCACCAGCAAGGTCCATACCGCGATCCGGATCGACCCCGCTTATGAGGGCCCGGTCCTGCACGTCCTCGACGCCAGCCGCGCGGTCGGGGTCGCTTCGTCGCTGGTCTCCGAGACCCAGGCCGAGCCGCTGATCGCCAGGACCGCCGAGGAATATGAGGCGACCCGCCAGACCCGCGCCCGCGCCGGGCACAGCGAGCTTTCGACCCTCGAGGAAGCCCGCGCCAACGCCCTGCCCTACGACCCGGCCGGCAAGCCGCCGCCGCCGCAGCGTCCCGGCCTCCACCAGTTCGGCGAATGGCCGCTCCGCGACCTCCGCGCCTCGATCGACTGGACCCCCTTCTTCCGCGCCTGGGAGCTGGCCGGAAACTATCCCGCCATCCTCTCCGATCCAATCGTCGGCGAAAGCGCGACGAGCCTGTTCAACGACGCCAACGCGATGCTCGACAGGATGATCGCCGAGCATTGGGTGACCCCGCGCGGCACCGTCGGCCTTTGGCGCTGCCGCCGCGAGGGCGACGATGTCCTCGTCCTCGCCGGCAACGACTGGACCCGGCTCCCCTTCCTCCGCCAGCAGGTGAAGAAGCGCGAGGGCCGGCCCAACATGTGCCTCGCCGACTTCATCTCCCCGGACGAGGAGGACTGGATCGGCGGCTTCGCGGTCGGGATCCACGGCCTCGAGCCGCACCTCGCCCGCTTCAAGGCGGAGAATGACGATTATTCGGACATCCTACTCAAGGCGCTCGCCGACCGCCTCGCCGAGGCCTTCGCCGAGACCCTCCACGCCCATGTCCGCAACAGCGTCTGGGGCTATGCCGAGGAGCATCTCACCAACCAGCAGCTGATCCGCGAGACCTATACGGGGATCCGCCCGGCGCCCGGCTACCCGGCCTGCCCGGACCACAGCCTGAAGCCCGTGCTGTTCGACATGCTCGGCGGCGACCCGGCCGGGGTCACCCTCACCGAGAGCATGGCGATGCTCCCCACCTCCGCCGTCTCCGGCTTCTACTTCGCCCACCGCGACAGCCAGTATTTCGGAGTGGCGAGGATCGGCCGCGACCAGCTCGAGGACTATGCCGGGCGGCGCGGGGTGAGCCTGCAGGAAGCGGAAAGGTGGCTTAGGCCGAATTTGGATTAGCAATCCTCCCCATCGCGAGATGGGGAGGGGGACCATGCGAAGCATGGTGGAGGGGTATTGGCGCGGGCTTCTGCCAGCTACCCCTCCATCACCCTTCGGTTGGTCCCCCTCCCCGCGAGCAAAGCTCGCGGGGAGGATAAGGGATGCTATAGCCACCCCCGTGAATCGCCTTCTCCTCGCTCTCCTCCTGCTCCTGTTCTGCGCCTCCCCCGCCCACGCCCAGCTGCCGCCGGGCCAGAAGGCGATGTCGGTCCGCCTCGTCCCGGAGACGGCGAGCCCCGCCGCCGGCTCGAAGGTCGCGCTCGCCCTCGTCATGACCCCTCGCCCGGGCTGGCACGGCTATTGGCAGAATCCCGGCGACGCCGGGGTCGGTACCCGGATCGCCTGGCGGCTTCCGGACGGAGTCTCGGCGGGGGCGATCCGCTTCCCGGTGCCGGAGCGGCTGACCATCCAGGGCCTGATGAACTATGTCTACGAGGGCGAGCATGCCCTCCTCGTCGACCTGGAGCTTCCGCCCGGGCTGGCGCCGGGAATGGCGCTGCCGGTCCGGGGGAAGGTCGATTACCTCGTCTGCACCGACAAGATCTGCGTTCCGGAATCCGCCGAGATCGCCGCGGATCTCACTGTCGGCGGAGCGGCCGTGGCCTCGGCGCCGGGCTTCGACCGCTATCGCCAGGCGCTGCCGAGACCGCTTCCGGAGACCGCCCGGTTCGAGAAGCGCGGCGGGCTGCTTCGGCTCGCCGTCCCGATTCCCGCCGAGGCGACCCTCGACGATCCCTATTTCTACCCGGTCACCGAGGAGGCCCTGGTCTATTCGGCACACCAGGCGGTGTCGCGCCGGGGCGACCTGCTGATCGTCGAGACCCGGGCCGGGGATGGCTCTCCCGCCGCTCTCGAGGGCGTGCTGAAGCTCGCGGCCGGACAGGGGCTTTCGATCCGCGCCCTGCCGGGCGAGGTCGGGCCGGCGGGCGCTCCGGTCGAGACCGCGGCGGTCCGGCAGCCCGGCGGCTGGCGGACCGTCCTCCTCGCCCTCGCCGGAGCCCTGCTCGGCGGGCTTCTGCTCAACGTCATGCCCTGCGTCTTCCCGATCCTCAGCCTCAAGGCGCTCAGCCTCGCCCGAGCCGGCGACGAGCGCTCCGCCCGGCGCGAGGCGCTCGCTTATGCCGCCGGAGCCGTCCTCGCCTGCCTCGCGCTCGGAGCGGTGCTGCTGGCGGTCCGGGCCGGCGGAGCGACGGTCGGCTGGGCGTTCCAGCTCCAGGACCCGCGGGTGATCCTGTTCCTGCTCCTGCTGGTGACGGCGATCGCGCTCAACCTCGCCGGACTGTTCGACCTGCCCTCGATCGGGGGCAGGCTCGCGGGCGGCAGAAGCGGAGCCTTCGGAACGGGGGCGCTCGCCGCCTTCGTCGCCACGCCCTGCACCGGTCCGTTCATGGGCGCGGCGCTCGGAGCGGCGCTGATCCTGCCGGCGGCGGGCGGGCTGGCGGTGTTCGCGGGCCTCGGCCTCGGCCTCGCCCTCCCGTTCCTCCTGCTCGGCTACGTCCCCGCCCTCCGCCGGCGGCTTCCGAAGCCCGGGCCCTGGATGGCTCGTTTCCGCCATATCCTCGCCGTTCCGATGGCCCTGACCGCCCTCGGCCTCGCCTGGATCCTGGAGCGGCAGACCGGCCTCGCCGGCCTCGCGGTCGGGCTGGCCGCGGCCGCCGCGCTCGGCCTGATCCTGTGGTGGGCCGGGCGCCGCCAGGGCTGGCTTTCGCTGGCGCCCGCCGCTCTCGCCGCCGGAGCCGCGGTCGCTCTGCTTCCCGCGCCCTCGGCGCCGGCCGAAGCCCGCTCCAGCGGCGCCCTCGCGGCCGAGCCGTTCAGCGAGGACCGGCTCGCGCAGCTTCGCGGCGAGGGCCGGCCCGTCTTCGTCTATTTCACCGCCGACTGGTGCCTCACCTGCAAGGTCAACGAAGCCGCCGTCCTCGACCAGGACGAGGTCGCCGCCGCGTTCGCGCGGAAGGGCGTGGCGGTGCTGGTCGGCGACTGGACCCGGGGCGACGCGGCGATCGGCCGCTTCCTGGAGAAGCAGGGACGGTCGGGGGTGCCCCTTTATCTGTGGTACGCGCCCGGCGAGCCACCCGAGGTGCTGCCGCAAATTCTGACCGTCGGGAGAATAAAGGCACTCTAAGGGCGTTCCGATCAATGCGGACGCAATTGGGGCGTGGCCCAGGTCACGTCGATCAGGGTTTCGATCCTGACCAACCTTGTTTCGTGCTCCTTTATGGCAGACTCCGCTTTCTCCACATCCCGCTGCAAACGAGCGACATCGGCGTCGAGCTGGATGATGCGCCTAATCCCGGCAACGGTATCACCAATCCAGCTCACTTGCGGCGTTTACGCGTCTTGTCCTGCGGATTTGCGCCAACCCAAGGATCGCGTCGCTCCTTCACGCGGGGCTCGGGCTCGCCCGATGCTTCTTCAGGCTGACCAGGACCAAACAGACGCGCCGCCGCGGCCAGCGCGGGTCGATCCTCGATAATCGAGCGCCTCACCTCCTCCCGATATTCAGGGCTGCGCAGCCTTTCGATCTCCAGCTGTGTCCGTTCGCTGGATTCCGCCATCGCGACCAGATTGTGGTGGATGCGGTCGAGGGCCGCATTGAACTCCGGGAGTAAGGATCGGATTTCCTCCAACCCGGCTATGTCCTCGGCATCGAGCATCGTCGCGGCCTTCCGCGCATATTCGCTCGGGCTGATTCCGAGCGCTGCAGCCTGTTGGGCGATTTGCGCCTTTTCAGCCGGGCTGACGGGCAAAGTAAGGCGGTGCGTTCTCATGGCGCCGAAATATCACGCGCCCACGCGTACCCAAAATCCGGATTATTGCGGCCACACCTTCTTCCCGGCCACCCAGGTCTCGACCACCTTGGTCTCGCGAAGCTGCCTGGGCGTCGGCACGTCGAAGATGTCGCGGTCGACGAGGATGAAGTCGGCCCAGCGGCCTTTCTCGAGGCTTCCGATCCGGTCCTCGGCGAAGCCGGCGTAAGCGGCGCCCCGGGTGAAGGCAGCGAGCGCCTGCTCGAGCGAGACGCGCTGCTCCGGGAGCCAGCCGCCGGGGGGTTGGCCCTCGACGTCCTGGCGGCTGATCGCGGCGGCGAGGCCGGGGAAGGGGTTGGGCGATTCGACCGGGAAGTCGGAGCCGAAGGCGAGCGGAGAGCCGTTGGCGATCATGCTCCGCCAGGCATAGGCGCCGCCGAGCCGCTCGAGCCCCATCCGGGCCTCGGCCATCCGCCAGTCGCTGGTCTCGTGGACCGGCTGCATCGAGGCGACGATGCCGTTGCGGCCGAAGCGGGCGAGGTCGCCTGGAGCGACGATCTGGGCGTGCTCGATCCGCCAGCGGCGGTCGCCCTTGTAGGTGTTGGCGAGCTCCTCGATCGCCCCGAGCACCTGAGCGTTGGCTGCATCGCCGATGGCGTGGACGGCGACCTGGAAGCGGTCCATCGCCGCCCGACTCATGATGTTGAGCAACTGGGTTTCGGTGACGAAGCTGAGGCCGCGCGTCGCCGGGCTGTCCTTGTAGGGCTGCTTCAGCCAGGCGCCGCGCGAGCCGAGCGCTCCGTCGGCGTAGAGCTTGACCCCGACCAGCCGCAGCCGGTCGCCGTAGAGCCAGGGCGTCGGCCGGGTCCCGGCGATGGCGAGGGCGCTCTCGACGCCCGAGCCGTAGCCGATGATCCTGACCCTGAGCCGGCCCTCGTCGCCGGCGCGGCGCATGACCAGCCAGTCGTCGGGGGTGGTGCCCATGTCGGCGGTCGCGGTGAGGCCGTTGGAGAGCATGATCTCCTGGGCCCGGTCGAGCGCCTGGTCGCGGGTGCGCGGAAGCGCCGGCGGGACGACCTTGTCGACGAGCTCGGTCGCCGCGTCGACGAAGATCCCGGACGGCTGGCCTCCGACTTTCTCGATCCGGCCGCCGGCGGGGGATTCGGTTCGGGCGGTGATCCCGGCCTCCTTCATCGCGGCGCTGTTCGCCCATCCGGCATGGCCGTCGACCCGCCCGAGCCAGACCGGGCGGTCCTTCACCGCGGCATCGAGCTCGGCGGCGGTCGGGAATCGCCCGAGGCCCCAGCTCTCCTGGTTCCAGCCGCGGCCGATGATCCAGCGCGGAGTCGGGTTGGCGGCGGCATAGGCCGCGATCCGGGCCTGCGCCTCCTGCAGCGATTTCGTGTCGGAGAGGTCGAGCTGGAGCGCGTTGAGGCCGAGCGCCATGAAGTGGCCGTGGGCGTCGATCAGGCCGGGCAGCAGGGTGCGCCCCTTGCCGTCGAAGCGGTAGCGGGTCCGCTTGGGCTTCTCGCCGCGCTGGTAGATCTCCTCGACCTTGCCGTCGTCGCCTATCGCCATGGCCGCGAAGCGGACCAGCCGGTCGTCGGCGCCGATCGTATAGCCGTTGACGTTCTCGACGAGGACGTCGGCGGTGGCGGCCGAGGTCATGCACAGGACGGCCAGCGCCGCCAGAAGCTTTCTGATCATCTTAGCGGCGATAAGCGTTGTTTCGCGGGGGCGCCAGATGCTCTAACGCGCCGTCATGGCCGACCTCCCAGTCACCCTCGCCGACATCGAGGCCGCCGCGAAGCGCATCGAAGGCGCCGTCGTGCGCACCCCCACCCTGCTCAGCCGGACCCTCTCCGAGGCGACCGGGGCGACGATCTGGGTGAAGTTCGAGAATTTGCAGTTCACCGCCGCCTACAAGGAGCGCGGCGCGCTCAACAAATTGCTGCTGATGGATCCCGCCACCCGTTCGCGCGGAGTGATCGCCTCCTCGGCCGGCAACCACGCCCAGGCGGTCGCCTATCACGGGCGCCGGCTCGGGGTTCCGGTCACCATCGTGATGCCGGTCTCGACCCCCAGCATCAAGGTGAAGCAGACGGAAGGGCATGGCGCCCGGATCGTCCTCCACGGCGAGATGTACGACGAGGCCTATGGCGAGGCGCTCCGGATCGCCCAGTCGGAAGGGCTGACCTTCGTCCATCCCTTCGACGATCCCCAGATCATGGCGGGGCAGGGCACGGTCGCGCTCGAGCTCCTCGCCGACGCTCCGGAGATCGACACGCTGGTCGTCCCGATCGGCGGCGGCGGCCTCATCTCGGGCGTGGCGACCGCGGCCAAGGCGCTCCGCCCCGATCTGACCATCGTCGGGGTCCAGGCCGAGCTCTACCCGAGCATGTACTGCCGGATCAGCGGCGACGACAGGCCGTCGGCCGGCGACACGCTGGCCGAGGGAATCGCCGTCAAGAAGCCCGGGCTGCTGACTCCGGCGGTCATCGAGCGGCTGGTCGACGAGATATTGCTGGTCGCCGAGCGCGAGATCGAGACCGCGGTCAGCCTCTACCTCCAGATCGAGAAGACGGTCGCCGAAGGGGCCGGGGCGGCCGGGCTCGCCGCCCTTCTCGCCCACCCGGACCGGTTCCGGGGCCGCAACGTCGGCCTGATCCTCACCGGCGGCAACATCGACACGAGGCTGCTCGCCACCGTCCTGCTGAGAGACCTCGCCCGCTCGGGGCGGATGGCGCGCCTCCGGATCCAGCTCCAGGACCGCCCCGGCGCGCTGCTCGCGGTGATGAAATTGTTCGATCGCCACGGCGCCAACATCATCGAGATCTACCACCAGCGGATCTTCACGACCCTGCCGGCCAAGGACGCCTTCATCGACGTCGAATGCGAGGCCCGCGATGCCGAGCATCTCGAGGCCCTGGTCCGGGCCCTCGAGGAGGCCGGCTTCTACGTCCATCCGGTAGAGATTCGCTGAGCGGCCGTCCCGGGCCGGAACGCAAGAGGGTTAACGCCGTTTTCGAGGCGTCCGGCCCTTTCCAAGCCGATCCCAAAGACGCATAAACCGACTCTCAACCAAAGCCCTTAAGCCCTCGGAGTCCCGTTGAGCGCACCCTTCCGCTTTCCCCGCTTCTTCGTCACCAGTCCGGCGCCCTGCCCGTATCTGGCGGGGAAGACCGAGCGCAAGGTGTTCACGGAGCTTTCCGGGCAGCATGCGCCGGACCTCAACGACGCGCTCGGCCGGATCGGCTTCCGTCGCAGCCAGGCGGTCGCCTACCGGCCCTCCTGCCTCGATTGCTCGGCCTGCGTCTCGGTCCGGGTGGTCGCCGGCGAGTTCCAGCCCAGCGCAAGCCAGCGCCGGATGCTGAAGCGGCACGGCGAGCTCGAGGTCACCGCCTGCAAGCCCTGGGCGACCGAGGAGCAATATGCGCTTCTCCGCCGCTACCTGAAGCGGCGCCACCCGGACGGCGGCATGGTCGGGATGGACGAGAGCGACTTTTCGGACATGATCGAGCAGTCCCCGGTCAAGACCTACGTCATCGAGTATCGCGAGCCGTCGAGCGGCGGCCGGCCGGGCAAGCTGGTCGGCGCCTGCCTCACCGACCAGCAGGCCGACGGCCTGTCGATGATCTACAGCTTCTTCGAGCCCGACGATCCCGCCCGGCCCGGGCTCGGCACCTACATCATCCTCGACCATATCGTCCGGGCGGGCCGGGCCGGGCTGCCCTACGTCTATCTGGGCTATTGGGTCGAAAGCTCTCCGCGCATGGCCTACAAGGCCCGCTTCCGCCCGCTCGAGCGGCTCGGCCCCGGCGGCTGGCACCGCTTCGACCCGGACCAGCGGGAATTGCCGCTTCGCTGATCGTCATTCCGGCGAAAGCCGGAAACCATGGACACAGCCGCCTGAAGTTGCGCTCGTCGTTCCGTGTCCATGGATGCCGGATCAAGTCCGGCATGACGATGTCCTCGCGATGACTGGGAAATGCCAACCACCTGTTAATCGTTTCGCCCTAAATCCGCTGCCATGGGGTGGGGCCTGGAAAGTTTGCGTCGGCTGGTGGATGCCGGCGAGGTGGAGACCGTAAGCGGGCGCATCCTGCTCGAGGAACGGTTCCGGGCGCTGCAGCGCCAGGTCCCGCTTCTCTACGTCGTGATCTTCTCCAACATGGTCGGGCTCTATCTGGCGGCCGGGGGGCGGTTCGAATCGCTGCTCGACTTCCCGCTTCTGGTCGGCGCCCTGATCGTCATCCGGGTCGCCCACTGGCTCAGGGTCCGCAACCGGACCCTTGCTCCGGAACGGATCCTCAACGAGCTGCGCAAGATGCTCCTCTTCGCGGTCGTGTTCAGCGTCGCCTTCTGCGCCTGGTCGTTCAGCCTGATGGCGACCCGCCCCTCCACCGACCATGATTTCATCATCCTCTTCGCCAGCCTCGCGGCGATCGGATGCGCCTACGGCGTCAGCCGCTATCCGGCGGCGGCCTGCACGCCGCTGCTGCTGCTCGGAATACCCTTGTCCGGGCGGCTCATCTTCACCTCGGACGCCGCCCATGTCGCCATGGGGGTGGGCCTGTTCTCGATCATCCTCGTCCTTCTGCGCCAGCTCGGCCTTCACGACGAAGGCTTTCGCGAGCTGGTCGAATCACGAACCGCGGTCACGCTCGAGCGCGAGCGGGCGCAGCGCGCCGAGCGGCTCGCCAAGGCCGAAAAGGCCAAGGCCCGGCTGATCGCCGACACCGACCCGCTGACCGGCCTCGCCAACCGCCGCGCCTTCCTTCGCGCGCTCGGCCGGCGCGCCGCCGCGCTCATCCGGTCGCCCAAGGGCTTCGCCCTCGCCATGGTCGACCTCGACGGCTTCAAGCCGATCAACGACACGTTCGGCCACGCCGCCGGCGACCGGGTGCTGGAGGGCATCGGCAGCCGCCTCGCCCGCGCCGCCGGCGACGGCGCCCTGATCGCCCGGACCGGCGGCGACGAATTCGCCCTCCTGCTGCCGCGGGTGCGCTCGATGACCGGAGCGGACAGCGCTGGAGCCGCGATCTGCGCGGCGCTCCAGGAGCCGTTCCTGGTCGACGGCCGCGAATTCCGGGTCTCGGGCTGCTGCGGGCTCACCCTCCTCCAGCCGGGCGACTGCGAGGTCGAGGAAGCGTTGATCCGCGCCGACACCGCCCTCTACCGGGCCAAGGAAAGCGGCCGTTCGGGGGTCGCCGTCTTCACTCCGGAGATGCACGAGATCCACCGCCGACGGATCCTCGTCGAGCAGGCGCTCCGCCTGCCAGCGACTCTGGACCGGATCGGCCTCGTCTTCCAGCCGATCACCGATCTCGCCACCGGCGAGCTCAAGGCGATCGAGGCGCTGGCGCGCTGGCACGACGACACGCTCGGCCGGATCCCGCCCGACCAGTTCATCCCGATCGCCGAGCAGATCAACGTCATCGAGCATATCAGCGACAAGCTGCTCGCCGAGGCGGCGGCACAGGCGGCCCGCTGGGCGACGGCGGTCCGGCTGTCGTTCAACGTCAGCGCGGTCCAGCTCTGCACCGCGGGCTCCGCCCATCGCCTCCTCGCCGTTCTCGACCGGGCTCGGCTCGATCCCGCGCGGCTCCAGGTCGAGGTCACCGAGACCGCCCTGCTCGCCGATTTCGAGGTCGCCCGCGAGAATCTCCAGGCGCTCCGCGGCGCCGGCGCGCGGATCGTCCTCGACGATTTCGGCGCCGGCCACGCCTCCATTTCCTATCTTCGGGAGATGCAGTTCGACGGGGTCAAGCTCGACGGCGCCCTGATCGACACGATCGGCGAATCGCTTCGCAGCCGCCGCCTTCTGAAGGGCGTGCTCGATCTGTGCGAGGCGCTCGGACTGCCTTCGGTGGCCGAGCATATCGAGACCGAGGAGCAGCTCCGCCTGCTTCGCGAGCTCGGCTGCAAGGAGGGCCAGGGCTTCCTGCTCTCGCCTCCCCTCCACGCCGAAGCCGCCGCGGCGCTCGCCGCTCCGAAGCTCGCCGTCATCGGAGGAAGGGCGGCAGCGTGACTAAACTCCTCCCCCGGATTTCCGGGGGAGGGGGACCATGCGAAGCATGGTGGAGGGGCCTTGCCGAGTTCGAAGAACCCCTCCACCGCCCTTCGGGCGGTCCCCCTCCCCGGCAAAGGCCGGGGAGGATTTTTAATCCGTCATCCACGGCGGGTTGGGGATCTGCGCGGTCGCCTCGTGGAGTAGCACCGCCCAGCGCAGCGACAAATCGTTGAAATAGGAATCGTCCGCGTCGATCCGGCGGGTCAGGATCGGCCGCTCGGGATCGGCCGGCATGATCGCGAGGTCGAGCGGCCGGGCCACCCCGAGGTTCGAGCGCATCGCGCTGTCGAACGAGAGCAGGGCGACCTTCACCGCTTCGTCGAGCGGAGTCGCGTAGCGCACTCCGCGGTCGAGGATCGGCTTGCCGTATTTGGTCTCGCCGATCTGGAGGAAGGGCGATTCGGGCGAGCAATGGATGAAGTTGCCGGCCGAATAGACGAGGTAGAGCGAGGGCGGCTCGCTTCCGATCCGGCCTCCGAGGAGAAGCGACACCGAGCTCGAGATATTGGCCTCGGCGAGCACCGACCCGACGCTCCGGTTGACGCTCTGAACCGCCTCTCCGACCAGCTCGGCGACCCGGAACATGGACGGCGCCGTCGCCACGGTCAGGGCCGTCTCGTCGCCGACCGGCGCCGGAAGCGCGTCGGTGAGCTGGCCGATCACCGACTGGGACATGGAGAGGCTTCCGGAAGTGCACAGGTAGATCTGCCGGTCCGCCCGGTCGGCGAGGCAGTGCAGCTTTCGGTAGGAGGAGAAATTGTCGACCCCGGCATTGGTCCGGGTGTCGGCGATCATCACCAGCCCCGCCTCGAGCAACAGGCCAACGCAATAGGTCACTCCGTCGTCCCGCCGTCCCAATGGTCGTCGTCGTGGTCGCGCTCGGCATCCTCCTTGGTCTTGTGGACTACTCCGTCGCGATGCTCGGGCGGGCCGTAGAGCGTGTAGAGCCTGAGCGGCGCATCGCCGTCGTTGACGACGTTGTGGCGGGCGCCGGCCGGGACGATCACCGCGAAATCGTCCTCCACGCGGTTGGGCGCGCCGTCGATATAGACGGTTCCGCGGCCCTCCTCG
>Ga0190266_10000053_pt1 | contig 16658 bp, 16 predicted proteins | sample Popmic220T_FD_132448 | JGI IMG/M metagenome (GOLD analysis project Ga0190266, IMG submission 132448) | Populus adjacent soil microbial communities from riparian zone of Indian Creek, Utah, USA - 220 T | ecosystem: Environmental > Terrestrial > Soil > Riparian zone | place: USA: Utah | collected...
GGCGCGCTGGCGGTCGAGAATGGCCGCCGCGTCTCCGTGCCTATCGCGCGGATCGGCCGGGGCGTGGTCGACACGACCGGAGCGGGCGACTTGTTCGCCGCCGGCTTTCTCGTCGGGCAGGTCCAGGGACGCAGCATCGAGGACAGCCTGCGGATCGGCTCGATCGCCGCGGCCGAGGTCATCTCCCATTTCGGCGCACGGCCGGAGGCGGACCTCAGGGATCTGGTGGCCGGGTTGTGAAGCGTCTCGCGGTCTATTGCGGGGCCAGCATGGGCGCCGACCCGGCTTTCGCCGCGACTGCGAAGGCGCTTGGCGAGGAGATGGCGCGGCGCGGCATCGGCCTCGTCTATGGCGGCGGGCGGCTCGGCTTGATGGGCGTCGTCGCCGACGCGGTGATGTCGAACGGCGGCGAGGCCTATGGCGTGATCCCGCAGGCATTGGTGGACATCGAGGTCGCCCATACCGGCCTCACCGAGCTCCACACGGTCACCTCGATGCACGAGCGCAAGGCGAAGATGACCGAGCTGACCGACGCGTTCGTCGCCATTCCCGGCGGCGTCGGCACGCTCGACGAACTGTTCGAGGCGTGGAGCTGGAATGCCCTCGGCTACCACGCCAAGCCGTTTGCGCTCCTGAACGTCTCGGGCTTCTGGGACGGCATGATCTCCTTCCTCGACAATGTCGCGGCGAGCGGCTTCATGTCGCCGGCGCGGCGCGGGCAATTGCTGGTCGCCGACACGATCGGGGGCGTCATCGAGCAGCTCGACGCCGCGATCGGCGCCGCCGAGCCGAAAATGGTCTGGTAATTCCCTCCGAAACCATGATGGTGGTGGTCACAAGACCGTCACGAGCGGGAGGGGGAATTTCATGAACTATCTGATCGGGATCGGCGGCATCGCCTTGATCCTCGCCATCGCATTCCTGTTTTCCTCGAACCGCGGCTGGATCCGTCTGCGCGTGGTCGGCGCGGCCTTCGCGCTCCAGGCGGGCATGGCCGCCCTGGTGCTCGGCACGCCCTGGGGGCAGCGGGTGATCGGCGCGATGTCGGCCGGCGTCTCCAACCTGCTCGGCTATGCCAAGGCCGGCACCGACTTCATCTTCGGTCCGCTGGCCTCGCCCGAAATCGGCGCCAACAGCTTCGCCATCGCCGCGCTGCCGGTGATCATCTTCTTCGCCTCGCTCATCTCGATCCTCTATTATCTCGGCATCATGCAGCTGATCATCAAATGGGTCGGCGGCGCGATCCAGCTGATCACGGGCATCAGCAAGGTCGAATCCCTCGGTTCGGCGGCGAACATCTTCGTCGGCCAGTCGGAAAGCCCATTGGTGATCAAGCCCTATATCGCCAACCTTACTCCCTCCCAGCTCTTCTGCATCATGAGCGTCGGCATGGCCGGCGTCGCCGGCACGATCCTCGGCGCCTATGCGAGCATGATCGGCCAGCATCTGCTTCCCTATCTCCTGGCGGCGAGCTTCATGTCGGCACCGGGCGGCATCTTGATGGCCAAGATCATCATGCCCGACGATCCGGCTGCGCGCGGGATCGAGCCCGCCCCGGTGGCGGAGGACGAGCAGGGTGAGGAACGGCCGGCCAATATCATCATGGCCGCTGCACAGGGCGCCCAGACCGGCGTCAAGCTCGCCGTCGCAGTCGGCGCAATGGTGCTCGCCTTCGTAGCTTTGGTCGCGCTCGCCAACGGCATTCTCGGCGGAGTCGGCGCCTGGTTCGGCTGGCCGGATCTCAGCTTCCAGATGATCCTCGGCAAGATCTTCCAGCCGGTCATGTTCATGCTCGGTGTGCCTTGGAACGAGGCGGGGGTGGCCGGCGGCCTGTTCGGCACCAAGGTGGTGCTCAACGAGTTCGTCGCCTTCATCGATCTGGGGCAAATGCAGGGGACGCTGTCACCGATGACGGTCGCGATCCTCACCTTCATGCTCTGCGGCTTCGCCAATTTCAGCTCGATCGCGATCCAGATGGCGGTCACCGGCGGCCTCGCACCCAACCAGCGGCCGATGATCGCCAAATTGGGCCTCAAGGCGCTGCTCGCGGGCTCGCTCTCGAACCTGATGAGCGCCGCGCTCGCCGGGCTGATCCTCAGCGCGACCGGCACCCAGATCGCAGCCCCGCCGCCGCCCGCGCCTGCCGTCGCCGCTACGCCGACGCCGGCGCCGGCTCCAGCGACGAACCAGACCACGCCCTAGGCAATTGCCCCTAATTTGTCGGCTTTGCCGAGTTGCGTTAAAGGCGGGCCCATGGATACGCTCGCACCCACCAAGGCCGTCGCCTCCGTCTCGCTGCTCGACGCGGAGCGCGATCCCGAGGCCTTTTCGCAGAAGCTCGGCGGCTCGTTCGAGCGCTACGGCTTCGCCATCGTTGCCGATCACGGCATCCCCGCCGACCTCATCCATCGCGCCGAGGAGAAAGCGAAAGCCTTCTTCGCTCTGCCCGAGGAGGTGAAGCGCCAGTATCACCAGAAGGGCGGCGGTGGCGCGCGTGGCTACACGCCGTTCGGGATCGAGACCGCCAAGGGCGCGGTCAATTACGACCTCAAGGAATTCTGGCACGTCGCGCGCGATCTGCCGCCGGGCCACAAATATGAGGATTCGATGCCTCCGAACGTCTGGCCAGAGGAGGTCGAATCGTTCAAGGCGACCTTCCTCGAGCTGTTCGCGGCCTTCGATGCGACCGGCGCCAAGTTGCTCGAGGCGATCGCGCGTTACCTGAACCTGCCGCACGACTATTTCGTCGACACGGTGCGCGACGGCAATTCGATCCTGCGGCTGCTCCATTATCCGCCGATTCCCGGCGACGGCCCCAATGTCCGCGCCGGCGCGCATGAGGACATCAACACGATCACTTTGCTGCTCGGCGCCGAGGAGGCCGGCCTGCAATTGCTCGACCGCGACGGCGATTGGGTGCCGGTCACGCCGAAGCCGGGCGAGCTCGCCGTCAATATCGGTGACATGCTGCAGCGGCTGTCCAACAACGTGATGAAATCGACCACCCACCGCGTGGTCAATCCGCCGCCCGAGCGGCGCGGATTCTCGCGCTACTCGATGCCTTTCTTCCTCCATTTCCGCTCCGATTTCTGCATCGAGACTTTGCCCAATTGCATCACGCCGGAGCGGCCGAACCTTTATCCGACGCCGATTACCGCCGACGAATATCTCCAGCAGCGGCTGCGCGAGATCAAGCTGGCCTGAGCTTCAAGCCTCGCCGTCGTCCTCGTCGGCGATGAACAGGCCGCCGAGCCGGATCGTCGAGCGGTACGCCAGCGCTGCGACGATGCCGGACAGGATGAAGATCGGCGGCAGCCACCACAATTGTGTTCGAACCACCGGATCGCGCGCGGTCTGGTCCGCGATGTCGGGCCACGGGAGACAATAATGAGCCAGGGCGGCGGCCACGCCGGTCGCGGCCCAGAGCGCGCGCCGGCGCAGGAGCGGCCACTTCTCCCCACCGACCGAAAGACCGGTGCCGAGGACGAGGGCGGTCGCACCGGTCCATTTGATGCCAACGAAAGCGCCATATGGAATAAAGATGATTGCGATGATCGCGCCAGGCCCCGCACTCAAAATCGCCGCGAGCAGCATTCCCGTTATCCCCGCCATGGCAGAAGAGACGAGCGCCGCGACCAGATGCTGGATCAGGACGGCGGGGCGAAAGCTTATCCCGCGTCGGCGAGGCTCGCGGGGCCGAAGCCGTCCGGCAGCAGGGTGCGGATCGTCCTGACGATCGTCTCGGTGCCGTCGCCGTTGGACGAGATCACTTCGATGTCGAGGCCGGAAAGGTCCGCCGCCTCGTAGATCGCCTGGCGACAGCCGCCGCAGGGGGTGACCGGGCTGGCGCCGGCGAGCGCCCCGTTGCTGCCGACATGGCCGCCGGCGACCGCGACGCGCGCCACCTTGTCGAGTCCGAAGGCTTGGCGGGCCGCGGTCAATGCCGAAATCTCGGCGCAGATGCCGAGCCGGTAGCAGGCATTCTCCATGTTCGCACCGAGCACGACTTCGCCATCGACGGATTCGATCGCGCAGCCGACGCTGAACTTCGAATAGGGGGCGTAGGCCTTGAGCGCCGCGGCGCGCGCCTGCTCGATGAGGGGATCCCTGGACATGGCGCGAGCATAGCCGAACGGAGGGCAAAAAGAAGGGCGCCGCGGCAGTGCCGGGCGCCCCTCGATTTGGCCGAAGCCAGTGCTTCTTATCTGAAGCCGACCACCAGGGTACCGATGATCGCCCGCGGGGCGCCGAGGTTCACGAACGGAACGCTCGTGTTCAGCAGTTGGCCGCCGAAATTGCCGGTGTAGAATTCGTCGAACAGGTTTGTCACGTTGAGCTGGAAGTAGGTGTCGTCGTTGAGGCCGGCCCAGTTGAGCGGGACGCGGACGTCGAGGTTGACGATGTTGTAGGCCGGAGCCTTGGCACCGTAGACCTGGAAGCGGGTCGCCGTTGCCGGGCAGTCGACGGTGTTGACATAAGCGTTGCCGCCGGTGGCGTTGGTGCACAGGAAGAGCGGCTGGTTCATGTCGTTGACGTAGCGACCGCCGGTCCGCTTGAACGACACGCCGACTTCGACCCACGGCAGGTTGTACTGCACGCGGCCGCCGAAGGTGTAGATCGGCGCGCCCGATTCGCGATTGCCCGCGGTCGGAGCGAAGATCTGCGTGCCGGCGCTGCCCGCCGGGCAGCTTGCGCTGACCGTCGCGCTGCACTCGCCGGCGAGCACGTTGTCGGCGATGTCCGACCAGAGGTAGGAGCCGTAGGCGTAGAGCTGCAGCTCCGGGGTCGCCTGCCAGGCGATGCTGGCGTCGATGCCGTACTTGTCCACGCCGCCGAGGTTCCGGAACACGTTCTGATCGAGGTCCGGATCATAGGCCTGGGCGATACGATTGTGGAACATCGTGTACCAAAGCGATGCCTGGGCGACGATGGTGCTCGACCGGTAGCGGACGCCGACGTCGAAATTGTCGGTGGTCTCCGGCGTCGGGCTCGCGCGGTCAGAGCCGGCGGGGTAGAAGAAGCTGTTGTAGAGGAGATCCGTGCTGGGGACCTGAAGGCCGCGCGAATAGTTGGCGAAGATGCTGGTCCGAGGCGCGATGTCGTAGACCGCGCCGACGTTCGGCAGAATCTCGTCATACTTGAACACGCGGCGCTGCGGGCCCTGGACCGGCCCCAGAACGCCGCCGCCGATATTGACGGTCGGGTTGTTGGTCAGCCAGGCGTTGAGGCCGGCGGTGTTCGTGCCGAAGCACTCGACGAAGCCGCTGGCGCTCGAGGTGGCGCAGAAGTTGTTCAGATCGCGCTTGAAGAACGGCGCACGCACGCCGACATTCACCGTCAGGCGGCTGTCGAAGAACTCGCCGCGATATTCCGCTGAAATCTGGTGCAGCAGGGCGATCGAGCGGCGATCGCGCTTTTGCAGGATGTTGCCGCCATTGTCGGCCAGCGGGATGTTGACCGCAAAGACGTCGAGCGGCTCGCCGTTGACATTGAGCAGATCGGTCTCGCCGGTCTGCCGATGCTCGCCGCGATCGAAGCTGTAATTAAGACGCAGCGTGTGGAAATCGTTGATGTCGTAGCGCAGGCCCGCGATCACGCCATAACGGTCGGTCTGCGTCTGGCTCGGCGCGAGCACGCGGACCGTGTCGAGCAGATCGCCGTCACCGTTGAGGTCGCGGCCGTAATAGGGAACGCCGCCAATATAGCCGGTCTGGCAGCTGCGGCCGGCGGTCCCGGGCGCCTGAACGCACTGTTGCGGCGTCGCCGTATTGAGGGCAGGCGGAACCGGCCCTACCGGGTTGACGTCGCGGAAGCCTTCCTGGCCGACCACGGTGCCACCGCCGTTCGCCTTCACGTACTGGAAGCTCGGGTCGACGGTGAGGACGAGATTGTCCATCAGCGTGAAGCGCGAGTTGAGGCGGACGTTGCCCGTGTTGGACGGGTTGTAGCGCTCCTCGAACTCGCTGCCGCAGGTGTTGGCGGCGTCCGGATCGACATAGCCGGCGGCGGTGACCTGAGCCACGGTCTCGAAGATGCCCGCGCGGGTCTGGCAGCGCGCGATCGTATAGTCGCGCTGATCGGCGTTGAGCGGGAAGCGGTTGGCGGCGTTGGAGCCGACGTTGCGCGGCGCTGCGCACGTCGCGGCCTGGGCGGGGGTTTGCGCGGCGTTCGGCTGGCACTGAACCAGGTCCTGGCGCAGCGGCAGCGACCCGCCGAAATTGTTGCGGTTCTGGTTGTAGTGGCCCGCGATCGAGATGAAGTCGCCGTTCGAACCGATCGGCTGGAAGATCATCCCGTTATACTGCTGCTTGTAGATAACGCCGCGGTGGCCGTAGACGAAATCGTTGGTCGCCATGCTGGCCGAGCCGAACAGGCGGGTGCCCCAATCGGTCAGCACGCCCGTATCGATCACGCCGAACACGCGGAAGAAATCGCCGCCGTCGAAATCTCCGTACGAGCCCTGAATGCGGGCCGCGAACGTCTCGAAGGGGCGGCGCGTGCGGAAGTTGACGGTCGAACCGGTCGCCGAGGCGGTCGGGCTGTCGACGTCGGTCGAGCCGAGGCTGACGTTGACCTGCTCGATGATCTCCGGATCGAGCATCTGGTTGGAGAAGATCGCGTAGTTGCCGGTGTCGTTCAGCGGAATGCCGTCGAACGTCTCCGAAATGCGGCTGTTGTCGAAGCCGCGGATGATGAGGTTGCCACCCGACGATCCGAACGGATCGTTGTTGGTAAAGCTGACGCCCGGAAGGTTGTTGATCGTGTCGTTGATCGACTGGCCCGGGACCTGGCGCTGGATGAACTCCGCGTTGAGCTGCTCACGCGTCTTCGATGTGTCGGGTACGACGATGCCGCCGACTTCCGCCGTCCGAGTGCCGGTGACGACGATCGTCTCCTCATTCTCGAACTCAGTGGTGCCCGTGGACTGGGCGAAAGCCACACCGGGCATGACAAATGCGGTGGTGGCGCAAAGCAGTGCGATCTTCTTCATGATAGTGAATCCCCCGAGGCAGACGTGCCTACCGATGCCCGGCCTATAGCAAGGCCACTTTTACGGTTCAAAGACTCTTCACCCTGCGGGTCAAGAATCTTGTGGACCGTGGCTGCGGCGCTTCAGCGCCAAGGGAGAATCACGCAAAATCAGGCTCGTTACGCAGGCGAGCCAGAGGGTTAGCGGAACGGAGGCTCGTCGAAACTGCGCAGCTTGCGCGAATGGAGCTGGGGTCCTTCTCGCCTCAGGATGCGTAGCGCCTCGATACCGATTCGCAGGTGCTGGCTGATCGCGCGCTCGTAGAAGGCATTGGCCTGGCCCGGCAGCTTGATCTCGCCGTGCAGCGGCTTGTCCGACACGCACAGCAGGGTGCCGTAGGGCACGCGGAAGCGATAGCCCTGCGCGGCCACGGTCGCCGATTCCATGTCGATGGCGACGGCGCGGGACTGGTTGAAGCGCAGCGCCGAGAGGGTCAGCCTGAGCTCCCAGTTGCGGTCGTCGGTGGTCACCACGGTGCCCGTCCTGAGGCGTCCTTTCAGGATCTGCGGATCCTCGCCGGTCACCTGGACCGCGGCGGCGAACAAGGCCTGCTGGACTTCGGCGATCGCCGGCACCGGAACCTCGGTCGGCAGCACATCGTCCATCACGTGATCGTCGCGCAGATAGGCGTGGGCGAGGACATAGTCGCCGATCGTCTGGCTTGGCCTGAGGCCGCCGCAATGGCCGATCATCAGCCAGGCCTCGGGCCGCATCACCGCGAGATGGTCGCAGATCGTCTTGGCGTTGGACGGGCCGACGCCGATGTTGACGAGAGTGATCCCTTCTCCGTTCGGAGCGATCAGGTGGTAGGCGGGCATCTGGTGCCGGCGCCATCCGCCCTCGGAAACCATGGCGACGGCGTCGGGCGTGTCCTTGGTTACGAAAACTCCGCCGGCCGCGGAAAGCCCTTCATAGGGGCTGTCCTCGGCCTTCAGCTCCTCGACCGCCCAGCGAACGAACTCGTCGACATAGCGGACGTAGTTGGTGAAGAGGATATAGCGCTGCGTGTGCTGGGCCGGCGTGCCGGTATAGTGGCGCAGCCGCGCCAGGCTGAAATCGACCCGCGGCCCATCGAACAGCGAGAGCGGGCGGGCTTCCCCAGGAGTCTGGACCCATTCGCCGTCGGCCACCTCGTCGCCGATATGGGCGAGCTCGGTGGTCGGAAACCACATGGCGAGGTCGGCCGCCTGCGCGCCGTCGAGCCTGAGGTCGTCGGTGCCGTCGAGCACGTAGGGATAGGGGATTTCGTCGGCAGAGCGGCCGACCGTTACCTCGACATCATAATCGCGAAGCAGGCATTCGAGCTGCTCGGTGATGTATTTGCGGTGGAGGTATGGGCGGGCGACGCTCGTCGCATAGCGCCCCGGCTGATTGAGCCGGGCATAGGCGCGGGGCGGGAAATTGGGCGGGCTGCCGTAGGGATAGTCGATCCTGAGCTCGGGATAGGCGAAACGGCCTTCGGCGCGGTCGCTCGGATCGGGGCGCTCGCCGTTCTTGAGATAGCGCGCCAACGCGCTGCGCAGGTTGGCGACCGATTCGTCGTAGATTTCACAGAGGCGATCGATGATCCCCGGTATGTCGCCCAAGGCCGCCGTTGCATGATTTTCTTGTGTCATGCCGGCCGTCATTCGGCGCGGCGGCACGACATGTCAAACCCGCCGCCGGCGGAACGGCTCATTCGCCGAGCACGCGGGGGTTCAGCCGCCTCGATCCGCAGGTGTGCAGGAGCTGGGTGATGGCGCCGCGCGTGTCGCCATATTCAAACGTCGTATCGAAGCTGTGGTTTTCGACGTCGCGGGTGCGCAGGACAAGCCGGCGCGAGCGCATCAGCGAGACCAGGAACGAAGCGACCCGGCCCTTGTCGTCGAAGCTCGCGGTGCGGTCGCGGACATGCCACAGGCGGCGATAGGGACGCCCTTCGTCGAACCGGAAGGTGACCGGCTGCTGGCCGGTGAAGATCTGCCCCCGGGCGAGCCAGCGGCGCGAGTGGAGCTCGACCCTGACGTCGCCCCAATTGGGCGACTCGCACCAGATTTCCATTCGGCCTTCCCCGCCGCGCAGGGTCGCCGTCGCGCGCAGCTGATCGGTGATCGGATCGCGGACGATCGCGATCTCCATCGGCTCGGGCTGCGGTTCGGGCGCCGCTTGCGCTGCAAGCATGGCCAAGGCGATCAAAAACATCCGAAAAAACTCCCTTGTGGCGCGAGATAGGGAGGGACTCGCGTTCGGGCAACTCGGCGCATGATCTGGCAGCTTTGGCTTGCCTTGCCCGGCCTCTGGGACTAATGCCCCCGCCAACGCCGGCCGCTCCGTGATGGGGCGGCCCTAATTGTTTCTGGAGGTCCACTTGACCCAGCCGCTCATGCCCCACGCGACCGCTTCCTGGCTGGTCGACAACACTGCGCTTACCTTCCAGCAGATCGCCGAATTCTGCGGTCTGCACATCCTCGAGGTCCAGGCCATCGCCGACGACATGGCGGCGACCAAGCTGACCGGCCGCGATCCGCTGCGCTCGGGCGAGCTGACCCAGGACGAAATCGAGCGCGGCCAGGCCGATCCGGCCTACAAGCTGCAGATGCAGAAGGAGCCGGACCAGGCGGTTCGCACCAAGGGGCCGCGCTACACGCCGGTTTCCAAGCGCCAGGACAAGCCGGACGGCGTCGCCTGGCTGATCCGCAACCATCCGGAGCTTTCGGACGGCCAGATCGGCAAGCTGATCGGTACCACGCGCTCCACCATCCAGGCGCTCCGCGAGCGGTCCCACTGGAACATCGCCAACATCCAGCCCAAGGATCCGGTCACGCTCGGCCTCACCTCGCAGCGCGAGCTCGACGCCGCGGTCGCCAAGGCCGCCAAGGCGAAGGGCGCCGAGGCACCGCGCGATTTGACCTTCAATGAGGACCGCGAAGCGCTGATCGTCGAGCTGCGCGCCGAGCGCGAGGCGGCCGCCCGCGAAGCGGAGGCGGCGCTCGCCGCCGAAGCCGGGACCGGTGAGGCCGAGTCCGAGCCGAATGCCGAAAACCTCTTCAAGAGCTGAAGAACCCGCGACGCCCGACGCGTCGCTGGCCGCCGAGCCTTATTCGCACCGGGGCCTGACCTACCCGCTCGGACGCACGGGACCCGCTTATGGCGAGATCGTCCCGCTCGCCGACGGCATCGGCTGGACGCGCTCACCCGTTCCCGGGTCGCTCAATCACATCAACCTGTGGCTGCTCGAGGATTCGGACGGTCTGGCGGTCGTCGATACCGGCCTCAACATCCCGCCGGCGCGCGAGGCGTGGGAAAGCCTGTTCGCGGGCCCGCTCGCCGGGAAGCCGGTCAGCCGGGTCATCTGCACCCATTTCCATCCCGATCATCTCGGCCTCGCCGGCTGGCTGGTCGAGCGCTTCGGCGTCCGCTTGTGGATGACCCGCGGCGAATGGCTGTTCGCGCGGATGCTGACCACCGACGTCCGCGATTCGCCGCCGCCCGAAGCCGAGGCATATCAGCGCGCGGCCGGCTGGAGTGAGGAACGGATCGCCGAGGAGAAGGCCAAGGGCTGGGGCCGCTTCGCCTCGGTCGTCAGCTCCGTCCCGCTCAGCTACGCCCGCATGCAGGACGGTGACGAGATCTCCATCGGGCGCCGGACCTGGCGCGTCGTTATCGGCAGCGGCCATTCGCCGGAGCACGCCTGCCTGATCGACGATCAGGGCAAGCTGATGATCGCCGGCGATCAGGTCCTGCCGCGCATCACCTCCAACGTGTCGCTGTCCTTGAGCGAGCCGGAAGCCGACCCGCTCGGCGAGTGGCTGGCGTCGATCGAGAAGCTCAAGGAGCTGCCCGACGACCTTCTGGTCCTCCCGTCGCACGGCGAGCCGTTCACCGGCCTTCACGCGCGCCTCGACGCGCTCGCCACCGGGCACAAGGGCCGCCTCGACGCGCTCCACGTTCATATTGCCGAGCCGCGCCGCGCGCTCGACTGCTTCATGACCTTGTTCGGCCGTCAGATCGACGACGGGTCGCTCGGCCTCGCCACCGGAGAGGCCATGGCCCACCTTCGGCACCTCGAGGTCGAGGGCCGGGCGGTGCGCGAGGAGCGGGACGGCGTCCTCTGGTATCGTGCCACCTCGGCTTGACCGCGCGCGCGGCCCGGCTCATTGCTCGCCGCCATGGTTCAGGAAGAGGATGTCGCCCAGCTCTCCTTCGAGGCGGCGCTGAAGCGGCTCGAGGAGATCGTGCGCAAGCTGGAAAGCGGCGAGGCGCCGCTGGATGAAGCGATCGACCTCTATAGCGAGGGCGACCGACTGAAGCAGCAGTGCGAGGCCCGGCTGGCGGCGGCGCAGGCGCGGATCGAGAAAATCCAGTTCGGGCGCGACGGCGGCCCCGCAGGCACCGCGCCCTTCGGCGACGAATGAGCCTCAAGAACGCGCTTGAAGAGGTCGGCGCGGGGATCGACGCCGGGTTCGACCGGTTGCTCGTCGTGCCCGAGGACGGTCGCTCCCGGCTTTACGAGGCGATGCGTTACGCCGCGATAGGCGGCGGCAAGCGTATCCGTCCGATGCTTGTCGTCGCGGCATGCGACCTGTTCGCCGTCGACCGGATCCGGGCGTTCCGCGTCGCGCTCGCGGTCGAGTGCATTCACGTCTATTCGCTGATCCACGACGATCTGCCGAGCATGGACGACGACGATCTCAGGCGCGGCAAGCCGACGCTTCACCGCGCCTTCGAGGAATCGACCGCGATCCTCGCCGGCGATTCGCTCCATGCGCTTGCGTTCGAGATCCTCGCGGACGAGGCCACCAATGAGGATCCCTTCGTCCGCGCCGAGCTGGTCGCCGAGCTTGCACGTGCGTCGGGCCCGGCGGGCATGGCCGGCGGGCAGATGATGGACCTGATGGGCGCGGAGGCCACGCTCGACCTGCCCGCGGTCACCCGGCTCCAGCAGCTGAAGACCGGCGCGCTGATCGGCTGGTGCGTCGAGGCAGGCGCGATCATGGGACGGGTGCCGTCCGAGGGCCGCACCGGGTTGCGCGGCTATGCCCGCGACGTCGGCCTCGCCTTCCAGATCGTCGACGATTTGATAGATCATGAAGGGATGGAGGAGAAGGCCGGCAAGCGCGTCGGCAAGGATCTTGCCGCCGGCAAGCAGACCTTCGTCTCGCTTCTCGGCGCCGAGCGCGCCCGGCGCCAGGCCGACCTGCTGATCGATCAGGCGATCGAGCACCTTCAGGGGTTCGGCGAGGAGGCTGACCTGCTCCGCGCGGTGGCGCGCTTTGCGGTGGAGCGCGATCATTGAACAATCTATGGGAGGGGGCATGAGGACAGGCGTCTATCCCGGCACATTCGATCCGATCACGCTCGGACATATGGATATCATCCGCCGCGCGGCGCATCTCGTCGACCGGCTGGTGATCGGCGTCACCACCAACCCCTCCAAGTCGCCGATGTTCACGGTCGAGGAACGCCTGGCCACGGTCGAGCGGGAGACCGCGGATATTCGCGACGGGGCGGAGATCCGGGTCGTGTCCTTCGATTCGCTGCTGATGGATTTCGCCGTGCGCGAAGGCGCCTCGATGATCATCCGCGGCCTGCGCGCGGTCGCGGACTTCGAATATGAGTTTCAGATGGCGGGGATGAACCAGCAGATCAACGACGAGATCGAGACGGTTTTCCTGATGGCCGGGGTGTCGCTGCAGCCGATCGCGTCGAAGCTGGTCAAGGAGATCGCGCGCTACGGCGGGGACATCGGCAAGTTCGTGACTCCGGCGGTGGCGGCGGAAGTCGGGGCTCGGGTCGCCCGCGACCGGGGCGACGGGGCGGCGATCGGCGCTTGAGGCCGGAGCGAAGGCGCTCTAGACACTGCCGATCACCGGAAAATCGAGGGTTCACATGCCGCGTCTGTCGTCCATTCTCCTTGCCCTCGCGGGCCTCTTCGTCAGCGCACACGCCGCCGCGCAGGCTCCGGTGGCCGCCGCCTACGCCCCGCCGCCCCCGCTCGAGGCGGAGAACAGCTGGATACTCGACCTTTCCACCGGCGGCCGGGTGGTCATCCAGTTGCGGCCCGACGTCGCCCCGCATCACGTGGAGCGGATCAAGACGCTGACCCGCCAGGGCTTCTACAACGGCCTCACCTTCTTCCGCGTGATCGAGGGCTTCATGGCCCAGGGCGGCGACCCCGAGAATAGCGGCGTGGGCGGCTCGACGCTGCCCAATCTCGATGCGGAGATCAACGGCCTGCCGCACACTCGCGGAGCACTCGGCATGGCGCGCGCGCAGGAGCTGAACAGCGCCAACAGCCAGTTCTACATCATGTTCATGCCGCGGCTGCAGATGGACCGCCAATATACGGTGTTCGGCCGGGTGGTTTCGGGCATTGCCTTCATCGACGCGATCGAGCGCGGCGAGCCGCCGGCCCAGCCGAGCCGGATCGTGCGCGCCTCGCTGGGTTCGGACAACGTCCCCCCGATGAGCGCCGAGCAGCTGCGCGCGGAAGCGGCGCGGATGGCCGCGGCCACGGCTCCCGCCGCGGCGCCCCAGCACCTGGCCGGTGCCGCCGGCCCGGCCGTCCCCCCGCCCGCCGCCGGCCCGCGCCCGCTCGAGCCGGTCCGCGCGCCGAACGCGCCGCCGCGGCCGCGCCGGCCGCAGCAGTAAGGCGAAGCTGCACCTGCGCAGCGCGCAGCGCAGCGCAGGAGACAGCGCACGCCCGGCCGGCGGGGCGGCGGACGAAGAGTTCGCCGAGCCCGCCTGACGACGCCGGGGCACAATGGTGCCTTGGCGCCTTTCCTAGTTCCTCATTCTGGACTTCGTGGGCCTCCGGGCGGGCGCCGTCTGCCCGCGCAGCGCTGCTGCGCTACGCAGGCGCGGCTTCGCCTGCTACGGCTCCCGCCATGCGTGTCTCCCTGTTCGATTTCGACCTGCCGCCCGAGCGGATCGCGCTTCGGCCGGCGATCCCGCGCGATTCGGCGCGGCTGCTCTCCGTCGCGGGCAACGACATATCGGATCACGGCGTGCGCGACCTCCCCGCGCTGCTGCGCCGAGGCGACGTGCTGGTGTTCAACGACACCCGCGTCATTCCCGCCCAGCTGGAGGGCAAGAGGGGAGAGGCGCGGATCGGCGCCACGCTGCACAAGCGCGAGGGGCCGCGCGCCTGGCGGGCGTTCGTGCGAAACGCCAAGCGCCTCGGGGACGGCGACCGGATCGATTTCGGCGCGGGCGTGGAAGCAGTGGCCAGCGAGCGCGGGGAGGATGGATCCTTCCTGCTGACCTTCGCCGGCGAGGAGCCGGTCGAGCTGCTGCTGGAGCGCTCCGGGCGAATGCCGCTGCCGCCCTATATCGCGGGCAAGCGCGCGGCTGACGCGAAGGACCGCGACGACTACCAGACGATGTTCGCGCGCGAGAAAGGCGCAGTGGCCGCGCCGACCGCGGCGCTTCACTTCACGCCCGAATTGATGGCCGCGCTGGCCGAAGCCGGGATCGCGCACGAGACGCTGACGCTCCATGTCGGCGCCGGCACCTTCCTTCCAGTCAAGGCCGAAGACACGGCGGACCACGCGATGCACGCCGAATGGGGCAGGATCGAGCCGGAAACGGCGGAGCGGCTCAACGCGGCGCGCGCGGCCGGCGGGCGGATCATCGCCGTCGGCACTACGAGCCTCCGCCTGCTCGAAAGCGCGGCGAACGAGGCGGGGCGGGTGCCGCCGTTCGAAGGGGACACGGCGATCTTCATCACGCCCGGTTACCGCTTCAAGGTGATCGACGGCCTGATCACCAACTTCCATTTGCCACGCTCGACCTTGTTCATGCTGGTCTCTGCGCTGATGGGACTGGAGACGATGCAGCGCGCTTATGCGCATGCGATCGCCGAGGGGTACCGCTTCTATTCCTATGGGGATGCGAGCTTGCTGGTGCCGACGGAATAGGGGGCGGATAACGCAAACTTTCCCCGAGGAAAGCCACACCTTGTCAACCGCTTGTTAGCGCCTGGCATGACAAGGATGCGATATGGCGCGGCCAACCACGATCGACGATCTCGAAAGACGGAGGCAGCGGCTGGCGGCACTAACCTATGCCGCCGCGGGCGCGGTCCTGGTCGGAATCGCTGCCTCGGTCGTCATGCTGCAGGCCGGCGCCGGCGCTGGGCCGAGCGACGTTCATCTGCCGGAGGCGATGCTCCCTGTCCTGCAACGCAATTCGGCTTTCGAACCCGAGGTGCATATCGCCGGCGGCGCAATCGCCGCTCTTCAGAATCGGCTCGGAGTCGCGCTGCTGTTCAGCGGCCTTGTTGCCATGGGAGTGATCGCGTGGGCGCTGGTCAAGCGCCGCAAGGCGGCCGCCAAATACGCCATGTTCTGCCTGATCGGCTGCAACGTGCTTCGTCCCGTCTCGCCGCCGATGCAGATCGCACCGCCGCGCGCCGTCGACGCGGCGAGCGCGCGCAGGCTGATCGGGCTCGGTCCGCGCGGCTGGCCGAGCGGAATTGACCGGCCCGAAGTCCGCTATGTGCTGGCGCAGATCGCCTTCATCGAAGGCGACCGGATGCGGGCCATGCAATTTTCCGCGGGCCTGACCGGCTCCGCCCTTGCTTCGCCCATCGAAGCGCCCTTCCGGCTCCAGTTCCTCCAGAATTCGGCGCCGACGCGTTCAACGGTCTGCTATCCTCAGGGGTGCTTCAGCGAGAGCGCGCGGGGATCGCTTCAGAAGTTGTTCTTCATCCTGACGCTGGCGGCGCTCGGGATGGGAATTGGCACGTTCCGGCTGCGGCTCATGCTTCGCCGGCGCTGCGAGCGGATCGGTGCACTGCGCGACCGGCTGATCGAGCGCCAGCGGGTCTTCACCTGATGGTTGCGCACCTCGATTCACTGCGCCGAAGGCGAGACCTGTTCCTGCGGGCCGCGAAATGGATTCTGCTGGCGTGCATGATTCTGTGGCTCGGAAGCATGTGCTTCTACGATACCGCCGCCGATCCCGGCGTGGACCGTGCAAAGATCCTGCTGCCGACCCGGATCACCTATGCGATGCTGCTCGCGGACATTCCATCGCTGCCGATCCAGCGGATTTGGGGCGGGCCGACCACCCTGTTCGGACTTGGCAGCTTCGCCACCAGCCTGACGGTCGTCGGGACCTTCGCGCTCGCGCTGGCCCGGTTGAGCGGCCGCCCGTTCTCGAAGGCGGGCGCCGCGCTTACACTGGCGTCGCTGCCGTTCTGGTTTTTAACGTTCGAAGCGAGCGGCGCAGTCGTCCATCCCACCTTCCTCCACCCGGAGCCGTTCGGACGACTGGCCGACTTCATCGAAACGCGGCAGCCGGGCCTGCTCGCACAGCTCCGCGCGGGCAGCCGCCCGTCGCTTCCCAGGGATCTAGGCGGCAGAATACGGCTCCACGCCCGGCCGGGAGAAGGCCGCCTCGTCACGCTGGCAGGCGGCGACGGCAGAGAACGGCCGATACGCGACCAGGCCGACGCCGGCACCTGGACTGTCGACCCGACCCACTCGGAGGTGTCCTTCACCGTGCGGCACCTGATGGTGTCAAAGGTGCGGGGGACGTTCACCGGCTTCACCGGCGCGATCCACGTGGCCGCCGACCCCCTCGCCTCCTCGGTCGAGGCCGACGTCGACATGTCGACCATCGACACCCGCGACGGCAACCGTGA
>Ga0190266_10000054_pt1 | contig 16532 bp, 17 predicted proteins | sample Popmic220T_FD_132448 | JGI IMG/M metagenome (GOLD analysis project Ga0190266, IMG submission 132448) | Populus adjacent soil microbial communities from riparian zone of Indian Creek, Utah, USA - 220 T | ecosystem: Environmental > Terrestrial > Soil > Riparian zone | place: USA: Utah | collected...
CGCAAGGTCCACCTGTTCCTGCACGTGAAGGTGAATCCCAACTGGGAGGAAGATAGCGGCCTCTACCGCGAGATCGGGCGCGCCTGGGTGGAATAGCCTAGTGGCTTAGGTTGGCCGACTGTGCGTCGATCTGTCGGGAAATGTCCTCGAGCGTGCTCGCGCTTCGGTTGAGCACATCCTCCTGCGCCTGCTTGAGCCGCGCGGCCGCTTCGGTCGGCGTCTCGCCGGGCAGCGGGGCTGGGGCGGGCTGCGGCGCTGCCGTCTGGTTCTGAACGGGCGCGGGTCCATGCGCGGGCGGGAAGAATTTGTCCCAGCTGGTCAGCAACGCGACGATAATTCCGCCCATCACCGTGATCAGGGCGATGATGATCTGGGTTTTGTGCGAAGCCGTCATTCTGGCCATGGCTGCTCCCCGCATCGCAATAGCAGATTATCTGGCCTGATGCAGCATTCGCCGGGCTCGGCTTCTACCAGCTCGCCCCGTCGATCAGGCGGCGTGGCAGCGGCTCCCACACCGCCGGATCGAACAGGCGCAGATTGACGCCCATCCGTTCATAAGCGGGATCGCGCGGCGACCAGTGGGTGGTGCAGCCGCAGCTCCCGCAATGCCAGGTGGTCAGGGTCGCGTCGCCCTGGACGTAGCCCGTGAGCCGCCCGTCCGGATCCTCGACGACGACCTCGTCCGGCCGGTAATAGCCCCAGAGCCCGCCAATCCGGCGGCACAGCGAGCAGTTGCAGCTGCCGAGATCCGCCGGCGGCTCCGGCAAAGTGAAGCGAACCGCGCCGCAATGGCAGCTACCCTCGATCATCCAGCATCTCCTCCACCCATGCCGGTACCAGCTCACCCGCCTTCCCGGTCCGGCTCTCGTCGAACAGATAGCTTCCGAGGCTCGGCTCTAGGTTCATCTCCAGCGTCCGCGCGCGGACATATTTCGCGGTCTGGACGAAGCCGGGGGCGGGGTAGACGTTGCCCGAGGTGCCGATCGAGACGAACAGGTCCGCCTCCATCAGCGCGCGGTCGATCCGCTCCATCTCATAGGGCATCTCGCCGAACCAGACGATGTCGGGCCGCATCTGCCCCGCGACGTCGCATTCCGGGCACATGGCATGGCCGCCCATATCGCCCTCCCAGGCCATTCGCGCATCGCAGGCGCGGCACCAGGCCGAGTTGAGCTCGCCGTGCATGTGCAGCAGCCGCTTCGCCCCGGCCCGCTCGTGCAGATCGTCGACATTCTGGGTGACGATCAGCAGCTCCCCCGGCCATTCCGCGTCGAGCCGGGCGAGCGCCTCGTGCGCCGCATTGGGCCGGACGCGCTTCAGATTGTCGCGCCGGGCGTCGTAGAAGCGGTGGACCAGCACGGGATCACGCGTAAAGGCCTCGGGCGTCGCCACGTCTTCGACCCGATGGCCCTCCCACAGCCCGTCGGGTCCACGAAAGGTGGCAAGGCCGCTCTCGGCGGAAATGCCGGCGCCGGTGAGAATGACGATATTGCGGATCTCGCGCATCCGCATCCCTTAGCCGCAGGTGCGGGGACGCGAGAAGGGGTCAGGCGTTGCCTTCGGCCGGGAAGAGTTGAGCAACCTGGAAGAGCGGCGTGTGCTCGCGCCATTGGTCGGCCAGGGTGGTGAGCGCTTTGCGTTGGGCAGCCGCCTCGGCACCGTCCCCGTCGCGCAGTGCCTGGCGAAGACGGAATAGCGCGACGTTGGTCTTGCCGAGCAGGGCGACCGCGCGGGCATCGCCGGCCCGTTCGAAATGGCATTGGGCGCGACCGATGGCGCCGTCCGTTCCGGGCGCGATCATGCCGCCCGCCGCTGCGTGGGCTGCGATGAGGCGGTGAACGGCGATGTGGTGGCTGGTCGTCATTGCGCCACCATGCCAGCGGATGGTTAACGCCGCGTAGACGACGAACTGCACGCTTGCCGGTACACCCCGGCCTCGCTTAAGCTTGCAAAAACAGAAGCAAAGCAGGGGGATTGGCGATGCGCTTTCAATTGAAGCTGTGGTTGGCGGCGCTACTTCTCGTCATCGCGGTGTCGCCCCCCGGCGCGGCCCTCGCGCAGAATCGCGCGGAGGGCGCGACGCTGACCCCCTTCTCCAGCGACCGCGAGTTGCGCAATTTCCTGCGTGCGGCGATCGCCGAGGAGCGGCGGGAAAATATGGCGCAATATGGCTCGCCTTATCCGCCGCCGCCGCCGCCGCCCCCACCGCCGCCGCCTCCGCCTCCGCCACCACCCGGAGCGCCGTCCGCGCCGGCCGCGCTCAGCATCACCAACAACCAGATCGTGGGGGTCGATGAAGGCGACATCGTCAAGGCCCGCGGCGACATGCTTGTCATCCTGCGGCGCGGGCGGCTGTTCACGGTCTCGCTGGCCGGCGGAACGCTGCGGCCGGTCGCGGCGATCGACGCCTTCCCGCCGGGCACACAGGCGCGCGGCGACTGGTATGACGAAATGCTGATCTCCGGCGACCGCGTGGTCGTGATCGGCTATTCCTACACGCGCGGCGGGACCCAGGTGAACCGCTTCCATCTCGGCGCGGACGGCAGCCTCACCTTCGAGGACAGCTATGCCGTCCGCTCCGGCGATTATTACTCGTCGCGCAACTATGCCAGCCGGCTGATCGGCAGCCGGCTGATCCTCTACTCGCCGCTCGGCCTGGGCGGCGAAGGCGACGTGCTCGATTCGCTTCCGGCGCTGCGCCAGTGGCAGCCGAATGCGGCGGGGGGCGGAAGCTGGCAGCGCACGGTTGGCGCCAACAACGTCTACGTCCCGAACGCACTGCGCGACGTTCGCCGCGCCGACATCGGCATGCTGCACACTGTGACCGCGTGCGACCTCGCGGCGGCGGTGCTCGACTGCGATTCGAGCGTCGTCCTCGGCGGCTACGCGCGGACCTTCTTCGTCTCCAGCAATGCGGTCTATCTGTGGATCGGCAACGCGTGGAAGGAGGATCGCGGCACGACCGCCTTCGTCTACCGGATCCCGTTCGACGGCGGCAGACCCCAGGCGCTCCAGGCGCGCGGCATGCCGGTCGACCAATTCTCCTTCTACCCCGATGCGGCGCGGAGCGCCCTCCATGTCGTCGTGCGCGCCGAAGGCAGCGGCGACGCGATGTGGAGCCCTGAGGTGACCAGCGGCGACGTTGCCCTGCTCAGCATCCCGATGCGGACGTTCGGCACCGGCGCGCTCGAGGTGCCGAGGGAGAATTATCACAAGCTGCCGCCGCCGACAGGCAGCCGCTGGTCGTTCCAGAACCGCTTCGTCGGCGATCATCTGCTTTACGGCTCGGCGAGCTCCGACATCACCGGCGGCACGGTCGCGGTCGTCTCGCTGGCGGATTATGCCGTCACCCAACTGTCTCTGCCCCATGGCGTCGACCGGCTCGACGCGATCGGCGCCGATGCGATCGCCATCGGCAACGGCCCCGGCGCGCTCGGCTTCAGCGCGATCGGTCTCCAAGGCACGCCGCGTGTCGCCGACACATTCCTCTTGCCCAATGCACGCGAGGGCGAGTCGCGCAGCCACGCCTTCTTCTTCCGCCCCGATCCGGGCTCGCGCGATGGCTCCGGCCTGCTCGGATTGCCGGTCGCGCGCTTCCTCGAGCGGGCGAACCAGCCGCAGGGCAATTCGGCGGGAATCCTGTTCCTGAACCGCAGCGGCGGGAAATTGTCGGAAGCCGGCGCGCTGAACGGAGCAAGCGTCGCCGGCAGCGACAACGACGATGGCTGTCAGGCCTCGTGCCTTGACTGGTACGGCAATGCGCGGCCGATCTTCCTCGGGGATCGAATCCTGGCACTGCTCGGCTACGAGATCGTCGAAGGCTCGGCGGCGAACGGGCGGGTGCGCGAGACCGGCCGCACGTCGTTCGCGCCGCCAAGGCCGAGGCGGGACTGACGCCAACCGCATCTTAAGCTCTCGCGGCTAGGAAGCACGGCCGATGACGGCCGAGCTTTCCTTGCCCGCGAGACGACCCAGCGCGCGCTTTTCCTGGCTTGGGGCGGCGCGGATGGTCCTGCCGGTGACGATCCTCGTCACACTCGTTGCAGAGCTGCTGCTGGCGGAGCGCAAATATGCCCTGTTCGGCGGCGGATTCGGCCAGTCGCAGACGCTGGACGCGCCGCTAGAGATCGCCGCCTTTCTCGCCGCGATCCTCGCCTGCCACACGTTCGTCTTCTGGCTGCTCTACCGATTGCTGCGCCGCCTGCACGGGCGAAAGGGCGATACGCCGCTCTTCCTGCTCAACTACGCCTTCCTCGTTGGCGGGGGCGCACTCGCGGCGCTGGTCGGCAAGTATCAGGCGCTGGCCTTCTTTTCGGACGCGATGAGCTTCCAGATCGTCCGCAATCTCGGCGGCGGCAGCCTGGTCGACGCCCTGCTCTATTCGCTGAGCGAGAGCGGGCTGATCCTGATCGGCATCGGCGGCGCCGCGTTCGTCTATGCCGGCGCGCTGTTCGCCTCGCGAAAGATGCGGCGGAATGCCTTGCCTGTTCCCGATTTCCACCACCTCGGGTGGCGCAAGGCTCTGGGTTGCGTGGTTGCGACGGCACTGCTGCTGTTCGGGGTCAACCGCGTCGACGACGCGCGCGCGGCGGCGGGACGGTTCAACGCCGTGCTCGCGCTGTCGACGCTGTTTCACACGCTGACCGATTTCGACCGCGACGGATGGAGCTTCTACTCTTGGCCGCTCGACCGCCAGCCGTTCGACGCCGGCCGCCACCCCTACGCGCTCGACGTGCCGGGCGACGGCATCGACCAGGACGGGTTCGGCGGCGATTTCGCCTTTGCGGGGGGCGCCACGGTCGCGCCGCCGGTGATCGCCGGAGCGAAACGCAACGTCGTCCTGATCGTGCTCGAGAGCACCCGCGCCGACGCGATCGGCCGCCGCGTGGACGGGCACTCGCTGACTCCGACGCTGGACGCGCTGGCGGCGCGCGGCACCGCGGCGCCGCGCGTCTATTCGCATGTCGGCTTCACCACCTTCTCGCTGCAGAGCCTTTTCACCGGCGAGCTGGCGCCGGTCGACGACCGCCAATCGCTGGTTCGCGACTTCCTCGCCAACGGCTACGAGGTCGGCATCTTCTCGGGCCAGGCCGAGGATTTCGGCGACACCGCCAATCTGGTGGGCATGCGGCGGGGGTCGATCTACGTCGACGGCGAGGTGCTCAAGGAGGAGCGGTCCTTTAGTTTCGCCGCGCAGGGCTCGGTCAATGTCGATGGCAAGATCCTGCTGCGCGAGTTCGACCGCAGGCTCGGACGCCCCGAAGCCTGGCGCCGCCCGCATTTCCTCTACTTCAACCTCCAGTCGGCCCACTTCCCCTATCACCAGCCGATGATGGACCGCATCGTCGCGGGCGAGCCGATCCCGCGCGGCGAGATCAATGCCACCAATCGCGACTGGGTCCAGCGCACCTACTGGAATGCCGTCGCCTACAACGACCGGCTGATCGGGGCGCTGATCGAGCGGCTGCGCCGCCTCGGCGTGCTCGACGATACGCTGGTCGTGGTCACCGCCGATCATGGCGAATCGCTGTTCGACGACGGCTTCCTCGGCCACGGCCACATGCTCAACGAACAGCAGACGCGCATCCCCTTCATCCTCAGCGCGCCGGGCGTCGCCGTCCCTCCGGTGATGGGGCTGGCCGACATGCGCCAAGTGATCCTCGCCGCCGCCGGCGCGCCGCAGCCCACGCGCGGCCCTGTGCCGGTCTTTCAGTTTCTCGGGTCGCTCGAGCGGCCGGGCGCGATCGGCACCGTCGACGCCGCGGGCAACCGGACGATCTTCAATCTGTTCGAGGAATCGGTGTGGACCAGCCGGACCGGGCGCTGGACCCGCTACACGGCGCTCGGCGGGCAAAGCGCGGAGAAGCGCGCCGCGGATGCATTGATCGGCGAATGGGCGCGGCAACGCTGGCTGCGCCACCTGAGGGAGCAGCCAGCGGCGCGCTAGATCAGTTGGTCTTCGCCGGTGTCTCGATCTTGACGTCGGCGTTGATGTCGGTCGGATTGCCGCCATTCATCAGGCCCCTGCCGAACAGCAGGAACAGCACGACGACCACGGCCACGAGCAGAACCACGGCGATCAAGACGCCGCCGCTACCACCGCCGCCGCCGTCGGTGACGATCACTTCTTTTTCATCAGCCATCTTGACGCTCCTGTAATGATCATGTGGCGCGACAACGCCGCCGTCCAAGGACTGTTCCGGCGGCGGCGGCTTGCAGCGCGCGCCGCGCTCCCGCATGAAGCAAGCGAGGGAGCGACCGCGCAATGACGTCGATTGGAATCCTGGGCGCAGACGGGCGAATGGGCCGGGCGATCGCCCAGGCGGCGGGCAGCGCCGTCGGCGGCGCGGTCGAGCGGGGCGGCTCCGCGTCGGACCTGGCCGGGACCAGCGATGTGCTCGTCGATTTCACGGCTCCGGACGCGCTTCAGGCCCATCTCGATGCAGCCGTCGCCGCTGGCACGCCGATCGTCATTGGCACCACCGGCCTCGGCCCCGATCATCATAGCGCGATCGACGAAGCGGCGCGCAGCATCGCCGTCCTGCAGACGGCGAACACGTCGCTCGGCGTCAATCTGCTGCGCGCTCTGGTCGAGCAGGCGGCACGCCAGCTCGGGCCGGACTGGGACATCGAGATCGTCGAGATGCACCACCGCCACAAGCGCGATACCCCGTCGGGCACCGCCTTGCTTCTCGGTGCCTCGGCCAATGCCGGGCGCGGCGCGGCGAGCGCGACCGAAAAGAACCGTTTCGACCGGATGCAGGAGGGCCCGCACGAACGCGAGGAAGGCGGGATCTATTATGCCTCGCTGCGCGGCGGATCGGTGGCGGGCGACCATCAGGTGATCTTCGCAGGCGAGGGCGAGCGGATCGAGCTCGGCCACCGCGCCGAAAGCCGCGCGATCTTCGCGAAGGGCGCGGTCAAAGCCGCACTCTGGCTCGCCGGCCAGCCGGCCGGCCGCTACACGATGGCGGACGTGCTGGGCCTGTGAGCTATCCGGCGCGGCAGGGAGAGCCCCGGCTCGCGCGGCGGCTCGGCCTTTTCGATGCGGTCATGCTCGTCATGGGCGGGATCATCGGCTCGGGCATCTTCCTCAACCCGGCCGAGGTCGCGCGCCACGTCTCGACTCCCGGCCTGATCGTCGGCGCCTGGCTGATCGGCGGTGTGGTCGCGATCGCCGGCGCATTCGTCTATGCCGAGCTTGCCGCGCGGCGGCCCGAGGTCGGCGGCCAATATGCCTATCTGCGCGACGCCTGGGGGCCGATGCCGGCCTTCCTCTACGGCTGGTCGCTGCTGCTGGTGATCCAATCGGGCGGGATGGCGGCGGTGGCGATCACCTTCGCCCGTCACTTTCACGACCTGGTCGCCGTGCCTTTGCCCGACGGGGCAATCGCCGCGGCCGTGCTCGCTGTGCTGACCGCGATCAACTGCCTCGGGGTTCGGGCCGGAAGCAACGTCCAGAGCTTCCTGATGGTGATCAAGATCGTGGTAATCGCCGCGCTCGTCCTGTGCGGTCTGCTCCTTGCGGGCCCCGCGCAGACGCCGGTTGCCACCTCGTTCGTCGCCGCCGGCGGGATCGGCGCGGCGCTGACGCCAGTGATGTTTGCTTATGGCGGCTGGCAGACCGCGAGCTTCGTCGCCGGCGAGATGCGGGACCCGCGCCGCGATCTTGCCCGCGGCGTGCTTTTCGGCGTCGTTGGGGTCGTGCTGCTCTACACCGCGGTCGCCTTCACCTGCGTCTACGTGCTGGGGACCGCGGGGCTGGCTGAGACCCGCACCCCCGCGACGTCGATCATGCGCCTCGCGCTCGGCGGCACCGGCGCCAGCCTGATCGCGCTCGGCATCGCGATTTCGGCGCTCGGCTTCCTCAGCCAGGGGATGCTGACGACGCCGCGCGTCTATTTCGCCATGGCCGAGGATCGCCTCTTCTTTCCCGCCGTCGCTGCCGTGAACGCCAAGACCCATGCGCCGGTCGTCGCGATCCTCCTCCAGGGCGTGGTCGCGATCCTGATCGCCTTGTCCGGCAGCTACGGGCAGATCCTGAGCTACGTCGTCTCGGTCGATTTCATCTGGTTCGCGCTGACCGGCGCGGCCCTGTTCGTCTTCCGCCGCCGCGATGCCAAGGGGGCGGCCTGGTTCGAGGCGCCGGGCCATCCCTTCACGACCGGGCTGTTCGTGGTCGCCTGCGCGGTCATCGTCGCCGCGACTGTCTATAACGACCTTCTCAACAGCGCGATCGGCTTCGCCATCCTCCTCGCCGGCATCCCCGCCTTCCTCTTCTGGCAGGCCCGGCGGAACCGCGCATGAGGACGGTCCAGTCGGAATACATGCACTGGGCCAAGACCCAGAGTCCGGCGCGCTACAACCTCGCCTCCAGCGAGGTGCCGCATTTCCGGCTCGACCGCTTCCCGATCGACGTCGCCGACCTCGATCTCTCCGGCGCCAGCCATTACCGCTATCCGCCGCTGCGCGAGGCCATCGCGCGCAAGTGCGGCGTCCCGCCGGACATGGTGGTCATGGCCGACGGCACCTCGATGGCCAACATGCTCGCCATGGCCGCCCTGATCGATCCGGGCGACGCGGTGCTGATCGAGCATCCGGCCTATGAGCCGATGGTCGCGACGGCCCGCTTCCTCGGCGCCGAGGTGAAGCGCTTCACCCGCCAGGGCCCCGTTTTCGCGCTCGATCCCGAGGAAGTCGCGCGCGCCGCGGGCGGAAGCCGGCCAAAGCTGATCGTGCTCACCAATCTCCACAATCCCACCGGCAACCTCGCCGGCGCCGATGCGCTCCGCGCGCTCGCCGACATCGCCGAGCGCGTACTGATCGACGAAGTCTATCTCGACGCGGCGCCCGGCGAGTCGACCGCCGCTCTGCTCGGCGACGCCTTCGTCACCACCTCGAGCCTGACCAAAGTCTACGGACTTTCGGGCCTGCGCTGCGGCTGGATTCTCGCCGAGCCCGGCCTCGCCGAGCGGATGTGGCGCTTGAACGAATTGTTCGGCGTTGCCCAAGCCCACGCCGATGAGCGCCTCTCCTGCCTGGCGCTGGAGCGGCTCGACGAGGTCGCCGCCGAGACGCCCGCCTTGCTCGACCGCAACCGCGCGCTCGCCAACGCATTCTTCGCCGGCCGCGAGGACATCGAGGTCGCGCCGATGGTCCAAAACGTCACCGCCTTCCCGCGCCTCCTCGGTGGCGATATCGAGCGGCTCCACGATCTCCTCCGCGAGCACTACGACACGGCGATCGTCCCCGGCCGCTTCTTCGGTCTCGCCGACCATTTCCGGATCGGAGTGGGTGGAGCAACAGACATGGTCGAGGAAGGGCTCGCCCGTCTCGGCGCCGCGCTGGACGAGATCGCATGAAGAAGGCGGACATCGCTGAATTCTACCGCCGGCTCGCCGAACGGACGCCCGACCCCGAAACCGAGCTCAAATCGGTCAACGACTACACACTGCTGGTCGCCGTGGTCCTGTCCGCCCAGGCGACCGACGCCGGGGTCAACCTCGCCACGCGCGACCTCTTCGCCGCAGTGACGACGCCGGAGGCGATGCTGGCGCTCGGCGAGGAGGGCCTCAAGCGCCACATCAGGACGATCGGCCTGTTCAACACCAAGGCGAAGAACGTCATCGCGCTCTCGAAGGCGCTGGTCGAGCAGCATGATGGCAAGGTCCCCGCCGACCGCGACGCGTTGCAGAAGCTTCCCGGCGTCGGCCGCAAGACCGCCAATGTGGTGATGAACGTCGCCTTCGGTGCGGAGACCTTCCCGGTCGACACCCACGTCTTCCGCGTCGCCAACCGCACCGGCCTCGCGCCGGGCAAGAACGTCGATCAGGTCGAGACGCTCCTCGAGCGGCAAACCCCCGCGCCCTGGCGCGTCAGCGCGCACCATCTGCTGATCCTCCACGGCCGCTACGTCTGCAAGGCCCGCAAGCCCGAATGCTGGCGCTGCGTCGTGCGCGACCTCTGCCGCTACAAGCCCAAGACGCCCGCGCCCGCCTAAAGCACGCCCGGCACGAACCTTTTCACCCGCGCCGCATAATCCTCATAGGCGGCGCCGAACTCGCTGCGCAGCAGCTTCTCCTCCTCGCGCACGCGGATCGCGGTTCCGATCGCGAACAGCGGGAAGCCGAGAATCAGCCCATATTCGTGACCGAAGGCGATCGACATCGCGACCAAAAACGCGCCCATGGCGGTGTAGATCGGGTGACGGATTCGGGCGAACACGCCGCCGGTCACCAGCTCGTGCCCTTCGCGCATGCGCGCGACGATGCTCCAGTTTGCCCCCATTGCCCGTGCCGCGCCGGTGAACAAGCCGACCGAAAGCAGCATCAGCATCGCGACCGTCACGCCTTCGCCGAGTGCCAGCGGGCTGGCCGGGGGCAGCGCGACCACGATGGCGCCCAAGCCAGTCGCGAAGAAGCCGAGCATCTGAATGAAGACGCCCCATTTCGACCGGTTGCTCTTCTTCGCGCCCGCTTCGCCCGCGCCGCGGCTCGATCCGAGCTGGGTCCATAAGAGACTGGCAAAGAATAACAATCCGCCAACCATCAAAGCGACCAAGCCCGGCAAACCGACCGGCTGGAGATGCAGCATGCTGATCATTGTTTTCCCTCCCGCCTGAGCCGTCGTAGCACGAAGGGGAGTGGCGCACCCAAGAGGATTCGAACCTCTGGCCTCTGCCTTCGGAGGGCAGCGCTCTATCCAGCTGAGCTATGGGTGCATTCGCCTGGAGGCGGCGCCTTAGCAAAGGGTGGCGGGGCGGGCCAGCCCCGTTTGTTCGCCGGCATTCGCGCCGCGCACCGCAACCCCGGAAATAGCCCGATTGGCGCCGCCGCTTCTATTGTCCATGACGGGACAAAGCCGTCTCGCAAACTATTGGCAAGCAAGGCGGAAGAGCGCAGTATTGCGCCGGGAGGCGAATCGACATGTTTTGGCGTGATAAACGGGCGTCCGGCAGGCGTGTAGGTGTGGGGCTGACCCTCGCCGGTCTGGTGGGTGCCTCATGGTCCGGCGCGGCGATCGCGGGCTCGCTTGCCGATCCGCAGGGCTCCGGCGTGCTGGTCGCGGCGGTGCGCTGGCTCGAGGGGACTCTGCTCGGGACGATCGCCACGGTGGTCGCGGTCATCGCGGTGGCCTCGGTCGGCTTCCTGATGCTCACCGGGCGGATCAACTGGCGGTACGGGGCAACCGTGATCCTCGGCTGCTTCATCCTGTTCGGCGCAGCGAGCATCGTCGCCGGCATCCAGTCCACGGCCGCAATCGGGAACTGAGCCATGATCGGGCTCGAGCGGGACACCTGTTTCGTCGCTCTGACGCGGCCGCAGATGTTCGCCGGCGTGACCTACAGCTTCTTCATCGCCAACGCGGTGATCGCCACCGAGCTGTTCCTCGTCTTCCGCTCCGCCTGGGTGCTGCTCGCGGCCATCGTCATCCACGCGATCGGCGCGGTGCTCTGCGTGCGTGAGCCGCGCTTCTTCGATCTCTGGCTGACCAGGGTGTCGCGCTGCCCGCGCATCAAGAATTACGCGATCTGGCGATGCAACTCCTACCGGCCCTGACCCGAGAAGCGCGGATCGTCGCGCGCGAGCGGCCGGCGGGGCACCACCTCCCCTATGCACGCCACGTCGACGATCACACGATCGAGACGCGCGACGGCATGCTGATGCAGATAATCCATCTGCGCGGCCTGCTGTTCGAGACCGCCGACAGCGAGGAGATCAACTACCGCAAGCGGCTGCGCGACGCGATGCTGCAGGCGATCGGCTCCTCGCGCTTCGCCCTCTACCACCACATCGTCCGCCGCCGGATCGGCGCCGAGCTTTCCGCCGACCATCCCGATCCCTTCTCGCGCGAGCTGGACGCGATGTGGCGGGCGCGGCTCGCGACCAAGCGGCTCTACATCAACGATCTGTTTCTGACGCTGATTCGCCGGCCGCTTCAGGGCCGGGTCGGCACGTTCGACCGGCTCGGCGGGCTGTTCGGCCGTCCGGCGCCCGAGGCCGAGGCCGGGGCGACCTACGAGGTGCGCCAGCTCGATGTCGCCCGCGACGCCCTGATCGCCGCGCTCGGCAGCTATGCGCCGCGCCTGCTCGGCGTCTACGAGACGCCGCAGGGCTTCTGCTCCGAGCCGCTCGAATTCCTCTCGACCCTCTACAATGGCGAGATGCGCCCGGTGCTGATGCCGATGCAGGACCTCGGGGCCTACCTCCCCTATCGCCGAATCAGCTTCGGCCAGGAAACGGTCGAGCTCGGCCCCTGCGCCAATCTGGAGCGAAGCTTCGCCGGCCTCGTTTCGATCAAGGATTATCCCGGGCAGACCGCGCCCGGCATGCTCGACGAGCTGCTGCGCCTGCCCTTCGAGCTGACCGTCTCGCAAAGCTTCGGCTTCGTCGAGCGGCAGGCGGCGCTGGGGCGGATGAACCTCGCGCTCAGGCGGATGCGCTCGGCGGAGGATGAGGCCGTCAGCCTGCGCGCTGACCTTTCCAGCGCCAAGGACGAGGTCGCCGCCGGCCGAGCGGGCTTCGGCGAGCATCACATGACGATCGCCATCCGCGGCGACACGCCGGCCGAGGTCGATGACGGCGTCGCCGAGGCGCAGGCGGCGCTCGCCGATCTCGGCATCAACACGGTGCGCGAGGAGATCGCGCTGGAGCCGGCCTTCTGGGCCCAGTTTCCCGGTAATTTCAAATATATCGCCCGGCGCGGACTGGTCTCGACCGGCAATTTCGCGGGGCTCGCCAGCGGCCACAACTTCCCGCTCGGCCAGGCCGACGGCAATTTATGGGGCGAGGCGGTCACGCTGCTCGAGACGACCGCCGCCGGCCCCTATTATTTCAACTTCCACCAGGGGGATTTGGGCAATTTCACGGTGATCGGGCCGTCGGGCTCGGGCAAGACCGTGGTGCTCAACTTCCTGCTCGCCCAGGCGCGCAAGTTCCGCCCCCGCATCACCTTCTTCGACAAGGATCGCGGCGCCGAATTGTTCATCCGCGCGATCGGCGGGCGCTACGATCTGCTGCGGCCCGGGGTTCCAGCGGGCCTTAACCCGCTGCAGCTCGACGACGTTCCGGTCAACCGCCAGTTCCTGATCGACTGGATCGCCTTGCTCGCGGGCGGCGCGGACATCGACGAGGTGGCGCGGATCAAGGACGCGGTCGACGCCAATTTCCAGCAGCCGGTCGAGCATCGGCGACTGTGCCATTTGGTTGAGCTGTTCCGCGGCGCCGCGCGGCCCCATTCGGGAGACCTCTGGTCGCGCCTGAGGCCCTGGTGGGGCGACGGCGAGCGCGCCTGGCTGTTCGACAACGAGCACGACCGGATCGACCTCTCGGCCGAAGCGGTCGGCTTCGACATCACCTCGATCCTCGACGATCCGGCAATGCGCACGCCGGCGATGATGTACCTGTTCCACCGGGTCGAGGAGCGGCTCGACGGCACGGCCGCAATCATCGTCGTCGACGAAGGCTGGAAGGCGCTCGACGATGACGTCTTCGTGCGCCGGATCAAGGATTGGGAAAAGACGATCCGCAAGCGCAACGGGATCGTCGCCTTCGCCACGCAGAGCGCTCAGGACGCGCTCGAGAGCCGCATCGCCAGCGCGATCATCGAGCAGGCGGCGACCCAGATCTTCATGGCCAATCCCAAGGCCCGCGCGGCCGACTATATGGAGGGTTTCGGCCTCACCCCGCACGAGTTCGATCTGGTCCGCTCGCTGCCGGACAGCGCCCATTGCTTCCTGATCAAGCATGGCGCCGAAAGCGTCGTCGCCCGGCTCAACCTGACCGGCGAGGACCGCATCCTCACCATCCTGTCCGGGCGCGAGCGGACCGTCCGCCTGCTCGACGAGATCCGCGCGGAGACCGGCGACGATCCGGAGCTGTGGATCCCGCGGCTGATGGAGCGGGCATGATCGCGATCTGCCCCGCCGCGCCGTCGGGCGCCGCCTTCGTCCGGCGCATCCTCGATTTCGTCGACTGCCAGGCGCAGGCGATCGGCGCGGGGGGTTACCAGGCTCTGTCGTCGCCGGGATCGACCCTGTCGCTTATGCTGACGGGACTTCTGACGCTGTTCGTCGCTTTGATCGGCTACCGCATGCTGTTCGGCCAGACGCCGACTGTTCGCGACGGTGTGCTGGCGCTGGTCAAGATCGGCATCGTCCTGGCGCTGGCGACAAGCTGGAGCGCCTATCGGACCCTGATCTACGACGTGGCGATGCATGGCCCCGCCGAATTGGCGGGAGATGTCGGCCGCCCAGCTGCCCTGCCGGGCTCGGCCGGCGGCTTGGTCGACCGGCTGGCGAATGCCGACCGCATGTTCGAATTGCTCGCGATCGAGGGCACCGGGCGCATGACCGCGCCGGCGGCCCAGCCCGGGCGCCCCGGCGGCCTGCCGACCACCACGCCAGGCGCGACTCCGGAGATGTTCCCGGGCTTCGACAGCTGGGCGCTCGGCTGGTCGCGGATCGCCTATCTGACGGGCGCCCTCGGATCGCTGGCGCTGGTCCGGCTGCTCGCAGGCCTGCTGCTCGCGCTCGGTCCCTCCTTCATCGCCTTCGTGCTGTTCGACGGGACTCGCGGTCTGTTCGAGGGTTGGCTGAGGGTCTTGGCGGGAGCGGCGCTCGGCGCGGCCGGGCTCGCCGTGGTGCTAGGAGTCGAGCTGGCCTTGCTCGAACCCTGGCTCGCCGAACTGCTTGCGAGGCGCTATGCCCAAATGCCGATCCCGGGCGCGGCCGCCGAATTGTTCGTCGCCACCCTGCTCATCGCGGTCGTGCTGATCGGCGTGCTCTATGGGGCTGCGCGCGTCGCCATGGGCTTCCGCATGGCTGCCTTCTGGCGGCTGGTTCCGACCCAGGTGCTCGGCGAGCTCAAGGCGCTACAGCCGCAGATCGCCGGCCTGTCGCAGGGCGCCCGCGAGTATCAGGCGGAAGGCCGCGCGCGCGCCGCCGCCATCGTCGACGCAGTCAACGCCGCCCAGCGCCGGGAGGCGGGCACGCCGGCCGCGGCCTTCGCCGCCCCCGGAGGCCCCGGCGAGCCGGGACGGCGCATCCATCCGCGAGGTAGGCCGCAGGATCTCGCCACGCCGGCCGCGACGCCGCTCGGCCAGAGCTTCCGGCGCCGCACCACGACCCGCGTCTCGGCCAGAGCGGGCAGACGGGACATCGTCCGATGAAGAAGCAGACACGCGAAGCGCTGAACGCTTATTATGTCGAGGCGGACAGCTGGGCCCACGACCGGGTCGACGCGCTGCAGGTCTCGCGCCGCACCGCCTGGCGAGTCGCCTTCGGCGCGGCCCTGATCGCCGTGCTTGAAGCGTTCGCCTTGATCATGCTGATGCCGCTGAAGACGGTCGAGCCCTATACCTTGCTGGTCGACCGCCAGACCGGCTTCGTGCAGGCGTTGAAGCCGATCGATGTCGAGCGGATCGCACCGGACCGGGCGCTGACCCAGTCCTTCCTCGTCCAATATGTGATCGCGCGCGAAAGCTTCGACATCGACGCGCTTCAGGAGAATTACCGCAAGGTGGCGCTCTGGTCGAGCGGCCGGGCGCGCGCCGAATATGTCTCGGGCGCGCAGATTTCGAACCCTGACAGCGCGCTCGCCCGCTATCCCCGGACGACGGTGGTCGAGACGCGGATCAAGAGTGTGTCCCCGGTCGGGCGCGACGTCGCGATGGTGCGCTTCGAGACACGCCGCCGCGACATTGGCGGCCAGCTCGGCCCGCCCAGCGCCTGGGTCGCGGTGATCCGTTACCGCTATTCCGGTGAGCCGATGCGTATCGAGGACCGGTTCATCAACCCGCTCGGGTTCGAGGTCCTGCGCTACCAGCGCAACCCCGAGGCGCTGCCGCCTCAGGAGCAGCCCGCAGCGCCCGCGGTCGTGCCGCAGCTCCAGGTCGTGCCCGGACCGACCGTAACGGTCCAGACACCCGCGCAGCCGCGACAGCCGCCCCAGCCGGAGCCCGAGCTCTGACCTTCGTCCTCGCCTTGATCGCCCTGCTCGCGCAGGCGGAGCAGCCGTCCCAGCCGGAGGCCGGTCCGCCGCCCCAGACCGTGCCTCAGCCGGAGGCGCCGGCCTTCGGGCCGCCGCAACCGCCGCCGCCAATGCTGGATTCGCGCATCCAGTCGGTCGAGTTTCACGAAGACCAGGTGATCCCGATCCAGGTCGCCGCTGGCTACCAGCTGATGGTCGAGTTCGCCGCCGACGAACGGATCGAGAGCGTGGCCGTCGGCGACAGCGGGGCCTGGCAGGTCACGCCGAACCACAGCGGCGACCGCATCTTCATCAAGCCGCTCCAGAGTCTTGCCACCAACCTCACGGTGATCACCAGCGCGCGCACCTACACCTTCGATCTGAGTCCGGGTGGGGCTGCGGGGCCATATGTGCTTCGCTTCACTTATCCCGGCGCCGACGCCACCGCCGAGGCCGATCCCGCGGGCGAGGTGGAGGGCCGCTATCGGCTCAGCGGCGCCCGTGCGCTTCGGCCGAGCCGGATCAGCGACGATGGCGTCCATACCTATATCGAATGGCCGCGCG
>Ga0190266_10000055_pt1 | contig 16330 bp, 16 predicted proteins | sample Popmic220T_FD_132448 | JGI IMG/M metagenome (GOLD analysis project Ga0190266, IMG submission 132448) | Populus adjacent soil microbial communities from riparian zone of Indian Creek, Utah, USA - 220 T | ecosystem: Environmental > Terrestrial > Soil > Riparian zone | place: USA: Utah | collected...
GGCCGAGGTCGCCTACAAGAGCGCCGACGTGGACGACATCGAGTCGGTGATCTGCCTTCCGGGCAATCCGGCCGGATGCCGGCCGGTCGCGAGCACCATCACGCCGGACCTCTATCCGGCTGGCGGCGGTCGCTCGAGCGCGCTCAGCTTCATGATCAACGGCATGCTCGACTTCGGTGACGACGACGGCGTCAGCGGCTTCGTTGGCGGCGGCGTGGGTGTTGCCCGCGTCGACTACAACAACGTCCGCGCCTACTCGAACCAGGTCTCCATTGTGGACGATTCCGACACGCGTTTCGCGTGGCAGATCGTTGCCGGTCTCCGTCAGGCGATCAGCGACAATCTCGACGTGACGGTCCGCTACCGCTTCTTCAACGCCGACAACATCAACACCGTGGACTTCCGCGGATTTGAGTCGGAGTCGCGGTTCCGCTCGCACAGCTTGCTGGGCGGCATCACCTACAACTTCGGGGCTCCGCCGCCGCCGCCGCCTCCGCCGCCGCCGCCGCCGCCCCCGCCGCCTCCTCCGCCTCCGCCTCCGCCGCCGCCGCCTCCGCCGTGTGCGCCGGGTCCCTACATCGTGTTCTTCGATTGGGATAAGGACGAGATCACGCCGCAAGCGGCTGCGATCCTCGACAATGCGGCTGCTGCCTACCAGCAGTGCGGCCGGGCGCAGGTCGTCCTTGCCGGTCACGCCGACCGGTCGGGTTCTGCGGAATACAACGTTGGCCTGTCGCAGCGGCGCGCCAACAACACCCGGTCCTACCTTGCCGGTCACGGCATTCCGGACGGTGTCATCACGACCGAAGCCTTCGGCGAGAGCCGTCCGCTGGTCGAGACCGCCGACGGTGTCCGCGAGCCGCAGAACCGGCGCGTGGAAGTTACCTTCGGCCCCGGCTCCGGCTGGTAAGAAGGGGCTCCGCCGCTCCGGCGGCGGAACGCCACAAGATTGGGAGCCGGCCTTCGGGTCGGCTCCTTTTTTGTTTGCTGGGGCGCAGCTGAGCGCGGCTGCGACTCAAGACCCCTGTTCCCGACCCCGCTGCTTTGATAACGCGGGCGCGAGCCAACCCACCAAGGACCCCCAATGCGCATCGCCATCATCGGAACGGGCTATGTCGGCCTCGTTTCCGGAGCTTGTTTCTCGGATTTCGGCCACGACGTGGTCTGCGTCGACAAGGACGCCCGCAAGATCGCGGATCTCGATCGCGGGATCATGCCGATCTTCGAGCCGGGTCTCGATCAACTCGTGGCGCGCAACGTCGCCGCCGGCCGCTTGTCGTTCACCACCGAGACGGCCGCCGCGGTCAAGGGGGCCGAGGCGATCTTCATCGCCGTCGGAACGCCTTCCCGGCGCGGCGATGGGCATGCCGATCTTTCCTACGTCTACGGCGCCGCGCAGGAAATCGCGGCTTTGCTGACCGGCCCTGCCGTGGTGGTCACCAAATCGACCGTTCCCGTTGGAACCGGGGACGAAGTGGAGCGGATCGTTAGCGAGGCCGCTCCGGGCGCGGGCGTGTCGGTCGTATCCAATCCCGAATTCCTGCGCGAAGGTGCGGCGATCGAGGACTTCAAGCACCCCGACAGGATCGTGGTCGGGGCAGACGACGAGCGCGGCCGGGAGATCATGCGGGAGATCTACCGCCCGCTCTACCTCAACAAGGCGCCGCTTCTCTTCACCTCGCGCCGGACGGCCGAGTTGATCAAATATGCCGCCAACGCCTTCCTGGCGACCAAGATCACCTTCATCAACGAGATCGCCGACCTGTGCGAGAAGGTCGGCGCCGAGGTGCAGGACGTCGCGCGGGGAATCGGCCTCGACGGCCGGATCGGCGCCAAGTTCCTTCACGCAGGCCCCGGCTATGGCGGCTCCTGCTTCCCCAAGGACACGCTGGCGCTATTGAAGACGGCCGAAGATCACCATGCGCCGCTGCGCATCGTCGAGGCGGTGGTCAAGGTGAACGACGCGCGCAAGCGCGCGATGGGCCGCAAGGTGATCCAGGCGCTGGGCACGGAGGCGCGGGGCAAGACCGTCGCCCTGCTCGGCCTCGCCTTCAAGCCGAATACGGACGACATGCGCGATGCGCCGTCGATCGCGATCGCCCAAGTGCTCGAGGATGCCGGAGTCCACGTGCGCGGCTACGACCCCGAAAGCATGGAGCAAGCGCGGCCGATCATGCCGAAAGTCGAATTGTGCGCCGGGCCCTACCAAGCGGCGGAGGGCGCCGATGCGGTCGTGCTCGTCACGGAGTGGGACGCGCTGCGTGCGCTCGACCTCGACCGCATTGCCGGGGCAATGGTCGGCACTGCCTTCGTCGACCTGCGCAACATCTATCCCCCCGAGGAGGTCGAGGAAGCCGGCCTCTCATGGTATGGTATCGGCCGAGCGCCGCGAACGGGCGACGCGTCAGACACGGGAGTGTGACGATGATTGCTGCTGCACTAGCCCTCCTTCAAGCCATCGACGCAGCCCAGGCGCCTCCACCTCCCGCCCCTGAACCCGAAGTCCTTATCGTCGACGTGAACGGCGTGGATGGACATGTGGCGGCGCGAGCAATGCTCTGGCAGGATGTCGGAGGGATCGAGGTGAGGGTGCAGGCGGCGGGGCTCGCGCCGGGCCATTACGGCGTTCATCTGCACGCCGCAGGCCGCTGCGAAGGGCCGGGCTTCGAAAGCGCCGGGCCGCATTGGAACCCGACCGGCCGCGTTCACGGCAAGCTCAATCCGGGCGGCCACCATCTCGGCGATCTCGACAATCTCGACGTTGACGAGAGCGGCGCGGGCCGGCTGGAGTTCACCATCACTGGCGCATTGACGACGGGCGCCGACGGCCTGCTCGACGCCGACGGCGCGGCGGTGGTGATCCACGCGGGGCCCGACGACTACCGCACCGATCCGAGCGGCAATAGCGGCGCGCGGATCGCCTGCGGCGTGCTGCCGGCGCGTCCCTAGATTTCCTCCCCGGCTGCGCGGGCGCGCTCGACGCGGCTTGCCGTCAGAGCACCGACCTGCCGAGCGCCGAACCACAGGGCAATCAAGGTGAAGGGGGGAACGACGTAGAGCCAGAAGATGCCCGCGCTGAGGCTTCCGGTCACGTCCGCCATCTTGCCTGCATAATAAGGGCCGAGCGCGAGGCCGACCATGGTGGTGCCGAGCACATAGGTCGCGCCGGCAGTCGCGCGCATGCGCGGAAGGACGAGGTCCTGCAGCGTCGCGACCGCGGCACCGACCCACATCGAACCGAAGAACTGGGCGATCGGGCTGCAAATGAAGAAGGTGGCCAGATTGTCGGTGGTGAACATGACATAGACCGCCGGCGCCGGCAGGACGACTGCCGCCATGTTGACGAAGACCCGGCCGCGCGGATCGTGCCGATGCCACCAGTCGGCGATGATCCCGCCGAGGATCACGCCCGAAGCCGCCGCGATGGCCGCCGACCAGCCGACGATCGCCGAGACCTCTTCCGCCGCCGTGATACCGGAGAGGATCTGCGACGGCCCGGCGGGTCCCTCGTAGAAGGTGCGGATCGCATAAGGCGGTGCCCAGAAGGAGATCGCGTAGGTCATGAAGGAGATGCTGCCGAAGGCGACGGCAAGCATGACCACGGTCGGCGTTCCCCAGATCAGCCGGTAGACGGCCGCGTCGCGCGTGCGGAGCGACTGGACCCAGGAGAAGATGGCGTAGACGCCGATGCCGTAGGCGATCCACTGCGGCCAGCTCCCCGTCAGCCAGATCAGGCCGGCAGCGGCGGCCGCGGTGAGCGCCAAGGCGATCAGGTTGGTACCGAGAGCGCCGCGGGTCCGCGCGGCCGTCAGGAGGGTAAGCGGGGGGAGAATCGCAGCAAGCTCGCGGCCGAACTCGCGCCATGCCCCGGCGCGCACCACCGCGCCGGCATGGCCTTCGGATGCGCCGCGCAGCGGCTCGCGCAGGGTCATCACCCACAAGGCGAGGAGGAGGCCGGGGAGACCGACGGCGAGGAACGCGGCCTGCCAGCCGACCAGCCCGAGCGGAGCGTCAACCGCTTGCGGCCACGCGGCGTTCCAGCGGCTGCTGACCGCGCCGCCGATGGGCAGGCTGATCGCGCCGCCGATGTAGAGGCCGCTCGAATAGATGGAGAGAGCGGTCGCCCGCTTCTCCTTCGGGAAGCGGTCCGAGATCATCGAATAGGCGGCCGGTGACGCGCTCGCCTCGCCGATGCCGACGCCGATCCGCGCCGCCGCGAGCATCGTGAAGCTGGTCGCGAAGCCGGAAAGGACGGTCATCGACGACCACAGGCCGAGGCCGATGGCGATCAGCCGCCCGCGATACCAGCTGTCGGCCAGGCGCGCGATCGGGATCCCAAAGAGGGCATAGAAGACGGCGAAGGCCGTGCCGTAGAGGAAGCCGATCTGGGAGTCTTCGAGATGGAGGTCGTGCTTGATGTCCTGGGCGAGGATCGAGATGATCTGGCGGTCGATGAAGTTGACGATGTAGACCAGGACGAGGACGAACAGCGCGTACCACGCATAGGCGCGGATGCGTGGTTTCGCGACTGCGTCGGCCGCGGCGCCTTCCTCGACAGTCGCCATGGCTCCCCTCGATTGTGCTTCTTATCCCAACTGGCTAGCAGAGCGGGGCGCTTTGGCAACAAGGCATGGACGCGATGACGACCCGGCTTCTGTTCGTCTGCCTCGGCAACATCTGCCGCTCGCCGCTCGCCGAGGCGGCATTTCGCGTCGAGGCGGAGCGGCTCGGGCTCGACGTCGAGGCGGATTCCGCGGGGACCGGTGGCTGGCACGCCGGCGCGCCGCCCGACCGCCGCGCGATCGCCGCGGCGCTGAGGAACGGCGTGGACATCGGTCAGCTTCGGGCGCGCAAGGTCATTCCCGCCGATTTCGACCGGTTCGATCACATCCTCGCGCTCGACGAGGACAATCTGGCCGATCTCGAGGCGTTGCGGCCGGCGTCGAGCCGGGCGCGGCTCACTATGCTGCTCGACCATGTGCCGGGGCGCGCCGGCGAGGCGGTCGCGGATCCCTATTATGGCGGCGCGGCGCAGTTCGACGCGACCTGGCGCGACGTAGGCGAAGCCGCGCGGTGGCTGGCGCAAAAGCTGGTGGAGGAGCGAACCGTATGAGCCTGAGGCTGCACTACCATCCGCTCTCCTCCTTCTGCTGGAAGGTGCTGATCGCGCTTTATGAGAACGAGACGCCGTTCGAGCCGGTGATGATCGATTTCGGCGATCCGGAGACGCGTGCGGCGCTCGCCGCGTTGTGGCCGCTGGCGAAGATACCGGTGCTGGAGGATATGGCGCGCGGCGAAATCGTCCCGGAAACGACGATCATCATCGACTATCTCGACCGCCATTATCCCGGGCCGGTCCGGCTGGTTCCCGAGGATCCGGAGGCGGCGCGGGAGATGCGCTTGTGGGACCGCGTCTTCGATCTCCACGTCCAGGCGCCGATGCAGCGGATCGTTGGCGACCGCCTGCGGCCCAACGACCAACGGGATACCTTCGGCGTTGCGGAATCGCGCCGGGCGCTGACGACTTCGCTCGGGCTCGTCGAAAGCGCCGCCACTGCGCGGCAATGGGCCGGCGGCGACGCCTTCGGCCTCGCCGACTGCGCGGCGATGCCGGCCCTGTTCTATGCCGACAAGGTGATGCCGTTCGGCAGCGATTACCCGCATGCGACGGCATTGCTCGAGCGGCTCAAGGCGCGGCCCAGCGTCGCCCGGGTGCTGGCCGAAGCCGAGCCCTGGTTCCAATATTTCCCGCAGGAATGAGCGCCTTCTCGCAGCGCGTCGCGGAGCTGACCGGCGCCGAGGAAGAGACGATGGAGCGGCTGGCCGGGGGCGATGTCAGCGGCGCCCTGCTCGTCACGCGGCCCGACGGCGGCAAGGTGGTCGCCAAGGGCGGGATGACGGCGATCGAGGCGATGATGCTGCGCAGCCTCGCCGAGGCCGGCGTTCCGGTGCCACCGATCGAGGGCGAGTATGACGGCGTGCTGCTGCTGGGCTTCGTCGAGAATGACGAATTGTTCAGCCCGCGCGCCTGGGCGGACCTCGGCGAGACTTTGCGCAGGCTGCATCTCTGCCGGGGCGAGGATTATGGCTGGCCGATGGACTTCGCGGCGGGCTCGGTGCTGATCCCAAACCGTCCGTCGCGCGATTGGGGCCAGTTCTGGGCCGAGGAGAGGCTGGTCGCTCCGGCGGGGCTGCTCGACCGGCCATGGCGCGAGCGTGTGGCGAAAGCGGCCGAGATCGCCCGCGACCGCCTCCCTTCCTCGCCGGCGCCGACTTTGCTGCACGGCGACATGTGGCGCGGCAACGTGCTCGTCGCGGACGGGCGGGTGGCGGCGCTGATCGATCCGATCTGCTATTTCGGCCACGCCGAGGCGGACCTGGCGATGCTTTCGCTGTTCGATGCCCCGCCGGAGGAGTTCTGGGAGGCCTACGGGCCGCTCGACCCGGATGCGGAGGCGAGGCGCCCGCTCTACGAGCTGTTCCACGCCATCGTGCACATGCGCCTCTACGGCCCGCGCTATGGCCCGATGCTCGACCGGTTGCTGGCGGAGGTCGGCGCCTAGCCGAGCTTGTAGCGCTCGACGATCGAGTAGACCGCGCCGTCGGGCGTCAGAGTGCTTTCGAACAGGGCGAAATCGGCGACGGGGAAAAGCGGGCTTGAAAGGCCACCCGATTGCTCGAGCAGATTGCCGACAGGGCCCGAGCTGCGCTTGAGGCGGGCCAGGGTGATGTGGGGAAGATAGGCGCGCTCGTCGGGCGGGACGCCAACGCGGGCGAGAGCGGCGTCGACCTTCTTGTGCAGGGATTTGAGCGGCCCGTGCGGCGCCACGCCGGCCCAGACCGCATCCGCGGCCCCGCGCCGCTCGAACGTGCCGATGCCGCTGAGCGCGATTTCGAACGGCGCCTGGTGAATCGCGCCGAGCGCGGCGTGGATATCCCCGGCGCGGTGGCGGTCGACCTCGCCGATGAAGCGCAGCGTCAGATGGAGCTGATCCTCGCTCTGCCAGCGCGCCCCGCTGATGCCGCCCATCGCGCCCAGCAGGGTCGCGCGGATCGCCGCGGGCGGTCGGATAGCGACGAACAGGCGGTGCATGTCCCTGTCCTCTACGCCGGTTTTCCTTGAATTGGACCCCAATTCCCCCGATATTCATGCGGCACGGCATTTCGCCGTCGATGGAGGAAGTTTCACATGGCAAATTGGTCTGATCCGCGGATCGGGGCGAGCCAACCGACGACGACGACTGTCGGCCAGGATGTCGCATATGACGCTGGCCTGCGTTCGCACATGCTCTCGGTCTATAACTACATGACTTCGGGCGTGCTGCTGACCGGGGTCGTCGCGATGCTGTTCGCGCAATGGGAGGGCGCGCCTGCCATCCTGTTCGGCCCGGGCATTCTCAAATACCTCATCATGTTCTCGCCGCTGGCGTTCGTGATGGTCCTGAGCTTCGGCATCAACCGGCTGTCGACCAGCACGGCGCAGATGCTCTACTGGGCGTTCGCGGTCGTCATGGGGCTGTCGCTGTCGTCGATCTTCTTCGTCTACACGGGCAGCTCGATCGCGCTGACCTTCTTCGCCACCGCGGCGTCTTTCGCCAGCCTTAGCCTCTACGGCTATACGACGAAGCGGGACCTGTCGGGCATGGGCACCTTCCTGCTGATGGGCCTGGTCGGCCTGATCGTGGCATCGATCGTCAACGTCTTCTGGATGAACGACACGTTCAGCCTGGCGATCGCGGGCATCGGCGTGCTGATCTTCGCGGGCCTCACCGTCTACGACACGCAGCGGATCAAGAGCCTCTACTTCCAGGTCGCGGGCACCGAGTTCATCGGCAAGGCGGCGATCATGGGAGCGCTGCAGCTCTATCTCGACTTCATCAACATGTTCCTGTTCCTGCTGCGCTTCATGGGCAACCGGAACTAGGCTTCAGGCCGATCGGAACGCGAAGGGCCCGGCGGAAACGCCGGGCCCTTTTGCTATGCGCGAAGGTGCCGCCGGAAGAAGGCGAGCGTCTCGGCCCAAGCGGCCTCGGCCGCCTCGCGATTGTAGCGCGCCGCCGACGTGTCGTTGTGGAAGGCGTGATCGACGTTCGGGAATTCGTGGACGGTGACGTCCTTGCCCGCCGCGCGCAGCGCCTCGGCGAAGGGCCGCGCCGTGCCGTTCACGCGGGCGTCGAGGCCGGCGAGGATCAGCAGCATATGCGCCTGGACGCGCGCGGCCTCCGAGGGATCGGGCGCCGGGCCGTAGAAGGGGACCGCCGCCCTGAGCGCCGCGCCCGAGCCGACGGCCAGCCGGTCGACCATGCCGCCGCCCCAGCAGAAGCCGACCGCGCCGACCTTACGTGAACCGCCCGCCGGCGAGGCGAGCCACTGGACCGTGGCGACCCCGTCGGCGACGGTCTCCGCCATGACGAGCTGGCCGATCATTGTGCGGGCCTGATCCTCGCTTTCGGGCGTGCCGCCCGCGGGGCTCAGGAAATCGGGCGCGAGCGCGGAGAAGCCGGCGACCGCGAGCCGCCGGGCGACGTCGCGGATATGATCGTTGAGGCCGCGATTTTCGTGAATGACGAGCACGAGCGGGAGATCGTCCGCGCCATCGGCCGGCGCTGCATTGTAGCCGCGATAATGGCGGCCGGGCCGGGGCTCCCATTCGAGCGGCTGGGTGCGGATGCGGCGGTCGTCGGGCGCCACCAGCGGGGCCGCGGCGGCGTGGCAGGCGATGCTGCCGAGCAAAGCGCTCGCAGCCGCCGCGCCGCCGGCGATGCGGGTCAGCTCGGCCATGAAGGACCGGCGGTCCATGCCTTCATGGGTGAAGTGATCGTAGAGCGCGATCGCGGCGCGTTCGATCGGGCTGGTCATGCCGGCTGCGCCTCGCGCGCCTTCTGCTCGGCGATGATGGCGTCGTCGATCTCCCGGGCGCGGACCGAGGCGGGGCGGGCGGCGAGGCGACCGAAATAGGCCTCGAACGCCGGCCGTTTCTCGATCGAGCCGAACATCATGCCCCAGCCGATTTGCGCGCCGACATAGACGTCGGCTGCGGTGAAGCGCTCCCCGCAGATGTAGGGGCCGGGCTGGAGGGCCCGTTCCAGCGCGTCGATCGTCTCCTCGAAGCTGCCATAGCCGGCCATCATCTTCTTGTCGGGCGGCGCGAGCAGGCCGAGGGACTTGCCGGTCACCGCCTGCTCGACCGGGCCGGCGGCGAAGAACAGCCAGCGATAATAGGGCCCGCGCTCGCGGCTCGCCGGCGGCGGGGCGAGGCCCTTGTCGGGAAAGGCGTCGGCGAGATAGGCGCAGATCGCTGCCCCCTCGGTGACGACGGTGTCGCCGTGCTTGATCGCAGGCACCTTGCCCATCGGATTGATCGCGAGATAGTCGGCGCCCTTCATCGTCGTGCCGTAATCGAGCAGGACGGTGTCGTAAGGCTCGCCAACCTCCTCGAGCATCCAGCGGGCGATGCGGCCCCGCGACATCGGATTGGTGTAGAGGGTGAGATCGGTCATGGCGCTTCTCCTCTGCGGGCCCGCAATCTAGCGGAGCACGGGACGATGCGACAGCCCGTCAGCGGCGTCGGCGGAGCAATTCGCCGACGCTGACCACGCGATAACCGCGCGCGCGAAGGCCGCGGAGTACAAGAGGCAGCGCCTCGCGGGCGATCCGGTTTGACCTGTACATGACGTGCATCAGGATGATCGAGCCCGGGCGGACGTGACGCAGAATGGCCTCGGCATAGGCGCTCGGCGTGGCCGCGTCGGACGGGTCTTCCACGTCCCACATGATCAGCCGGTAATCGTGGCGCGCGAGCGCGTTGGGCAGGCCGACAAGCTTCTTACCATAGGGCGGGCGGAACAGATGGGGCGCGGGGACCCCCGCGGCGCGCAGAACGGCGTCCGTGCGAACCACCTCCGTCTCGTGGAAGTCCGGCGTGCGGAAGATCATGCGTTGGTGGCTGAAGCTGTGATTGCCAATCTCGTGGCCGTTGGCGAGCAGTGCGCGCACCAATATGCGACGCTCCTCGACCTCCCTGCCGATCAAGAAGAAGGTTGCGTGCGAACCGGTTTCGCGCAACGCGGCCGTGGCAGCGCCAACCCCTTCGCGGGTTGGGCCGTCATCAAAGCTGAGAGCGACGATCCGCTCCGCCGTCTCGACCCGGCAGATCGCTTCGCCGACCAGCGAGAAACAGCGCGCATTGCTGATTTGAAACAAGGCGACCGCGGTGGCGGCGAGCAGGGCCAAAGCGGTCCCGCCCGCGACCGCGACGATCCGCCAGCGACGGCTCAAGACGGGCGCCTTAGGCCTGCTCTTCGGGCTGGCCTTGCTGGTCGGCTTCCTTGGCCTTGCCCGCCGCCTTCTTCTTCTTTTTCGAAGCCTTGGGCGGGGCGGGGATGACCTCGAAGGTCGGCGCATTGTCCTTGATCCGCACCTTGACCTCGCCGCCGTGGACGAGCTTGCCGAACAGCAGCTCCTCGGCCAGCGGCTGCTTGATCTTGTCCTGGACGAGACGCCCCATCGGCCGCGCGCCGTACAGGCGGTCGTAGCCGCGCGACGTCAGCCAGGCGCGGGCCTCGTCGTCCAGCTCGATATGGACGTTGCGGTCGGCGAGCTGCAGCTCGAGCTGCAGGATGAACTTGTCGACGACGCGGGCGACGACCTCGGTCGGCAGGTAAGCGAACGGGACGATCGCATCGAGCCGGTTGCGGAATTCGGGCGTGAACATCCGCTTGACCGCCTCGTCCTGCGCATCCTCCCGGGAGACGTTGCCGAAGCCGATCCCCTCGCTCGCCATGTCGGCGGCGCCGGCATTGGTGGTCATGATCAGGATCACGTTGCGGAAATCGACCGTCTTGCCGTGATGGTCGGTGAGCCGCCCGTTGTCCATGATCTGGAGGAGGATGTTGAACAGGTCCGGATGCGCCTTCTCGATCTCGTCGAGCAGGAGCACGCTGTGCGGATGCTGGTCGACGGCGTCGGTCAAGAGGCCGCCCTGATCGTAGCCGACATAGCCCGGAGGCGCGCCGATCAGGCGCGAGACGCTGTGGCGCTCCATATATTCGCTCATGTCGAAGCGCTGGAGCGGGATGCCCATGATCGAGGCGAGCTGGCGGGCGACCTCGGTCTTGCCGACGCCGGTCGGGCCGGAGAAGAGATAGGAGCCGATCGGCTTTTCGGGATCGCGAAGGCCCGCGCGGGCGAGCTTGATCGCCGAGGACAGCCGGTCGATCGCCTCGTCCTGGCCGAAGACGACGCGTTTGAGATCCTTCTCGAGATGCTCGAGCGCCCTTTTGTCGTCGGAGGAGACGCTCTTCGCCGGGATCCGGGCGATGGTCGAGATCACCGCCTCGATCTCCTTGACGGTGATCGTCTTCTTGCGCTTCGACGGCACGACCAGCATCTGCATCGCGCCGACCTCGTCAATCACGTCGATCGCCTTGTCGGGCAGCTTGCGGTCCGAGATGTAGCGCGCGGAAAGCTCGACCGCCGCCTTGATCGCGTCGGGCGTGTACTTGACCGCGTGATGCTCCTCGAAAGCGGTCCTGAGGCCGGTGAGAATCTTGATCGTGTCCTCGACCGTCGGCTCGTTGATGTCGATCTTCTGGAACCGGCGGAGCAGCGCCCGGTCCTTCTCGAAATGGTTGCGGAACTCCTTGTAGGTCGTCGATCCGATGCAGCGGATCGCGCCGTTGGAGAGCGCGGGCTTGAGCAGGTTCGAGGCGTCCATCGCGCCGCCGGAGGTGGCGCCCGCGCCGATCACTGTGTGGATCTCGTCGATGAACAGGATCGCGTCGGGGAGCTTTTCAAGCTCCGAGACCACCGCCTTCAGCCGCTCCTCGAAATCGCCGCGATAGCGCGTGCCGGCGAGCAGCGAGCCCATGTCGAGCGAGTAGATCACCGCGGGCTTGAGCACGTCGGGCACGTCGCCCTCGACGATCTTGCGCGCCAGGCCCTCGGCGATCGCCGTCTTGCCGACGCCCGGATCGCCGACATAGAGCGGGTTGTTCTTGGAGCGGCGGCAGAGGATCTGGATCGTCCGGTCGACTTCGGGGCCGCGCCCGATCAGCGGATCGACCCGGCCGTCCTGGGCCTTCTCGTTCAGATTGACGGTGAACTGCTTGAGAGCGGATTCGGGCTTCTTCTTGCCGTCCTCCTGCTTCGCTTCCTCGGTCTGCTTGCTCTCGGTCGGCGCGGCGATCGCCTCGCCCTTGCCGACGCCGTGGCTGATATAGGTGACCGCATCCAGCCGGCTCATGTCCTGCTGCTGCAGGAAATAGACCGCGTAGCTCTCGCGCTCCGAGAACAAGGCGACCAAGACGTTGGCCCCGGTTACCTCGTCGCGCCCCGACGACTGGACGTGGAGGATGGCGCGCTGGACGACCCGCTGGAACCCGCTGGTCGGCGACGGCTCGGTCTCCGCCGAGACCTTGAGCGATTCGAGTTCGGTGTCGAGATAGTGCCGCACCGCATCGCGAAGCTCGCCGGTCTGGACGCCGCAGGCCTCCATCACGCGGCCGGCATGGACGTCCTCGATCAGAGCGAGCAGCAGATGCTCGAGGGTGGCATATTCGTGGCGGCGGCCGCTCGCCTCGGCGAGGGCGTTGTGCAGAGTCTGTTCGAGCTCACGAGCGAAAGAAGGCATTCGTTACTCCTTCGGGCCCGGCGAGCGATTCACCGGCGCCCTAGACCCCCAATGTCGGCGCTCCGCGCGCCCACATCAAGCGGCCACGCGAATTCCGCTGGGGAAAACCTTATTTCTTGAATAGCTCGTCAGCACTTGAGCGGAAGTTAACCGACGCCTGAAGCTTGGCTTTTACCCGCTCGATCTCGGCTTCCAGCACGGTGATGCGCGCCTCCAGCTCCTCCACCGACAGCGGATCGAGATCCTGCTTGGTCAGGAGCTTCAGCGGATCGTCCGGCTTGTCCGGAAAGAGCTCGTCGAGATCCATCGTCGAAGCGTTGACCGAAGTGGCGCCCAAGTCAATAAACGCTCGCAGTCGAGGGACGAATCGTGGCCGAAATTCCGGACGAGATGTGGGCGATCGATCCGTCGGAAGCCGGCGGACCGGAAGTGCTGGTGCCAGTGCGCCGCCCGGTCCCCGAGCCGGGCAATGACGAGGTTTTGATCAAGGTCGTGGCGGCGGGCGTGAACCGGCCCGACGTGCTGCAGCGGCGTGGCTTTTATCCGCCGCCGCCGGGGGCGCCCTCGATTCCCGGACTCGAAGTGGCGGGGGGAATCGTCGATCTCGGCAAAGGCGCGGCCTATGAGATGATGGGCCAGCCGGTCTGCACCCTCGTGCCCGGCGGGGGTTATGCCGAATATGTGGTGGCTTCGGCCGAGACGTTGCTCCCCGTGCCGCACGGCCTCTCCATGGTCGAGGCGGCGGCGATGCCGGAGACGCTCTTCACCGTCTGGACCAATTTGTTCGAGCGCGCCTACGCCGCGGAAGGGGAGGTCGCGCTCGTCCACGGCGGAACGAGCGGGATTGGGACGATGGCGATAGCCCTCGCCGACCTGTTCGGGCTGAGGATCATCGTCACCTGCGGCAGCGACGAGAAATGCCGCAAGGCCGAGGCGCTGGGTGCGGCCCACGCGATCAATTACCGGACGCAGGATTTCGTGACCGAGGTCGCGCGGCTGACCGGCGGCGCCGGAGTCCACATCGTGCTCGACATGGTCGGCGGGGATTATCTCCAGCGCAATCTCGATTGCCTGGCCGAGGAGGGGCGCCACGTCTCGATCGCTGTTCAGGGCGGCGCCACCGGCGAGCTCAACATCGTCAAGGTGATGCAGCGGCGGCTCACGCTGACCGGCTCGACGCTCAGGCCGCGCTCGGCCCAGTTCAAGGCGCTAGTCGCCGACGAGCTTTCGCGCGCGGTCTGGCCGCATGTCGAGGCCGGCAAGCTGAAGCCGGTGATCGATTCGACCTTCCCGCTGGCGAAAGCCGCGGAGGCCCACCGGCGGATGGAATCGGGCGAGCATGTCGGCAAGATCGTGCTGGAGGTGGGATGACCGAGAAGCTGATCCTCCATGAGTATCCGCCGTCGGGGAATTGCTACAAGATCCGGCTCACCGCGGCCTTGCTCGGAATCCCGATCGAGCGGCGGTTCTACGACATCATGAAGGGCGAGACGCGCACGCCGGAGTTTCTTGCCGAGGTCAACGCCAACGGGCGGATCCCGGTGCTCCAGATCGGCGACCGCTTCCTGCCGGAAAGCAACGCTGCCTGTTTCTATCTCGCCGAAGGTTCCGCCCTCGTCCCCGCCGATGCATTCGAGCGAGCGGACATGCTGCGCTGGATGTTCTGGGAGCAGTACAATCACGAGCCCAACGTGGCGACCCTGCGCTTCTGGCAGGGCTGGGTCGGGATTGACAATCTCACCGACGCTCAGCGCGCCATGCTGCCCGCCAAGCGCGCGGCGGGCGAGGCGGCGCTCGCCTTGATGGACGAGCATCTCGCCACGCGCGCCTGGTTCGTCGGCGAGCGGCTCAGCCTCGCCGATATCGCGCTCTATGCCTACACCCACGTTGCCGAGGAGGGCGGGTACCGCCTGTCCGACTATACGGCGATGGCTGCGTGGCTCGACCGCGTCGCAGCCATGCCGGGGTTCCTGCCGATGGACGCCTGACCGATCAGCTGCAGTCGTCGCCGGGATCGCAGTCCATCATGTCCTCGAACACGAAATAGCCCGCGGTTGCGGTCACGAGGATCAGCGCGCCGGCGCCGATGGCGACCCAGCCCAGCGTCGAGGGGCCGCCATGCCGCTCGCCTTCCTGCTCGCCATTCTGCTGTGCCGCGCCGAGCCGCCGAAGATCCTGGCCCGCGATGAACAGGCGTGGAGGCTGCCGCCCGCTGATGCCCAGTTCAAACCCTTCGCCGATCGCGCTGCGGACCACACCCTCGGAATCCGCGCGGGCCATAGTGGGGGCGATCGCGAGGCCAGCGCGGATCGGGCGCCGCTGGGTGGCGTCGAGCGGAACATGCAGTCGCAGTCCGGCAAACGCGCCCATTTGCGGCCCCTCCCGCGCGACGAGGTCGGCGGCTGCGACGGGCTCAGCGGCGACCACCAGCTGGGCGGAGACGAGCGCCGCCATGACAAGCTTTTTCACTGAAATTTCCTCCCCTTAACGCGCCAGCGTTGGCGAAGAATTGTGGCGCTTTCGGGGCTAAAGCGCGCGCAGCGCGAAGCGCTGCAGCTTGCCGGTCGCGGTCTTGGGCAAAGCGTCGACGAACACGATCTCACGCGGATATTTGTAGGGCGCGATTTGCGCCTTGGCGTGGTCCTGGAGGATAGCGACGAGCGCCGCGTCGGCTGTGTAGCCCGGCGCGGGGACGACGTACGCCTTCACCTTCTGGCCGCGCTCGGGGCAGGGCGCGCCGACGACCGCGCATTCCTGAACTGCAGAATGGGAGAGGAGGGCGTTCTCCACCTCCGGCGCGCCGATATTGTAGCCGGAGGAGATGATCATGTCGTCGGAGCGGGCGACGTACCAGAAATAGCCGTCCTCATCCTTGCGGTAGGTGTCGCCGGTGACGTTCCAGCCATGTTGCACATAGGCCGCCTGGCGCTCGTCGTCGAAATAGCGGCAGCCGGTGGGGCCTTTGACCGCGAGCCGGCCGGTCCCGCCTTCCATCGGCGCGCCGTTCTCGTCGAGGATCGTCGCGACATATCCGGGCACGGCCTGACCGGTGGAGCCGGGGCGGATGTCCCCGCCGGCGGCGGAGATGAAGATGTGCATCATCTCCGTCGCGCCGATCCCGTCGACGATGCCGATCCCCGTCGCCTCCTCCCAGGCGTGCCAGGTCGCCGCGGGGAGATGCTCGCCGGCGGAGACGCAGGTGCGGAGCGAGGCGATGTCGTGATCCGGGAGCATGGGGATCATCGCCTTATAGGCCGTCGGAGCGGTCGCGAGCGTCGTCACCCGGTGGCGGGCGACCGCGTCGAGGACAGCCGCCGGTCCCGGCGTCTCGATCGTCACCGCGGTGCCGCCGAAGCGCCAGGGGAAGATCACCAGCATACCGAGGCCGAAGGTGAAGGCGATCGGCGCCGAGCAGGCCCAGCGGTCGCCGGGGCGGGGTTTCAGGATATGGCGCGCGAAGCTGTCGGCCGGGGCGAGGATGTCGCGGTGATAGTGGACGCAGCCCTTGGGGCGTCCGGTGGTGCCCGAGGTGAAGGCGATCAGGGCCACGTCGTCGCGGTGGGTGTTGGCGGGGACGAACTCCGGCGCTGCTTCAAGGGCTTCGAAGCCGTTGTCGCCGTCATAGGCGATGATCGAGCCGACGCCGCCGGCCGCGTCGAAATCGTCGCGGAAGCGGGCATCGACGATGGCGTGGCTGAC
>Ga0190266_10000056_pt1 | contig 16163 bp, 9 predicted proteins | sample Popmic220T_FD_132448 | JGI IMG/M metagenome (GOLD analysis project Ga0190266, IMG submission 132448) | Populus adjacent soil microbial communities from riparian zone of Indian Creek, Utah, USA - 220 T | ecosystem: Environmental > Terrestrial > Soil > Riparian zone | place: USA: Utah | collected...
AGCGGCTCTACGATTATGCGCGGACCGCGGCGGAGCGGGGCCTCAAGGTGATCGTCGCCGGCGCGGGCGGCGCGGCCCACCTGCCCGGCATGGCCGCCTCGATGACCTGGCTGCCGGTGCTCGGCGTGCCGGTCGAATCGAAGGCGCTGAAGGGCATGGATAGCCTGCTGTCGATCGTCCAGATGCCCGCCGGCGTTCCCGTCGGCACGCTGGCGATCGGCCCGCCGGGCGCGGCCAATGCCGGCCTCCTCGCCGCGGCGATCCTCGCCACCTCGGACGAAGCACTGGCCGGCCGGATCGAGGCCTGGCGCAAGGCGCAGACCGACGGCGTCGCCGAACGGCCGGAATGACGCTTCCGCCCGGCTCGACCATCGGCATCGTCGGCGGCGGCCAGCTCGGCCGCATGCTGGCCCTCGCCGCGGCGCAGCTCGGCTACAAATGCCACATCTACGCACCCGACGCTGACAGCGTCGCGGCCGAAGTCTCGGGGCATTTCACCCAGGCCGCGTTCGACGACGAAGCGGCGCTCGCCCGCTTTGCCGCGCAAGTGGATGTGGTGACCTACGAATTCGAGAATATTCCGACCGCGCCGCTGGCCGCGCTGCCCAATGTCCATCCACCGCTCAAGGCGCTGGAGATTTCGCAGGACCGGCTGGCGGAGAAGAGCTTCGTCGCGTCCCTCGGCGGCCGTCCCGCGCCCTTTGCCGCGGCGGACGATTTCGAGAGCCTGGAAGCCGCGCTCGCCCAAATCGGCGCGCCGGCGATCCTCAAGACTCGCCGCTTCGGCTATGACGGCAAGGGACAGGCGCGGATCGAGGCTGCCGGCGATGCCAAGGCAGCCTGGGGGACGGTCCGCGGCCAGCCTTCGATTCTCGAAGGCTTCGTCCCGTTCGAGGCCGAATTCTCGATCCTGCTCTGCCGCGGCGCCGACGGCGGGGCCGTTTTCTGGGACGCGCCGCGCAATCGGCACGAAGGCGGGATCCTCGTCTCCTCCAGCCTGCCCGCCGGGGCGCAGCTCGCCGGAGCGATCGCCGAAGGGCGCGCGCTTGCCGGCCGGATCGCCGAAGCGCTCGACTATGTCGGGGTGATGGCCGTCGAGTTCTTCGCGCTCGGCGGCGCGGCGATCTTCAACGAAGTGGCGCCGCGCGTGCACAATAGCGGGCATTGGACGATCGAAGGCGCGACGACCTCGCAGTTCGAGAACCACATCCGCGCGATCTGCGGCCTGCCGCTCGGCGCGATCGGCCTCACCGCGTCGCGGGTGGAAATGGCCAATCTGGTCGGCCACCAGACGGACGGCTGGCGCGAGATCCTCGCCGATCCCGCGGCGCACCTCCACCTCTACGGCAAGGGCGAGGCCCGGCCCGGCCGCAAGATGGGCCACGTTACGCGGCTCCTGAACGACTGAGCCCCCCGCCGCTGGCGCGGCGGAGGGCCCAATTCGAGCGATTCGTATCGCTTAGTGCGCGTGGGGCGCCGCCGGCGCCGGCGCCGTGATCACCTCGACCGGAAGGTGGAGCTGCTCCAGCTGCGGGCGCACGCGCGTGGCATCGCCGACCACCACCCAGATGAAGTTGCGCGGGTCGATGTAGCGCCGCGCAGTCGTGTCGAGCACCTGCGCGGTCATCCCGCGATAGCGGTCGGCAAGCTTCACCTGATAGTCGTCGGGCCGGTGGTAGAGCGCGTTCGTGCGCAGCGCATTGAGCACCGCTGGCGACGTCTCGTACTGGCCCGGCAGCTGGCGGGTGTTGCCGTTGATGACCCGCTGCATCTCCTCGGGAGTCACGCCGTTGGCGCCGAGGAAGCCAGCGACATCCTCCAGAGCGGCGGCGATCGAGTCGCCGGTCCGGTCTGCCTGAACCGGCGCCTGGATGACGTAGGGCACCTGATGCTCGCGCAGGTTCGGGCCGCCGCCAACGCCGTAGGACCAGCCGCGACGCTCGCGCAGGTCCATGTTGAGGCGCGACAGGAAGTTGCCGCCGAGCACCTCGTTGGCCGCCTGCAGGTTCAGCAGGTCCTCGGTCCCGTTGGCCGAGAGAAGCTGGCCGGCGAGAATGAAGCTCTGCGGCGATTGCGGCCGGTCGATCAGGACGATCCGGGGCGCCACCGAAGGGGCGTGGGCCGGGAAGGTCTTGGTGCCGCGCGGCGCGGCCGGGGCACGCCAGGTGCCGAAGCGGCTTTCGAGCTGAGCGACGAATTGGTTCAGCGGAAGATCGCCGACCGCGAAGATCGTCGCGTTGTCCGGACGGATCCAGCTCTGGTGGAAGGCGACCAGCTCGGCGCGGGTCAGCGCCTGCACCGCGGCCGGATCACCGGTGCCCGTGCCCGGCTTCCCGTAGGGATGCTGGGCTCCGTAGAGCAAAGCCGGCAGCGCCCGGGCGGCGAGGCCCTGCGGCTGGGTCATCTCCGCGGCGATTCCGGCGAGCTGCTGCTGGCGGATCCGCTCGACCTCGGCCGGCGCGAAGGCCGGGTTGCGGACGATGTCCGCGAACAGATCGAGCGACGCGCCGAGGTTCGGCGTCAGCGTCGTCAGCGAGACGGTCGTCCGGTCGAGATTGGCGCCGGCGGTGATCGTCGCGCCGAGCCGCTCCTGCGCCTCGGCGATCTGGATCGAGTTGAGACGGGTCGTCCCTTCCTCGAGCAGGTTCAGCATCATCGCCTGGGTGCCCAGCCGGTTGGCGGGGTCGGCGGCGATGCCGGCGTTGAACTCGACCGCGATGCGGGTCACCGGAACGACGTTGCGGCGGGCATAGACCACCTGGATGCCGTTCGAGAGGCGAGCGCGCTCGGTCGCCGGGAAGTCCAGCTGCACATCGGCGCCGACCGGCGGCATCGGCGCGCGGGTGCGCCTCGTGGCGGCGCCCGCCTGCTCGTCGGAGGCGTCGAAGCGCGACGGCGCGAGCGGCCGGTCGCCCGGCTGCGGCGGCGTGTAGTAACGCGGCCGCTGGCTCGGCGTGCTGACGTTGACGCCGGCGGGCGCGGCCTGGCCGGCGCGGTTGCGCTGGCCGGACACGCCCGAGGCCTCCTCATAGGCTTCGCGCGCGCCCGGATCGACGCGGATGGCGAGGACCGGCCGGCTCAGCCAGCGCTGCATCGCGGTGCGGACCTGCGCGGGCGTCACGCGGGCGAGCCGCTCGAGCCGGGTGCGGTAGAAATTGGGGTCGTTGGCGTAGAGCATGCCCTCGGCCAGAGCGACGGCCTTGCCCCCGAAGCCGCCGACCTGCTCGAGGCCCTGGATTCGGGCGGAGAGGGCGACCATCACCGCGCGGCGCACCTCGTCGGCGGTCGGGCCGGTGCGGACGAACTCGGCGATGATCTCGTCGAGCCGGCGCGAGACGGCGTCGGCGTCCTGACCCGGCTTCACGTCGGCGGTCACCTCGAACATGCTGATCCGGTGGAACGGCTGCACGCCGCCAGTGACGCTGACCGCGGTCTGCTCACCGCGCACGAGCGTGTTGTCGAGCCGCGAGCTGGAAAGCCCGCCGAGAATGGTCGCGCCGACCGACAAGGCTACCGTGTCTTCCTCGGTCAGGCCGGGAACGGCCCGATCGCTATTTCGGCGACATTCCGCGCCGGCAGCGTCGGCACCGCGGCGGCGGCGGGCGTGTTGACCGGGCCGCGCGGAATGTCGCCGAAATAGCGATCGACCAGCGGGCGCGCCTGGGCGACATTGATGTCGCCGGCGAGCACGAGGATCGCGTTGTTCGGGCCGTAGCGCTCGCGGAACCAGCCCTGGACCGTCTCCAGCGTCGCGGCGTCGAGATCGCGCATCGAGCCGATCGTCGAGTGGCGATAGGGGTGGCCTTCGGGGAACAGCCCCTCGAGCTGGGCATATTCGACCATGCCGTAGGGCTCGTTGTCGCCCTGGCGCTTCTCGTTCTGGACGACTCCGCGCTGGTTGTTGAGCACCTCCTGGGTCACCGCGCCGAGCAAATGGCCCATGCGGTCGCTCTCGAGATAGAGTGCCTGGTCGAGCGCGGCGCGCGGGACGGTCTGGAAATAGTTGGTGCGGTCGAACCAGGTCGTCCCGTTGAGATCGGTGGCGCCCATCGCGCGGGTATAGGTGAAATAGTCGCCCGGCGCGTTCTCGGAGCCGTTGAACATGAGGTGCTCGAACAGGTGGGCAAAGCCGGTCCGGCCGGCGGGCTCGTCCTTCGAGCCGACATTGTACCAGACGCTGACCGCGACCACCGGGGCCTTGTGGTCCTCGTGGACGATGACCCTGAGGCCGTTGGGCAGAGTGAAGGTCTGATAGGGGATGTTCACCCGGGCCAGCAGTGCGGCGGGATCGGCCGAAGCCGCCGCGGCCGGCGCCCGGCGCTGGGCGGTGGCCGAGGAACCGACGAGAGTAAGAGTGGCCGCGATCGCGAAGGCGGAAAGAATCTTGCGCATGTGAATCCCCATGTCGTGCAGGGGCGGAACACTAGCGCGGTGTGCCATTAAGGCAATACGCTTCGTACCTTAGCGGCAAGATTGTCGCGAGGTCATTGTGCGGACCGACGCGGGCACTACATCCTTTGCGACTTTCAATGGGGCCGCTGCCAATGAACCTCGAGAAATTCACCGATCGCGCGCGGGGCTTCCTGCAATCGGCGCAGACCGTGGCGTCGCGGATGAACCATCAGCAGATCGCGCCGATCCACGTGCTCAAGGCGCTGCTGGAGGACGAGCAGGGCATGGCCGCGGGGCTGATCGCCAAGGCCGGCGGCAGCGCCGAGGCGGCGCGGCGCGAGACCGACGAGGCGCTGGCCAAGATTCCGGTCGTTTCCGGCACCGGCGCCAGCCAGGCGCCGGCGCTCAACGGAGACACGATCCGGCTGCTCGATACGGCCGAGGAGATCGCGCAAAAGGCGGGCGATTCCTATGTCTCGGTCGAGCGGCTGCTGACCGCCATCGTCATCTCGCAGACCGATGCCGGCAAGGCGCTGCGCGACTCGGGGCTCAAGGCCGAGACCCTCAACGCGGCGATCAACGAGCTGCGCGGCGGGCGCACCGCCGACACCGCGGGCGCCGAGGACCGCTACGACGCGCTTAAGAAGTTCGCCCGCGACCTCACCCAGGCGGCGAGGGACGGCAAGCTCGACCCGGTGATCGGCCGTGACGAGGAAATCCGCCGCACGGTCCAGATCCTCGCCCGGCGGACCAAGAACAATCCGGTGCTGATCGGCGATCCTGGCGTCGGCAAGACTGCGATCGCCGAAGGCCTCGCGCTCAGGATCGCCAATGGCGACGTGCCCGACAGCTTGAAGGACCGCCGGCTGATGGCGCTCGACATGGGCTCGCTCATCGCCGGCGCCAAATATCGCGGCGAGTTCGAGGAGCGGCTGAAGGGCGTGCTCGACGAGGTGAAGGGCGCCGAGGGCGACGTCGTCCTGTTCATCGACGAGATGCACACCTTGATCGGCGCCGGCGCCAGCGAAGGGGCGATGGACGCGTCGAACTTGCTCAAGCCGGCGCTCGCCCGCGGCGAGCTGCACTGCATCGGCGCGACCACGCTCGACGAATATCGCAAGCATGTCGAGAAGGACCCGGCGCTGCAGCGGCGCTTCCAGCCGGTGTTCATCGGCGAGCCGACCGTCGAGGACACGATCTCGATCCTCAGGGGCCTCAAGGAGAAATACGAGCTTCACCACGGCGTCCGCATCACTGACGCAGCCTTGGTCTCCGCCGCGACGCTCTCCAACCGCTACATCACCGACCGCTTCCTGCCCGACAAGGCGATCGACCTGATGGACGAGGCGGCGAGCCGGATCCGGATGGAGGTCGAATCCAAGCCCGAGGAGATCGAGACGCTCGACCGGCGGATCATCCAGCTCAAGATCGAGCGAGAGGCGCTGAAGAAGGAGAAGGACGCGGCCTCCAAGGAGCGGCTCAAGGCGCTCGAGGCGGAGCTCGCCGGGCTGGAGGAGCAGTCGGCGGCGCTGACCACGCGCTGGCAGGCCGAGAAGGACAAGATCGCCGGCGAAGCGAAGATCAAGGAGCAGCTCGACGCCGCCCGGCTCGAGCTCGAGCAGGCGCAGCGCTCCGGCGACCTCGCCAAGGCCGGGGAGCTCCAATATGGCCGCATCCCGGCGCTCGAGAAGCAGCTCGAGGAGGCCGCCGTCGCCAGCGGCAGCGCGATGCTTCGCGAGGAGGTGACAAGCGAGGATATCGCCGCGGTCGTCGCCCGCTGGACCGGCATCCCGATGGAGCGGATGCTCGAAGGCGAACGCTCCAAATTGCTGGCGATGGAAGAGACGATCGGCAAGCGCGTGATCGGCCAGCAGGAAGCCGTCGTGGCCGTCAGCAAGGCCGTCCGCCGCGCCCGCGCCGGCCTTCAGGACCCGAACCGGCCGCTCGGCTCCTTCTTGTTCCTCGGGCCCACGGGCGTCGGCAAGACCGAGCTCACCCGTGCGCTGGCCGAATTCCTGTTCGACGATCCGCACGCAATGGTTCGCATCGACATGTCGGAGTTCATGGAGAAGCACTCGGTCGCGCGGCTGATCGGCGCCCCTCCGGGCTATGTCGGCTATGAGGAAGGCGGCGTGCTGACCGAAGCAGTGCGGCGGCGGCCCTATCAGGTCGTCCTGTTCGACGAGGTCGAGAAGGCGCATGGCGACGTCTTCAACATCCTCCTCCAGGTGCTCGACGACGGGCGGCTGACCGACGGCCAGGGCCGGGTCGCCGATTTCACCAATACGATCATCATCCTGACTTCGAACCTCGGCAGCCAGTTCCTGACGAGCCTCGCCGACGGCCAGAGCGTCGACGATGTCGAGCCGCAGGTGATGGAGGTCGTCCGCGCCCATTTCCGGCCTGAATTCCTCAACCGGCTGGACGAGATCATCCTCTTCCACCGGCTCGCGGCCGACCATATGGGCCCGATCGTCGACATCCAGGTCGCCCGCGTCCAGCAGCTGCTCAAGGACCGCAAGATCACTCTCGACCTGACCGACGGCGCGCGCGCCTGGCTCGGCCGCGTCGGCTACGATCCGGTCTATGGCGCGCGGCCGCTGAAGCGCGCGGTCCAGAAATATCTCCAGGACCCGCTCGCCGACGCGATTCTGCGCGGCGACGTCAAGGACGGGGCGACGGTGAAGGTCGACGAAGGCGACGGCGCGCTGAAACTGGTGCCTGCCTGAATTCGATCCGGGTGGAATTGAATCGTCATTCCAGCGAAAGCTGGAATCTCACTTCTTTCTCGCATTGAAGGGAAAATAGATTCCAGCTTTCGCTGGAATGACGGATTTCGGGCATAACCGGAGCAAACGCTAAACCGGCTCCGCCACGTCGAACGCGATGCTCAGCCTCTCCCCCGCCGGGAATGGCACCGTCGCGTGCCACATGGTCGACGGGAACAGCACCAGCCGGCCAGGCTTGGGCTCGACCATCCGCAGCGGCGGCAGATCGAGGCCGAGATCCTGGTGCGGCTCACCGAGCTTGAGCCAGCCTTCCTGGCCTTGCGCCTTCTCGGGGACGGCGAGGTAGAAGGCCGAGCTCAGCCAGCCTTCGGGGTGGAAGTGCGGATCGTGGTGACCGGCGTCGGTCAGACGCACCGACCAGGAGCCGGAAAAGCGCACGGGCCGGTCGCGCGGCGCCTTGAGCGTCGGATGCGAGGGATCGATGGGCGGGAGCTGCGCGATGTGGCGCTTGACCGCGTCGGTGAGCAGGGCGCGGGCCGCCTGCAGCTCGGGCTCGATCCGGTGCAGCAAATGCCCTTCCGTCTGGGTGCCCCCGCGGACCGACTGGTGGAGCGGTTCGGCGACCGCCGTGTGCAGCGCCCGGGCGCGCTCGGCGAGCCCTTGCGGAAGCTCGAGATCGATGACCGAGACGAGCCGCTCGTCGCCTTCCAGCCATGCCGCGCGCTCGGGATTGCTGAGGCGCCAGGCCGCCGACAGATAGGGCGTCACTTCGGGCGCGTCCGTCGCCAGCTTGGGCTCGAGCAGGGCCGCGGCCTGCTCCGGCCGCCCGCTGCGAAGCGCGTTGCGCGCGCGCCGCACCAACAGGTCGACCTCATCGAAATGGGCGAGCGGGGCGAACAATTGCTCGGCCAGCGCGTGATCGCCGAGCTCGTCGATGCAAATCGCCTCGTTGGCGTCGAAGGTCGGATGGGCCCCGGCCGCTGCGCGGGCGCGCGCGATCGCCTCCAGCGCATCGCCATAGCGCAGCGCGCGGATCAGGCTGATGATCAGCTCGCGCCAGAGGAAGACGTCGCGCGGACGAAGCCTGAGCGCGCGATCGAAGGATTCGGTGAGCCGCTTCGTCTCGCCGGCGGTGCAGACGAGCTGCACGCGATAGGCATGACCCTCGAGCCAGCCGGGATCGGCCGCCAACATGCCGTCGAGCCGGGCAGCAGCAGCAGCCGGTCCCTGCTCCTGCTGGAGCGCCTCGATCATCCCGAGCCGCGCCGTATCGCGCGGCTCGATCCCGATCGCCCGCTCGTAGAGCGCGACCGCCGGCAGCCCGGCCTCGAACGCCACCCGGGCGTAGAGGTGGGCGACTCCGAAGTCCTCGGGCCAGAGCGAAGCGGCTTGGCGGCACGACGCGACGGCGCTCGCCAGATCGCCCTCGGCGCGCTGGAGCAGGCCGCTGACGTGCCACAGCCGCGGATCGCCGGGATTGAACACGCGCGCCGCATCGAGCGCCTCGAGCGCAACAGCTTCGCGCCCGGTCCCGAATGCGGCCATGGCGGCCTGAAAGCTGGCATCGGCATCGGCCGGATCGACGATCGTCATGTGGAATAGCCCAGTTTTTCGGCCCACGGCGCCAGGATCGGCAGCACCGGCGCCATGTGCGCCCGATAGCGTTCCCAGCGCCCGTGCGCCCGTTGGTAGATTGGCTGCGCGACCTGCGCGTAGCTCGGCGTCTTGATCGGTCCCCGCTCGATTGCGGTGGCCTGATTGTCAAGCACGCGATCGTCCCAGACGAGGCCGAGGAAGGCGATGAGCGCCCGCATTTCCCGCTCCTTGTCCTCGACCAGATCCTCGTAGCGGAGCGTGTAAACATCGAGCAGCAGGATCGCGCGCGCCCGCTCCCAAAAGGAAAGCGCCAGCGCGTAGAGCCGCGCCGCATCTGTAAGATCGAGGAAGTTGGCCATCGCCGCATTGAGGTCGAACGGCTGCATGAAGCAGCTCAGCACGACGTCGCAGGGATGGCGCGCGGCGAAGATGAATTTGGCGTCCGGGAAGAGCCGGTGAATGAGCGGCGCGCCGAGCAGGTTGAGCGGCAGCTTGTCGATCACGGTCCGTCCGTCCACCGGGCCCAGCGCATCGAAATAGAGATCGCGCAGCCGCTCCGTCTCGGCTTCGTCCAGCTCGGGCAGGCGCTGGAAATCGCCCAGCGCCGACGCGGCGCGCTCGAGCAGCGGCACCTCCTCGAGTACGTTCAGCGCCGGATGGCCCATCAGCAGCGTATCGAGCAGGGTCGTGCCCGAACGCGGGAAGCCCACGAGGAAGACCGGCGACGGGCGCTCGCCGGGCCCGACAGGCCGCCAGCGCGCGGCGTAGCCCTCGGTCAGCATGTCGCCGATCGCCGCGACATGGGCGCGGTATGCGGCGGCCTGGTTCCGGGCGCCGGGGCTGGCTGCCTCGGCAAGGGCGTTCATCTCGCCATAGGCGGCAAAGGCGCGGTCGGCCTCCCCGGCTTTGTCGGCCAGCCGCCCGATCAGCGCCGCCCGCCGGGCGGGGACCTCGTTCGCCGGGATTGCCAGCGCGGCCTGGAGCGCCTCCTGCGCGCGGCCGTCGCGGTCGAGCGCCAGCGCGTTGAGATAGGGCAGGTCGAGCCCCCGAGCCTCGGCCTCGGCGATCAGCGCGGGGAGGCGGTCGAGCCGGTTGCCGCGCTCGAGCATCTGGCCGCGCTCAAGCCAAGATGCCTCGTGCGACGGCGCTCGGCGGTACAGGCTCTCCGCCTCGTCGTAGCGCACCAAAGCGGAGAGAGCCCGGGCGAGGTCGAGCAGACCGGGGGCCTCATCCGGTACGCTTTGCCCCGCCGCAACCAGGGTCTCCGCCGCCTCGTCGCGCCGTCCGGCGTCCACCAGCGCGGAGGCGAAATTGAACTGCACGCCCAATTCCGCGGGCCGCAATGCCGCCGCCTTCGACAGTGCGGCAATTGCGCCATCGAGATCGCCGGCGGCGCGCCGCGCATTGCCGAGATTGTTCCAGATTTCCCAATCCTCGGGCGCCTGCGCGACCACCGTCTCGTAGCGCTCGGCCGCCTCGGCATGACGTCCGCTCGCCTGCAGCTGGAAGCCCTCGGCGCGAAGCCGGCGCAGGTCGGTCACAGCGAATAGCCGAGCCGCTCGGCCCAAGGCGCGAGGATCGGCAGGACCGGGGCCATCTGGGAGCGGTAACGTCCCCACCGGCCGACGGAACGGCCGTAGAGTGGCTCGGTCACCTGCTTGTAGCTCGCGGTGGCGATGCGCGACCGCTTCGCCGCCGCCGCCTGGTTGTCGAGCACCCGTTCGTCCCACGGGAGGCCGAGAAAATCGAGCAAAGCGCGCATCTCCGCCTGCGGATCGGCGATCAGCCGCTCGTAGCGCAGGCGATGGACTTGGATCGGAAGGAGGGTGCTTGCCCGGGTCCAGGCATCGAAGACCACGTCGTACAATCGGGCCGCGCCTTCGATCGTCGTGAAGCAGCGCATCGCGCGATTCAGGTTGAAGTTCGACATGAAGCAGCTCAGCGCGACGTCGCACGGGTGGCGCTCGACGAACACGATCTTGGCGTCCGGGAACAGGCGCTGGACCGGCGCCATGCGCGCCATGTGCAGCGGGAATTTGTCGACGATCGTCTGGCCGGGCCCGGGCGGGGACATGGCGTTGACGCGCTCGAAATAGAGCGAGCGCAGCGCATTCGCCTGGGCAGATTCGAGCGAAGCGAGCCGCGCATGTCCGCCCAGCGCCGTCTCGACCTCTTCGAAGGGCGGCATCTCCTCCAGGACGTGGAGGTTCGGCAGGTTCATCAGCAAGGTATCGAGCAAGGTGGTGCCCGAGCGCGGGAAGCCAATGATGAAGATCGGCGCCGGAGGCTCGGCGGCGAGCGCGAGCGTCTGCCAGGACGCGACCCATTCGGGCGTGAGGAGCGCGGCGTTGGCTTTGACTTCGGCGGCGTAATCGGGGCCGAGGTCCACGCCCGATTTGGCCGCGAGCGCCGCCTGGTTCATCTCGGCGAAGGCGGCGAAGGCGCGCTCGCTCTGCCCGAGCCGGTCGGCAATCTCCCCGATCAGCTGCGCCTTGCGCATCGGATCGATCGACGGTGGAGCGGCCTCGGCCAGCGGCAGCGCCTCGGCGAAGCGCCCCTGCCGGCGCAGCGCCCAGGCGCGGAGGAACCCCGCCTCGGCGCCGCCCGGACCGCCCTGCCCTTCCGCCTGCGCGGCAAGCGCGGCGAGATCGTCGATGCGGTTGAGGCTCTCGAGCAAAATGCCCAGTTCCAGATAGGGCGCTATGTCCGCAGGATCGAGCCGGATCGCGGCGCGGAAGGCGGCCTCGGCCGTCGCGTAGTCGCCCGACGCCGCCTCGGCGAGGCCGAGCTCGGTCTGCACCCGCGCGACGTTAGGCGAAATGCGAGCGGCCTCGCGCATCAGTGCCCGCCGCTCCCCGCTCCGCTCCGCGCGGTCGAACACGCCCGACAAATTTAGAACGATCTCGACCATGTCCGGTCGAAGTCCGATCGCCTGCCGCAACGCGACAGCCGCACCGTCCTGGTCGCCGAGCGCCGCTCTGGCGTTGCCGAGATTGTTCCAGCTCTCCCAGTCGCTCGGAGCAGCGCGGATCACATCCTTGTAGGCGGCGGCGGCCTCGACATGACGCCCCTGCTGCTGCCAGGCAAAAGCGGCGAGCCGCCGCAGTCGCGGGTCCGCTCCGCCCGACTCGCAAATTCGCGCGGCCTCCTCGGCCTCGCCGATTGCGAGCAGGGCAGCGGCGAGGTTGCAGCGCGCTGCGGCGTCGCCGGGTTCCGCCTCCAGAGCGCGGCGGAAATGCGGAATGGCGCCTTTCGGATCTCCACCCTGGGCGGCTGCGAGACCGGCGAAGGCGCTGATCTCCGCATTGCCCGGGTCGGCCACAAGCGCAGCCTCGGCGGCAGCCCGAGCGCCGCTGAGGTCGCCGCGGCGATAGCGCTCGAGCGCCGGGCCCAGGCTCTCCGGCGGCTGGCTCATGCCGGCCGCGCCACGTCGAACGCGACCGTCATCCGCTCGCCAGCCTCGAATGGCACGGTGCCGTGCCACATGGTCGAAGGGAAGAGGACCAGCCGGCCGGGTTTCGGCTCGACGTAGCGGAACGGCGCGAGGTCCAGCCCCAGCTCTGCATGCGGCTCGCCCAGCTTCAGCCAACCGGCATGGCCCTCTCCGGCCGGCGGCAGGGCGACGTAGAAAGCGGAGCTCAGCCAGCCCGCGGGATGCAGGTGGTTGGAGTGGAATCCCGCGCCGGGCAGCCGTACCGACCACGAGCCGGAAAACCGCACTGGTCCCCGCATCGGCAACAATGTCGGGTGTCCCTCCACGGGCGGCGGAAGTTGGGCGATGTGTCTTTCCACCGCTTTGACGAGCGTCGCGCGCAGCGCCCTGATCTCGGGCTCGACGCGCGAGAAGAGCGGCCCGTCGGTCTGCGTGCCGCCGCGCACCGATTGCTCGAGCGGCTGGTGAAGATCGAGATGCAGCCCGCGCAGCGTCTCCGCCAACCCTTCGAGCGAGGGGATTTCTTCGGCGAGGTCGTAGACGCCGACCAGACGCTCATCCCCTTCCAGCCATTCCCAGCGCGGATCGCCGGTGAGCCGCCAGGCCGTTGCGACATAGGGCCAGATAAAATCCGCTTCCGGATCAGCCAGCCAGGGCTGGGCGAAGGCGGCAACCTGATCGACCCGTCCTGCGCGCAGCAGATGCCGTGCGTAGCGCGTGGCCATGGTCACATGGCGGATTGGGCCGAGGGCGGCGAACAGGCGGTCGGCCCTCTGCGTGTCGCCGGTTTCGGCCGCGATGACCGTCTCGATCGAGTCGAAGGCCGGATTGGGCCCGGCCGCCGCGCGAGCGCGCTCCATCAATGCCTGTGCGCCCGCATAGTCGCCGGCGTGCATCAGAGTCTGGGCCCATTCGTACCAGATCGCGACCTCGCGCGGCGCGGCGGCGGTGGCTGCTGCGAAACTCGCCGTGTAGCCGCCGCCATCCCCGTGCAGCCAGCGCAGGCGGCACAGGGTCTGGTGGCCCTGCAACCAGCCCGGGTGCAGCCGGAGCTGCGCGGCCAGCTCGTCGATTGCCTGCGCGATTTCCCCTTCGGCGAGTTGGGCCGCGGCCCTTCCGAGCATCACAGAAGCGTCGTTGGGCGCGAGCGCAAGGGCACGGTCGAACAACCGCCTCGAGGGCAAGCCGGCTTCCAGCGCCGAGCGCGCGAGGCTGTGGGCGATCAGTGCGTCCCCGGGCGCGAGCGCAGCCGCTTTCTCGAACGCGGCGACGGCGGGCCCGAGGTCGTCGAGCTTGCGATGGGCGAGGCCGATCAATTGCCAGATGCGCGCGTCGCCGGGATGTCGCTCGCGCGCGCGCTCGAGCAGGGGCAGCGCCTCGGCTGGAAGTCCGGCTTTCACCGCCTTCGCCCCGACCGCGAAGACAGTGTCGGCGTCCTCCGGGCTGACGCGGCTGAGCATCAGCGCCAATTGGCTGGTCACAGCCCCTCCATCGCGTCGGCGGCGTCGGACGCGGCAAGGATCGAAGCTACCGCCTCTCGCTCGCCCGCCGACAGATCCGGATGCCAGGTGTCGACGATCAGGACCACGCGCAGCGATTCGCTCGGATTCAGCGCCTCGTGCTCGATCGTGTCGTCGAAGACCCAGGCCTTGCCGACCTCCCACGGCCGCGTCTCCGCGCCGACCCGGAACCAGCAGCCGTCCGGAACGATCAGCGCCAGGTGGCAAACCAGCCGCGTGTTGGAAACGCCCGTATGCGGCGGAATATGCGCGCCGGGCGCCAACAGGGAGAACATCGCGTTCGGCCCGCGCCGCGGTACCTCTGGCTGGTCGAGCCCGCCGAGCAGCGCCATCGTCGCGGGACAATGGCGCGCATTGGCTTCGACGACGACGCCGTCACGGACGAGGTGGATCGCCGTCCAGGCGCGATTGCCGTTGAGCTCGGCCCATTGGCGCACCGGCACGTCGTCAGGATATTGGATATAGGGGACCAGCTCCGCGCGCTCGGCCGCCATGACTCGCTCGAAATCGCTGCGGATGGCGTCGGTCGCCGCCTCCAGCTCGGCCAGCCAGGGAAAGTGACGGCGCTCGTGATACTCGCGCTCGCGCAGGCCCGGATAGTGGAAATGGGTCGGCTCGCTGTGAAAGGGGCGGGTCTCGCGCAGCACGTTGGTCTGGAAGCGGGCGAATCGTGCCTTCTCGTCGGGGTCGAGTCCAGCTTCGGCCGCCGCGCTTGCCGCGCGGAAGCGGCCCGCCGTCTCGGCGAGATGCTCGCTATGCCGCCGCCCGGCTTCGGCGGCCATCGAGGCCAATGGCGCGGGGATCGTCTCAGGCGCCTGGGCGAGCGCATAGCCGTAGAGCTCGCCGGCCAGGCCGCGCTGGCCCAGCCGGTCCAGCAAATTGGCCTTGAGCAACAGCGGTACGAAATCGAGCGGATTGACCCGCAACGCGCCCGCCACCGCCTCCAGCGCCCCTTGCAAATCCTGCGTCGCGCGGCACATGGCCGCAAGCTTCATCCAGGTGTCGCTGCGGCCGGGCTCCAGCGCAACCGCTTGCTCGAGCAGGCATCGCGCCGCGGTCGCGTCGCCGGCCTGGGCGGCGCGATCCGCCTGCGCTTCGAGCGCGGCGGCCGACGGTTGCGGGTCGAGGCTGTGGTCCACGGCGGGCTTTCTAGCGCGCCTAGCGTCCAAAAGAAAACGGCGGGCCGAAGCCCGCCGTTAAGGTTTTTAGCTGCGTTCCCAGACTTAGAAGTCGAGGGAGACGCCCGCGAAGATGTAGCGGCCGAGCGCGTCATACACCTGGGTGTAGGCGTTGCCGTTACAGATGCCGGCGGGGCAGGCATTGCTGCCAACCAGCGGCGGATCGCGGTCGAAGAGGTTATTGACGCCGAGGCGGAAGTTGTAGTGGTCGCCAATCCGCGCGGTGAGCGTCAGATCGATGTAGCTCTGCGACGGGATTCGGAAGTCCGCCGGACGCGCAGTGGCTGACGTCGTATCGAAGGCGTGAAGCGTCGAATTGGGGCTCAGGCCATCGACGTCGACACCCGAGAAGTAGCGCCAACGGGCAGTGAGCCCGATGCCGTCAGGCAGGTTCCAGTTCACGCGGAACTGGTGCCGCCACTCGGGGCTCGGCGTGCCGCACTGCGGGCCGAAATAGCCGGTGCAATCGTACGGATCGGAGACGCCGTTGTCGGTGACCAGGCGGTCGAGCCAGGTGCCGACGAAGTTGAAGCCGACTCCGCCCCAGCCCTCGCCGATCTCCATGCTGTAGCTCGCCTGGACGTCGATACCGCGGGTCTTCACGCTACCGATGTTGATCGAGAAGTCCTGAACATAGCCGTTCGAGGTGCGCCACAGCGACCCGAACTGATCACGATGGACCAGGCCGCAGAACGTCGGGTCCAGCGTATTTTGGCACGTCTGGAGGATCGTGTCGGCGCCGACTCCCTGGATGAACGAGTCCACCTGGATATCGAACCAGTCGACCGTGATGGCCAGCCGCGGGATGAAGCTCGGCTGCAGCACGATGCCGACGGTCCACGTGTCGGCGACTTCCGGCTCGAGGTTCGGGTTGCCGCCGATGAGGCCGTTATACTGGCTCGCCTGGTTCGGCTGGATCGTGCCGAACTGAGCGGCGCTGACACCCATCGCCTGGCACGAAGCCAGGTTTGCGCCGCCGGCCACGACGCCGCCGACCACACCGATGCCCGCGCACGGGTCGGTGCTGCCGTCGAGAACGACGCGCTGGGGAGCGAACAGCTCCTGGATGTTCGGCGCCCGGACCGCCCGGTTGTAGGCGACGCGGAAGCGAACATCGCGGATCGGCGCGAGATCAAGGCCGATCTTGTAGGCGTCCGTGCTGACATTCCGGTTGTTCAGGCCGTAATCCGAGTAGCGATAGCCGGCCTCGAGCGACATGTTGTAGAGGAAGCCCTCTTCGACGATCGGGATGCGGACCTCCATGAAGGCCTCCTTCACGTCGAAGCTGCCGGCGACCGGAAGCGTCGGGGCACCC
>Ga0190266_10000057_pt1 | contig 16100 bp, 15 predicted proteins | sample Popmic220T_FD_132448 | JGI IMG/M metagenome (GOLD analysis project Ga0190266, IMG submission 132448) | Populus adjacent soil microbial communities from riparian zone of Indian Creek, Utah, USA - 220 T | ecosystem: Environmental > Terrestrial > Soil > Riparian zone | place: USA: Utah | collected...
ACCTTGCCGGTCACATGCTCCTGGCTCCGGTCGATCAACGCCTGGAGCATCTCGCGCTCCGGGGAGAACCAGAAGCCGTTGTAGATGAGCTTGGCGTAGCGCGGCATGATCTCGTCCTTGAGATGCGCCGCCCCGCCGTCGAGCGTGATCGATTCGATGCCGCGATGGGCGGCGAGCAGGATGGTGCCGCCGGGTGTCTCATAGACCCCGCGCGACTTCATTCCGACGAAGCGGTTCTCGACGAGGTCGAGCCGGCCGATGCCATTGTCGTGGCCGAGCTGGTTGAGGCGGGTGAGCAACGTCGCGGGCGACAGCGCCTCGCCGTCGATCGAGACCGGATCGCCGGCCTCGAAGCCGATCTCGATCACCGTCGGCCGGTCGGGCGCGTCCTCCGGCGAGATCGTGCGCTGGTGGACATATTCGGGCGCCTCGACCGCGGGATCCTCGAGCACCTTCCCCTCCGAGGAGGAGTGGAGGAGGTTGGCGTCGATCGAGAAAGGCGATTCCCCGCGCTTGTCCTTCGAGATCGGGATCTGGTGCTTCTCGGCGAAGTCGATCAGCGCCTCGCGGCTCGCATAATCCCATTCGCGCCACGGCGCGATCACCCTTATGTCGGGCTCGAGCGCATAATAGCCGAGCTCGAAGCGGACCTGGTCGTTGCCCTTGCCGGTGGCGCCGTGGCAGACCGCGTCGGCGCCGACCGCCCGGGCGATCTCGATCTGCCGCTTGGCGATGAGCGGCCGGGCGATCGAGGTGCCGAGCAGATACTGCCCCTCGTAGACCGTGTTCGCCCGGAACATCGGGAAGACGTAGTCGCGGACGAACTCCTCCCTGAGGTCCTCGATGAAGATATTCTCGGGCCGGATCCCGAGCAGCTCGGCCTTGCGCCGGGCCGGCTCGACCTCCTCGCCCTGGCCGAGGTCGGCGGTGAAGGTCACCACCTCGGCCCGATATTCGGTCTGAAGCCATTTGAGGATAATCGAGGTGTCGAGCCCGCCCGAATAAGCGAGCACGACCTTCTTGGGAGCGGGAAGGGTCATCAACTTTCCTGTGAGAGCCGGCGGAAGCGGCGGACGAGGGCCGGGGGATGGATTCCGTCGCGCAGGGCGACGAACAGGGTGTCGTCGCCGCAGATCGTTCCGGCGACCTCCTCGAGCCTGGCCTGGTCTAGGGCGAGGCCGACGAGGTGGGCCGAGCCGGGGGGAGTCCTCATGACGAGGAGATTGCCGGCCGCCTCGACCGACAGCACCCATTCGGCGAAGATGCGCTGGAGACGGGTGGCGGCCCAATCGTTGTCGCCGAGCTGGTCGGGGAGCGCATAAGCCAGCGAGCCGCCGCGCTTGACCTTGACCGCGCCCATCTGGTCGAGGTCGCGCGACACCGTCGCCTGGGTGACCGAGAAGCCGAGGCCGGCGAGCCGGGCCGTCACCTCCTCCTGGCTTCCGAGCGGCTCAGCCCGGATGAGGTCGGCGATCGCCTTCTGCCGGCGGGTGCGGGATTCGGTCATTTGTAGCTCCTCCCCGGAACGGGGAGGGGGACCGCGCGCGAAGCGCGTGGTGGAGGGGGCCCGGCGGCGGAGCAGCGAAGGCGTGGGCCCCCTCCACCATGCTTCGCATGGTCCCCCTCCCCGTTCCGGGGAGGAGCAAGGGCCTGCTCCCTCACAGCCTCACCCCCATCAGCCAGGCGAGCGCTCCGCGCGCCGTGTGCATCCGGTTCTCGGCCTGGAGCCAGACCGCGCTTCGCGGGCCGTCGATCACTCCGGCGCTGACCTCCTCGCCGCGGCGGGCCGGGAGGCAGTGGAGGAAGCGGGCTTGCGGGCAGCGCGCCATCAGCGCCTCGTCGACCCGATAGGAGGCGAAGGCCGTGGCCCGCGCCTCCGCCTGATCGTCCTGCCCCATCGACACCCAGACGTCGGTATAGACGATGTCGGCGCCCTCGACCGCTTCGGCCGGATCGGCGAGCTGGGTCACCCCGTCCGGCGCTTCGCCGAGGCCGTAGCCCTCGGGGCTCGCCACCCGGAGCTCGACCCCGAGCAGCGAGCAGCCCTCGGCGAGCGAGCGGCAGACATTGTTGTCGCCGTCGCCGACATAAGCGACTCGCGCGCCCTCGAGCCGGCCGAGCAGCTGCTTCACCGTCAGCAGGTCGGCCAGCGCCTGAAGCGGATGGGCCTTGTCGGACAGCATGTTGAGCAGCGGCTTGCCGGTCGCCGCGGCCATCGCGTCGAGATCCTGATGGTCCATGACCCGGGCGGCGATGATTGCGTGGTAGCAGGCGAGGGTCCGGGCGACGTCCTCGGCGCTCTCGCGCGAGCCGAGGCCGACCTCCTCCTTCTGGATATAGACCGGATGGCCGCCGAGCTGGACGGTGGCGATCTCCATCGAGTTGCGGGTCCGCGCCGAGGGTTTCTGGAAGACCAGGGCGACGCCCTTGCCGGCCAGCGGCAGGCCGAGATCGGGAAGCTCGGAAAGCGCGAGGATCTCGCCCAGCCCCTCGCGCCCGAGATCGGCGACGGTCAGCAGATGGGTCACCAGCTCTTCTCCCGCTTGACCATGGTCCCGATTCCCTCGTCGGTGAGCAATTCGATCAGGAGTGCGTGCGGCACCCGGCCGTCGATGATGTGCGCGGTGCCGACGCCGGCGTCGACCGCGTCGGCGCAGGCGCGGAGCTTGGGGATCATTCCGGCGCTGACGCTGTCGTGCTCGATGCGGTCGCGAAGCTCGGCCGAGGTCAGCCTCGGGACCAGGCTGGATTCGTCGCTGACGTCCTCGAGCAGCCCCGGAGCGGCGGTCAGATAGACGATCTTCTCCGCCGCCATCGCCACCGCGATCGCCCGGGCCGCCTCGTCGGCGTTGACGTTGTAGGGCTGGCCGGTCTCGTCGGCGCCGATCGTCGAGACGACCGGGCTCAGCCCCTCGTCGAGCAGCCGCTCCAGAACCGAGGCCCGGACGTGGGAGACATCGCCGACATAGCCCAGCGACGAATCGCGGGGCGTGACGGTGAGCAGCCCGGCATCCTCTCCGGACACGCCGACGGCGACCGGATCCTCGAGCGCCTCGCGGTTGATCGTCGCGACGAGGTCGCGGTTGATCTTGCCGACCAGCACCATCCGGACGATCTCCAGGGTCTCGGAGTCGGTTACCCGAAGGCCGTCGCGAAACTCCGGCTCCTTGCCGACCCGCCGCATCATCTTGTCGACCTGGGGCCCGCCGCCATGGACGAGCACGCAGCGCACTCCGACGCTCCTGAGCAGAAGGACGTCCTGGGCCAGCGCCCGGTCGAGCGCCTTGTCGATCGCCGCCCCGCCCAGCTTCACCACCACCGATCGGCCATGGAAGCGCTGGATGTAGGGCAGCGCCTGGACGAGGATGGAGGCGGTCTCGGTTGGGGACCTCATGACGTCCTCGAATTCTCTTTGATGTAGCCGGGGCCGAGGTCGATCCCGATCACCTGCGCCCGGCCCCGGCCGAGGCCGAGCGCGACCTCGATCTCGATCCGCTCGCCCTTCATGTGGGCGGCGACCGCATCCGAATCGTGCTCGTAATTGGTGCCGCCCCGCGACACGATCGTCCCGCCGTAGGCGACGGTCGCCTTCTCGGCGTCGAACGCGATCCCGGCCGATCCGGCCGCCGCCAGAAGCCGGCCCCAATAGGGATCGCCGCCATACCAGCTGCACTTGACGAGATTGTTCTCGGCGATCCTCTTGGCGGCGATCCGCGCCTCCTCGTCGGTCGCGGCGCCGGTCACCGACAGCGCCACCATCTTCGTCATTCCCTCGGCGTCGCGCGCCATCTGCAGGGTGAGGTCCTCGCAGGCCTTGTGGACGGCGTCGGCGAACTCGCCCATGTCGGGCCGGCCGCGGCGGGCCGAGGCGAGCAGCATGGCGGTGTCGTTGGTCGAGGTGGCGCCGTCGACGTTCAGGGTGTTGAAGGTCCGGTCCGAGGCGTCGCGCAATATCGCTGTCATCTCCTCGGCGGAGACGTCGGCGTCGGTGGTGAGGAAGGCGAGCATCGTCGCCATGTTGGGCGCGATCATCCCGCAGCCCTTGGCCATTCCGCCGAGGGTGAAGGTCGAGCCTTCGACGAGGACCTCCTTGGCCTGGTGGTCGGTGGTGAGGATTCCGCGCGCCGCGTCGTGGCCTCCGCCGACCGACAGCTTCTTCGCGATCTTGGGCGTGGCAGCGAGGATGACGTCCATCGGCAGCGGCGTTCCGATGATCCCGGTCGAGCAGACCAGCACGTCCTCCGCCGCGACGTCCAGCGCGGCCGCCGCCGCCGCCGCCATCGCCTCGGCGTCGGCGAGCCCGGCGGCGCCGGTTCCGGCATTGGCGTTGCCGCTGTTGACGATCACCGCCGCGGCCCGCCCGCCATTCTCCGCCAGGCGGCGGCGCGACAGGACGACCGGCGGGGCGACGAACTTGTTCCGGGTGAAGACGGCCGCCGCCGCGACCGGCCTGCGGTCGTCGGTGGCGAGCAGGGCCATGTCGAAGCGGCGGCGCTTGATCCCGGCATGGCAGCCGGCGGCGACGAAGCCCTTCGCGGCGGTGACGCTCATAAAATCCTCCCCTCGATTTCGAGGGGAGGGGGACCAGGCGAAGCCTGGTGGAGGGGCTTTCCAGCGTCGGAGAGCCCCTCCACCGCGCTGCGCGCGGTCCCCCTCCCCGGGAAATCCCGGGGAGGATTTTTAATCGACACGCTCATGGATAGACTCCCGCGACCGGAAGGCCCGCCGTCTCGTCGAGGCCGAGCATGAGGTTGGCGCACTGGATCATCTGGCCGGCGGCGCCTTTGACGAGATTGTCGAGCGCGGCGACGGCGAGCACCCGGCCGGTGCGCTCGTCGTAGCGCGCGGTGAGATGGACGGCGTTGGACCCGAGGGTCCATTTGGTCTGCGGCGGACGTTCCGAGACATGGATGAAGGGCTCTCCGGCATAGGCCTGGCGCAACGCGTCGAGCGGGTCGCAGGGTCCGTTGGCGACGGCGTGGCAGGTGGCGAGGATGCCGCGGTTGATCGGCGCGAGATGGGGGGTGAAGAGGACCGTGCCGCCGAGCGCCATCTCCATTTCCGCGGTGTGGCGGTGGGTGAGCAGCCCGTAGGCGCCGAGGCTCTCGGCGACGCTGTTGAAATGGCTCGACTCCTTGAGCGCCTTGCCGGCGCCGCTGACCCCCGAGGCGGCATCGACGACGAGGCTGGCGGGATCGACCAGGTCCATGATCGGCCTCAGCGCCAGGATCGCCGCAGTGGCGTAGCAGCCGGCCGCCGCGACCGTCGCCGAACCCGCGATCGCCGCTCGATGAAGCTCCGGGATCCCGTAGACGAACCGGTCGAGAAGGTCCGGCGCCCGGTGCGGCTCCCGGTACCAGAGCGCATAATCCTCGGCGGATTCGAGCCGGAAATCCGCGCCGAGGTCGACGAAGGGGATGCCGCGGGCGATCACGTCCGGCGCGATCGACTGCGACTGGCCGTGGGGCAAAGCGGCGAAGACGAGATCGACCCCGTCCAACGCCTCGGCTGCATAACTATTCACCGCCGCGCCGGGATAAGCGAGCGCTAGATGGGGGTGGACGGCGTCGAGGCTTTGCCCGGCCTGGCTCGATCCGAACAATTTCACCGGACGCAGCGCAGGGTGCTGGGCGCAGAGCCTCAGCAACTCCGCACCGACAAAGCCCGAGGCTCCCAGGATGGCAACTCGAATCATCAGTCGGCCGACATGGGGACTAATGCATAATTATGCAAGAACCTGCGTTTTATGCATCCGGGCGGACGGTCGTTTCCGGCGGCGCCGGCTTGAGCAGGTCGATCCTGGGCCGGTGCGAGTGCCTTCGCTGGCGCCGTCTTCGACGCGCCACCGGGCGGAAGAGGACGAGGAGCCCGGCGAGGGCGGTGATGACCAGGCAGGCCACGACGATCGCCAGCGTGTCGGTCAAGATGTCCTGCATCGCCGTCCCTCCCCGAGGGAATGATTATATCAACTTGTCAATCAGTGCGAATCCCGAGCCTCCAAAGGCCGACCCTCCCGTCGTCGGCCGAGGCGACGAGCCAGCGGCCGTCGGGGCTGAAGCCGACATACATGACGTCCTCCGGCATCTTCAGCACCTGGACCAGGGCCCCGTCGGAGGTCCGCCACAGCCGCACCGGCTCGCCGGCCCCGCCGGCGCCGGTCAGCCCGTGCCACAAGGTGCCGAAGCCGCTCCGGGCCCGACCGGCGTTGACGAGCCAGCGGCTGTCGGGGCTGAAGGCGAGCTTGTAGGCGTGGTTGCCGACGTCGAGCCGGCGCAGCGCCCTGCCGTCCGAGGCCCGGCGAAGGAGGATGGTGGAATCGTCGCCGCCGGTGGCGAGCAGGCGGCCGTCCGGGCTCCAGGCGAGGCCGACCACCGCTTCCTCATGATCCGCCAGGGTCGCCAGCGCCTTCCCCGTCGCCGGATCCCACAGCCGGGCGGTCGAGTCGAAGCTGCCGCTGGCGAGGCGCCGTCCGTCGGGGCTGAAACGGACCTCCCAGACGTTGCGCTCGTGCCCCGCCAGCCGGGCGAGGATGCGCAGGTCGGCGCTCCAGACCCGGACGATCCCGTCCTCGCCGGCCGCCGCGAGGCGGCCGTCGGGCGCGAAATGGAGGCTCCAGACGGTCCCGCGCGCCTCCCTGAGCGTGGCGACCGGCCGGCCGCCGGCCGTCTCCCACAATCGCACCGCGCCGTCATAGCCGGCGGTCGCCAGCCTTCGTCCGTCGGGCGAGAAGGCGACGGCGGTGGCGCCGCCCGGATGGTGGAGCCGGAGGACGACCTTCAGGTCCGCAATCCGGCGGAGCACGACTGGCCCGGTGGCGCTGGCCGTCGCCAGCAGCCGGCCGTCGGGGCTGAACGCCGCCTCCCGCCCGGGTCCGCCGTCGTCGCGGAAGCTCGCGGCCGGCTGGGCCTGGAGACGGGGTCCCGTGGCGACGGGCTGAGGGGCGCTGCCGCAGGCGGCGAGAAGGATGAAGGCGAGTGGGAGGAGGCGCTTCACCCGCCTTCCATAGGCCCTGAGCCGGGCATTTCACACGGCTTAAGTCCGGGCCGAACCTATCGACGGGTCGAGGATGAAGGCCCCGGTTTCGACCGGCGCGCCGCTTCCCTGCGGCGCGCCGGATACCGCCCCCGCGGCAAGCAGGAAGAAAGCCACCAGGAAGAACAGGATCGCGCCGATCGCTCCGCGCGACAGGGACACGGTCAGCCTGGGCGAATCGCCGCGGGCCGAGCGCCGTGCTCCGAATGACGTGACCGTGGCCATAGTCCCGCTCCGCTCCAATCGAGGGCAGATTAGGCTAGGGCCGAGGCTCGCCGCCACCAGCAGTACAGCCAAGTTTCGGCACAATCGGCAGGGTTCGGACGGCGGGCTCCGGGCGCGGCGTGCGGATATGTGCGGTTATGTGCGGCCAAGCTTGTTGGGGGGGGTGGGAGGGGTGATTGACGAGGCTTCTGCCAGCTACCCCTACACCATGCTTCGCATGGTCCCCCTCCCCATCTGCGATGGGGAGGAATAGGACGGGGGCATGAACCCGCTGTTCGCGAACATGCCGATCAACGTCTTCACCCGGATGTCGGCGCTCGCCGTCGAGCATGAGGCGGTGAACCTGGGGCAGGGTTTTCCCGATTTCGGCTGGCCCGACGACGTCGTCGCCCGGGCGGCCGAGGCGCTGATCACCGGCTCCAACCAATATGCGCCGATGCCAGGCCTGCCCGAGCTTCGCCGAGCCGTCGCCGATCACTATCGGGCGCACCAGGGGCTCGAGACGGAGCCCGACTCGGTGATCGTGACCTCGGGCGCGACCGAGGCGCTGGCCGCCTCGCTGATGGCGCTGATCGAGCCGGGCGACGAGGTCCTGCTGTTCCAGCCGCTCTACGACGCCTATGTGCCGCAGGTGCTTCGCTCCGGCGGCGTCCCGCGCTTCATCCGGCTGACCCCGCCGGACTGGCGGATCACCGCCGGGGCGCTGGCCGACGCCTTCACGGCGAGGACGAGGATCGTCGTCTTCAACAACCCGCACAACCCGTCGTCGCGGGTGTTCGGCGCGGACGAGCTGGCGCTGCTCGCCCGGGCCTGCGTCGAGCATGACTCGATCGCGCTGACCGACGAGGTCTGGGAGCATGTCGTCTTCGACGGCCGCCGGCACACGCCGCTCTCGAGCCTTCCCGGAATGGCGGAGCGGACGGTGAAGGTGGGCTCGGCCGGCAAGATCTTCTCGCTGACCGGCTGGAAGGTGGGCTGGGTCGTGGCGCCGCCGGCTCTGGCCGGGCCGATCGCCAAAGCCCACCAGTTCCTCACCTTCGCGACCGCGCCCAACCTCCAGTCGGCGGTGGCCTGCGGTCTGGGCAAGGAGCCGGGCTGGTTCGACGGGATGCGCAGGGATTTCGCCGAGGCGCGGGACGCGCTGGTCTCCGGGCTCCGCGAGGCGGGCTTCGCGACCCTGCCCGCAGAGGGCACCTATTTCGTCGGGGTCGACCTGCCGTCCTCGGGAATCGCGGCGGACGACGTCAGCTTTTGCGAGCGGGCGGTGCGCGAGGCCGGGGTGGCCGCGATCCCGCTCTCGGCTTTCTATGCCGAGGATCCGGTGACCAGCGTCGTCCGGCTCTGCTTCGCCAAGAAGCCGGAGACGCTGGCGGCGGGCATCAAGAGGCTGGCGAGCGCGCGCAGGCTGTTCCTCTGATCGAATCTGCGTTCATTTTTTGTTCTCGATTTGTAGGATTTTTCCTGCGATAGTTGCCCAAGTGATTCGTTCGGCTCTTTGACATTGTGAAGAAACCGGAGACCCTCGCGGCCGGCGCCGAGCGGAAGGGGAAGGCGCGCGCAGGCCGTTCGGCTGAATTCCCTTCCCCTCGAGGGGGAGGGGTTCTCGACAGTCTCCGCACGAGCCTGATAGGGGCAAGCACCGCCTTACGGAGCCCGTCGTGCCCTCCTTCAATTCCACCGACGAAGCCCGCGCCCTCTTCGAGCGCCTCGGCATCGCGCTTCCCGACGGCGATCTCAGCTCCCACTCCCCGATCGACGGTCGGGCGATCGGAGCCGTCCCCACCGCCTCGCCCGCCGACGTCGCCGCCGCCGTCGGCCGCGCCCACGACGCCTTCCTCGCCTGGCGCGACGTCCCGCCGCCGAGGCGGGGCGAGCTCGTCCGGCTGTTCGGGGAGGTGCTTCGCGAGGAGAAGGAGACGCTCGGCCGGCTGGTCGGCCTCGAGGCCGGCAAGATCCTCCAGGAGGGCCTGGGCGAGGTCCAGGAGATGATCGACATTTGCGACTTCGCCGTCGGCCTGTCGCGCCAGCTCTACGGCCTCACCATCGCGACCGAGCGGCCGGGGCACAGGATGATGGAGACCTGGCACCCGCTCGGCGTGGTCGGGGTGATCTCGGCGTTCAACTTCCCGGTGGCGGTGTGGGCGTGGAACGCCTGCCTCGCCTTCGTCTGCGGCGATCCGGTGGTGTGGAAGCCGTCGGAGAAGACGCCGCTGACCGCCGTCGCGGTCCAGGCCCTGTTCGAGCGGGCGGCGGAGCGGTTCGGCGACGCTCCGTCCCATTTGAGCCAGGTGGTCCAGGGCGGACGGGAGGCCGGCGAGGCCCTGGTCGACGATGGCCGGGTGGCGCTGCTGTCGGCGACCGGCTCGACCCGGATGGGCCGGACCGTCGCGCCGCGGGTCGCGGCCCGCTTCGGCCGGACCCTGCTCGAGCTGGGCGGCAATAACGGGATGGTCGTCGCGCCCTCGGCCGACCTCGCTTTGGCCGAGCGGGCGATCGCCTTCGCGGCGGTCGGGACGGCGGGCCAGCGCTGCACGACCCTGAGGCGCCTGTTCGTCCATGAGGAGATTTACGGCGCCCTGGTGCCCCGGCTGAAGCAGATCTGGGCCGAAGTGCCGGTCGGCAACCCGCTCGAGGACGGGACGCTGGTCGGGCCGCTGATCGACGAGGCCGCGGTCGGGGCGATGCAGTCGGCGCTCGAGCGGGCCCGCGCCGAAGGCGGCACCGTCCAGGGCGGCGAGCGTCTCGACGGGCTCTACGTCCGCCCCGCGCTGGTCGAGATGCCGGGGCAGACCCCGATCACCCTGACCGAGACCTTCGCGCCGATCCTCTACGTCATGCGCTACGCCTCGCTCGGCGAGGCGATCGCCGCGCATAACGCGGCGCCGCAGGGGCTCGCCTCGGCCATCTTCACCAACGACATTCGCGAGGCCGAGACCTTCCTCTCCGCCGCCGGCTCCGACTGCGGGATCGTCAACGTCAATATCGGGCCGTCGGGGGCCGAGATCGGCGGCGCGTTCGGCGGCGAGAAGGAGACGGGCGGCGGCCGCGAGAGCGGCTCCGACGCCTGGCGCAACTAAATGCGCAGGGCGACCAACACGATCAACTACAGCCGCGAGCTGCCGCTGGCGCAGGGCATCGACTTCGGAATGCCGTGAGCGGCAGGGTCGCGATCCTGACTCCCGACCGGGACAGCGAGGGGTTCCGGACCCGCTGGCGCGACGTGCTCGAGCGCAACGCGGCGCCGCTTCGCGAAGCGGGGCTCGAGGTCGAGGCGAGGGACTGGGCGAACGCGTCCGATCTCGCCGGATTCGACCTCGTCCTGCCGCTTCTGGTCTGGGGCTATCCCTTCGCTCCGAGGCAATGGGCCGAGGCCGTCGATCGCTGGGAAAGGGACGGGGTCAGGCTTCGCAATCCGGCGTCGGTGCTGCGCTGGAACATGGACAAAATCTATCTGGAGCGGCTCGCGGAGCGGGGCGCGCCGGTGGTTCCCACCCGCCATTATACCAAGCTCAGCGAGGCCCGGCTGGAGGAAGCGGCGAGCGCCTTCGGGACCGACCGGCTGGTCGCCAAGCCGCGCATCTCGTCGACCGCCTGGCAGACGATCCGCTGGTCGCCGGGCGCTCCGCTGGACGGCGGCCCGGAGGGCGAGGCGATGGTGCAGCCCTATTTGCCGGAGATCGAGCGGTCGGGAGAGGTGTCGATGATCTTCTTCGGAGGCGCCTTCAGCCATGCCATCGCCAAGCGTCCGCAGCCGGGCGACTTCCGGGTGCAGCCGGAGTTCGACGGGATCATCGCCGCCCATCGCCCGGAGAAGGACGAGCATGAGGCCGCCGCCCGGATCCTGGCGGCGGTGGAGGAGCCCCTGCTCTACGCCCGGATCGACCTCGTCCGAGGCCTCGACGGGGCGCCCCGGCTGATCGAGCTCGAGCTGATCGAGCCGGACCTGTATCTCGGCTATGACGGGCAGGCCGGCGCGCGTTTCGCGGCGGCGGTTCGGGAAGCCATTTAGGCTGAATCGACCTTCACAGGCGGAGCGACGCGGCTAGAGCGTTTAGATGGCGCTAGTGTTCGTCATGCCGGACTTGATCCGGCATCCACCTTTCTGCCTGATACCAACGCTTTGAAGAAGGTGGATCCCGGATCAAGTCCGGGATGACGATTCTACACGATTTCAGCCGCGCCGCCGATCCGTCCCGGCCCTTAGGGAAACCCATCTGGTTACGGGGCCGTTATTACGCTAAGCTCCACTGAGTAGGCGTAAAAAAAACACAAAAAAGACAGGGGAGTTGAATCATGAACACGCGAACTTTCGCGCTGATTTTCGGAATCGTGTTTCTGGCCATCGGAGCCCTCGGCTTCGTCTCGGGGGTGACCGACATGACGGTCGCGCCGCCGGCGGACCTCAAGATGCACGAAGGCTTCGGGCACGAGCTCGGCCTGTTCCCGATCAACATGCTGCACAACATCGTCCATCTGCTGTTCGGCGTCTGGGGAATCCTCGCCTACCGGACCTACGGCGGCGCCCGCACCTATTTCCGGGTCGTCGCGGTCGCCTACGGCCTGCTGACGATCATGGGGCTGCTCGAGCCGACCCGGACCACCTTCGGCTTCATCCCGATCTACGGCAACGACGTCTGGCTGCACGCTTTGCTCGCCCTCGTCGCGGCCTATTTCGGCTGGGTCAATCGCGACACCGCGGGCGACCGCGTCTGAATCCCTGCCTCCCCACCGCTTCGCGATGGGAGGCAAGAAGGTGAAGCGGTCCGGCCTTGCGCCGGGCCGTTTCCCTTTTCCTCCAACGGCTTGCCGTTTCTTTCCACGGCTTGCCCGCCCCTTGCGGGGCCGTTCAGCGCGCTTTAATAGGCTATGACAGGATAAGGGCGGACTGCCACGCGGAGTTTTTTCGCGGCCGCCACTATCGGGGATAGACCATGTTCAGCCGCAGCTCTCTCGTCCTCCTCGCGCTCGGGGCCGCGCTGCCCTCTGCCCTGGCGCCCGCGTCCGCCCAGAACGCGCCCGCCCAGGTCGCCCCGCCCATCGTCGTCCCGGTGCCGGTGCCGATGCCCGCCCCGGTCCTCGCCGCCGACTGGTCGCGCAAGGACGCCCAGGCGCTGCTCGACTACGTCCAGCGGGCCGACGAGGAAGGGCTCGATCCCGTCGACTACAATCCGGCGGCGCTCCGCGACGCGATCGAGGCCAAGGGCGACACGCTCGACGCAGTCGCCACCGCCACCTTCCTGAAGCTCGCCGGCGACCTCATGTTCGGCCATGTCCGCGGCGACAGCCGGATCGACTGGCACGTCAAGGACGACAGCTGGAACGTCTACGACCAGCAGGCGCTGCTCGACCGGGCGGTCAAGGGCGACGTCGCCGGGGCGCTCGACGGGCTGCTGCCGACCCACCCGCAATATGCCGCCCTCAAGGGCCTGCTCGCCGACGAGGCGACCGACTCCAAGACCCGCGACCGGATCCGGATCAACCTCGACCGCTGGCGCTGGCTGCCCCGCGACCTCGGCTCCAAATATGTGATCGTCAACGTCCCCGCCTATACGGTGGCGCTGGTCGAGAACGGCCAGACGCTGAACCGCCGGCGCGCGGTCGCCGGAGCGATCAAGACCCCGACCCCGCAGCTCTCGGCCGTCATCACCGGAGCCATCTTCAACCCCTGGTGGGAGGTTCCGTCGAGCATCGCCCGCGAAGTGGCCGGCAAGAAGGGCTATGTCGCGGTCAAGGGCGAGGGCGGCAAGGTCGTCCGCTACCGCCAGCCGCCGGGGCCGTCCAACGCGCTCGGCCGGGTCAAGCTGGTGATGGGCAACCCCTATGCCATCTACCTGCACGACACCAACGCCAAGAATCTGTTCAACCGCCAGGCCCGGGCGTTCAGCCACGGCTGCATCCGAACCGAGGACGCGGTCGGCTTCGCCGAGACCCTTCTCGACGGGACCGAATGGGACCGGACCAAGATCAACCAGATTCTCGCCACCGGCAAGGCCACCCAGGCCAATCTCGCCGCTCCGGTGCCGGTCTACATCGTCTACTTCACCGTCGCCGCGACCAGCGACGGCCCGCCGATGAGCTATGCCGACATGTACGGCCGCGACGGCAAGGTGCTGACCGCGCTCACCGACCGCCGCGGCGGGACGGCCCTGGCGTCGTCGGGGGAGTAGGGGGCCTTATCCTCCCCATGCCCCGCATGGGGAGGGGGACCAGGCGAAGCCTGGTGGAGGGGTAAATGGCGCGGCCGTTTCGGGTTCGCGCGAGAAGCTTCTTGAACTGAGCCAGCTACCCCTCCACCACACTTCGTGTGGTCCCCCTCCCCATCCGCTTCGCGCATGGGGAGGATAAGGGAGGGAGGAACCTTACTCTTCGCAATGAACGCCTTCCCCGCCTTTTTCCGGCTGCTTTCGCCCGCTCGGCGAAGGCAGTTCTTCCTGACCCTGCTGCTGATGCTGATCGGCGCGGCGGCGGAGATGGTGACGATCGGCGCGGCTCTGCCCTTCCTCGCCCTGGTCGCCGATCCCGGGAGCGCGCTCGTCCCGCCGCGGCTGCTCGGCTTGCTCACCGCGCTCGGGGGCTCGCCGGTGGTCGGAGCGGCGCTGCTGCTCGTCGCCGCCGCTCTGGGCTCGGCGGCGGTGAGGCTGGCGCTGACCTGGGGGAGCCAGCGCTTCGTCATGGCGACCGGCCACGACATGGCCGCGGCGGTCTTCGGGCGGATGCTCCGCCAGCCTTATGCCGAGCAGGTCAGGCGCAACTCGAGCCAGACCCTGGCCGCCGTCGAGAAGGTCCAGGGGGTGGTGTTCGGCCTTCTCCAGCCGGCGATGCAGGGGCTGATCGGGGCGTTCATCGCGCTCTGCGTCTTCGCCCTCCTGCTGAAGATCGACGCCCGCGCCGCCGGCCTCGCCGCTTTCGCGGTGGGCCTCGTCTATGTCGGGGTAAGCCTGCTCGTCCGGCCCCGGCTCCGGCGCAACTCGCAGGCCCTCGCCAGCACCATGGTCGAGCGGACCCGCACCGTCCAGGAGGGGCTGGGCGGGATCAGGGACATCATCCTCGACCGCTCCGAGCCCTTGTTCGAGGCCAAGTTCCGCGAGCTCGACAGCCGCTACCGCCGCTCGCAGGCGGCGACCCAGTTCGTCGCCGGCTTCCCGCGCTACATCGTCGAGGCGGCTGGGCTGGTCGCGATCGCTTTGGTCACGCTGACGATGAGCCTCGAGCCGGGCGGGGTGGTCAAGGCGATCCCGGTGCTCGGCGCCCTCGCCCTGGGCGCGCAGAGGCTGCTGCCTCTGCTCCAGCAGGCTTATTACGGGTGGAGCCTGGCGAGCGGCAACATCCACGCCTTCCGCGACGTGATCGAGATGATGGAGGCGCCGGTCCCCGAGCCCCAGCCGGAGGCGCCGCCGCTCCCGTTCGAGCGCGAGCTGGCCTTCGAGGAGGTCGGCTTCCGCTTCCCGGAAGGCCGTTTCGCTCTGTCCGGGGTGAGCTTCCGGCTGCGGCCGGGCGAGCATGTCGGGATCGCCGGGCCTACGGGCGGCGGCAAGTCGACCCTGCTCGACCTGCTGATGGGCCTGCTCGAGCCGGACGAGGGCGCGATCCTGGTCGACGGCCGGCCGCTCGATGCCGCCACCCGCACCGCCTGGCAGGCCGGGCTCGCCCACGTCCCCCAGTCCATCTACCTCGCCGACGACAGCATCGCCGCCAACATCGCCTTCCCGCGCCGCCCCGAGGGGATGGACCCGGAGCTTCTGGCGACCGCGGTCCGGGCGGCCCAGCTGGAGAGCTTCCTCGCCGGCCTTCCCGACGGGCTCGACACCCATGTCGGCGAGCGCGGGGTCCGCCTCTCCGGCGGCCAGCGCCAGCGCATCGGCCTCGCCCGGGCCCTCTACCGGCGGCCGCGGCTGCTCATCCTCGACGAAGCGACGAGCGCGCTCGACGAGGCGACCGAGCGGGCGGTGCTGGCGGCGCTCCACGAGCTTCGGGCGGGGATGACATTGGTGACGGTGGCGCACCGGGCGACGACCCTGGCCGCCTGCGACCGGCTGATCCGGGTCGAGGGGGGGCGGGTGAGCGAGGGGTGATATCCTCCCCATAAGCAGCATGGGGAGGAATTTTTCGGCTCAGCCGGCCGGAGCGGGCGGGGGCGGGGGAAGGACCCAGACTATCCTGCCCCTGATCGTGTCCGCGACGGCTTGACCCTTGGCGTCGGTGGCCGGGGTGAAGCGGGCGCGCGAGCGCAGGAGGCGGCAGGTCGTCGCGTCGAGCGAGGGCGAGCCGCTCGTCCGGGTCACTTCGCAGCGCATGGCCCGGCCGTCGGGGCCGACGTCGAGCGTGAAGCCGACCATGCCCTGCTCGCGCGCGGCGACGGCTTCGGCGGGATAATCCTGATCGCTGAACAGGCTGGCGAGATTGGCCTTCGCCCGGGCCGGCGCTGCCTTCATCATATCGTCGCAAGCGGTCGCCTCGCCGGCGAGAAAAGCGGCGGCGAGCGCAATGAAGCTGAGCTTGTGCATCGTCAGTCCCCCATGTTTTCGACGCGACGGAAGCTGTCACGGCGACGGGACGTCGGCGAGATGGTGGAATTACGTGCTTTGCGGTGAATTCAGGCGAGCTTGTCGGCGTAGAGGAAGCGGCCGGGGCCGAGGCGGGCGAGGACCTGCTGGAGGCTGTTGTAGGGGAGGGCGAAGCAGCCCTCCGAGCGGCCGAGCTTGCCGTGGGCGGCGAGCTGCTCGGGCTCGGCATACCAGGCGTGGTGGACGACGATGGCGCGGGTCTCGGCGTTGGAGTTGCTCCAGTCGAGGCCGGAGAGGCGCAGCGAGCGGCCGTATTTGCCGTTGTAGAACTCGCCGGTG
>Ga0190266_10000058_pt1 | contig 16099 bp, 12 predicted proteins | sample Popmic220T_FD_132448 | JGI IMG/M metagenome (GOLD analysis project Ga0190266, IMG submission 132448) | Populus adjacent soil microbial communities from riparian zone of Indian Creek, Utah, USA - 220 T | ecosystem: Environmental > Terrestrial > Soil > Riparian zone | place: USA: Utah | collected...
AGGGGCTTCGCGACCTCGGCTTCGACCTGGCGACGCCCGAGGCCCAGTCGGCGATCATCGCCATCCTCCTGCCCGACCAGGACACGACGGTGCGCATGTGGCAGGCGCTCCTGGAAGCGGGCGTCTACGTCAACATGGCCCGCCCGCCCGCCACGCCCGCGGGCATGTACCTCCTGCGCTGCTCGCTCTGCGCCGACCATAGTGAGGAGCAGGTCACCCGGATCTTGGGCATGTTCGAGAGCGCGGGGAAGGCGACTGGGATTCTATCCTAAAGTCCTCCCCCGGATTTCCGGGGGAGGGGGACCAGGCGAAGCCTGGTGGAGGGGAATGCGGCCGAAGTACCCCTCCACCGTGCTTCGCACGGTCCCCCTCCCCGCGAAACCGCGGGGAGGACTATATAGAGCGACCACCGCCCCCCTGAGCGCGGCGAATCGAGCCCCGCCCGATGGAACCTTCTTCCAATCCCCTCCCCGCCCGGTCTAGTCTGCCGCCATGGCGGGCGAGGACATGTACGCCATGTCGGAGGGAAGGACCTCGGGGGCATGGCGCGGGGTGCTGGCGAGCGCGGGGGCCGTGCTCGCCGCTTTGCTGCTCGTCGTCCTGATGCTGATGGTGACCTCGTCCAACGAGGCCCGCGACCGGGCGCTCGCCTCGGAGCGCCACAGCTATGACGTCATGCTTCTGACCCGGACGGTGGACGCGACCATCGCCCGGGCCGAGGCGGCGCTCGGCCGCTACGTCCTCGACGAGAATGAGAAGACCAGCGGCAGCGTCTACGGCGCCGAATGGCGCCAGGCCCAGCAGCTGATCGACGAGCTGAGGCGGCAGGTCCGCGGAAACCGGGAGCAGCTCGCCCGGGTCGAGACGCTCGAGAGCCTGTTCGCAACCCGCGGGCGCGAGCTGGCGCCGGCCGCGGTCGCCGCCCAGGCCAAGCGCGGCAGCGGCGGGCTGTCGCTCTTCTACGGAGCGGCCCTGACCGACACCGGGCAGGAGCTTCGCAAGACCCTCGCCCGGATCGCCGCAGCCGAGCGCGAGGACCTGCGCCAGCGCATGGCCGCCACCCGGGTCTCCGGAACGCGCTCGGACCAGCTCACCGAATGGCTCGGCTGGCTCGCGGTGGCGATCGGGATCGGGGCGATCGTGCTCGGCTGGCTGGCCTTCCGGGCGATCAGCGGGCGGCTGGCGGCGCTTCGCGAGGCCGACAGCGAGGCGAGCCGCGCCAGCCAGCTCGAGGAAGCGGTTCGCGAGCGCACCCGCGAATTGAGCCAGGCCTATGAGCAGCTCAAGGAGGAATCGGCCGAGCGCGAGGCGGCCGAGGCGCAGCTCCGCCAGGTCCAGAAGATGGAGGCGGTGGGCCAGCTGACCGGCGGCATCGCCCATGACTTCAACAACATGCTGGCCGTCGTCGTCGGCGGCCTCGACCTCGCCCGGCGCAAGCTCACCGGCCGTCGCCGCGAGGTCGAGTTCCACCTCGACAATGCGATGGAGGGCGCCACCCGGGCCGCCGCCCTGACCCGCCGGCTGCTCGCTTTCGCCCGCGCCGAGCCCTTGCTTCCGGTCGCCGTCGCTCCGGCCGGGCTGGTCGAGGGCATGCTCGACCTGGTCGACCGCTCGATCGGCGAGCGGATCACCGTCCGGACCCGATTCCCCGAGGAAACCTGGAACGTCAGCGTCGACACCAACCAGCTCGAGAATGCCATCCTCAACCTCGCCGTCAACGCCCGCGACGCGATGGAAGGCGAGGGCCAGCTTGCGATCAGCATCGAGAATGTCGTTCTCGCGGCCGGCGAAGTGGGCGAATTGGGCGCCGGCGAGTTCGTCCGGATCAGCGTCTCCGACACCGGCTCGGGAATGGCGCCCGAAGTGCTGGAAAGGGTGTTCGAGCCTTTCTTCACGACCAAGCCGGTCGGCAAGGGCACCGGCCTCGGCCTCAGCCAGATCTTCGGCTTCGCCCGCGAATCGGGAGGCGACGTCGTCATCGACTCGACCGTCGGGGCGGGCTCGACGGTCTCGCTCTATCTGCCGCGCTCGACCGAGCAGGTCGAAGCCGCGGCGGCGGCCGTCCCCGGCCTGGACGAGGCCGCGCCGGGCGATTCCGGAACCTCGATCCTCGTCGTCGAGGACGATCCGAGGGTCAGCCGCTCGACGGTGGGCGCGCTCGAGGAGCTGGGCTACCGGCCGATCGCCTGCGCCGGCGGCCGCGAGGCGCTGGAGATACTGGAGCGCGAGGCCGGAGGGATCGAGCTCGTCATCACCGACATCATGATGCCCGAGATGACCGGCCCTGAGCTGGTCCGCGAGGCCACCGCCCGCTGGCCCTCCACCGCCATCCTCTACGTCACCGGCTATGTCGGCGAAGCCGGAAGCGAGGAGCTGAGCGGCCACGACATCCTGCGCAAGCCGTTCACCGTCGCTTCGCTCGCCGCCGCCGTCGCCGGAGCCCTCGCGCGCCGGCCTAGCGAATGGCCCCCCGCCTCAGCAGCCGCGGCAGCAGGCCGATAGCGGCGACGAGCGGCCAGCGCCGCTGCCAGGGCTTGATCTCGATCTTCGTCCCGGCATGGCGGTTGATCTTCCAGGCGAGGTAATCGATCCCGCCGGCATAGGTGCCGCTCGCCTTGACCAGCCGGAGCACGGTCAGCGCCTTGCCCGCCCGCCGCCTCGCCGCCCAGCGCCGCCGTGACCGCCTGCGCTCGGCTTCGGCCACCGGCGCGGCGAGATCGAGCCCGGCCGCGGCGAGCGCGGGTCCGGTGAAGCGGCGGTAGCGCTCAGGCTCGGCCTCGACCACCGAGGCCGGCCGGCCCTGCCGCTCGGCCCTGAGCTCGGCCGAGTAAGTGAGCGTGAAGGCGCATCGCCACAGGTCGAGCGGATCGCCCCCCTCCCACAGCGGCCGGGCCTCGCCGAGCAGGGTCGGCGCCGCCCGGGCCACCGCCTCGACCGCCCGGGCGGCGGCGGCCGCATCGGCGCTCCACACCAGCCGCGACGGCTGGGCGAAGCGCGCCCAGACCGACACCGACAGGGTTTCCGGCCCGTTCAGCCGGGTGAAGTCGGCCTCGCTCAGAACCGCATATTTGGCGATCAGGCCGTCATGCTCGAACGGGAAGACGTTGGGCGGGATCAGCCGGTTCGCCGGCGCCCGCCAGCTCCGCCCGTAAGCGGAGCGGTAATCCGACACGATCAGGTAGAAATCGAGCATCAGCCCGTCGAGCTCGCGCTGCCTCAGGCATGAGCCGTAGAACAGCACGGCGCGGGCCGCTCGGGGATAAAGCGCCGCCACCGCCGCCGCCATCGCGCTCACCCGAGGATCGACCGGCTCGGCCAGCTCGGCCGCGACGAGGGTAAGGAGCGTCTCCTGCATGCCCCAGCCTTTAGCGCGGGGACGCGGCTAAGCTAAGGCGTCACGTCGCCCCGGCGAAGGCTGGGGTGACGTCTAGACCGGCGACAGCACGAAAGGCTCGTTCCCCACCTTCGCCCAATCGTGATTCTTGACCTTGTCGGTGGCGAGAACGTTGATCCCGGCGGCCAGCGCCCTGTTCCACAATTCCTCGCCGTTGAGCACGTAGCCGCGCACCAGGAAGGCGTCGGCGCGCAGCTTGGGGATCAGTTTCTTCCAATCGTCATAATCGTCGGACCAGAGGTGGACGTTGGCGATTGCCCGCCAGCCGCTGCTCACCGGGCTCGATTGGGCCGTGTCCTTCACGTCGAAGTCGGCGAAGCAGAGGCGGTCGGTCGGAGAGGCGGTGGCGTAGTTGCTCTTCCACTTGTCGTAGCCGCTCAGGCAGAAGATGAACCGGCCCGCCAGGTCGGCGAGGGTCGGCCAGCCGTTTTTCTGGACGTAGGCGACCAGGTCCAGCCCGGATTTCCCGACCAGGCTTCCGGGCGTGTAGAGGAGCGGGGCGCTGAACCATTCGCGCAGGTAATTGTCGATCTCGTCCGGGAAGGTCGTCTCGTCGCCCGCTTCGCTCTTGATGTCGAGATCGACGAAGATCGGATCGTGGCCGCTGTCGGCGAGGTGCCAGGACAGGAGGTAGCCGAGATAATTGGCGAGCGGCGGGCCCGAGCCGCCCTGGTCGTGCGAGACCTGGAAGAAGCCAAGGCTCGTCCCCCCGGACGAGTCCGAATGCCGGGTGATGTCGATCTCGAGGCCCCGGCAGCCGCCCTGATAGGGCTCGGCGGAGTCCCACTGCAGTTGCTGATGGAGGTTCTCGTCGCGCTGATAGCTGTTGTGCGAGGCCTTGAACGCCAGCTGGTTGTAGGCGATGTCCGAGTTGCCCATGCATGCCTCCCTCGTCGGCTCGCAGGCGAAACGATAAAGGATTCGAGGTCCGGCCGCAGGCGGGAATTCGTCCGTTCCGGAGCGAAACTCGAATTTCGAGGACTATGGCGAGCCCGTCGCGCCAGCGAAGGCTGGGCTCCAGGGGGTGAAGAACACGGAGCCTTTCCCTCCTGGGGCCCCAGCCATTCGCTGGGGAGACGTATCACTCCGTCCGGGCCAGTAGGTCGATCAGCTCCTGGCGCCAGAATTTCGCCCAGGTATGAGTGCCGTGACCGCGCGTGTCGCTCGTCGCCCGGATCAGGATGTAGCGGCCGGTCTTGAGGCGGCGGGCGGCGTCCTCGGCGATCCCGTAATCGGCGGGGTTGATGAAGTCGTCGGCGGAGTTGACCCAGGTCATTGGCGTCCGGATGCGCTCTAGGTGGGGCCACGGATCGTAGGTCCGCGACGCTTCGAGCTGGTAGATGAGGTCGTTGGCGTCGCGGGTCGGAAGGTCCTTCGCCACCCGGTCGATGATGTAGGCGTCGGCGGCCTCGCGGGTCGGATAGGCCTTTTGCAGATAGAGCGGAGCGAAGCCGGCGATCTGAAGGGCGCTGACCGCGGTACGAAGGCCCTGGACGGGCTGGGCGCCATAGTCGCCGCCCGCCCAGGCGGGATCGCTCCTGATCCCCTCGATCGCGAGCTTGCGCCACATCCGGTTGTGGCCCGCGATCTCGGTCGGAAGGCAGGCCATCGGCATCGCCGCCCGGGCGAAATCCGGATTCGTCTCGGCCCAGACGAAGATGTGCATGCAGCCCATCGACGTGCCCAGGATCAGCCTCAGGCTGGACACTCCGAGCCCTTCGACCAGCATCCGCCGCTGCGCCTCGACCATGTCGGAATAATCATATTTCGGGAAGCGCATCCGCTCGCCGTCGCTCGGCTTCGACGATTTGCCGTGCCCGATGCCGTCGGGGAGGATGACGTAATAGCGGGCAAGGTCGAGCGGCTGGCCGGGCCCGAACAGCTCGTTCGCGAATTGCGGCTGGAGGAATTGCCGGCCCGAGCCGCCGGTGCCGTGAAGGACCATCACCGCGTTGACGACGGCGCCTTTGGAATCGCGCCTCGGAGTACCGAGAGTCGCATAATGGATGCGAAGCCGCGCCATCCGCTCGCCGCTGGCGAAGCGGAAATCGTCCAGCACGGCGTCGCCTTCCTTCAGCCGGGCCGAATAATCCGGCTGCGCCGCGGCCGCCCCGGCCCAAAGCAGGGCCGCCAGTCCCAGAACGAGCTTCAGCATCGCCGTCTCCCTTATCCCGGGGGCTTTACTCGCGCCGGGCGGCGATGCTCAATGGCGGCGACACGAGGGAGAAATCTTGATGGAATATGTGGGTATTGGAATGCTCCTGCTCGGCATCCTGTGGGTCGCCGGCTTCGGCTGGGCCCATTTCCGGGCGGTCGGCAAAGCCAAAGCGGCCGAAACCTGGCCGACGGCGCCGGGACGGGTGATCTCGAGCGAGGTGGTCGAGGAGGAATCGAACGACCGCGACGGCAACAGCAGCACCTGGTACAATCCCGTGGTCACCTACGCTTATTCGGCCGGCGGCCGCGAGCTGACCAGCCGCCGCCTGCGCTTCGGCAATTACCGCTTCGCCAGCCGCCCGAAGGCGGAAGCGGCCTGCGCCCCCTATCCGGCCGGGGCGACTCCCATGGTCCGCTACAACCCCGAGAAACCCGACGAATGCGTCCTCGAGACGACGAAGCCCGGCCCCATCTACCTGATCATGGCCCTGTTCGGATTCCTGTTCATCGGCTTCGGGATCTTCTGGATGACGAGCATGGCGTGATTTTTCCTCCCCATGCGGAGCATGGGGAGGGGGACCACGTGGAACGTGGTGGAGGGGTATCCGCACCGGGATCGGAGGGACGCGCGAGAGAACCACGATCGCCGCGGCAGCTACCCCTCCACCATGCTCCGCATGGTCCCCCTCCCCATCGCCTCCGGCGACAGGGAGGACAGATTTATTTACCCCCCACCGGTTTCAGATCGGTCAGCGAAAGGCGCTCGAAGCGGGCGGCCCAGGGCGAATCGGGCTGGAGCTCGGTCTCGAGATAGGCGGGCTTGAGCACCTCGGGGGGACGCTCGGCCTGATGCGACGGCGCCAGCGATTCGATGTCGAACGTCTCGGCGAACCTGAGGCCGACCTGGCCGTCCTTCGACCAGCGCACCTCGGCGATCTGGAATCCGGCCTCGCCGAGGTCGAGCTCGACCTCCGCGCCGGGGCAGAGCTCGCGCCCGCTCTCGACCCGGGCTCCGCCGCCCGAAATGTTGCGAAGCCGGACCGGAATCGAGATCCCGCTCCAGTAGAGGGTGCCGGCGCGAAGCAGCTTCTGGCGCGGCTCGCGCTCGGCGACGGCGTGGATGGCGGCCGGCTCGGGCGGGGCCGGCTGGAAGACCGGGCCGTTGCCGCGGTCCGAGGTCCAGAAGATCGTCTCGTCGACGAACTCGAGGCCGATCCGGCCCTCGCGAAGCCAGCGGACGATGCACTTGGTGCGGTTCTTCCCGTCGAACAGCATATCGAGCTTCTCGCCGATGCGAGGCTCGATCTCGGAGCGGATCATCGCTCCGCGCGACGAGACGTTGACGACCTCGACATCCTGCCGTCGGCGGCGAAAGACCATCGTCGTGCGCTCGACAATTCCGCGCAGGCGGTCCTCGAGACGCTGGTCGGTGACCCGGGCCTCCTGGCGCTTGATCGCGATCTTGGCGAGGCCGCCGGGCGCGCCTTCCTTCACCTTCGCCTTGGTGACGAGAGTGGGTCCCTTGAGCTCTCCGGAAAGGATCGTTGAGCGGAGTTCGTGCATTTCGGCCCCCAGGATCGGCGTGTCAGGGTCCCATCGCACAGAAATGATTACCGAATCGCTAGCCGAACCCGTTGAGGACGTTCGCTTATGCCCCGGCCGAAGCTGAATCTGTTCGCAGATCCGCCGCCCCCGGCGCCGGCCGGCCTGGTCTACGAGCCCGGCTTCGTCGGCGCCGAGGAGGAGCGCGCCCTCGCCGGCTCCATCGCCGCCCTTCCCTTCAAGCCGTTCGAGTTCCACGGCTTCACCGGCAATCGTCGCACCGTCTCGTTCGGCCTCCATTACGCCTTCGACGGCAGCGGCCTGCGCGAGGCCGAGCCGATCCCGTCCTGGCTTCAGCCGCTTCGCGAGCGCGCCGCCGCATTGGCCGGCCGCGAGCCCGGGGACTTCGTCCATGCGCTGGTGATCGAATATGCCCCGGGCGCCGGAATCGGCTGGCACCGCGACCGGCCGGTGTTCGGCGACGTCGTCGGGATCTCGCTGCTGGCCCCGGCGCCGCTGCGCTTCCGCCGCCGGTCCGGGACCGGCTGGCAGCGCTTCACCCTCACCGCCGAGCCGCGCTCCGCCTATCTCCTCCGGGGCGAGGCGCGGCACGAATGGGAGCACAGCATCCCCCAGCTCGAGACCCTGCGCTACTCGGTGACTCTGAGGACATTGGCAAAATAATTCCTCCCCGAGCTTGCCTCGGGGAGGGGGACCGCGCGAAGCGCGGTGGAGGGGAAATCCGGGGTCGGCATTGCCCCTCCACCATGCCGCTTCGCGCCACGGTCCCCCTCCCCCAGCAAGCTGGGGGAGGAATTTTCCCTTACGAATAGAAAATATGAAGCCCGATCTGGGTCTGCTTGGTGAGGCGCTTGCCCCATTTCGGCGAGACGTAGGTGGCGTGGTACCAGAGCACGTTCGAGGGCAGGTTGGCGGCCAGCTTCTGGCGGGCGATGCTGGCGACGGCGACGGCCTTCTTCCAGGCCTCGGAGCCGCGGTCGGCGCGCGGGAAGCGGCCGCGCCGGATGAAGGAGAATTGCGCCTTCTGGGTGATGACGGCGCACAGGTCGGTCGGGTAGCGGCCGGAAGCGGCGCGGTTCATGACGACTTCGGCGACGGCGAGCTGGCCCTCGATCGGCTCGCTCCGGGCCTCGAAATAGACGGCGTTGGCGAGGCACTCCATCTCGCGGTCGCCGGTCTGGGTGCCGGCATAAGCGACGACGAGGTCGGCGAGCCGGGTTGCGATGGGTGCGGGCGCCGGCAGCGGGTCCTCGGCCTTCGGGGTCACCAGCGACGTGACGCTGGTCCACATCTTGGAGAACAGGTTCGGATCGGTCATGATCGAAGGCTGGGCCGGCTGGGTCCTGACCACGGCCGGAGCCAGGGTCTCGCCGGCGGCGGCGGGGTCGGAGTAGCTGGCCCCGGCGACGAGCGCAAAGGCAGCCGCGGCGAAGCCCGCGGAGCGAACGATCCGGTTCATCTAGTCTCTTTTTTAATGCGGCTGGCTGATCCCCCGGATGCGAGAACCGCACCCCGATCGCCCCCCGTCTCGAGCGCCCGCCCGCCGTCAATCGGCTTCGGCGGACCCGCTCTCGCTAATCAAGCTGAGGGGCAGATGGTCGAAGCCAGGCCGCTTCGCAAGCCGCACGCCGCGACGAAGCGATGAACCGTGTGACTCGGGGGACACGCCGAGAAAAAATTCGCTGTCGCCCGGAACTTTTGAAAAAAGGCTCTTTTTTCAGATAGCTGGAGAGGCGGAATTGACCGCCTCCGAAACGTTCGCCGCCTCGGTGGGAGTGGCCGGAACCGCCGCCTCCCCGGCAATCACCTTGACGAAGGCGCTCTGCACCCAGCCCGAACCGCACGGGCCGTCATAGTCCCGGCGCCGGGTCACCGGCTCCGAGACGCCGCAACGTTCGGCGAGCGCCCCGTCTTCGTCGAAGACGATCCCGAACCATTTCTGGTCGAGGCTGCGCGTGCAGATGAAGAATCGCGCGCGCGAGGCGACCCGCCCGGTCTCGCCGGCATTGTCGAAGGGCGCGGAGCTGACCGGCAGCGCCTCCCCGGGCTTGAGGTTGCGGGTCGTTCCGGCCGCCCCGCAGGCCTGGAAGTTCGCTCCCAGCTCGCCGATCCGCACCGGTCGCGATCCGGGCTTCACAACGGCCTCGTCGGCCGGGGCCTCATTGTCCTGCGCCGCCCGATCGGCGACCGTGGCGGGCTCGCCGCAGGCCGCCACGCCCAGGCACAGCAGGAGAATAAGTCGTCGCATGCGGCTCCTTGTGGCGCGCCGCGCCCTAAAAATCTACGCTGGCGTCGGAGGAGCGCGCGATGGGTCACTGGCTGATGAAATCCGAGCCCGGAAGCTACGGCTGGGACGATCTGGTCGACGACGGCGGGACCGAATGGGACGGGGTCCGAAATGCCGCGGCCCGGCTCCACTTGAAGGCGATGAGGGCGGGCGACGAGGCTTTCTTCTATCATAGCGGCGAGGAGCGCGCGGTGGTCGGGATCATGCGGATCGTCCGGGAGGCGCGGCCCGATCCGAAGGACAAGGAATGGGTGTCGGTCGCGGTCGAGCCCATTCGCGCGCTCGGGCCGGTCGCCCTCAAGGCGATCAAGGCCGATCCCCGGCTCGCCGCGATGGAGCTGATCCGCCAGTCGCGCCTGTCCGTCGCACCGGTCCGCGACGGGGAATGGGCCGCGGTCCTCGACCTGGCGCGAGCGTCATGAGCGCTCTCCTCGCCCTCCTCCTCGCCGCCGCCCCGCCCGCCGAGAGCCCGCGCGCCTTCGTCGAGCGCCTCTATTCCGGTTATCGCGATCCCGACTACAGCCCGCTCGAGCGCCCCGGGCGGGTCTTCGCGCCGCCGCTCGTCGCCGCCATCCGCGAGGACCGGCGGCTTTCGCGCGACGAAGTCGGCTATATGGACGCCGATCCCCTCTGCCAGTGCCAGGACCCGACCGGACTGCGGCCGCGCATCGGCGAGGTCCGAAGCTCGGGCCGAACCGGGGCGAGCGTGAAGGTGGGAATCGATTTCGGCCCGGACCGGCGCGAGCTGCGCCTGCAGCTCGTCCGCACCGCCGCCGGCTGGCGCGTCGCCGACGTGATCACGGCCGACGAGCCGAGCCTGCTCGAATCCCTCCGGCGCTTCAACCGCCGACGGTCGGGGAAGTGAGAGCCCCTCTCCGCCGCTAGAGGACGAAGTCCGACGCCCCCATGGCCAGCGATCCCGAGACGAGGATCTGCAGGTCCGCCACCCCGTCGCCGTTCACGTCCCCGGAGATGATCGTCATCCCGTCCGACGTCTCGTAGCGCAATTGCCCGGCGACGTTGGAGAAGGCCGCCGTCCCGATGAAGGTGAAGGCCTGGTTGTTGCCGAGGTTGACGTTGGCGTCGATCGCGCTGAGCGAGATCTTGTCGTTCTGGCTCCGGCTGAAGTCCAGTATCTGGTCGCGCGACGCGGCGGTGGAGTCGGACACCAGATTGTAGGTGAACGTGTCCTTCCCCAGGCCGCCGCTCAGCCGGTCCGCTCCGGCGCCGCCGATGAGGACGTCGTTGCCGGCCTCGCCGTACAGATCGTCGTCGCCGGCCATGCCCTGGATGTTGTCGTGGCCGTCGCGGCCGTACACCGTGTCCTCTTCATTGGAGGTGCGCAGAGCCGCGCTGGTGCTGGTCGCGGAGATCGAATCGCCCCCGGAGGTGCCGGTCACGATATTGCCGTCGCGGACGTTGCCGACGGAGACGCTGAGCGCCTGGTCGTCGTGGAAGGAGCCGTCGCTGGCCCGGACGACGACCGAATAGACATTGTCCTGGTCGGAATCGGCCGGGAGCTCGTAATCGGGCGCGGCGACGAACTGGAGGGCGCCGGTCTGGGGGTTGATCGTGAAGCGCGCGGCGTCGGCGCCGCCGACGATCGAGTAGGTGGCCGCGGTGCCGTCGAGGTCGGAAGCGGCGACGACGGTCACTCCGGCGCCATTCTCCGCCACTGAGACCGAGGCCGTCGCGCCGCCGCCGTTGGAAGTGATGGCGAGCGCCTCGTTGACGTTGCCGACGGTCACGGCCAGCGCCTGGGTGTCGGTGAAGCTTCCGTCGGACGCCGAGACGACGACGTCGTAGACGTTGTTCGCGCCCCAATCCGCGGGCGCCTCGAAATTCGGCGCGGCGACGAAGGCGAGGGCTCCGGTCGCCGCGTCGATCGTGAACCGGGCGGCGTCGGCGCCGCCCGCGATCGCGTAGGTGACAGGGCCGCCGTCCGAGTCGGTGGCGGCCACCACCGTCACCGCCGTGCCGTTCTCCGCCACCGCGACCGCGGCGGCGGCACCGCCGCCGCCGGAGGTGATGAGGACGGCCTCGTTGACGTTGCCGACGGTGATTGCGACGGCCTTGCTGTCGGTGAAGCTGCCGTCCGTCGCCGAGACGATCACGTCGTAGACATTGTCGCCGCCGGAATCGGCCGGTGCTTCGTAGTTCGGCGCGTTGCGGAAGGTCAGCGCCCCGGTGCTCGCGTCGATCGTGAACAGGGCGGCGTCGGCGCCCCCCGCGATCGCATAGCTGACCGGATCGCCATCGACGTCGCTCGCGACGATCGTGGCGGCGGCCGTGCCGTTCTCGAGCACGGACGCCGTCGCCGGGGAGGTGATGGCCAGCCCTTCGTTGACGTTGCGGACAATGATCTGGACCGACTGCCAGGCCGAGTGCAGGCCGTCGCTGGCGGCGACCCTGACGGTGTAGAAATTGGCGCCCGCCATATCCGCCGGCGCCTCGAAGTCGGGCGTCTCCCTGAAGCTCAGGACGCCGGTCGCCGGATCGATCGTGAAGCGGTCCGCGTCGGGGCCGCCGACGATCGAATAGATGGGAGCCGCGCCCTCCGGATCCAGGCCGACCACGGTGGTGACGTAGGTCGAGCCCTCGGCCGTCGAGATGGCGGCGCTGGTGCCGCCGCCGTTCGAGGTGATGACGATCGGCTCGTTCTCGTCGACCAGGGTGACCTTGAACTCGCGGGTGCGGCTCCATCCGCCCGCCGTCGCGGTGACTTCGATCCGGTAGACATTGTCGCCGTCTAAATCGCCGGGAGCCTCGAAGTCGAAGCCGCCGGGGCCGACCAGCGAGAGCTCGCCGCTGTTGGGGTCGATGACGAACAGCGCGGCGTCGGCGCCGCCGGTGACGGAGTAGGTGATCGCCGGCCCGCCGTCGACGTCGTAGGCGTTCAGGATCCCGGCGGAGGTCGTGTTCTCGCCCGCCCAGATCTCGATGACGCCCGGCTCATGGTCGAAGAAATCGGGGTCCTCGTCGACGTTGGTGAGGGTGACGAACAGGCTCTGGTCGTCCGAAGCCACACCGTTGTCGGCGCGGACGGTCACCTCGTAGACGTTGTCGTGGTCGAAATCCGCGGTCCATTCGAAATTGGGCGCCGAGGCGAAGGCGAGCGCTCCGGTGACCGGATCGATTGTGAAGCCGGCGGCATCGGCGCCTCCGACGATCGAATAGGTGACGGCGAGGCCGCTGGCGGCGGCCACCTGAGTCACCGCGGTGCCGTTCTCGGCCATCGACAGGTTTGCGAAGTCGCCGGCGCCGTCCGACGTGATCGCGACATTCTCGTTCACGTCCGCAATCGTGATCGCGAAGGCTTGGCCGGCGCTCAGGGCGCCCGAGCTCGCCACGACGGTGACGTCGTAGACATTGTCGCCGTCCGAATCGGCCGGAGCCTCGAAATCGCGTCCCTCGAGGAAGCTGAGCGCGCCGGCCGAATCGACCTGGAACAAGGCCGCGTCGGCGCCGGAGAGCGCATAGGTCACCGGAGAGCCCTCGGGATCGCGCGCCTCGACGGTCACGACGGCGGTAGCGGTCTCGAACATCGTCACGGCGACGCTGGCCCAGCCGCCGAACGACGCGAATATCGGCGCTTCGTCGACGTCCGTCACCCGCACCGACAGACGCTGATCGTCGAAGGACCCTTGGTTGGAGGCGCGGACGACGACGTCGTAGCTGGTAGAGTGCGGCTCCGAATTCTCCCCGGAATGGCTCTCGTAATCGGCCGGAGAGCGGAAGGACAGCGCGCCCGTCTCGAAATCGATGGTGAACCAGGAGGCGTCGGCGCCGCCGGCGATCTCATAATATATGGGACCGTCGCCTTCGGCCTCGACGACCGTCACCGCGGTGCCGTTCTCCTGCACCATGACGACCGCCGCGTCGCCGCCGCCGTCGGAGAGGATGGAGACCGGCTCCCATTGGTCCGCGACCGCGATCGAGAAGGACTGGGTCGCGCTGAGCTCGCCGGAATAAGCGACGACCGACACCTCGTAGACATTGTCGCCGTCGGCATCGGCCGGGGCCTCGTAGTTCGGCGCCTGCCGGAAGCTGAGCTGGCCGCTGTAGGGATCGACCTCGAAGAAGGCGGAGTCGGCGCCTTCGATCCCGTAGGTCACCCAGCTGTAGCGGTCCTGATCGGAAGCCCAGACATAGCCGAGATCGAGGTCGTTCTCGGCCACGACGAGGTCGACATGGTCCGCCCCGTAATAGGATTCGAACACCGGCGCCTCGTCGACGTCGTCGATCGTGATGATGATTGCCTGCTCGTCGGAGGAGACGCCGTCGCTGGCGCGGACGACGACCTCGTAACGGTCGGGGTAGTTGTACGGGTCGTAATACCATGGGCCGTAGCCGCCGTAGATTCCGGTTTCGAAATCGGGCGGCCCGGCGAACGAGAGGGCGCCGGTCCCGGCATCGATCTCGAACCAGCCGGCGTTGGAGCCGCCGACGATTTCATAGGTCACCGGGCCCGCCGCCCCGCCGACCGCGACGACGGTCACCGCCAGGCTGTTTTCGGGCACGTGAAGCTCGGCATAGTCCCCGCCGCCGTCGGAGACGATGGCGAAGCCCTCGGGCTCCTCGACGTCGTTGACGTAGATCGCGAGATCCTGGGAGTCGCTCCGAGTGCCGTCGGTGGCGATCACCGTGACGTAATAGACATTCTGGCCGTACATGTCGGCGGGCGCTTCGTAATCCGGGGCGACCGTGAAGCTCAGCTGGCCGGTCTGCGGATCGATCGTGAACAGATAGGAATCGCTCCCCTCGGCGAGCGAGTAGGTGAGCGGCAGGCCGTCGTCGTCGACCGCGGTGACCGTCGTCACCGCCGTCTGGTTTTCGTCGACCCAGAGCTCCGCCCAATAGGAGCCGCCGTCCGACACGATATCGACGTAATTGACGTGGCGGACCGTGACGTAGATCTGCTGCGAGCCGCTGAGCTGGCCGTCGCTCGCGGACACGGTCACGCTGTACAGATTGTCGCCTCCTTCGACATGGTCGGGCGCGTTGACGAAGGCGAGCGCGCCGGTCAGCGCGTTGATCGTGAACAGGCCGGCATCTTCGCCGCCGGTGATCGAATAGCGAAGCGCCGTCGGCTCGCCGTCGTCGGACGCCACCACCGTCGTCACCGCGTTGACGCCTTCGTCGACGGTCAGCGAGCCCGTGCTGCCCCAGGGCGAGATGATGATCGGCGCCGTGTTCGGCAGCGGAGCCGCCGGCTGGGTGCCCAGGATCTGGGCGCGGACCGAATAGCCGCTGTTGTCGCCGGTCTCGCTCGTCCAGGTGACGATGAGCCGGCCGTCGGCGAGCGTGGCGACGTCGGGCCCGAATTGCGACCCGGCGGAGAGCGTGTTGACCAGCATCTCGGAGCCGACCTTGGCGCCGGCCGAGTCGAACGCCTGCGCCTTGATCGCGAAGCCGCTTCCGTCCTGGGTGCTGCTGTAATTGGTCCAGACGACGACGAACCCGCCGTCCGGGGTCCCGGTCACCACCGCATCGCGCTGGATGTCGACCGCCTGGGTGTTGACGAGGAACTCGCCGCCCACCTTGGTTCCGGAGGCGGTGAAGATCTGGCCCTTGATCGCGCCGCTGTGGCCGTCCTGGGCGGCGTCCCGGGTCGCCCAGGTGATGACGAAGCCGCCGCCGGCAAGCGCCGTGACGCTGGCGTCATATTGCGAATCGACCTTCTGGCTGTTGACCAGGAACTCGGCGCCGACCCGAGCGCCCGTGGCGCTGAACACCTGCGCCTTGACGGCGTCGCCGCTTCCGTCCGCCGAGCTGTCGGTCGTCCGCCAGGTGGCGACGAAGCCGCCGTTGGCGAGAGCTGTGATGTCGGCCGAATCCTGGGTCGCGCCCGTGTTGGCGTTGAGCGTGAATTCAGGGCCGGCCGCCCAGCCGGAGGAATCGTAGATCCGGGCCTTGATGTCGTTGCCGTTCCAGTCGTCCCAGCTGATGACGAAGCCGCCGTTCTCGAGCGCCGTGACGACCGGCGTGAAGAGCGAGTTCGAGCTCGACGTGTTGACCTGGAACTCGCCGCCGATCGGGTTGCCGTTGCGGTCGAACAGCCTCGCGTTGATCCCGTCATTGCCTTCGCCCGGGGCAATTGGGCCCTCGATTCCGCTGGTCGCCCAGGTGACGACGAAATTGCCGTTGTCGAGAGTCGCGACCGAGGGCGTGAACTGCTCGCCCGTCGCGAAATAATTGACCTGGAACTCGATCCCGACCTTTCGTCCGGCCGAATCGAAGAGCTGGGCCTTGATCGCCGCCCAGCTGCCGTCCTGGTTCTTGTCCCAGGTGCCCCAGGCGACGATGAAGCCGCCGTCGGCGAAGGTCGCGACCGTCGACCCCAGCTGGCTGTCGGCGGTGAAGCTGTTGACAGCGAATTCGCTCCGCGTGCGGATGTAAGACGGCATATATTCCCCCCCAAATGTCAGGCGACCTTAGGAAATGCCGCCTTTACAATGCGTAAAGCCCTGAAAACTCTGGCCGCGACCGAGGCCGCCCTCGACGGTGTTGCCACAGGCCCCGCCGCTAGGGAAGCGTTTTGTTTAGGTTTTGTTCTTCATTAGGAGCAGCTTTCGCAACCGCTTCCGGCCTGTTACGCTCGCTTGTCCGACGCCACGGGAAGGGGGCCCGATGTTCGCCTATTTCACCGAAACGCTGCCGCATTTCCTCGCTTATTTCGGCGCCGCGATCCTGCTCGC
>Ga0190266_10000059_pt1 | contig 16051 bp, 18 predicted proteins | sample Popmic220T_FD_132448 | JGI IMG/M metagenome (GOLD analysis project Ga0190266, IMG submission 132448) | Populus adjacent soil microbial communities from riparian zone of Indian Creek, Utah, USA - 220 T | ecosystem: Environmental > Terrestrial > Soil > Riparian zone | place: USA: Utah | collected...
GATGTCGATGCCGATCTTGTAGGCGTCCGTGCTGACGCTGCGGGCGCCGATGCCGTAATCCGAGTAGCGATAGCCGGCCTCGAGGGAGACGTTGTAGAAGAACCCTTCCTCGACGATCGGGATGCGGACCTCGGCGAAGGCTTCCCTGACGTCATATTCGCCATAGACCGGAAGCGTCGGAGCGCCCTGGCCGGCGAGGTCGCTCGACGGAAGCGTCGAGAAGGCCTGGTCGACGAGAAGCTCGAGCGATTCCTTGCGATACTCGACACCGAAGGCGACGCCGACGCCATCCTGCGCCCACGGCAGCTGGATGCCCCAGTTGCCGAGGTTGCCGGTGATCGAGGCGTTGGCCACGGTCTCCTGGTTCACGCCGCGCTGCAGACCCGGGGTCTGGAGGTAGGTGAGAGCCTCGGGAGTAACCGAGCCCGTCGCGAAGATGTCCCAGGGAACGCAGCTCGGGTCCGAACCGTCGAGGACCGAGCGGCAGACCGGATCGACGCCCGCCGTGGTCGGATTGTCGATGATGTCGAGCGCCAGACCCAGACGACGGACCGAGAAGTCGTTCGAATAGGTTTCGGCGAAGTTCGTCTGACCGAACTGGTAGTACATGTCGTACGACCAGACGTCGTCCAGATCGCCCCGCATGCCGGCGACGATGCGATAGCTGGTGTGCTGCAGGTCGTCGCGGCGTCCGCCACCTTCGACGTTGCGGCGCAGCGGCTGAAGAACCGCACGGGTGTAAGGCAGGCCGGTGGTCGGGTCGATGAACACCGCCGGAGCCGGGACGGGGACGCCCGGGCCGCGGTTGGCGTTGACCGACAGGCCGTCAGCCGCAAGCAGGTTCGGCGTGGCGCAGACGATCGCGCGCTGTTGCGCGGAAAGCAGCGGGTTGCCGACGCCCGGAGCGACAGCGGTCGGTGCGCCGGGAGCGCCGCAGTTGATTTGCAGCGTGTTACCGAAGTCGCCCGACGGAGCGATCTGGGCGATCGTGCGATCGTCCATGAACATCACTTCCATATACGGCTTCAGCGCCGGGCTGATTTCGTAATTGGCGAACGCGCCGAGCACATAGCGCTCGTCGGGACGCTGGTAGAAGTTGGTCGGCGCGAAGTTGTACGGGGTCGAGCCGGGAATGAAGGTCCGGTTCGGACCGACCTGGAACGTGCCGGTGTTGGTGAAGAACGTGCCGTTGGCCGAGGTGCCCGAACCGCCGCAGAGGTAATCGGTCGCGCCGGCATTGCCGCCGGTGCCGACACCGGCAGCGATCTGCGCGTTGGTGCGGGACGTCAGAGCGCACGAGCTGTAGTCGCGACGGCCCTGCGTGATCTGGTCGGTGTGGCGATAGCCGGCATAGGCCAGCACATGGCCGCGGCCGTCGTCGAACGCGGCGCCGATCGCGAGGTTGGCATCCCAGGTGCCGCCGTCGGCGACGCTGCCCGTCGGGTAGCCGTAGTTGCGGTTCGGGGCGTTGAGAGCGGCGAGGACCGAAGGCCGGGCGCCGTTGTCATGCTGGAAGAAGCTGTACTGCGAATCGACGCGGATACCGGTGAAGTCGGTGTCCATCACGAAGTTGACGACGCCGGAAACGGCGTCCGAGCCGTAGACCGACGAGGCGCCGCCGGTGAGCACATCGACGCGCTGGATCATCATCGCGGGGATGAAGTTGATGTCGGCGAACGGAACCGCCGGATCGCCCGGGACGAGGCGGCGGCCGTTGATCAGCACCAGGGTCCGCTCGGGCCCCAGGTTACGCAGATCGAGGGTCGCGGTGCCCGACGCACCGTTCGAAACCGTGCTGCTCTGGCCGGCGAAGACCTGCGGCAGCGAGTTGACGAGATCCTCGGCGCGGACCGTGCCGGTCACGCGGACCTCTTCGCTGTTGACCGCGGTGACGGGGCTGACCGAGGTGAGGTTAGGCTGGCGGATGCGCGAACCGGTGATGGTGATCGCAGGCTCTTCCTGCGCCGTGCCTTCGACGGGGCCGGCCTGGGGCTGCTGATCGCCCTGCGCGAGCGCCGGCGTCGCAATGCCGACCGTGCCACAGATGATCGTGGTGGCGAGCAGGTTGCTCAAAAACTGATTCTTGTACCTCATGTCGGTCCCCTTAGAGCGGCCGTGGCCGTGATTCGCGTACCGGACCCATGATCCGGTTGAACAGATTGCGTTTAGGGGATGAAACGAATCCGACGCAATCGGCAGGACTAGGGTGGGCGGCCATTTTTGCCGGACGTGGCAAAATTGCCACAATGGGAAAGGGGGCTGTGCGAGGCTTGCGCTAACCCGTGGGCCTCAGCCATACCGACCACAACAGCCATTGGGGAATGGGACCAACACATGTCACGCACACCGCTTCTGCTCGTCGCCTTGTCGCTCGGCCTAGTCTCAGCCGCCTATGGGCAGAGTGGGGATCTCGCGCCGCAGGCGAAACAGGGGCAAGCCCGCCCCGAGTTGTTCGAGGCGCTGGTCCGCTGCCGGGCGGTCTCGGCCGATGCGGAGCGGCTGCAATGCTTCGACGCTGCGGCTGCGGCGCTCGAGCAGGCCACCGAGCGCCGGGAGCTGGTCGTTGTCGACCGCGCGCAGGTCCGCGAGAGCCGCAGGCGCCTGTTCGGTCTCGCCCTCCCGAGTCTGCCGATCTTCGGAAGCGGCGATGACGGACGCCCCGACGAGGAGGAGGTGACCTCGATCGAAAGCACGGTCACCTCGGCCAGCCAGGACAGTCTCGGTCACTGGATGGTCCGCCTCGCCGACGGCAGCCTGTGGATCCAGACCGACAATCGTCCGCTCGCGTTCAGGCCGCGGCCCGGCCAGGCCATCGTCGTGAACAAGGCCGCGCTCGGCTCCTACATGATGCGGGTCAACAACCAGCCCGGCATCCGCGTGCGCCGCCAGCTCTAACGGCCAGCTTCCGCCACAGGCGCGGGATCGATCCGCGCGCCGTTCCAGACGAGACTCCAGTGGAGATGCGGGCCGGTCGCCCGGCCAGTCGCGCCGACTGTGCCGATCCGCTCGCCCTGCCGCACGGCCTGGCCGACGCGTACGCTCGCGCTCGACAGGTGGAGGAACGCGCTGGTCAGCCCCATGCCGTGATCGAGGATGACGAGATTGCCCTCCAGGCTGAAGCCCGGCGGCGGCGCGAGGGTGACGATGCCGTCGGCCGGCGCGATCACCGCGGCACCGGCGCCGGCGGCAATGTCGGCGCCGCTGTGATAAGCGGCGGGTACGCCGCCGCGGTAGATGCGCTGCGATCCGAACCTCCCGCTCAGCCGCCCCCGCGCCGGCCAGACGAAGCGCTGGCTCCAGCCCATGCTCGCCGAGCGGCGATTGCGGGCCGCGCCGATGCGCTGCAGCTCGCCCTCGCGAAGGCGCTGATATTCGGGCGTCGGCCCGCCTGACGGGCGCGCCATGTTGACATGCTGGACCGGCCAGTCGCGGCGCGCGACGTCGAGGGTCGCCCCGATCTCCTCGCCGTTCGACAGGCGAGCGACCAACGAGGCCCGGCGGGTGGCGTCGCGATCGAAGCCGATCAGGAAGCGGCCGTCGTTGGCGACCGGGACCTCGCGTCCGTCGAGCGTCAGGCGGACGGTGCCCTCCGGCGCCGAGCCGCGAAGAAGGCCTCCCTGGATCGGCGAGCCCGACAGATGGAATTGAGGCGCGCTCGCCTGAACGGCCAGCAGCGCTGCGGCGGCGATCAGCAGCCTAACCAATGACCCGCACCGCCGCCCGCTCGGCCTCGCTGAGCAGGGGATTCCAGACGTCGAGGATCAGGATCGCGCGCGGCGCGTCGCTGTCGTTCCACGCCTCATGTTCGATCGTGTCATCGAACGCCCAGGCCTTGCCGACCGCCGGCACGCGGCTCTCCGCGCCGACCCTCAGGCCGCATCCCGGCGGCACGATCAGGGGCAGGTGGACCGTCGTGCGCACGTTGTTGGAGCCGGTATGCGGTGGAATACGGGTGCGCGGCTCGAGGATCGAGAACATGGCCGTCGGCCCCTTCCCCGGCAGGTCGAGCAGCGGAAGCGCCTCCAGCGCCGCCGCGGTCGCCGGGCAGCGCGCGCAATGGTCGTCGTCGCGCACGCCGTCCTCCCAGAAAAACCAGGCGCTCCAGCGCGGGCTGTTGTTGAGCTCGGCCCACTGGTTGACCGGCTGGGTCGCGTCGAACGCGACATAGGGACGGAAGCCCCGGTCGCGTTCGGCGAGCAGTGCATCGAGCTCGGCGCGGATCTCGCCGGTCCGCGCCTCCAGCGCCGCGAACCAGGGGAAAAGGGCGGCGGGGAAAAATTCGACTGCCGGGAGATAGGGGAAATGTCCGCCGACCGGCTGCTGTACAAAGACCTTGCGGCGCCCGGTGCGTTGCTCGGCATAGGCCCTCGCGCGCCGGAAGTCCGCCTCGGGGTAGGCCTTTTCGACCTCGGCGAGCGGCCCCTCGATCGCTGCCGCGCGGGCCTCGTCGGCGGCGCGCACCGCCGAGATCGCCGGGGCGAGCGCCCGGCGCGCGCCCTCGGGAAGCTCGTCCGGCGTCGCGGCGATGAGCGCGCGATACATGGCGAGCGCCTCCTCGCTCCGGTTCAGCCGCTCGAGCAGTTCGGCTTTCTTGAGCACCGCCGGGACGAAATAGGGGTCGATCGCGAGCGCACGGTCGAGGCTGGCCAAGGCCGCATCGGCGTCGCCGGAGAGATCGTGCGCCTGATAGAGATTGAACCAGATGCCGGCCGCCGAGGGCTCGATCGCCGCCGCCCGCTCGAGGTGGCGGATCGCGGCCGCAGCGTCCTTGCTGTTGATCGCGATCAGGGCGAGCGTATTGCGCGCGGCGAGATGATCGGGCTCTTGCCCGATCAGGGCTTCGAGCAGTTCGGTCGCCTCCGCACGGCGGCCTTGCTGCCAGGCGGCCGAGGCGGTGGTGAAAAGGTCCGCCCCGCCTGCCGTCACTTCTTCCCTTCCGCCTCCAGAGAGGCCTGGGCCGAAGCATAGGCCTCCTGCCGCTCCACGCTCCAATATTTGAGGTCGGCGAGCGGGATCGGCTGGCGGGTCACCGCGCAGAGCACGTGATCGCCCGGGCTCAGCACGCGAAAGGTGCCCGAAAGATAGTGGAGCCGGGCCAGGCGGCCGTTTTGCATCAACATAGGTTCTGTCCGTTACAGCAGCTTCGGCTGATCTGCCTTGCTCTTATGATAAGGCGGGCGCTTCGGCCGCTCAACCGCTTCGGCCGCGACGTCGACCGCGCCGTCCTTGAAATGCAGCGTCAGCGCATTCGCCGCGCGCGCCGCCGCGGCGTCGATGAGCGTGTGCCCGGCGCGGTCCGTCACCCGCGCGTAACCGCGCCCGAGCGGCTTTTCGGGATGAGCGAGCTCGGCGACCCGCCAGAGCGAGGCGAGCTGCTCGCGTGCGCGGCGGTGGGCCGCCTCCAGCAAGGCCGGGCGCAGCGCGCCCCCGGCCCGGCCGAGCTCGCCGCGCGCGCGGTCGATCCGCCCCTGCAGGCCGCGCGGCAGCCGCTCGGACAGCTCGTCGAGCCGCTGTTGCTGCGGCGCCAGCAGGGCCGCGCGCTCGGGCCAGTGGCGGAGCAATGTCGTGAGCTGTTCGCCGCCGCGCTCCAGCGAGCGACGCGCGCAGCGCTCGCTCCGCGCGCCGAGCTCGCGCACCTGGGCCAGCAATTCGGCCCGCACCGGCACCGCCATCTCGGCCGCCGCGGTCGGCGTCGGCGCCCGCCGGTCCGCGGCGTAGTCGCACAAGGTGGTGTCGGTCTCGTGCCCGACCGCGGAGATGATCGGAATTCCCGAGCCGGCGACGGCGCGGACGACGACCTCCTCGTTGAAGGCCCAGAGATCTTCGATCGAGCCCCCGCCGCGCGCGACGATCAGCAGATCGGGCCGCTCGGCCAGCGCGTTGAACCCGGCGATGGCGGCGGCGACCTTCTCCGCCGCGCCCTCGCCCTGGACCGGGACCGGCCACAGGATCACATGGGTCGGGAAACGGTCCTCGAGCCGGTGGAGGATATCGCGGATCACCGCGCCGGTCGGCGAGCTGACCACGCCGATCAGGCGCGGCGCGAACGGCAGCTTGCGCTTGCGCGTCTCGTCGAACAGGCCTTCCGCGGCGAGCGCGAGGCGTCTCTTGTCGAGCAAGGCCATCAGCGCGCCTTGGCCGGCCAGCTCGAGGCGATCGACGACGATCTGGTAGCGCGAGCGCGCCGGGTAGGTGGTGAGCTTGCCGGTGGCGACGACCTCGATCCCGTCCTCCGGCTGGAAGCGCAGCGCGCCGGCCTGGCCGCGCCAGATCACCGCGTCGATGCACGCCGAATCGTCCTTGAGCGTGAAATAGCAATGCCCCGAGGCGACCCGCTTGAAGCCCGAAATCTCGCCGCGCACCCGGACATGGTCGAACGCGCCCTCGACCGTGCGCTTGAGCGCCGCCGACAGCTCCGAGACCGACTGGGCCGGCGCGTTGTCGCCGGGCGCCTCGGTTGCTAGGAGCGCCGGGTCGCGAAGAGGGTCGTCGGTCATGAATGTGTTGCTCATCGGTTCGGGCGGGCGCGAACATGCCCTCGCGTGGAAGCTCGCGCAATCGCCGCTGATCGACAAGCTCTACGCGGCGCCCGGCAATCCGGGGATCGCCGAGGTCGCCGAGCTGGTCGCGCTCGATCCCGCCGATCACCGCGCGGTGGTCGATTTCTGCCGCCGCCACGCGATCGGCCTCGCCGTGATCGGGCCCGAGGGGCCGCTGGTCGACGGGCTGGCCGACAATTTGCGGGCGATGGGCGTGCCGGTGTTCGGCCCGAACCGGATCCCCGCCCAGCTCGAAGGCTCCAAGGGCTTCACCAAGGATCTTTGCGCCAGACACGACATCCCGACCGCCCGCTACGCCCGCGCCTCCGACCGGCTCGCCGCCGAAGCGGCGCTCGAGGATTTCGGCATGCCGGTGGTGATCAAGGCCGACGGTCTCGCCGCCGGCAAGGGGGTGATCATCGCCGAGAGCGCAGAGGAGGCCCTGGCGGCGCTCGGCACGATGTTCGACGGCGCCTTCGGCGGCGCGGGCGAGGCGGTGGTGGTCGAAGAGTTCATGACCGGCGAGGAGGCGAGCTTCTTCGCTTTGGTGGATGGCGAGACCGTCCTCCCCTTCGGCTCGGCCCAGGATCACAAGCGCGTCGGCGACGGCGACACCGGGCCCAATACCGGCGGCATGGGCGCCTACAGCCCCGCCTCGATCCTCACCCCCGCTCTGGAGCGGCGGGTGATGGAAGAGATCGTCCGTCCGACGGTCCACGCGCTCGCCGAGGCCGGCACGCCCTTTTCCGGGATTCTCTATGCAGGCCTGATGCTCACCGACGAGGGGCCGAAGCTGGTCGAATACAATGTCCGCTTCGGCGATCCCGAATGCCAGGTGCTCATGCTCCGCCTCGAAAGCGACCTGCTCGAACTGATGCTCGCCTGCGCGCGCGGCGAGCTGGCCGAGGCCGGGGCGCCCAGATTTTCGGCCGACCCCGCGCTGGTCGTGGTGATGGCCGCCGAAGGCTATCCCGAGGCTCCGCGCACCGGAGGAAGGATCGCCGGGCTCGACCGGCCGGGCGCCAAAATATTCCAGGCCGGCACCGCGCTTGACGGCAAGGGCAAGCTGGTCGCCGCGGGCGGCCGCGTGCTGGGCGTCGCGGCGCTGGGGAAGACCGTCGCCGAGGCGCAGCGCGCCGCCTATGCAGCGATCGACGGGATCGAGTTTCCGACCGGCTTTTGCCGGCGGGACATCGGCTGGCGTGAAATTGCGCGGATCGAGGGCTGACTAGGCGCCGACGGCGGGCTATTGATCGCCCTCATGCCGCGGTTCGCGAAATTCCTGATCGGCCTGGCCGCCGCGTTGCTCGCGGGCTGGATCGGCCATGGCCCGCTGGGACAGGGCGACGCCTTCGTCGGCAATCTCGACGCACAGGCGAAGGCGGTGATCCGCACCGCCGAACTGCCCAACATCCACGTCCGCTTCGGCCGCGATCCACTGGCGCGTGAGGCGATCCTCAGCGGCCAGGCGGACGAGTTCCAGCGCGAGGGCCAGGGTCAGTTCCCCGGCCTCAATGATCGCATCCGCGCGATCCCTGGCGTCTCCGGCGTGCGCTGGGACGACAATGATTGCTGCGCGCGGGAGGAGGCCGGCAATGCCGCTGCTCGCTGAAACACTGCTCCTGACCGCGGTCGCCTATCTGGTCGGCGTCGCGCTCGGCTGGCTGTTGTTCGGCCGGCCCAAGAAGAACTCGTTCCTGGAAGACTAGGCCCATGTTCGCCCTCGCCCAGTTCAACCTCGTCACCCTGGCCGTTGCGCTGGCGATCGGGCTCGTCACCGGCCGCTGGATGTTCGCGCGCCGCGCCGCCCCTCCACCCGCTCCTGAGGACACCGACCGACCATGAGCTCCAACACCACGATCATCGTCGCCGTCGCCATTCTGGCGGTCTTGATTATCGGCTTCCTGGTGATGCGCCCGCGCGCGGCCCCGAAGGTCGAGCGCCGGCGCGAAGGCGAGCCCTACGTCGCGAGCAAGGAGCGGCCCTACATGAAGCCGCCGGCCAAGGAGGGCGCCGGGGTGGCGGACGAGGTCGCCGCGGCCACCGCCGACGTCGCCGACGAGATGCTCGGCGTCCACACCCGTCCGCAGCACGACGGCCCGTCCGACGACCTCACCCGGCTCAAGGGCGTGGGACCGAAGTTCGTCGCGCGCCTCAGCGAGCTCGGAATCACCCGCTACGACCAGCTCGCCGGCCTCAATGCCAACGAGGCGGCGCATCTCGACGAACGGCTCGGCCCGTTCCAGGGCCGCCTCGCGCGCGACCGGGTGATCGAGCAGGCCGATTTGCTCGCCAGAGGCGACACGGAGAGCTTCGAGGAGAAATTCGGCAGGCTGGGCTGAGCTAGGCCCGCCGACCCCGCTTGATCTCGCTGGCGAGGAGCTTGTCGATCTTGCGCCCGTCCATGTCCGAAATCTCGAACTGCCAGCCGCGATAGGTGAAGCGCTCGCCAACCTCGGGCAGATGCTTGAGCACGGACAAGGCGAAGCCGGCCGCGGTGGCATAGTCGCGGTCGTCGGGCAGGTTGAGGCACAAGGCGTCGCCCATCGCGTCGGCCGAGACCGAGCCCGACACCCACCAGCTGCCGTCGTCGCGCTCGACGAGCGGCGGATCGGTGTCGAAATCGGTGGCCGAGAGGAACTTGCCGGCGAGCGCGGTCAGCAAATTGCCGGGCGTCACGATCCCTTCGAAATGGCCATATTCGTCGTGGACGAAGGCCATCGGCACCTCGCTGTCCCGAAGCACGGTCATCGCATCCATCGCATCGATCTGGTCGGGCACGATCGGGGCCGCCTTCATCAGCGCGCGCAGGTCGATCGGCTGATCCTTGAGCAGGCAGGAGACGATGTCGCGTGCCTGGACCACGCCGATCAGCCGGTCGACCGATCCTTCGGCGACCGGGATGCGGTTGTGCGGCGCCTCGATCAGCTTCTGGCGGATCATTTCCTGGCCGGCGTCGGCGTCGATCCACGACACTTCGGTGCGCGGGGTCATCACCTCGCGCGTCGGCCGGTCGGCAAGGCGCACCACGCTCGAGATCAGCGCCCGCTCGCTCTCCTCGAGCACGCCGGCGGTCGCGGCCTCGGCGACGACGAGCTGGAGATCCTCGGCGGTCACCTGGTCCTCCGATTCGCGGTTCATCCGCAGCAGGCGGAAGATCAGGCTGCTGGTCCGGTCAAGCAGCCAGCCGAAGGGCGCGGTCGCGCGGCTCAGCCAGCGCATCGGCAGTGCGACGGTGACGGCGATCGGCTCGGGCGAGCGCAAGGCGAACTGCTTGGGCACCAGCTCGCCGATCACCAGCGAGGCATAGGTGGTGAGGAAGATGACGAGCGCGAAGCCCAGCGTCTGTGCCGTCTCGGGCTTGATCCCGAGCAAGGCGAGGCGATCGCCCGTCGGCCCGCCGAGACTGGCGCCCGAATAGGCACCGGCGAGGATGCCGATCAGGGTGATGCCGATCTGCACGGTCGAGAGGAAGCGCCCCGGATCGGCGGAAAGATCGAGCGCCGTCTGAGCGCCGCGCCGCCCGGCCCGCGCCATCGCCTTGAGCCGCGTCTTGCGCGACGAGACGATCGCCAGCTCCGACATGGCGAAAACGCCATTGAGCGCCACCAGGACGAGGATGATGACCACGTCCAGCCAGGGAAAGGGTGCGAGCGGAGGGGGAGGCGACATGGCGTTGGGGCCTTCCTAGCCGCGAAGCTCCATGCTCCACAAGATTGCGCGCGCCGCCGGCATTATCGCCGCGCCTGGAAGAATTCGCGCAGCATGCCGCCAGCCTCGGCCTCGCCGATCCCCGGATAGACTTCCGGCGCATGATGGCAGGTAGGCTGGGCGAAGAGCCGCGGCCCGTGCAGCACGCCGCCGCCTTTGGGATCCGGCGCGCCGAAATAGAGGCGGGAAATGCGGGCCAGCGCAATCGCCCCGGCGCACATCGCGCAGGGCTCCAAGGTCACCCATAGGTCGCAGCCGTCGAGCCGGGAGTCGCCGACAGCCGCCGCCGCGGCGCGAATCGCGACCATCTCGGCATGGGCCGTCGGGTCGTTGAGATCGCGCATCCGATTGCGGCCAACCGCGAGCACCGCGCCGGCGCGCGTCACCACCGCGCCGACCGGAACCTCGCCGTCTCCCGCCGCCGCCTTCGCCTCGTCGAGCGCGAGGCGCATCGGATCGGGCAGTGGGAAAGCCGTTATTGCGTGTTGCCCTGGCCGTTGGTGACGGCGACGTTCGGCACCTCGACCTGGCGGGTCTCGGTGCGGACCACCGGCACCTGGACGTTGGTCGTCGTCGTGCCGACCTCGACCGACTTGGCGTCGATCGAGACGGTCCCGTCGGCGTGACGGTTGAGGTTGATGTAGCCGGTCCAGATCAGAGCCATGACGACCACGACGATGAAGGCGATCAGCAAGAGGAGCGTGCGCAGCATATGGGATCCTCGCGGGTTCGACGTTTCTTAGTCAACGAGGGGATGGCAGATTGGTTGCCTCCCCGCAACGATCTCGCGCGAGGGCCCTCCGCAACGCCGGTTGACGAACGAGCCTCGTCCGGCTATCCGCGCCCCGTTTCCGGTTGGCCTCGAAGGCTGCCCATTCCAGGAAGAGATAGAAATGTCGCGCATTTGCGAACTGACCGGCAAGGGCCGGCTGGTGGGTAACAATGTTTCCCACGCGAACAACAAGACCAAGCGTACGTTTCTGCCGAATCTGCAGAACGTTACCCTGATTTCGGACACGCTCGAGCGCGGCGTCAAGCTGCGCGTCTCGATGAGCGGTCTGCGCTCGGTCGAGCATGTCGGCGGGCTCGACAACTGGCTGCTCAAGACGAACGACGAGAAGCTCAGCCTCAACGTCCGCCGCCTGAAGCGCGAGATCGTCAAGAAGCAGGCGGAGAGCGTCGCGGCCTAAGCCGCGCGCTTCATTCGACCAGGGCGAACTTCAGCAGCAAAGTCTGCTGCAGCGGAAAGAAATTGTCGTCTGAGGCGATCCACACGATCGTCCGGCCGTTCTCGACCGTCACGCTCAGCGCCTCCATATTGTCGACCGTCAGCGGCGGGCGCAGCACCGCGATCTCGCGCCCTGCGATCGTTCCGCCGGGGCGAAGTCTGCTGATATCGGCTACCGTCACCACCGCCGAAATCCCCTCGAACATCGCATAACGCCGGTTGAGCAGGATGAGCCGCCCGTCCGGCAACAGCGCCGCGTCGGTGATCCGGTAGCCCGGCACGCGCAGATAACGCAGCGGCGCCGCGCGGGTGGCCGGGTCCGCCGGATCGCCCGCGAACAGCACCGCCTCGCTCGTTCGCCGCCGGTCGCTCGCTCCCTCTCCGAAAACGATGAAGCGCCCATCGGGCAGGCGCACCATGGCCTCGGGGCCGGCATTGACCCGCCACCTGCGCATCAGCCGCGGACGAGACGCGCTCGCCGCCGCGAGGTCCGCGCGCCGGTAGCGCCAGATCATATTGTACTTCTCGAAGCCCGCCCACAGCCAGGTTCCGTCGAGATAGAGCGATTCGGTGTCGCGGTTCGATTTGCGGGTCGCCGGCCCGGGCCCGCGCGGCAAAGGGATGAGCTGGACGGGCTCGCGCCCGGCGCGGCGCGGGACCGCGAAGCGCAGGATGGTCCCGGCATCGTTCAGGGCGATGACCTCGCCGCCTGCCACGTGCATCGCGGAAATCGCCCCGAAGCGCGGCGAATTGCTCGTGAACCGCCAGCCTGCCAAATAGTCCAACGCCCCGATCCGCCGCCGGGCGGGATCGCTGGCGTCGAGCGTCACGGCCGTGACGCTGAGCTCGGCGCGCGCCGGGCCCGGAGGCGGCGGATCGGGGGGCCGGGCCGTGATGGTCGCGAGCAGAACGAAGGCGGCCAGCACGAAAGCCGCCCTCTTCGGCCGGGAGCGCCAAATCTGTTCAGGAAACCCCCGGAGAATCATGAACGAATCCTGACAAGCGCATTCAGTCGCGCCTCAGGCGAATCGGCGCATAAGGCTCTCATGTCGCTGGCCGGATTGGCTTTTTTCCAGCCTGCCGACCGCAAAGACAAAGGAGTCGGAACATGTTTAAGAAGATCGCCATCTCCACTGCCGTTGCCGCCTCGGCGCTGACCGTTATGCCGGCCGCCGCCCAGGCGCAGAGCTATGGCTATTACAACCAGGGCTATGGCTACAACGGCCGCTACGTCGATCCGCGCTACGCCCAGCGCTACAACCAGCGCTATTACAACGGTTATAACGGCTACAATGGCGCTTATAACGGCCAGACCTACTACCAGGGCCGCTACAACTACAATTACGGCTATCGCTGCAACAACGGCTCGACCGGCACGATCATCGGCGCCATCGCCGGCGGACTGCTCGGCAGCCAGGTTGCGGGCCGCGGCGACCGCGCGATCGGCGCGATCCTCGGCGGCGCCGCCGGTGCCCTCGCCGGCCGCGAGATCGATCGCAGCAGCGGCAATAATTACAACTGCCGCTAGAAGCTGAATTCCCTCGTGGAGTGACGAGGGACGGGGCCGGTCGCCTTCGGGCGGCCGGCCCTACTCTTTGTCGAAAAGGGACGCGAGCTGCTCGACCATCGTGCCGCCGAGCTGCTCGGCGTCCATGATCGTCACCGCGCGGCTGTAATAGCGGGTCACGTCGTGGCCGATGCCGATCGCGACCAGTTCGACCGGCGAGCGCGCCTCGATCCAGCCGATCACCTGGCGCAAATGGCGCTCGAGGTAGGTGCCGCTGTTCACGCTGAGCGTCGAATCGTCGACCGGCGCTCCGTCCGAAATGACCATCAAGATCTTGCGCTCCTCGACCCGGCCGATCAGCCGGTTGTGCGCCCAGAGCAAAGCCTCGCCGTCGATATTTTCCTTGAGCAGCCCCTCACGCATCATCAGGCCGAGGCTCTTGCGCGCCCGCCGCCAGGGCTCGTCGGCCTGCTTGTAGATGATGTGCCTGAGGTCGTTGAGCCGCCCCGGCTGCGGCGGCCGTCCGTCGGCGAGCCACTTCTCACGCGATTGGCCGCCCTTCCACGCCCGCGTCGTGAAGCCCAGTATCTCGACCTTGACGCCACAGCGCTCGAGCGTGCGGGCGAGAATGTCGGCGCTGATCGCGGCGATCGAGATCGGCCGCCCACGCATCGAGCCCGAATTGTCGAGCAGCAGGCTGACGACCGTGTCCCTGAATTCGGTCTCGCGCTCGACCTTGTAGGATAGCGACTGGGCCGGGTTGACGATCACCCGGGCCAACCGCGCCACATCCAGCAATCCCTCCTCCTGGTCGAAGTCCCAGGAGCGCGACTGTTGGGCCATGAGCCGTCGTTGCAGCCGGTTGGCGAGCTTGGTCACCGCGCTCTGGAGGTGGACGAGCTGTTGGTCGAGATAGGCGCGCAGCCGCCCCAGTTCCTCCTCGTCGCACAGCTCGGTCGCGGCGATCTCCTCGTCATATTGCTCGGTGAAGGTGCGATAATCGAAGCGCGGCGCGAGATCCGAGAGCGGCCGGTTCGGACGGATCGGGAGCATCCCCTCCTCGCCGTCCTCGCCCAGCGCATCGGCCGATTCATCCATCTCCTGCTCGGACCAATCGTCTTCGCTGCTCTCGTCGCCGTCCTGCTCGGCCTCGCCGCGAATCTCGGCCTCGCCGCGGCCGCTGCTCTCGTCCTCCTGGTCGCTGTCGTCGTCCTCGGCGCCCTCGGCCTCGTCGTCACCTTCGCCTTCATCTGCCGCCTCGGGATCGAGGTCGGCATCGGCCTCGCCCTCGATCAGCTCGAGGTCGCGCAGCAATTTGGTCGCGAGCGCGGCGAAGGCCTGCTGGTCGTCGATCGCGAGGCCCAGCGCGTCGAGATCTGCACCCGCCTTTTCCTCGATCCAGTCGGCGACCAAGGCCAGCCCCTCGCGCGCCGCCTCGGGCGGCGCCTCGCCGGTCAGTCGCTCGCGCGCGATCAGGCCGAGCGCGGAGCCAAGCGGAACCTCCTCGCGATTGCGCGCGCGAACCAGGGGATCGGTCCTCAGCCTAAGCTCGGCAAGGTGGCCAAGGTTGGACCGCACGCCCGCCATGCCGCGCGCGCCGAGCGCCTCGACCCGCGCCTGCTCGACCGCGTCGAACACGGCGCGCGCCACTTCGTCCGCAGGCGCATGCCGCGCATGAAGCCGCGCATTGTGATGGCGAAGGCGCAAAGCGGCGGCGTCGGCGAAGCCGCGCGCCTCGGCGGCCTCGCGCGCGCCGATCGTGCGCCCCGGCATCGGCGCCTTGATGCTCTTGCCGGTAACCGCCGGAACGTCGCTGGTGAAGCCGAGCTCGACCTCCGCGTCCCGCGCCATCGCCCGCGTCGCCCCGGCCAGCGCCTGGCGGAAAGATTCGAGGGGATTGTCCTCGGCCATTGACTAATCCAGCAACGGCGCATCGCGTTCGAGCGACGCATAGGGCGCGCGTTCCGGCGTGATGTGCACATATCGCGATTCGTCAGTCGGTCTCAGATCGAACTGCCGTTCGCCATTGGGTGTCCGCACGCGAACATGAATAACGGAGCCGACGTTCTGAGTGCCGTCATAGCAGAGCGCGACAGAGTCTTCGCGCTGCCTCGGCGGGACGAGGGCAAGAGGCCTGCCGTCCACGAGAACCTGAAAATCAGAAGAGGTATGGCAATCGAAGACGACAAAATGGAGATTGCGGCGCGCTTGGGCACCTGGCTGGCTATTTGAGCAAGCGGGGGCAGTCAGAGCCAGCACGCTGAGAACGGCCGCGGCACTCCTCCGCGCAGCCACGGTCAGCCCGCCGCTCCGACCACGCTCTCGGGCAGATCCTTGCCGAACACGCGCTGGTAATATTCCGCGACGGTCGCCCGCTCGGCCTCGTCGCATTTGTTGAGGAAGGTCAGCCGGAAGGCGAAGCCGACGTCGCCGAAGATCAAGGCGTTCTGGGCCCAGCTGATCACCGTCCTCGGGCTCATCACCGTCGAGATGTCGCCGTTGACGAAGCCCTGGCGCGACAGCTCGGCGACCTTGATCATCCGCTCGACCTCGGCCCGGCCGCCCTCATGGTCGTACTCGCCCGACTTGGCGAGGACGATCCGCGCCTCGGTCTCGGCCGGCAAATAGTTGAGCGTGACGACGATGTTCCAGCGGTCCATCTGGCCCTGATTGATTTGCTGGGTGCCGTGATAGAGGCCGGTCGTGTCGCCGAGGCCGACCGTGTTGGTCGTCGCGAACAGCCGGAAATAGGGGTTCGGGCGGATCACTCTGTTCTGGTCGAGCAGGGTCAGCTTGCCCTCAGTCTCCAACACGCGCTGGATGACGAACATCACGTCGGGGCGCCCGGCGTCGTACTCGTCGAAGACCAAAGCGGTCGGCGTCTGCAGCGCCCAGGGGAGCAGGCCCTCGCGGAACTCCGTCACCTGCTGGCCGTCGCGAAGCACGATCGCGTCGCGCCCGACCAGGTCGATTCGGCTGATATGGGCATCGAGGTTGATTCGAATCATCGGCCAGTTCAGCCGTGCCGCAACCTGTTCGATATGGGTCGACTTGCCGGTTCCGTGA
>Ga0190266_10000060_pt1 | contig 16021 bp, 19 predicted proteins | sample Popmic220T_FD_132448 | JGI IMG/M metagenome (GOLD analysis project Ga0190266, IMG submission 132448) | Populus adjacent soil microbial communities from riparian zone of Indian Creek, Utah, USA - 220 T | ecosystem: Environmental > Terrestrial > Soil > Riparian zone | place: USA: Utah | collected...
CGGAAACAGCGTTTGCGTCTTACGGGACGGATGCAAGGCTAGTTCGGTACCAATGCGGCCAATTCCACGGGAAGGTCAATATTGATGGCAACGAAAGCCTTGAGCTTCGACGTTGGCGATTATGTCGTTTACCCCAAGCACGGCGTTGGCCGCGTGATCGAGCTGCAAAGCACGGACATCGCGGGCATGGCGCTGGAGCTCTATGTGCTGCGCTTCGAGAAGGAAAAGATGACGCTGCGCGTTCCGACCAACAAGGCGGAAAGCGTCGGCATGCGCAAGCTCTCGTCCGACAAGACGATGCAGGAGGCGCTGACCACGCTCAAGGGCAAGCCCAAGGTCAAGCGCACCATGTGGTCGCGCCGCGCCCAGGAATATGAAGCGAAGATCAACTCGGGCGACCTCGTGTCGATCGCCGAAGTGGTCCGCGACCTGTTCCGTCCGGACGACGCCCCCGAGCAGTCCTATTCCGAGCGGCAGATCTTCGAGGCCGCCTCGACCCGCCTCGCCCGCGAGCTCGGCGCGATGGAGGAGATCGACGAGCGCGCCGCGCTCGAGAAGCTGCTCGACATCCTGAACAAGGCCGCGGTCGTTCACCACAAGGTGAAGATCGAGGCCTGACCCAATCCCGTGAGAGCGGGTTCGAGGAGGGCGGTCCGGAGACGGGCCGCCCTTTTTTGTTGCCCGCTTCCCCGCGCTTGTGTATTATCTCGTTAATACAGCTTGAGGGAGGACATTATGCGGGCTCTTGCGATCGTCGGCGCGGCTTTGTTCGTCAGCGCATGCCATTCGGGCGGCAATGCCGAGGAGACCCGGCCGACCGCGCAGCGCGATTTCCAGGTCGGCGCGTTCGATCGTATTTCGTTGAGCGGCTCGCCCAACATCATCGTTACCGTTGGCGGAGCCCCGTCGGTCCACGCCGAGGGCGATGCGGAGCTGATCGAGCGGCTCGAGGTGAAGGTCGAGGGCGGCCAGCTCCAGGTTGGCTATCGTGAATCCACGAGCTGGTTCTCCTTCCGCCATCATCGCGGGGTGACGCTGCGGGTGACCGTGCCGAGCCTCGCCGGAGCGCAGATCGGCGGCTCGGGCGACATCCGCATCGACCGCGTCGAGGGCCCACGCTTCGCCGCCGCGATCGCGGGGTCGGGAGACATAGAGATCGCGACGATGGCGGTGGGTGAGGCGAGCTTCGGGGTCACCGGCTCGGGCGGCATCCGCGCCGCCGGCCGCGCCGAGCGCGCCAGCGCCGCGGTGACCGGCTCGGGCGACATCGATCTGGCCCGCCTCGAGGCCGGCGACGCGACGCTGGCCGTGACCGGCTCGGGCGACGTCGGAATCCGCGCCACCCGAACCGCGACCGTGGAGATCCGCGGCTCGGGCGACATCACCGTCGCCGGCCCGGCTCGCTGTACGGTGAGCAAGTCCGGCTCGGGCGATGCGCATTGCGAGGGGCCGACGGCGTAGACCGACATGGTCTAGAGGTCCGCGATCCGGAAGTTCAGGGTCACCACCTTGCTGTCCTGGACCGGGCGGCCGTCAAGCGTCGCCGGGCGGAAGCGCCAGCGGCGCAGTGCCTGCTGCTCGGTCACCCGCCAGAAAGCGTCGCTCGTCGCCGCGAGGCGCTCGACGGCGGTCACCCGCCCGTCAGGCCCGATCGTCACCCGCACCCGGACGATCCCGTCGCGCTGGGCCCGCTCCTCGGTCGCAGGATAAGGCGGCTGGAGCGCGTTCGCGTAGCGCGGATCGAAATCGGCCGCGCGGCGGAAGGGCGGCGGGGGCGGCGGCGGCAGCACGATGTCGCCGGTCCCCGTATTCTCGGCGAAATGGATCACGTTCTCGCCGCTTGCGACATTGACGCCGGTTTGGGTGTTGGTCTGCACCACCTGCTCGACATGGTCGATCACTGTCGGACGCGGCTGCGGCGTGGGATGCTGCGGTTCGCGGCGCTCTTCGGGCGGATCGGGGTTGATCGGGATGTTGGTGATGACGGTCGGCACCCGGAGCTCGCGGATGAATTGCGGCCCCTTGATCATCACCACCGCGGCGAACAGGCCGCCATGGAGCGCGATCACCAGGGCGAGTGAGCTGGGGCTGCTTCTCTTCTGCGCGAAGAATCCGGCTTCGGTCATGACGATCCTCCTCATCCTCGGCCGCCGCTGCCGAATCGGGCGGCACCCAAGGATGATACATTATATCGTCATGTTATACTATACCATTAATGTCCGCCGCGGCCTTCAGCCTGGAAACCGCTTCGTCGCGGCCGATCAGCGGCAACAGCACCGCCATTTCCGGCCCGCTGTCGCGCCCGGTGAGCGCGCGGCGCAGGGGGTGGAACAGTGAGCGCCCGCTGCGCTCGGCCTTGAGCTGCCCCGTCAGCGCAGCCCAAGGCGCATCCGCCCAGTCGATCGCCGCCGCGGCGTCGGCCGCGCGCGCGAGGAAGGCGCGGTCTTCCTCCGCCGCGGGCTCGGCGACATGGCCGTGCAGAATCTCCCACCAGTCCGCCGCCTCGGCGATGCTGCGCAAATTGGGCCGGATCGCCGCCCAGTCGCCTTCGCTCATTCCGGCCGGCAGCCGCTCCGCGACCGCCGCGAACGGCAGCTGGTGGACGATCCGCGCGTTGAGCGCCGCGAGCTCTTCCATGTCGAACCGCGCCGGCGCGCGCCCGAAGGTGGCGAAATCGAACGTCGCGATCAAAGGCGCGGCATCGGCGACCGCCTCGACCGGCAGCGACGTGCCGATCCGCGCCAGCTTGGCGATCAAGGCGAGCGGCTCGATCCCCGCCTCCTTCATCGCCTCGACGCCCAATGAGCCGAGCCGTTTGGAGAGCTTTCCCTCCGATCCGATCAGCAGCGCCTCGTGGGCGAAGGCCGGCGGCGCGGCGCCGAGCGCGGCGAACATCTGGAGCTGCAGGCCGGTATTGGTGACATGGTCCTCGCCGCGCACGACGTGGGTCACGCCCATGTCGATATCGTCGACCACGCTCGGCAGCATGTAGAGCCAGCTCCCATCCTCGCGCCGCACCACGGGGTCGCTGAGCAAGGCGGGATCGAGATGCTGATGCCCGCGGATCAGATCGTCCCACTCGATCGGCGCCGCATGATCGAGCCTGAACCGCCAGTGCGCCCGCCGTCCCTCGGCCTCGAGCCTGGTCCGCTCCGCGTCGCTCAGCTTGAGCGCGGCGCGGTCGTAGACCGGCGGCAGGCCGCGCCCGAGCAGCACCTTGCGCCGGAGCTCCAGCTCCTGCGCCGTCTCATAGGCCGGATAGACCCGCCCCGCCGCATGCAGCCGCTCCAGCGCCGCCTCGTAACGGCCGAACCGGTCCGACTGGCGGTCCTCTTCGTCCGGATCGAGTCCGAGCCAGGCGAGATCCTCCCGGATCGCCGCAGCGAACGTCTCCTCGCTCCGCGCCTGGTCGGTGTCGTCGAGCCGCAGAATGAATCTTCCGCCATTCTTCCGCCCCCACAGCCAGTTGTGCAGCGCCGTGCGGATATTGCCGACATGGAGCCGGCCGGTCGGCGAAGGGGCGAAGCGGGTGACGACGTTCATGGCGGCGCTCTACCGGCTGGACGGCGAAGGGGGAAGCGGCGCAAGCTTGGCGGCGAGGGATCAGTGTCCCTCGATGATGCCCCAGGCTTTGTCGAAGTCCTTCCGCGCCAGGTCAGTAGGCTCGATCCAAAAGGTGCAATTGCCGACGTCGCCGAACATCCATCCGGCCCCATATTCACTCGCCAGGTTGAGCAGGCAGATCGTCGGGTCGTCCGGCGCCTGCGGCTCCTGCGCGGACGGCGCATGGCCTAGCATCTGAGCGTATTGCATGCCCCAAGGGGTATGGACGTCGAACCGGAAGCGCATGGCCGCATAGGCCCATTCGGGAATGCGCATGGACCGGACGGGATCGCCCGCCCAGGCTCGAATCGTCGCGATCATCGACTGAAAAACGAGCTTGGCCGCGCTGAAGTAAAGCGGTGTCTCCTGGGCCGTTCGGCGAAGGCTGGTCAGCCAAGTTCGGAACTCGCCGCGGACCTCCTCGCTAACGGGCTCGTCGAGTCCGGCCTCCTCGGATCGGCGAAGCCAGCTTTCGGCCGTTGAAACGAGTGGCGCCAGGACGGCGGGCTCGGCACCCAGCACGCCAGCCGGCCGGTGCAGCAGCGCTCGCGCGGCATAATGAATCGCAATCCAGTGTTGGGGATAGGCTTCCGGGCCCTCGGCGGCATGAGCGAAAATCGCCCGACCAGCCGCGCTCTCGCCATTCGGATCGTCCTCGAAGACGTGCGGCTGCTCCCCGGTCGCCTCGGCATAGGCCTTGGCCCGATGACGCTCGAGGCTCTCCGCATAGCGTTGGTTTCGCGCTTCCACCTCCTGCCAGGTCTGGGCCGTCGGATGCGGACGAAGGAGCCGGGCCAGGAACGTCGGCGGAGGGCTGAGTGACTTTTCAGCCTCTGGAAACAGAGCGTCGGGCCAGCTGTCCATCCGAACCGGTTCGATCGGCCATTCGACATGGATGTTCGGGCCAGGCTCGCCGTCGCGCAGATACTCCCTCCAGGCCCGGCCCGGATAGCTTCCGCCGATCGGTCGCAAATCACCCGGCGCCTCGCGCGTCGGAGTCGCGGCGAACGCATCCAGCGCGTGGAGAACACGGCTATCGTCGAAAGGACTGGCCGTCTCGTCCCGGATTTGATTCCAGACTTGCTCCTCATCGTCGCGGCCGAAGAAGAAGAGCACGCCTCGCTCGGGCAGGCGCGTTCCAAATCCTATGTCGGCGCAATCTATCTGGGCGAGGAAATGGAGCGGAATTCCGGAAGGCGTTCGCGGCCACTCGAGCTGCGCCGGCAGCCTTGGCAGGCCTCCGAACTTCGAATTGGTTCGGGGAGCCGTATGAGGAGGATAGGGACGATGGAGCAACACCGAATCCCGCCGAAAGCGGCTGAAATAGTGTTCGAACTCCTCGTCGGGCACGGAGCCGATCAAAGCAATTCGTCCTCGGTCGCGGATATCCCGGCGGCGATGCCCAAGCGAACATATTCGCGCAAGCCCTACCGGCGCTTGGGCGGCCGGCGGCCCCTTGCCTTGGCGGCATCCTCGCGTAAGAGGGCGCAACGCCCGCCGAGGAACCCGCCGATGAAATTGATGACGGGAAATTCGAACCTGCCGCTCGCGCAGGCGATCGCGCAATATCTCGAAATCCCGATTACCGAGGCCAGCGTGCGCCGCTTCGCCGACGAGGAGATCTTCGTCGAGATCAACGAGAATGTCCGCGGCGAGGACGTGTTCGTGGTCCAGTCGACCTCCTACCCGGCCAACGACAATCTGATGGAGTTGCTGATCTCGATCGACGCGCTGAAGCGCGCCTCGGCCAAAAGGATCACCGCCGTCATCCCCTATTTCGGCTATGCCCGGCAGGATCGGAAGCCCGGCCCGCGCACGCCCATTTCGGCCAAGCTGGTCGCCAATCTGATCACCGTCGCCGGCGCCAACCGCGTGCTTTCGGTCGATCTCCACGCCGGCCAGATCCAGGGCTTCTTCGATATCCCGACCGACAATCTCTACGGCGCGCCGGTAATGTCGGCGGACATCAAGGCGCGCTTCAAGGGGCGCGCGATCACCGTCGTCTCGCCCGACGTCGGCGGCGTGGTCCGCGCCCGAGCGCTCGCCAAGAGGCTCGACAACGCGCCGCTGGCGATCGTCGACAAGCGCCGCGAGCGCGCCGGCGAATCCGAGGTGATGAACATCATCGGCGACGTTTCGGGACGCTTCTGCATCCTGATCGACGACATCGTCGATTCCGCCGGCACGCTGTGCAACGCCGCCGCCGCGCTCAAGGAAGCCGGGGCCGAGGACGTCGTCGCTTATTGCACCCACGGCGTGCTGTCGGGCGCGGCCGCGGCGCGGGTCGACAATTCGGCCCTGAGCGAACTGGTCATCACCGATTCGATCAACGCCGGCGAGGCGGCCGAGGCGAGCGGCAAGATTCGCCTGCTGACCATCGCCCCACTGCTCGCCGAGGCGATCCGCCGGATCGCCGACGAAAGCTCGGTCTCGAGCCTGTTCGACTGATGCGGAGCGCCTGCCTCGTCCTGCTGCCGCTGTGCCTGCTGGCCTGCGGCAATCAGGAGTCGCGCGATGGCGCCTTGAAAGACAGCGTTGCGCGCCAGTTCGGGGCCGATTGTCAGCGCGCCCGGGCCCCCGACGCCGAACAGGCGCGCGTGCTGCAGCGACTTTGCAGCTGTTCGGTCGCGCGCATCCGCACCGGCGACATCGCCTTCGGCGACACCGATGACGTCATCAGCGCAAAGGTGCAGAGGGTCCAGGCCGCGTGCTTGCGCGAGGTTTACGCCGATGAGCCGGGCGCGACCAACGCGTCGCGCTGACGCCTCCCCCCCGCTTGCCTTTTTCGCCGCCTCCCCATATAGGCCCCGCTCTTCCAGAGTCTGGAGACACCGAACCGCCCGGCCAAAAGGGCTGCCGTGGCTGTTCAAATACGTCCGCCGACGTGCGGCAAAAGGAGACGAAAATGCCCAAACTGAAGACCAAGAGCGGCGTTAAGAAGCGCTTCAAGCTCACGGCGACGGGTAAGGTGAAGCACGGCGTCGCCGGCAAGCGCCACCGCCTTATCAGCCACAATGCCAAGTACATCCGCCAGAACCGCGGCGCCGACGTGCTCGCCGACGCCGATACGGCGCGCGTGAAGCTCTGGGCGCCCTACGGCCTGAGATAGGAGGTACTGAGACATGTCACGCATCAAGCGCGGCGTTACGACGCGCGCCAAGCACAAGCGGATCCTCGAGCAGGCCAAGGGTTATTATGGCCGCCGCAAGAACACGATCCGTATCGCCCGCCAGGCGGTCGAGAAGGCCGGCCAGTACGCCTATCGCGACCGCAAGGTTAAGAAGCGCTCGTTCCGCGCCCTGTGGATCCAGCGCATCAACGCTGCCGTGCGCGCCGAAGGGCTGACCTACGGCCGCTTCATGCACGGGCTCAAGCTCGCCGGCGTCGAGCTGGACCGCAAGGTCCTCGCCGACATCGCGATGCACGAGGGCGAGACCTTCAAGGCGATCATCGCCCAGGCCAAGGGCGCGCTTCCCGCGGAAGCCTGAGCCCGGCGTACCAATGAAAAGAACGAGGCGCGGCGGCGAAAGCTTCCGCGCCTTTTCTTTCAGAGCAGACGCGGCAGGAAGATGATCGCGAGCATCACCAGGCAGAAGAGCGCGACCGCGCCGAGGACATAGGGCCGGCGCCGCTGCAGCCGGTGCGGCGAATCGTCGCTCTGGCTCGCCGCCTCGAAATGGTTTCCGAAACGGGCGTGGAGCCGTTCCCGGTCGTGCGGTTTCACCTGGGCCTGGAGATGGGCGAAGCCGCGCGCCGCCTCCTGCCGAGCGCTCGCCGGGACGGGGATGCGCAGCACCACGATCAGCGGCGCCTTGGTCGTCTCGAGCTCGCAGCTGACCTCGATGAAGCCGGGATGGCCTTCGTGCCAGGAAACTTCGCCAGGCTTGCCGAAATGGGCGAGTCCGAGGTCGTAGAACTTGTCGCCCACCAGCAACGTTTTCTCGCCGACCACGACCGGAAAACCCTCGGGCGGGACCCGCGAGGGCAAAGACAGCGCATTCTTCAGCGACCAGAGCCGCCCGGAGCGGGCCGCGTCGACAGCCTCGAAAGCTTCCATGTCGGAGCGATAAACCCGCCAGCGGGCGATCGCGTCCGTGTCGGAAACCGCCTCCTGATAGGCCTGGCGGCGCCGCGCGCGAATGGCGATGATCAGGGCGACGAGGCCGATCGGAACCAGCGCGGCCCCGGCGATGATCAGATATTCCGCGTTGCCGTCGGAGCCAGGCAGGGTGCCGCCGTAGAGGAAGATTCCGATGCCCGCCGCCATCAGGAGCAGCGAGAGTCCGATACCGCGCATGCGCCACTCCCCCTTGAGATCCAGAGCCTAGGGACCGGAGTCCCGCATGGGAACTCTTTTCATTCCGGCCCCGGCACGCCAATCTCGTTCTATGAGACATGCTCTGTTCCTGACGATCGCAATCCTGAGCCTCGCCGCAGCCAAGCCCAATGGCAGCGCCGCCGCGACCGGCGCGGGCCAGTCATCTGCGCAATCACGGCTGGATGATCTGGTCGAGAGGTTTGAAGCCATGGTCGAGCGCAACGCTCCCGATCATGTCGAGCCCTGGAGCCCACCGGAGTTTCGGGAAGAGATGCTGCGGCTGAATCCCGGACGGGAGCATGATGTCGACGAATTCGTCGGCAAAATGACGGACTGTCAATTCAGGGTGATGGCGGAGGCGATGCCGCGTGCATCGCGCGCTTCGGCGCGCGCATTGGGAGAGGAACGGCTGGGCCGGCTCGTGGAGTTTCTCGAAGGCCCCGGCGGCGAGGCTCACAGGCGCTTTCAGGAAGGGGATCGGGGCGCCATGTCGGAGGCTCAACAGGAAGAATGGGATCGGCTTCGCCCCGACTATGGCACCTTCATGTACTCAATTCCGAACCACGTCGATCGAGACAGCTGGGCTCGCATGATGCGGTGTCATGAAGACGAGGCAAGTCGGCTGCACCTGCGGACTCAATAGGCAAGCAGCCTCCGGTCTTTTCATTCCGGGCCCGGCACGGCACTCTCGGAAGATGAGTCGCGCCCTTATCCTGCTCGCCCTGATCCTCGCGGCGCCTGCGCTGGCCAACGACAGCGTCGCCGAGACGGCCGCGGGAGGCCTGGTCCTCGTTCCCAACGGCGCCGTCGATATGGTCTCGGAGGATCTCTACGTCTCCCGGCTAGAGGTGCGCGTCCGCTACGTCTTCCGTAACCGCACCCGCGCGCCGGTCCGGGTCACCGTCGCCTTCCCGATGCCCGACCACGACCTTGCCGCCGAGGAGGAGGGCGACGTCGCCTGGCCGAGCGACTTCCACACAAGCGTCGCCGGGCGCGAGGTGCCGATGCGCGTCGAGCGCCGGGCGCTGCTGAACGGCGTCGATCATACCGCCCTCCTGACGCGGCTCCGTATCCCGATCGAGGGGCGCCAGGACGATGGCGCCATGGTCCGCGCGCTCGACGCGCTCGCGCCCGCCGATCAGGACCGCCTGGCCGCCCTGGGCCTGATCCAGCTCTTCTCCGAGCCGGGGACGCCACGCCGCAACGCCGCGCCGCGCTGGACGGTCAAGGAGACCTGGCACTGGGAGCAGACCTTCCCGGTCGGCCGCGACCTGGTCGTCGAACATCGCTACCGCCCCGGAGTCGGCGGCACCGTCGCCACCGCGCTCGGCAGCGCCGAGATCAGGTCGAGCGATTATGGCCGCGAGACGATCGCGCGCTACTGCATCGACGACGACCTCCTCGCCACGATCGGCCGCATCGGGCGGCGCAACCAGGACAATTGGATCCCGCTCGCGGAAAGCTGGCTAAGCTACATCCTGACCACCGGCGCCAACTGGCGGTCGCCGATCGGCGAGTTCCGCCTCGTGGTAGACAAGGGCGATCCGAACGCTTTGGTCAGCTTCTGCGGCGAGGGCGTGCGCCGCATCTCGCCCACCCAGTTCGAGGTCCGACACCGCAACTGGCGCCCGACACGCGATCTCCACGTCCTCTTCCTCGTCCCGATCGGCGGCTGACCCACCGCCCTTGCAATGTAGGAAAACTTCTGCTTTAGCGGGAGAAAGTGGAACATAGAGGCAACATCTTTGCCGCCAGGTTGATCGACAGGGTCGATCAGAACCCACTCATTGATCGACGCAATTTTATTTTCGCGGAAACTTGGAAACTTCCGTCGGCCCCCCTGTCTTTCCCGTCGCCGCGGCCTTGGCTAGGGGCAGGCCGATGAGCCCCGATCTCGCCCATGTGGAAGCCTGGATCTTTGATCTCGACAACAGCCTCTATCCGCACGGCTGCAATCTGTTCGAGCTGATCGACGTCAAGATGGGCGCCTATATCCAGCGGCTGCTGGGCGTCGACGCGGTCGAGGCGCGGCGGGTCCAGAAGGGCTTCTTCCACGCCCATGGGACCACGCTCGCGGGCCTGATGGCCAATCACGGCGTCGATCCGCACGATTTCCTCGATTTCGTCCACGACATCGATCTCGCCCGCCTCGCCGCCGATCCGGCTCTGGTCGCGGCGCTCGATCGGCTGCCCGGGCGCAAGTTCGTCTTCACAAACGCCAGCGAGGATTATGCCCGCCGGGTGCTGGAGCGGCTCGGCCTCGCCAACGCCTTCGACGGGATGCACGACATCCACGCCATGGATTATGTGCCGAAGCCGGACCCGTCGGGCTATGCGGCGATCTGCGAACGCCACCGCATCGATCCCGCCCGCGCTTTGTTCGCCGACGACATGGTCCGCAACCTCGCCCCGGCCAAGGCGATCGGAATGGCCACCCTGTGGGTCGACAACGGCTCCGAGCAGGGCCCGGACCTCGCCGAGCCCGATTTTGTCGACTACAGGACGGCCGACATCGCCGGCTGGCTCGGCACTGTGTTGGGAGAGGACGTCCAATGAGCGCCGAGCTTCAACAGACCATCGAAGAGGCGTGGGAAGCGCGCGATCGGATCGGCACCGAGACCGGCGGGGACGTCCGCACTGCGGTCGACCGGGCGCTCGATTTGCTCGATTCCGGCGCCGCGCGCGTCGCGCAGAAGGCCCCCCTAGAAACGGGCGGCGCCTGGACCGTCAACCAGTGGCTGAAGAAGGCCGTCCTCCTCTCGTTTCGCCTCAATCCGATGAGCGCGATCGCCGGCGGCCCCGGCGGCGCGATGTGGTGGGACAAGGTGCCGTCCAAGTTCCTCGCCTGGACCGAGCACGATTTCGCCGCCGCCGGCTTCCGCGCCGTTCCCGGCGCGATCGTCCGCCGCGGCGCCTACATCGCCGGCGGCGCGGTGCTGATGCCGAGCTTCGTCAATATCGGCGCCTATGTCGGCGAGGGGACGATGATCGATACCTGGGCGACGGTCGGCAGCTGCGCCCAGATCGGCGCCAACGTCCACATTTCCGGCGGCACCGGCATCGGCGGCGTGCTCGAACCGCTGCAAGCCGGCCCGGTGATCATCGAGGACGATTGCTTCATCGGCGCGCGCTCCGAGGTCGCCGAAGGCGTCGTCGTCGAGCAGGGCGCGGTGATCTCGATGGGCGTCTTCCTCGGCGCCTCGACCAAAATCGTCGACCGAGCGACCGGCGAGGTGATCTACGGCCGAGTCCCCGCTTATTCCGTCGTCGTTCCCGGGACGCTGCCGGCCAAGGACGGCGGCCCCAGCCTCGCCTGCGCCGTCATCGTCAAGCGCGTCGACGCCCAGACGCGGTCCAAGACCGGCATCAACGAGCTGCTCAGGGACTGATGGAACGCGCGAGCACATTGCTTGCACTTCTGCTCGCGGCGAGTCCGGTGCAACCGGCCGCGCCGATCACCTATGATGAGCTGCACACCCTTCCCAACGACGCGCTGGCCCGCCGCCTGTTCGGCGCGCTCGCGCCCGATATCGTCCTCGGCATCCGGCCGCAGGGTTCGCGTGCGCCGTTCGGCCTGCGGGTGGCGAGCGTTTCGGCCTGGACCCGCCCGCGACCCTCGGACCAGCCGGGCGTCTGCGCGACCGACCGCTCGATCCTGACGCTCGAGCGGGATCTCCTGCGCAACCTCGATCGGGAAAATCCGGCGTTGCGGCTCGCCCGCATGGAGACGCAAACCTACTATATCGTCCATGATCGCGATCTGGCCGAACGGCGGACCCGGCCCGATCCGGACCGCCCGGGCGCCTGGGGTGATGCCTGCGCGACGCTCGATCCGCGCCGCGACGGCGTCGCCGCGGCCGATGCCTGGCAGCTGCTGCGCGCGCGTGCCCTCCTCGACCAATTCGGCGAGGCGGCCCGCGCCGGGCACAGCCGCGTGCCCCTCGACTGCACAGCCATGTACCCTAACCGGCCGGCGCCGGCCGATGAGGCGGCCTGCCTCGGCGCGCTGCGCTACCTTCGCGCGGACCTCACCGGCTGGGTCAGCGAATGCCGCGGCATTCCCGCCGCGGCCAATTGCATTCGTGTCCTGGCGCAGGAGGTCTTCATAGAGTTCAGCCTGGACCAGGTGCAGGCGCCGATCGCGGTGAGGGTCGAGGGCATTGAGGACACCAGCGCCGTCCAATGATTGACCGCAATTTCCGGGAGGCGCGCACCACCGATCCCCGCCAAGGAGACGCCATGAGCAGCCACGGCGCAGGGCAGGCGATGAGCCGCGAGGATTGGGCGATACTGCTCCTCCTCTCCGTCATCTGGGGCGGCTCGTTCTTCTTCATCGAGATCGCGATCCGCACGACCCAGCCGCTGACGCTGGTGCTGATCCGCGTCGCCATCGCCGCCGCCTTCCTCTGGATCTCCCTGTTCGTGCGGCGCGAGCGATTGCCGCTGCCGCCGGGGGCGCCGCTGGCCTTCCTGGTGCTGGCGCTGCTCAACAACGTCCTCCCGTTCGTCCTGTTCGCCTGGGCGCAGGAGGAGATTGACGGCGGCCTCGCCTCGATCCTCAACGCCACCACGCCGATCTGGGGCGTGCTCGTCGCCCATCTCTTCACCGCCGACGAGCGCGCGACACCCGGCAAGATCGCGGGCGTGCTGCTCGGCTTCGGCGGAGTCGCGCTGATGCTCGGCGGGGATCTGCTTGGGGACATCGGCCGCGGCGTCCTGGCGCAGGCGGCGTGCCTCGTCGCGACGCTCAGCTATGCGCTTGCCGGGGTCTACGCCCGGCGCTTCCGGGGGATGGGGGTGCCGCCGGTCGCGGTGTCGACCGGCCAGCTGACTGCCTCGGCGATCGTGATGCTGCCGCTGGTGCTGATCTTCGAGCCGCCCTGGGCCGGGCCTGCGCCTGCGGCCGAGGCGTGGATCGCGCTGGTCGCCCTGGCCTTCCTCTGCACCAGTCTTGCCTACATCCTTTATTTCCGCCTGCTCGCCTCGGCTGGTGCGACCAACTCGCTGCTCGTCACCTTCCTGATCCCGGTGACCGCGATCCTGCTCGGCGCTTTGATCCTCGGCGAGCGGCTCGAGCCGCGGCATTTCGCCGGCATGGCGCTGATCGGCGCCGGGCTTGCGGCGATCGACGGGCGGCTGTTCAGTTGGCGGCGGCCTCGCGCAGCAGCCTAGCCTCGCGCTCGCCCTCCCAATTGGCCGCGCCGGTGATCCGCCAGACCTCGCGCCCCTCGGCGTCGAACAGGATGGTGGTCGGCAGCGTGTCGAGGGCGAGCGCGGCCATCAGCCGGTTCTCGCCGTCGAGATAGGGCTCGAGCCGCTGGAAATCGCGCGCGGCGAAGAAGTCGGTCACCCGTTGCCGCCCGTCGAGGTCCTCGCTGACCGTGAGGATCGCGATGCCGCCCGTCTCGCGCGCGGCGAGGGCGTCGAGCGAGGGCATTTCGGCGATGCACGGCGCGCACCAGGTCGCCCAGAAGTTGACCAGCAACGGCCGGCCGCGGAACGCCGACAGGCGAATGGAGCGCCCCTCGCCGTCCTCGAACACCTGGTCAGGGGCGACGGTCCCCTGGTGCGAGCGGTCGAGCCGCCCGGTCGGCGCCGCCTCGGCGGGCGCCGCTGCGTTGGCGGTCGCTGCCGCGGCGTCGGGCGCCTTGCCTTGCGGGGCGGAGGCGTTTTGCCTATCGCATCCAGCCAGCGCGAGGCCGACGAGAAGGCCGGGGAGACAGGCAATCACAAGCCGCAAGGATCAGCACTCCAACGCCATGTGGGGCGGGCGGTTCGCGGAAGGGCCTTCCGCGCTGATGCGCGAGATAAATGCCTCGATCGGCTTCGACAAGCGCTTGTGGCGCGAGGACATCGAGGCGAGCCGCGTCCACATCGCCATGTTGGCCGCCCAGGGGATCGTCGCGCAGGAGGATGCCGACGCGATCGAGGAGGGGCTCGACCGGATCGAGGACGAATATGATGTCGAGGGCGTGACCGAGGATGCGGCGCTCGAGGACATCCACATGCACGTCGAGCACCGGCTGGCGGAGTTGATCGGCCCGGCCGCCGGGCGGCTGCACACCGCGCGTTCGCGCAACGACCAGGTAGCGACCGATTTCCGCCTCTGGGTCCGGGGCGCGATCGACGAGGCGGACGAGGGGCTGGCGGCGCTGCAGCGCGCGTTGGTGCTGCGCGCCGAGGAGCATGTCGCGGCCGTGATGCCTGGCTTCACCCACCTCCAATCGGCCCAGCCGGTGACCCTCGGCCACCATCTGATGGCCTATTACGAGATGCTTCGGCGGGACCGCTCACGCTTCGCCGACGCGAGGGCGCGGATGAACGAATGCCCGCTCGGCGCGGCCGCGCTGGCCGGAACCGGCTTTCCGATCGACCGAGAGGCGACCGCGCTCGCGCTCGGTTTCGACCGTCCGACCGCCAATTCGCTCGATTCCGTCTCCGACCGCGATTTCGCGATCGACTATCTGATGGCCGCGACCCAGTGCGCGCTCCACCTTTCGCGGCTCGCCGAGGAGTTCGTACTCTGGGCGAGCCAGCCGTTCGGCTTCGTCACGCTCTCCGATGCCTTCTCGACCGGCTCCTCGATCATGCCGCAGAAGCGCAATCCCGACGCGGCCGAGCTGGTGCGCGGCCATTCGGGCCGAATCGCCGGCGCGATGGTCTCGCTGGTGATGACGATGAAGGGCCTGCCGCTCGCTTATTCGAAGGACATGCAGGACGACAAGCAGCCGGTGTTCGAGGCGCACGACCTGCTCGGCCTGTCGCTCGCGGCGATGGCCGGAATGGTCGAAAGCTCCACGTTCAACACCGAGCGGATGCGCGCGGTGGCCGAGGCCGGGCATGCCACCGCCACCGACCTCGCCGACTGGCTGGTGCGCGAGGCCGGCGTTCCGTTCCGCGAGGCGCACCACATCACCGGCCGTGCCGTGCGCCTCGCCGACGAAGCGGGGGCTCCGCTCTGGGCGTTGCCGTTCGATCTGCTTCAGGGCGTCGATGCGCGGATCAAGCCGGGCGTTTTCGATGTGCTTTCGCTCGAGGCGTCGGTAAAAAGCCGGACGAGCCATGGCGGCACCGCGCCCGCCCAGGTGAAGAAGCGGATCGAGGCGGCGAAGCGAGTGCTGGGAATGAACGAATGAGGCGGATCGGCCTGCTTGTCCTTGTCGTCGGGCTTGCCGGCTGCGGCATGCGCGAGCCGCTGCGCCCCGTGGAGGGGCAGGCGATGCCGCCGGCGCCGGCCATGGCCAGCCGGGCGATGACCACCGACGAGTTGCTGGCGCCGCCGCCGGTCGCGCGGCCGGGCCGGGTCGACGAGTTGCTCCGCCGCTCCGAGGAGCGCGAGGACGACCGGTTCAACCTGCCCACCGCCGACATTCCGACCGAATCCAACACCAGCGGCGACAAGCCCGAATGAAGCCTGTCCGCAAGGCCGTCTTTCCCGTGGCTGGCCTCGGGACGCGCTTCCTGCCGGCGACCAAGGCGATTCCGAAGGAAATGCTGACGGTCGTCGATCGGCCGCTGATCCAATATGCGGTCGAGGAGGCGCGCGAGGCCGGGATCGAGCAGATGATCTTCGTCACCGGGCGCGGCAAGGACGCGCTCGAGGATCATTTCGACATCGCCTACGAGCTCGAGGCGGTGATGACCGCGCGCGGCAAGCCGCTCGATGCGCTCGCCGGCACGCGTTTTCCGCCCGGCGCGATCGTTTCGGTCCGCCAGCAGCAGCCGCTCGGCCTCGGCCATGCGGTTTGGTGTGCGCGCGAGATCGTCGGCGACGAGCCTTTCGCGGTGCTGCTGCCCGATGATCTGATGGTCGGGAAGCCCGGCTGCCTCGCCCAGATGGTCGCGGCCTACAACAAGGTCGGCGGCAACATCGTCTGCGCCCAGGACGTGCCCCGCGAGCGAACGGCGAGCTATGGCATCATCACCCCCGGCGCGCGCCACGGGGCACTGACCGAGGTGAAGGGGCTGGTCGAGAAACCGAAGCCAGAGCACGCACCCTCGACGCTCGGCGTCGTCGGCCGCTACATCCTGCAGCCGGAGATCATGCCGATCCTCGCCACGATCGGCGAAGGCGCGGGCGGCGAGATCCAGCTGACTGAC
>Ga0190266_10000061_pt1 | contig 15724 bp, 15 predicted proteins | sample Popmic220T_FD_132448 | JGI IMG/M metagenome (GOLD analysis project Ga0190266, IMG submission 132448) | Populus adjacent soil microbial communities from riparian zone of Indian Creek, Utah, USA - 220 T | ecosystem: Environmental > Terrestrial > Soil > Riparian zone | place: USA: Utah | collected...
CACCACGCGCTTGCGCGCCTCGAAGCGGTCGAGACCGAGCAGCTCTTCCGGGATCAGCCCGTCCGCGGTCTGCACGACGCGTGCCTCGGCATCGAGCATGTTGAGCATCTCGGCCGGCTTGAATCCGGCGCGCTTGCCCACTTCGAAATCGTTGAAATCGTGGCCCGGCGTGATCTTCACCGCGCCCGAGCCGAGCTCCGGATCGGCATGCTCGTCGGCGATGATCGGGATCAGGCGCCCGGTGATCGGGTGCTTGAGCTGCTTGCCGATCATCGTCCGGTAGCGATCGTCCTCGGGATGGACCGCGACCGCCATGTCCGCGAGCATCGTCTCGGGCCGCGTGGTCGCGACGTGGATCGCGCCGCTGCCGTCGGCGAGCGGGTAGCGGAAGTGCCAGAAGCTCGAATTGACCTCGCTCGTCTCGACCTCGAGGTCGGAGATGGCGGTCTTGAGGCCCGGATCCCAGTTGACCAGCCTCTTGTCGCGGTAGAGCAGGCCCTTGCGGTAGAGATCGACGAACACCTTGAGGACGGCGCGGCTGAAGCCCTCGTCCATGGTGAAGCGCTCGTTGGCCCAGTCGCACGAGGCGCCGAGCCGGCGCAGCTGGCGGGTGATCGCGCCGCCGCTCTCGGCCTTCCACTCCCAGACCTTGGCGACGAACTCGTCGCGGCTGAAATCGGTGCGCTTCTGCTGTCGCTCGCCGAGCTGCCGCTCGACCACCATCTGCGTCGCGATTCCGGCATGGTCCATGCCCGCGACCCACAAGGCGTCCTTGCCCTGCAGGCGCGCGTGGCGCGTCAGGATATCCTGCAGCGTGACGTCGAGCGCGTGGCCGATGTGCAAGCTGCCCGTCACGTTCGGCGGAGGCATGACGATCGTCCACGGCTCGGCCTCGGGCCGGTCGGGGCGGAACAGCCCCTCGCCTTCCCAGCGCGCATACCAGCGCGCCTCGATTTCGGCGGGGTCGAAGGTCTTTGGCAGCTCGCTCATGGTGAGCCGCTATTAGCGGCCCTGCGCGTCTCCGCTACCCCCTCTGAGCCACCGGTCGAGCCAGCCATGGACCTCGCGATACCACTGGATCGAGTTTTGCGGCTTGAGGATCCAGTGATTCTCGTCGGGGAAGACGACCAGGCGCGAGGGGATGTTGAGCCGCTGGAGCGCGTTGAAGACGCCGAGAGACTGGCTGTAGGGAATGCGGAAATCGCGCTCGCCGTGGATCACCAGCATCGGCGTGCGCCAGTTCTGGACGAAGTTCACCGGGTTGCTGCGCTCGTAATTGGCGGCGGCGGCGGGGCTGTAATAGGGCCCGCCGAACTCCCATTCGTTGAACCAGAGCTCTTCGGTCTCATAGGCCATGGCGCGCTGATCGAACACGCCGGAATGGCTGACCAGGCACTTGAAGCCGTCGTTCCAATTGCCGGCGATCCAATCGACCATGAAGCCACCATAAGAGCCGCCAAGCGCACAGGCATTGGCGATGTCGAGACGGCTATCCTCGCGGCCTGCCGCGGCGAGCCCCAGGCGCAGATCCTGCAGCGGGGCCCCGCCCCAATCGTGGTTGATCGCGTCGGTGAAGGCCTGGCCGTAACCGGTGCTGCCGTGGAAATCGACGGTAACCGCCCCGTAGCCGGGCGCGGCGAACACCCACGGATTCCAGCGGTAGGACCAACCGTTGCCGAACGAGCCCTGCGGCCCGCCGTGAATCAGCAGCAGCGTCGGCAGCCGCTCGGTGCTTCCGGCTGGTTCGACGATCTGGCCCCAGACGGTGTCTCCATGTGCGCCGGCAAAATGGAAACGGCGTACATTCACCGGATCGAGCCCTTCGAGCTTGTCCGCATTGACCGCTGTGAGCCGCCCAGCACCGCCCCGCCGAGGCAAGCGCCAAAGATCGTCGGGGGCGGTCAGCGAATTGAGTGTATAGAGGATCGAGCCATCCGGGAGCGGCACGACGTTGCCCGCCGTGCCCGCCTGGGTAAGGCGGGTGACTCGGCCAGTGCCGACATCGACACGGAAGACAGGCGTGTCGAGCGTGTCGCCCGCGGTGACCAGCAGGCTGCGGCCGTCCGCGGCCCAGGCGATCGAACCGACCGAGCGGTCCCAGGCTTGCGTCAGCGCGCGGGTCTCGCCGCTGCGCAGATCGCGCAACTGGACGACCTGGCGGTCGGCTTCGTAGGTCGCCCGCGCCATCGCCGTATAGGCAAGCCAGCGCCCGTCCGGGGACACCACCGGGCCGGTGTCCATCCCTTCGTTCGCCGCGGTGAGGTTGGTCGGCGCCGCGCTGCCGTCAGCGGGGACGGCGAAGATGTCCATGTTGGTCGAGTTCGGCTCGTGCCGGCCGGCCTCGCGCAGCGTGAAATAGAGCGTGCGGCCGTCCGGACTCCAGGAGATTTCCTCCGCGCCGCCGAACGGCTTGGTCGGCGCATCGCCGACGAGGCGCGGCGCGACCGGAGTCCCCGCGCCCTGGGCCACGCCGCCCTCCAGCGGGAAGGTGAAGATGCGCGAGCGCACGCCGGGTTCGCTCCACGTGTCCCAGTGGCGAACGAAGGTTTCGTCATAGACGCGGCCGCTGCCCTGGCCGACGCGGGCGGTCGGGATGTCGGCGCAGTTGAAGTCGGGGCAACGCATGTCTCGATCGGCCCAGATCGCGATCCGGTCTCCCGTCGGCGCGATCGAATAGCCGGACAGGCCGCCTTCAACGCTGGTTACCTGAGACGGGGGCTGATCGCGGTGTTTGCGCCAGACCTGGTCGTCACCGGAACGGTTGGAGATGAAGTAGATCCACTCGCCGTCCGGCGAGAAGGTCGGCGACCCCTCGTTATATTCCGGAGAGTTGAGCAGGCGGGTCGGTTGGGCGCCCGCTTGCCCGAGATCCAGGAACCACAGATCGGTGCGTCCGCGATTCGCCGTGAGATCGGTCTCGCGCACCTGATAGACCAGCCATCGCCCGTCGGGCGAGACGGCCGGCGCGCCGATGCGGCGCATCGTCGCGAGGTCGGTCGCTGTGATCGGGCGGGCGAGAGCGGCCGGGGCCGCGGCGAAGGCGAGCAAAGCGAGGCTTGCGGACAGCGTCTTTCTCATGGATGAGCGGCGTAGCACCGCCCCTTTAACGAAACTAGATGTCGCGACCCGTAATCCGCGCAATCTCGCGGGTGACCAGATCCTCGACGATTTCCGGCAGATGCTGGTCGAGCCATTCCTTGAGCACCGGCCGAAGCATCTCGCGAACGACCGCCTCGAGCGCGCCGGTATCGGTCGGCGGTTCGCTGCGCTGGCGCAGCGCGGAAAGGCTGGCGAGCCGCTCGCGGCTGGCGGCGGCCGCATCGTCGGACAGGAGGCCCGTCGAGTCGGTCACGGGATCGTCGAGCTCGAGCACATCGTCGTCGCCGTCGATCACGGGCTCGGGCCGGGGCACGCGCCGGCGCGGCACAGCGAGCCCGCCGCGGCGCTCGCCCGCGCCGACGTCCTCCGCGATCACGCGTTTGATGGAAGCGAGGATGTCCTCCATCGACGGGTCCTTGTGAATATCCCCCATGACGAAGGCCTTATGGCCTATTGGGGCAATTGAGTCACGGGGCTCTGTGCACCGACCGGGGCAGTCCGGGTCGAAACCGGCGCAATCCGCGGCCCGTCGTTCCAGTCCGACCAGCTGTCGGCATAGCGATCATAGTTGATCGTCGGATCGTAGAGTGGGCCGGCATCGAGATTGAGGTCCTGCGCCTCGGCCATGCCCATCACGTTGAGCAGCTGGAAGCCGGCGACATAGGCCTCGCGCCGCGCGGTCACCAGCAGCACCTGGCTGTTGAGCAGCTCCTGTTCGGCGTTGAGCACGTCGAGGATGTTGCGCGTGCCGACCGTCTGCTCGGCCCGCGTGCCTTCGAGCGCCAGTTGGTTGGCGGCGACCGCGATGGTCTGCGAATCGATCGCCTGGCTGGCGGCGACATAGGTGGCGTAGGCCGCGCGCACATTCGAGATCACGGAGCGCTCGACGCCGATCGCCTGCTCGAGCAGCTGGCCGCGAAGCGCCTGCGCCTGGCGCACCCGCGCGCTCGCGCCGCCGCCCTGGTAGAGCGGCAGGCTCATCGTCAGGCCGAAGCCGGTGCTGGTGTTGCTGTCCGGAATAATGCCGAGGCCGCCGGTGCCATTGTTCGCGGTGCCGAGGAAATCGAAATGGCGGGCGACGCCGGAGGCGGTCACCGTGGGCAGCCGGAAGCCGCGCGCGACCCTGACGTCGAAGCCGGCCGCGCGCGCGCGGGCGGCGATCGACTGAAGATCGGGGTTGTCGGCCAGCGCCGTCGAAGTCGCCGTGTCGATGTCGGCGGGAAGCGTCGGCAGCGGCGGCGGCGGCTGGAGATCAGGCGGAAGCTGACCGATCACGCGGCGGTAATTCTCCTCGCTCGCCTGAAGCCGCCCTTCGGCGACCGCGAGGTTGCTCCGCGACAGCGAAAGCCGCGCCTCGGACTGGGCAACGTCGGTGCGGGTCAGGTCGCCGACCTCGAAGCGGTCGCGAGTCGCTTGCAGGTTGGTCTCCAGCACGCGAACCTGATTCTGGTTGAGCTGCCGGATCGAGCGGTCGCGGATCACGTCCATGTAGGCGGCGACCGCCTCGGTGAAGACGTCGCCCTCGGTCGCGCGCAGGTCGGCGCGGCCCGCTTCGACCCGCGTATTCGCCGCGCGCACCGAATTGCGGATGCGCCCACCGGCATAGAGCGGCATGCTGACCGTGGCGCTGGCGCTGAAATCGCGCTGGTTGCTGCCAAGGTTGCGGGTGACCACGTCCTGGTTGAAGCCGGCGCTGGTATCGACCTGCGGCCGCCCCTCCGCCCGCGCCAGGGCGACCGTTTCGTCCGTAGCGCGCAGCGACTGGCGCTGGGCCATCAAGGTCGGGTTGGTCTGGTAGGTCTGGCCCAGCGCGCCCCGCAGATCCTGGGTCGGCCCGGCGGGCGGCAGCACGCCGCCCTCAGGCCTCGGCACGGTGCCGACCTGAGCAAAGGCGCCCCCGCTCATCGCGATCATGGCGACCGCCGCCAACATGCGTCCCCGCATCAATGCACTCCGTATCACGAAAAACTGAAGCCGCGAGGTTCGGCGAACCCGGGCAGGAAGGCCGTCGCCGCATCGGCGAAGGCGGTGAGTCCGAACGCGCCCGCCACCGAGCGGCCGATCGCGAGGCGGCTGACGCCCCGATCGGCGATCGCCAGCGCCATCCGGCCGCCGTCGGCGAGCTGCTCGATCAGGGCCTGCGGCACGCGCTCGACGGCCCCGTCGATCAGAATGAAATCATAGGGCGCCGCCTTGGCCCAGCCCTTGGCCAGCGGCCCTTTGACGAGCGTCACCGCGCTCCCCTTGAGCGCCTGCCTGGCATCGGCGGCCAGCGCGTCATCCTCCTCGAGCGCGACCACGGAAGCGACGAGCTCGGCGAGCAAAGCGGCCGCATAGCCGGTCGCTGCGCCGACCACGAGCGCATGCTCATCCCCGCGCAGCCGCGCCTCGGTCAGCATGAGCCCGACCGCCATTGGCGGGCTCAGCGCGCGGCCCGGGGCGAGCGGCACGATCGCGTCCGCATAAGCGAGCGCGCGCCGCTCCTCGGGCACGAAGCGCTCGCGCGGCACGCGGCCCATCGCCGCCACGACGCGGGGATCGTTGACCCCCGTCGTGCGCAACTGGCCCGCGACCATCGCGCGGCGCATCGGCTCGAAAGCATGTTCCGTCATCAGGGTTCGTTTACTCGCACAACTGTTTTAGTGATGCAATACACTTGTTCGGCTCCCTGCGGCTTTTATCGGCAAGCACCTGCAAGGCCAAGCGAAGATAAAGCCACTTAATTCAAAGAGAGACGCAAGCGCCGTGCCATTCGCCCGCAGAGCGGGACGGTAAAGGACCAAGGGGCCGACTGTCCGAAACCGGACAGGCACGCTGTCCGCCGCCGGACGCTTTGCTATAGCCGCGCGGTGAGCGACGATAATCCCCTCGAGCGGCCGTTCGACCGACACCTGCGCCGGCTTCGGCGCGACCGGGCGGCGGCGAGCGCGGGAAGCGCCGACTATCTCTTCCGGCACATGGCCGATGAAATCGCCGCGCGGCTGGACCTCGTCCAGCGCGACTTCGCCGACGCGCTCGATCTCGGCTGCGCGGGCGGCCATTTGACGGCTCTGCTGCGCGCGCGGGGGCTCGACGTCACGTCCGTGGATGCGGGCGCGGCGTTCGCTGCGGGCGGCGTCCAGGCCGAGGAAGACCGCCTGCCCTTCCCGCCGGGGCGCTTCGACCTGATCGTCTCGGCGGGGGCGCTGGACACGGTCAACGACCTTCCCGGCGCGCTGGCCCAGATCCGCCGCGCGCTGCGCCCGGACGGGCTGTTCCTCGGCGCCTTCGTCGGCGCCGGCAGCCTGCCCCGGCTGCGCGCGGCGATGCGCGCGGCCGAGGAAACGGCCTCGCCCCGGATCCACCCCCAGATCGACGTTAAAGCGGCGGGCGACCTGCTCGTGCGGGCCGGTTTCGCGCTGCCCGTCGTGGATGCCGAGACGCTGACCGTGCGCTTTTCCTCGCTCGCCTCTTTGGTCGAGGACCTGCGGGCGATGGGCGGGACGAACATCCTGACCGACCGTTCGCGCCGACCGATCGACCGCTTTGGACTTGCCGCCGCGGCCGCCGCCTTCGCCGGCCAGGCCGAGCCCGACGGCAAGGTCGCCGAGCGGTTCGAGATCGTGCATTTGAGCGGCTGGGCCCCAGCCCCCGATCAACCGCGCCCGGCACGCCGCGGGAGCGCGACGGCATCGCTCGCCGACGCGCTCAAGCCTCCAGCAGCGCGCTGAGGAGGGCGATCAACGGCCGGTCCGCCGGCGGCATCTCGTCGGCGACCATCTCCTCCACCCGCACCCATTTCAGCGCCGACGCGTCGAGCGGCGCGGGCTCGCCGCGCCATTCGCGGCATATGTAGAGCAAGAGCACCATGTGCCGCTCGCCGAGCGGCGCGCTGGCGAAACAGGCCGGCTGGATCGCCGCCGCCTCAAGCCTTATGCCCAGCTCCTCGTCGATCTCGCGGATCAGCGCGTCCTCGGGCAGCTCCCCGGATTCGACCTTGCCGCCCGGAAACTCCCACAGCCCGGCCATCGACCGGCCCGGCGCGCGCTGCTGCAGCAGAATCCGCCCGTCCGAGTCGGCCAGGGCCGCCGCGACCACCATCAGTGTCGGATTTTTTTGCAAAGAGGCGCCTCGCGGTAGCGGTTCATTAACGACACTCAGCTATTCTCAGGCGCTCGACGGGCACAATGCCCGCGGGGGACGATGGGGAAAGAGATGCGGCGCTTTCTGAGGATTATCAAGGACGAGCAAGGTGCAACGGCCGTCGAATACGGTCTGATCCTGGCGCTCATCTTCCTCGCCATGGTCGGTGCGCTGACGACCGTCGCCGGCACGACCATCAACATGTGGAATTACGTCGCGACCGAAGTGACCAGCGTTTAGCGCGGCGGCGCGTTAAACCTTTTTCAACCCGCCGTCTTTAGTCTGCGAAATTAGCTGGCCCAAGCAAGACAAATGGGGGCGCGGCGAGGAAGTGTGGACTTCCGAAGAAGACGTGGAACCAAGGAGACCGGAAATGTTCATTCGTAAGCTGATCAAGGACAAGAAGGGCGCCACCGCCATCGAGTATGGCCTGATTGCCGCTCTTATCGCTGTCGCCGCCATCACGGCCATGCAGGGCCTGGGCAGCAGCCTCAGCACCACCTTCAACAACGTCTCGACGGCGATGGACGGCTAAGCCGACCAATCGACACGTGACGCGAGGGGCGGCGCAAGCGATTGCGCCGCCCTTTTCGCGTCCGTCGCTCAAGTCAGAGTCAGGAATTTCTCGCGGCGCTGGGCGCGAACCGCCTCGGGCGGGAGCGTTTCGAGCTCGCCGAGCTCCTCGCCGATCGCCTCGCCAAGCGCGGCGATCGCCTGCGCCTGATGGCGGTGCGCGCCGCCGATCGGCTCGGTGACGATCCGGTCGATCACGCCAAGCTGCATGAGATCGCCGGCGGTGACCCGCATCGCCTCGGCCGCCTCGGCCGCCTTGTCGGCGGTCCGCCACAGGATCGAGGCGCAGCCCTCGGGCGAAATCACCGAATAGATCGAGTGCTCGAGCATCAGCACCCGGTTCGCGGCAGCAAGCGCGATCGCGCCGCCCGAGCCCCCTTCCCCGACGATCGCCGCGACGATCGGGACGCCGAGGGCAAGGCATTGCTCGGTGGACCGGGCGATCGCTTCGGCCTGGCCGCGCTCTTCCGCCTGGACTCCGGGAAAGGCGCCCGGCGTATCGACCAGAGTGACGACCGGCAGGCCGAAGCGGTCGGCGATCTGCATCAGGCGGATCGCCTTGCGATAGCCTTCGGGCCGCGCCATCCCGAAATTGTGCCGGAGCCGGCTGGCGGTGTCGTCGCCCTTCTCGTGGCCGATCAGCATCACCTTGCGGCCGCCCATCCGGGCGAGCCCGCCGATGATCGCCTGATCGTCGGCAAAATTCCGGTCGCCGGCGAGCGGCACGAAATCGTCGGCCAAGGCGGCGACATAATCCTTGAAATGCGGCCGCTCCGGATGCCGCGCGACCTGCGTCTTCTGCCAGGGCGTCAGCTTCGTATAGGTGTCGCGCAGCAGCCGGTCGGAGCGCTCCTCGAGCTTGGCGATCTCGGCCTCGATATTGGCCTCGCCGGCCGAAGCGGTCTCGCGCAGCTCCTCGATGCGCGCTTCCAGCTCGGCGATCGGTTTTTCAAAATCCAGGAAAGTGGCCATGAGGCGGGCGGGTTAGATGCGCTTGCGCGGCGCGTCAACGAGCGGATGGCGCTGGTTGACCAGGTCGATCAGGCGGCGCGAGTCGACGTGGGTGTAGATCTGGGTGGTGGCGATGTCCGCATGGCCGAGCAAGGTTTGCACCGCCCGCAGGTCGGCGCCGCCCTCCAGAAGATGGGTCGCGAAGGCGTGGCGGAGGACGTGCGGGCTGATCCGCTCGGGCGGAATCCCGGCGGCCGCGGCGAGCTCGCGGACCAGTTGATAAAGCCGGACCCGGCTCAGATGCTTTTTGCCCGAGGGGAAGAGGTAGAGCGCGTCGCGCGGCACGCCGGCGGCGTGCTCGGCGACTGCGGCGCGGGCGCGGTCGGAGATCGGCACCAGCCGCTCGCGGCCCCCCTTGCCCTTGAGGATGATGAACGGCCGATCGGGCGAGATGGCGCTCCGCGGCAGCGAGACGAGCTCGGTGGCGCGGAGGCCGGAGCCGTAGAGCAGCTCGATCAGGGCCGCGAGGCGCAAGGCCCCGGGCGCGTCCGCAGTCTTGCGCCGCTCGATCTCGGCGAACAGGGCATCGACCGCGCGGTGATCGAGAATGCGCGGCAGCGGCCGCTCGGGCGAGGGACGCGGTAGCGCGGCGGAAGGATCGTCGGGGCGCATCCCTTCGTCGTGGAGAAAGCCGAAGAAGCGGCGCAGCGCCGCCGCCTTGCGCGCGACCGTGGCCCGCTTCAGCGGCATCCACGCCTCGCCGAGCCGCGCGAGAGCCTTGGGCGTGGCCGCGGCGAGACCCGCCTCAAGCAAGGCCGAGGCGCCGTTCAGATCGCGCTCGTAGGCGAGCAAGGTATTGCGCGCCGCCCCGGCTTCGGCGGCCATCATTTCGAGGAAGGCGGCGATGGCCTGCCCGTCCCCGGGCGCGGTCACAGCCGCGCCACGGCCTCGGCGGCGATCATCCGCGCCTCATAGTCCATCCCGACTTCGCGCAGCGCGCGGACGATGCGGTAGAGATAGGGGGCCGGAACGCCCTGCCAGGTCGCGGTCTGCATGCCTACGCCGGCGAGCAGGGCCACCGCGCCCGGGGCGCGTTGCTCCGCCGCTTGCTCGATCGCCATCGTCCAGCGATCCTCCTCGCCGGGCCGGAAGCCGGCGCTCGCCGCCCGATCGGCGGTGATCCGTCCGAGTCCGGCCAGCGCCGCGGCCAGGAGCTGCGAACGCTGGCGGCCGGGGGTGTCGTCGGCCGCGACAAAGGCATCCAACCGGTCGCCGACCACCGGTCGCGGCGCGCCGACCGCAAGCAATGCCCAGGCGCGGTCGCCCTCGTCCGCATCCTCGACGACGGGCGCCCAGCGCGCCGCCTCGCGGTCCATGCCGGCGCTCAGCATCGCCGCGATCAGCGCGCCGGCATCGGCGGCATAGTCCGCCGAGGGCGCGATGCGGGCGGCGGCGCCCGCGGTCAGGATCGAGCGGGCATAGGGATCGGCGCCCTCCTGAACCCAGAGCGCGCGCATCGCCTCCATCCGAGCAGCGGCATCGCGGCCGACCCAGGCGTTGCGCAGCCGCTCGGCAACCGAACCGGACACTTCGGCCGGGTCGGTCTCGTCGAGCATCAGGCTGTAGAGCTCGACCAGAGAATGCGAGGAGAAGACGCCGAGCGTCGCGGCGGTCGAGGCGGCGTCGAGGCGCTGCTCCAGCGGAACCATCGGCGCTCGGGCGAGCCAGGCGCGCATCTCCGGCGGGGCCGCGCCGATCAATCGGGCGGGTATCTCGAGGCCGACCGCGCTGGCGAGACCGAAGCGCCACGGATTGATCTCGTTCACACCGTCCCACTGGATGTCGACGGCGCGGCGGGTCTCGGCGCCCGCCCCGACGACCTTCTCGGCGAGCAGCAGATCGACGCTGGTGCCCGCTTCGCCGCGCGCCTGGTCGATCAGGGCCGTCGCCCGCGCCGCCTCGCCTTCCAGCGCGGCGCACATGCCGTCGGCGAGGATCCAGACGGTGTCGCGCGACCAGCTGCGCGCCGGCGCGACCAGGGGGCACAAAGCGGACGGGTCGGCGGTGGCGAGCGCGGTCTGCGCCGCGACCTCGACCATCCGCGGCGTGTAATTCTGGGCATCGACCGACTCGACCAGCATCCGCGCGCCGTCGGCCTCGCCCATGCGCAGCAGGAGGCCGGCGCGCTCCGCGACCCAGTCGACCGGCTGAACGCCGGCCGGGGCGGCAAGGCGCGAGAGAAGCGCGCGGCGCAGCAGGATCGAGGTCCAGCGCGACGGGAGCGGCGCGTGGACCCGCCGCATGAGCGCCGCGTAGAGCCGCGCGTCCCCGGGGCCGAAGGCATTGGGGCCGAGCCCGAAATGCCCCGGCTCGAGCGGCCCGACCACGTCGGTCGGGCGCGCCGCGCCTTCGGGGATGGTGAAATAGTTGGTCGGCCGCGGGATCGCCGCCTGATCGAGCGCGACCTCCTCGATGTCGCCCAGCGCATTGCCCGAAGGCTCGCCGGTTGGAGCGGCGGTCGGGACCGACGGCGCGCTTTGCCCGGGGGGCGGGCGGTCCGGCTGCTGGGGCGCCGCCTTGTTCTCGCTCGGCGGAACGTTGGCGGGGTCGTTGAAACCGGGCGGAAGAATCGATTCGGGCGCATCGCGGCTCTGCCCGAGGACGGGCAAAGCGACGACCAGCGCCCCGGCGCCGGCGAGGAGCAGCGCCTTAGCGCGCCAGCGCATTGGTGACGTCCTGCTCCATGTTGGTCGGCGCGACCTCGGTGTTCTTCGCCCAGGCGTAGACCAGCAGGCCGACGATCAGCACGAGGATGAGGAGGAGAATGACGGGGACCGGGGAACGGCGGCGGCGCGCGGGTGCGAAGTCATATTTGGGCATGCGGCCTTTTGCCCCACGCGGGCGCGCTCTGTATAGCCCCCGATCATGGAGAACCGCCCGCGTAGCGACGAAAGGTCGATCGTGCTCGTCGGGCTGATGGGGGCGGGCAAGACGACCGTCGGGCGCCGGCTCGCGCGGCGGCTCGGCCTGCCCTTCGCCGACGCCGACGGGGAGATCGAGGCGGCCGCCGGCATGACCGTCGGCGAGATTTTCGAACATTATGGCGAAGCGCATTTCCGGGACGGCGAGCGCCGGGTCATCGCCCGCCTGATCGAAGGGCCGCGACAGGTGATCGCAGCCGGCGGCGGCGCCTTCGTCGATCCGGCCACGCGCGCGCTGATGCTCGAGCGCTGCACCGTAATCTGGCTCGATGCCGAGCTGGAGCTGCTGGCGGAGCGCGTTGGCCGGCGCGATCATCGGCCCCTGGTGCGCGGCAAGGATCCGCTCGCGCTCCTGCGCGACATGGCCGAGGTGCGAAACCCGATTTACGCGCAGGCCCATCTCGCGATCCGGGCCGGCGAAGTGGAGCGGACGATCGACGACATCGTCGCGGCGCTCGGATGACCAGGATCGACGCGCTCGGCTACCCGATCGTCATCGGCGGGCTCGGCGACACCGAATTGCCCGCGAGCCGCCTGTTCCTGGTCACCGACGAGAATGTCGCGCATGCCGGCTGGCCGGACAGGCTCGGGGCAAGTTTCGCCGGGCGGTTCGTCCTCGCCTCTGGGGAGGCGAGCAAGACACTCGCGACAGTGGAGCGGCTGCTCGAGGCGATGATCGACTCCGGCATCGGGCGCGGCGACCATGTCGTGGCCGTCGGCGGCGGCGTGGTCGGCGACGTGGCGGGGTTCGCGGCGGCGTTGCTGAAGCGCGGATGCGGCTGGATCGCGGTCCCGACGAGCCTGCTCGCCCAGGCCGATTCGGCGGTGGGGGGCAAGACGGGGGTCAACGCGGCGCAGGGCAAGAATTTGATCGGCGCCTTCCACGCGCCGTCGCTGGTGCTGATCGATCCGGATACCCTCTCCACCCTCCCCGAAGACGAACTGCGGGCGGGCTATTCCGAAGTAGTCAAATACGGACTGATCGGGGACGCCGCCTTCTTCGCCTGGTGCGAGGCCAATGGCGCGGCGCTGATCGCCGGCGATCCAGAGGCGCGGCCCCACGCGATCGAGACCTGCGTCCGTGCCAAGGCGGCGCTGGTGGCCGGCGACGAGCGCGATCTCTCCGGACAGCGCGCCTTGCTCAACTTCGGCCACAGCTTCGGCCATGCGATCGAGGCCGAGACCGGGATGCGGCATGGCGAAGCGGTGGCGATCGGCATGGCGATGGCGCTGCGCCTTTCGGTCGAGCGCGGCCTCTGCCCGCCCGAGGACGCGGAGCGCGCCATTGCCCATCTACGCTCGGTCGGCCTTCCCACCGAGACCGACGTGGATCCCGAACGCCTCGCGGCACGCATGGCCCACGACAAGAAGGGCGCCGCCCTCATCCTCAGCCGCGGCATCGGGACGACGTTTCTCGACTGCTAGTCGGCGGGATCGACGACCGGTTCGGTGATGATCCGGTCCTGCTGGACGCGCAGGTCGCCGGCCTCGATCTGGGCCTTCAGCCGCTCGCGGTCGCGCTTGCGGTAGAGCTCCTCGGTGCGGTCGATCTGCTCCTCGCCGACTCCGACCGCCTTCATCGCCATGCGGCCCATGCGTACCGCCGAATCGAGCAGCTCGCGCACCGCGCCGCCTACCGGCGCGCCCTTGAGCTTCAGGAGCGCGCGGCGATCGAACACCCGGACGAACACCTGCGCCTTCGGGAAGGCCTCGTGCACTGCCTCGAGCAGTTCGGGACCGATCTGGTCGCCGTCGGTGCAGAACAGGATCAGCTCGGCATCGGCCGCGCCGGCCTGGCGCAGCATGTCGATCCGCGTGCCGTCGCCATAATAGACCTTGGCGCCGAAGCTTCCGGCGACGTCGATCATCTCGATGTCGGTGTCGATCAAAGTGACGGCGATGCCTTGGGTCAGCAGCATCTGCGCCACGGTCTGGCCGAAACGGCCATAGCCGACGATCAGGGCGTTGGAGCCGTCGGCGACCGGCCCGTCGCGCACCTCCTTGCTGACCGGTTCCGAGCGCATCTTGCTCGTCGCCATCATCAGGAAGGGCGTGGTGGCCATGGAGAGGGTGACGATCGCGCCGAACAGGCTCGCCGCCTCGGGCGCGACGAGGAAGGCGTTCTGCGCCTGGGCGAACAGGACGAAGCCGAACTCGCCGCCCTGGCTGAGCAGCAGCCCGAGCGCGAGCGCTGGGCGCCAGGCCATTCGGAAGGCCATTGCGAGGCCCATGATCAGCCCGGCCTTGATGACGATCAGGCCGAGCGCCATCGTCAGCACGAACAAGGGCCGCTCGGCTATCGCGTGAAGATCGAGCATCATGCCGACGGCGAGGAAGAACAGGCCGAGCAGGATCGAGCGGAACGGCTCGACGTCGGCCTCCAGCTCGTGCCGGTAGGGCGATTCGGCGAGCATTACCCCCGCGATGAACGCGCCCAAAGCGGTCGACAGGCCGAGCGCCTGCATGACGGCGGCGCTGGCGATCACCGTGAACAGGCCGGCGAAGACGAACATCTCGCGCTCGCCGAGATTGCCGATCAGGCGGAACAGCGGCCCCAGCACGTAGCGCCCGGCAAGCACCAGCCCGACGATCGCGCCGACCGTGTAGGCGGCGAGCAGCCAGCCGGGCGGCCCGCCGGCGTGCGCGGGGTTGCGCGACATCGCCGCGACGATGGTGATCAGCGGGACGATCGAGAGATCCTGGAACAGCAGGATCGAGAAGGCGCGTTCGCCGAACGGCGTTCGCAGCCGCCCCGCCGACTGGAGCAAAGGCAGCACCTGCGCGGTCGAGGACAGAGCGAGCGGAAGGCCGAGCGCGAGCGCGGCGGCGATCGAGGAGCCCGTCGCCAACCACACCAGGCCGGCGATGGCGAGGCCGCAGAGCACGACCTGGAGCAGGCCGAAGCCGAAGATGTCGTGCCGCATCCGCCACAGGCGCGCGGGATTGAGCTCTAGGCCGACGAGGAAGAGCAGCAAGGTGATGCCGATCTCGGCGAACTGCATCTTGGTCTCGGCGCCGCCAACCAGCCCGAGCAGCTGCGGCCCGACGACCGCGCCGGCGATGAGGTAGCCCAGCGTCGCGCCGAGCCCGAGGCGGCGGAACAGCAGGACGAAGACGAGCGCGAAGCCGAGCAGGATCACCGCATCGTGGAGCAGCGACGAGGCGGCGTGCGCGTCAGGCGGCATCGGCGCGTTCGGCGAGCGCTGCGGCCTCGGCCGCGGCGGAGAAGGCGAGCAGGATCGCGGCGTGCCGGGCCGGGTAGCGGCGGGCAGGCGCGAGGACTTCGAGGCCGGGCCAATCGCCCGGGTCCTCGCGCGTGCCGGCGAGCCAGGCCCCCAGCGCCTCGCGCGCCGCCTCGAGCTCCGCAGCAGAGCGGCCGATCGAATGAGCGCCCATCAACGCCGCCGAAGCCTGGCCGAGCGCGCAGGCTTTCACCTCCTGCCCGAGCGCGGCCACCCGCCCCTCGCCATCCAGATCGACGTCGACGGCGACCCGGCTGCCGCAGACCGGAGAGCGCTTCTCCGCGCTCGCCATCGGCGCCGCGAGCCGGCCGAGGTGCGGGATCGCGGAGGCGAGACGGAGGATGTCGCGGGTGTAGAGCGGCGCGGGCATGACCCCCACTTAGTGCGCCTCAGGCGCGACGCCAAATCGTGCCGCTTGGTCCGTCCTCGAGCACGATGCCCTCGGCCGTCAGCTCGGAGCGGATGCGGTCGGCCTCGGCGAAGTCGCGGCGCTGCTTGGCCTCGGTGCGGGCGGCGACCAGTTCGTCGATGCGGCTGTCTCCGGCGCCTTGAAACCAGGCGCCGGAGTCCATCTCGAGGAGGCCGAGCAAATGCGCCGAGGCGCGCAAGGCCGCGCCGTCGCCGATCGCCGAGAGCCGGGCCAGCGCCAGCGGCGTGTTGAGGTCGTCCGCAAGCGCGTCGAGCACGCCGGAATCCACGTCGCCCCCGCTCGCGTCACCGGCGGCGCGATAGAGTCGGTCGAGCGTCGATTTGCTC
>Ga0190266_10000062_pt1 | contig 15655 bp, 22 predicted proteins | sample Popmic220T_FD_132448 | JGI IMG/M metagenome (GOLD analysis project Ga0190266, IMG submission 132448) | Populus adjacent soil microbial communities from riparian zone of Indian Creek, Utah, USA - 220 T | ecosystem: Environmental > Terrestrial > Soil > Riparian zone | place: USA: Utah | collected...
CGACCTGGACAGCGGGCGCTTCATCAAGCAGTCGCTGAAGGGCACGCGCAGCCGAGCTGCTGGGTACCGGAGCCCGTCCACCAGGGTCAGCTTCAGCAAGGGCTACGAGTTCACCGCGACCCGACGCCAGTTCCTGCCCGACGCGGACCGGCTGCCCAGGAAGTACCGCCTGGGGTTCGAGCGGGTTCTCAACGCCCAGCGCGTGCATTACCTGGGGCGGTGACAGGTGGCTATCCAAGACATCTTCGAGGCCCTGCGACCGGAGCTCGAGGACGACTGCACCGTGAAGTTCGGCACCGACGCCCTCGAGGAGCACGACGTCGCCCCCAAGGTGACGTTCGTTCCTGGGGAGTTCTCCTTCCGCGCCACCACTCGCCAGGGGCTCGCCAGCCGCGACCGGCACCCCCGCGCGGTGTTCTCGCGTCGCCAGGCGGTGGAGATCCACTGCTGGGGTGAGAACACCGCTGACCCCCGGCTGTCCGCGCAGTTCGCTGCGGCCGAGGAGCTTGTGGAGCGGACGCTCTGGGCGATCGAGCGGGCCTGCCGTGGCAGCTACGAGCTGGGCGCGGGCTCTCCGCTTCCGAACGGGGCGACCGACGCCGGCGTGGTTCTCATCTTCACCGTGTTCTTCGACATCCCTGTCGTGGAGCCGGTGGACAGGCGCGAGCTGGTGGCCGCGCAGATTCTCGACGTGAGTAGCACCACCGACGTTCCCGAGGCAGGCGTCCCGGCAGCGATGACCGGGGTGGCTGTCTTTGGCACCACCGACGACGAAACAGAGGTCGAGGCGACCCCCGCGCCCTAGAGCGCTACAGTGGAGAGCACGATGGCAAAGACAGACTTGAAGACCGAGACGCTTCCAGAGGTACACGCGGCGGTGGCTGCGACCAAGACCGTGGAGGCCTGGTCACAGGACAAGGCGACCCCCGCCTGGTTGTTCGGTGCGGCCAAGGCGGTCGGCGGCTGGGGTGAGGGCCGGGTGCTCACCGAGGCCGAGTACGAGGCCACCTGCGCGAAGGCCAGCGGTGCACGGATGCTCGGCGGGGACCTGATCGAACGTCCCAAGTAGTCCCCCACCCCTTCCCTTTTCTCACGAGTTCTAGGAGGCACAACCGATGGCCATTCCCGACGCCACGCTGACCATTCTCGACGGCGCCCTCGGCGTCGTCCCTGCGAACGCGGAGAACGTTGCCGCGCTCATCGGCTGCTGCTCCTCTGGCACCGCGAACACGGTGTACGAGTTCACGGACATCAAGACCCTGCGAGACACGCTGGGCTACGGCTCTCTTGTCGAGGCCGCCGCCTACGTCCTGGCGGTCGCCGGTGGCTCGGTGGTCTGCGTGAAGGCCCCCAGCACCTCGGGGTCGAACAGCGCGGTCACGGCCACCGCGACCGGCCTGACGGTGGTGACGCTGACCGGCGTCCCGCTCGACAGCTATCTGCTCAAGGTGTTGATCATCACCGGAGGCACGAACCCCGCTGGCGGCCTGGTGACGTTCAAGTACAGCCTCGACGGCGGGCGCACGTACTCGGCCGAGCTCTCGCTCCCCACGGCGGGGACCTACGCCATCCCGAACACCGGCATCACGCTGAACTTCAGCGCTGCCACCGTGGTCGCCGGCGACTACTACACCGCGACCAGCACGGGGCCGAGCTACTCGACCGCCGAGCTGAACACCGCAATGGACGCGCTGCTCGACGACGCGACCACCACCTGGTTCATGGTTCACGCGGTGGGCATCCCCGCTGACACCACTGCGGCAGCTGCCATCGAGGGCGCGCTCGACGTGAAGATGGCGCTCGCGGCGACCTCGCAGTACCGCTACGCCCGCGCGCTGATGCAGAGCTACGAGGGCTCGGACAGCGCAATCAAGGCCACCTTCCTCAACCTGGCCTCGACCCGCGTCATGGTGGCAGCTGGCTTCTGCTACCTGACCTCGCCGATCAACGGCTCGCAGTACAAGCGTCCGCAAGCCTGGGTCGCCCTGGCGCGCGCCTGCGCGGTCCCGGCGCACGAGGACCTCGGGAAAGTCAGGACGGGACCTGTCATCGGCGTGGGGGCCCTTCTGCGCGACGAGTACAAGACGCCCGGCCTGGACGTGGCGCGCATCACCACCCTGCGAACCATCGTGGGGAAGTCGGGCTTCTACGTGACCTCCGGCCAGATGCTCTCGGCGGTGGGGTCCGACTTCCGCTACCTGCAACACGCGCGGGTGATGGACATCGGTGCCACCACCGTCCGCGCGGCGATGCTCAACTACCTGAACGACAGCGTTCGGGTGAACCGAGACACCGGGCTGATTCTCGAAGAGGACGCGCAGTCGATCGAGAACTACATCACCGCGCTCATGCGCACGACCCTCACCCAGCCGGGGCACGCCAGTGACGTCAGCTGCCAGGTGGACCGGACGGTCAACATCCTCTCGACGAACAAGCTGGTGGTGCGCTTCCGCATCATCCCGCTCGCGTACCTGAAGACCATCGAAGGGGACATCGGCTTCGACAACCCCGCCCTCCGTCTCGTCTGACGCTTTCCCCTAGCCCTTCCCTCGAGGAGCCACCATGCCGCTCGCGACCGCAATGCTTTACCCCCTCATCAACGGCAACCGCTCCGACTTCAGCTCGGCGACCATCGACATTGCCGGGGACAAGTTCAACGGCATTAAGTCGCTGAACTACAAGCAGACCCTGGAGCCCGGCCTGGTGCGCGGGAACAGGGCACAGGTGCTCGGGACCACGCGCGGGAAGCACGACGCCGAGGGCAACGTGGAGCTCTACCTGGCCGAGTACCAGGCGCTCCTCCTGAAGCTGTCCGCGCTGGGCGCTGGGCGCTTCGGTTTCATGGAGGTGAAGTTCAACATCACCGCTGGCTACGCCGAGGGGCCGCTCGACCTCATCGTGAACGACCAGCTCATCGGCTGCCGAATCAAGTCGGTGGACAGGACCAACGCCGAGGGGAGCGACGCGCTCACGGTGAAGGTGGATCTGCACATCATGTACATCATCGAGAACGGGCTGATGCCCATCTCGGCCACGCAGTTCCTGAAGTAACCACCTCCACCCAACCAGGGAGATGACAGATGCCGAAGCTAAACGACGACCAGTTGAAAGAGTTGAAAGGGAAGCACCCCGACCTCGAGCTGGTGCTGCTGTCCTCGGACACCGGCGACGAAGTGGTGGTCCGCGCCCCCAGCCGCGCAGAGTGGGACCGCTTCCGCCTGCTGATGAACAACGACAGCCGCAAGATGAAGGCCCCGGAAGAGATGCTGTTCTGGTGCCTGCTCTGGCCTGCCAAGGCCGACCTGGAAACGCTCCTCGACAAGCGACCCGGACTGGCTGAGACGTTCGCCTCTGGGGTGGCTGGCCTGGCTGGCGCACAGAAGGACGTCGAAAAAAAAGTCCTCTGACGGCGGCGCTCGAACAGGCGCACCTGAGCCCCGAGTACGCATCCCACGCCCTGCTCGCTTTCTGTCGCGGTCACAGCGAGGAGGACCCCCAGCTGCCCCTCGTAGGGGCTGCGCTGGTCGCGGAGTTCCTCTCACTCGTGAGAGGCTTGCTGAAGTAGGGAGGCCCTATGGCAAACGAGAAGAAGTACCTGACCGAGGAGGATCGTCTCGCGGCCATTCGCGCGAACGCCCGCGCGTACTACCACCGGAACAAAGAGAAAGCCTCGGCAAGCGCTCGAGCTTGGCACGCGGCTAACAAAGACAAGCCCGGTCGCATCGAGAGACAGCGAGCCAATGCGGCCAGGATGTACCAGCGCCGACGAGACGAGATCCGAGCGCGGAATGCAGCTTGGTACGCAGCCAATCGGGACCAGGTGATCGAACGCTCAAAAGAGCGCCACCTTCGCGACAGATACGGCGTGGAGGACTACGAGGCGATGCTCGCAGCTCAGGGCGGTCGCTGCGCCTGCTGCGGGACAGACAAGCCAGGAGGGCACGGGAAGCGCTTCGCTGTCGATCACTGCCACGACTCGCTGCGCGTGCGCGGCCTGCTCTGTCAGGGCTGCAACACCGGGCTTGGGATGATGGGCGACAGCATCGAGCGACTGCGCATGGCGATCTCGTACCTGGAGGCTCAACGTGGCCGGTAACGAGCGGTTGGCCTGGCTGTTCGAGCTGTTCGACAAGATGAGCGGGCCCGCTGACAAAATCTCTGCGTCCCTCGCTGGCATGAACGTCCAGGTCAACATCACCCAGAACAACATCAACAAAATGGGGCGGTCGGCGGACGGTGCGAGCAAGGGCTTCCTGAACATGGGAGCGGGCCTGGGTGGGTGGTTCTCGATCGCCAAGGGCATCGCGGGGACCGCCATCTCCATCGGGGAGACGCTCGGGGGCTGGGCGATGGCCGGGGCGAGCTGGGTGCTGGACACCCTCTCGTTCAAGGAGTCAATGATGGCCAGCTTCCGCATCCTCGAGGGAAGCGAGGTGGCAGCGAAGAAGCTGTTCGACCGGGCGATAGACTTTGCAGCTGTCACCCCGTTCAGCACGCGGGAGGTTATCGACGCTTTCAAGGCGCTGCGCGGGGCGGGTATCCAGACCAACGAGCTGGAGAACGTCTTCGCTGGCCTGGCCGACGTGGGGGCGCTGAGCGGCAACCCCGGAGCGATGAAGTCAATCATCTACCAGCTTGCGCAGGCCAAGGGGAAAGGCAAGCTCCAGATGGTGGACTGGCGCGTGATGGCCGAGCACCTGGGGCCCGCTGGGCTGGGTCAGGAGGTGGTGTTCGCCAACATCGCCAAGAACATGAAGATAGCTCCCACAGCTGTCGCCGCTGCGATGGAGGCCGGTCAAATCACCTGGCGCCAGGGACTCTTCGCCATCCTCGAGGCGGCACAGACGAAGTTCGGGAAGCTGGGCCAGGTGGCCATTGCGCAGGGCTCCACCATCTCGGGCATGTTGGAGACGCTGAAGTCCCGCCCCGACGAGTGGCTGTTCAAGGACGACGCGGTGCTCAACGCGGCCGAGGGGATTGGCATCTTCAAGGGAGCCCTGGCCAACTTGAACGAGGTGCTCCGCGTCGGCAGCAAGAGCGGGGAGAGAATCCAGACCGTCCTCTTCGGCATCATCAACCGCGTGAGCAAGGGACTGTTCGGAGACCTGGCCAGCGAGACGACCGGGCTGCAAGCGATGGAGGACCTGGTGATCGGCGTGGCCGGGTGGGCTGAGAAAATCTTCAACCTGTTTGCTGGCATTGCCTCGTTCATCAAGGGCTTCGCGGTGGGGCTCTCGCCCGCCCTGGGTGGCATCTTCTCGCAGATGAGCATGAGCGAGATGCTCGACCCCAAGAACGCGGCGCTGTTCGCCACCCAGATGGAGAAGATTGGGAAGGAGGCGGGGCGCTTCGCTGGTGAGGTGATGAAGGTCTCCAGCTCGCTGACCGTCATCGCGGGGCAGCTCACCACCGGCCCGCTTGCGCGCCTGTTTGGCCTGACCCCCGAGCCCACCGGCGAGTCACCGATGGACAAGGTGCTCGCGGCGACCGGCTTCTGGGACAGCACACCGAAGGTCAGCGCCAACATCCGAGAGCGCGGGGCCGAGCGCAGCTGGTGGGACGACATTCCTGGGGCGCGCGCGGACAAGGGAGCGAAGCTGGCACCCTCGCCCTACGACAAGACCGTGGCCTGGGCACGGGGTCAGTTCGGTGGTGGTGCCAGCGGTGGCGCCCCTGCCTCGGCCCCCACCGTGTCGATTCCAATCCACATCGACAACCGAGGGAACCAGGGGGACGCGGACGCCATCTCGCGCAAGCTGGAGAGCACCATTCCCGCTGCGCTGGGGACCTACTTCCAGACGCTGGCAACCGAAGGGGGGAGCTGAGCAATGCCCATTCAATCGCTCGTCTCGCTGGTCACCGGAGCCGCGCTCCCAACCAACAGGGCCACCAGGGCGACGACCCCCAAGAGGCCCGCCGCGCCGCTGACGGTGAACCAGGCCCCGGCAAACACCCCCTGGTGGGGCGACTACGGCGCGGTCTGGGACGTGGTGAGGATCGCCGGCATCGAGCTGCCTGGCGTGGCGACGGTCACGGGGAAGGGGTTCGAGCAGAAGATGGACCGCCGAGTCATCCCTGGGCAAAAGGGCAAGCGCTTCAACCACTACGGATGTGACCCGGCCGACGTGGAAATCACCCTTCAGCTCTGGGAGCCCGAGCACCTGGACGGGCTCAAGCGGCTCATCTCCATCATCAAGCCCAAGAACGGGAAGGCGACAGCTCACTCCATCTATCACCCAGCGCTCGACCTGTACCAGATTCGCAGCGTGCTGGTGATGAGCAGCTCCCTGCCGGCGATGTCTCACCGGGGCGTCATGGAAGTCACCCTGCGCTGCGAGGAGTACGTGACGCCGGCCGACGCTTCGAAGTCCGCGGTGGCCAACGTCACCCAGGGGCCCGACGCAGCTGGCTCAATGGCTGGTGGCCGGTTCAAGAACGCCATCGCCGAGAAGGTCGACGCGAACGCTGCGAAGAACGCCAAGAAGCCCAGCACCGACGCGGCGGCCTCTGCCCCGTGAGCGCCCTGGCCACCGCCAACGACCTGCCAGTCATCGACCTGCGGCTCAACCTGCCCAAGTCGGGGGTCTGGCACGCCGACGTCTCGGTGGAGACGGAGGAGAACCTCGCGGGGCAGGTTGTCGTGGCCGTGGCGGGGTCAAGGTTCGTCGGAACGGTCCGGGAGGGGGGCAACACCCTGGGGACCTGGGTGGGCCGCCTAAGCGCTGGCCAGGGCGGTCTGCGCGCGACCCTGCCGGCGAAACAATACCGGGAGGTCCCCCTGTCGGTCCCGCTGGGCGACATTCTTCGCGTGTCGAAGGAATCGCTCTCCAGGGAGGCCCAGCCCGCCGTCACCACGAAGCACCTGCGCGGCTGGGTAATGCGCGCGGGCCCAGCTGGCGAGGCCCTGGTGGCGCTCATGCAGCTGGCCTCGAGCGCCTGGCGCTTCCTCCCGGACGGCACCCTCTGGGTGGGGACCGAGGCCTGGAGGCCGGTCACGCTGGAGCACGAGCTGCTGATCGACGACCCCCGCGAGCGGAAGGCGGTCGTCTTCACCGAGACCCCTGGGTCGCTGTTGCCCGGCGCCACGTTCCTGGACAAGCACGTCAGCTACGTCTCTCACCAGCTGCTGGACGGCGTGCTCCGCAGTCACGTGTGGTTCGAGACATGAGGCCGATCTCCGACTTCTACTATCGCTGCCCCAAGTGCGGCTTCCTCTGTGGCAAGGGGAACCGCTGGCACGAGCGGCGCGACTGCCCCAAGGCGCCAAAATGAGCGACCGGGCCAAGGAAGGGCTGCTGGCCTTCGTCCGCCAGGCGTTCCCCCTCATCGACTACTTGGCTCTCTACCCCGCGCAGATCCGCACCCAGAACGCAGACGGTACGCTCGAGCTCACGCCGGATGACGCGCGCATCTCTGGTCTCTCGAAAGTCGTTATCCGCCACGGGCTCCCTGGAGTTGCTGTGAAGGTCAACGCGGGGGCGCGCTGCCTGGTGGGCTTCGAGAACGGCGACCCTCAGAAGCCGGTGGCCACGCTCTGGGAGGTGGGGTCGATCGACAAGCTCTATCTCGGGACCAGCAACGCCACCGGAAGCGACGCCACCGACTTCGTGGCAATGGCAGCCAAGGTGAACGCCAGGCTGGACGCGATTCAGAACGCGCTGGCCAGCCACTCCCACGCGCTCCAGGCGGGCCCCTACCCCGGCTCAACAACCTCGGTGATCGGCGCGGCCACCGGCTCGAACAGCGTCGGCTCCGCGATTGTGAAGGTGAAGTAATGGCGCTCAACGCCGGCGACACAGACTGCACCACCGGGCTCTCGCTGCGCCTGTACACCGCGCTGAGCGCTGCACCAGGCATGGTCTCCCCGCTGAACGCGCAAGCCATCGCTGCGATCAAGGGGATGAGCCACGCCATCGCGGTCGCGGTGGTGGCCGAGATTCAGGCGAACGCGGTGGTGAGCGGGACCACCTCCCAGGGCAGTGGTGAAACCATCACTGGCACGGTGGGCTGATGCTGGTCGGACCGATCCTCGACGCCAACGTGGTGGCCTACTGGCGACTCAACGAGACGTCGGGCTCGGTCGTGGCCGATTCAGTGGGCACCTATCCGCTCACCGCCAGCGGGTCCCCCGCCATCGTCGACGGCCAGTTCAACAAGGGCCGGAGGTTCATCGACAACACGCAGGTCATTGCGGGGTCGGGCAACGTCGCAGCCGAGAACGTGTTCAAGGCTGCGTTCACGCTCGACTGGTGGATGCGCGTTGAAGGCGACCCCGTGGGTGGCGGCGTGGTGTTTCACTTCGTCCAGGGCTTTCCAAGGGAGTGGTGCCAGCTGGTTGTCGCAAGCGGTCAGCTGCACCACCAGTTTCGCAGCGGGGCGACCTCGTACCAGGGACCGGGCTATACGCTCCCGACCCTGAACGTCTTTCACTGCTACGGGCTGCGGCAGCGGAGCGTCGGTGGCTCTAATTACGCGACCGAGCTGTTCATGAACGGCTACCTCGCTCACACGTACCTGGCGAGCGCGCCGGCACCTAACACCTTCACCGGCGCGGGCTGGGGTATCGGGCGGTACTTCAACACCCCGGCCAACTCCATGCCGATGACCGCTCACAGCTTCCGGCTCTCCAACGTGGCGCGCACGGACGCAGAGATGCTGGAGACGTATCGGCTGGGGTCGAACATCATTCCCCCACCCATCTTTCCCATCGAAGACTCAAAGGGGCTCGCCGTGACAGGTACCGACTGCTACGCCTTTCCAGACCTGCGCGAGAGCCTGGCGCTCCACGACGGCCCGCGCATGATGGCCGATGTGCTCGCGCGTCGGCTCACCACCAGGAAGGGTTCTCTCTCGTTCCACCCCAGCTATGGCATCGACCTGCGCGACTACCTCAATGACGAGATGAACGACGGTCTCCTCTTTGCGATGAAGTCGGAAATTGAAGGGGAGTGCGAGAACGACGAGCGGGTGCTCGAGGCCGACGCCACCGTGACCTACTACCAGGACACGAAGTCGGTGCGCGTTTCCATTGCCGGGGTGACCGCCGAGGGACCCTTCAGCATGGTTCTCGCCGTCTCCGCCGTCTCGGTGGACTTGCTGAAGGAGATTGCATGACGACCCTCGCGGAGCTGGTGGTACCGAAGACGAAGGAGGAGATGCGCGAGCTGCTGCTCCTGGCGCTCAAGGGAGTGGGGTTCCTCTCGAAGACCGGCTACGGGACCGGCTCCCTGGCGGCGGACGGCGCGGCCGAGGACGACCTCGACGTGGTGGTGAAAATCTCCCTCGCCGGCGAGCTGGGCGTGGCTGAGTTCGACGTCAGCTGGGACGGCGGGGAAACCTACGAGGTCGCGGACAGCGGGCAGCTCACGTCCGCGTCGATCGACATCGGGAACGGGGTGACGCTGACCTTCGCCAACGGAGCCAGCGGGGACAGCTTCGTTCTGGCGGACGAGTGGGCCTTCTCGCTGAACATTCCCACGCTCGAGGCCACCGCCTGGCAGCCTGGGAGCGTCCCCCTCTCGATTGTGGAGATGGACTCGGAGGCGATGGCCGACTTCTCCGAGCTGCAAGCCAAGGTCGCAGCCGGTGGCTTCCTGACCACCGGGGTCGACGCCTGGTTGGACCTCTGGCTCGAGGATATGTATGGGTTCGAGAGGGAGCCTGGCACCCCCACCACCGGGACCATCGTGCTCACCGACGCTGCGAGCGCTGGTCCCTTCGTCATCGCCATTGGAGACATTTGGGTGGGAACCGCTGACGGGCTGCGGTTCGTGAACACGGCGGGCGGGACGCTGACCCAGGGCGGAACGCTCTCCCTGGCGGTGCAGGCCGACCGAGTGGGAACCGCGCACAACGTTGCCAACGACGACATCGACACGATGTTCACCCCGCTCCCAGGGGTGACGGTCACCAACCCGATTGGCGCAAGCGGGTGGATCATCGAGGCCGGGACCAATCGCGAGACGGACGAGGAGTACCGGGCTCGCGCGAGCTCGCGCTGGCCTGCCCTGGGAATCGGAGCCACCGCTGACGGCTACGACCTCTGGGCCAGGACCGCCAGCGCGGGGGTGACGCGCACGCTGGTTCGGAACCACCCTTCGACGGCGGGCACCGTGCAGATTTACCTGGCGGGCGGCGCTGGGGCTGTCTCAGGGGCGGTGGTGACAGCTGTTGACGAGTACATTCAACCGCGCGTGCCGCTCAGCTCTATTGCGGTGGTCGCGAGCGCCTCGACGTTCGCGTACACCATCGCGGGCACTCTCTACGTGCCAGCGGGGTACGGGGCGGCTGCGGTGGCGATCATCGGCCAGAACCTCGCAGCGCTGAACGGCGGGGGTGAGAACACCGACGGCGAGCTGCTGGACGGTATTCCCATTGGCGGAACCATCTACGCCTCGGCCATCATCGAGGAAGTGATGCGGACCCCAGGGGCCAGGAACTTCGTCATGACCCCTCTGGTGGGGGCGGACGGCGCTGGCAACGTGGCGCTCGGCACCACCGACGCAGCGGTGCTCACCTGCGACGTGGCGCTCACCGGCTCACCAGACATTCTCGTGGTGGAGTTCTAAGCGATGGCCACCTTCAAGGAGTTCATGGTCGACACCGCGCCCAGCTGGCTGGGGCAGTCGCGTGGTGAGGCATGGATGCGCGGTCTGGGGGACGGGAAGGACGCCGCCCTGGCTGCGCTGAAGGAAGCGGTGAAGATGCGCTTCCTCCGGTACTCCTCGACGGACGCGCTCGCCGAGGTCGGACTGGAGCGCCAGCTGCAACGGTCCATCCTGGACACCGACGAGACCTACCGCGAGCGCCTGCTCAACGCCTGGGAGCTGTGGCCGTGGGCTGGCACTCCCTACGGCGTGCTCGGGGCGCTGTTCGACCAGGGCTACACGAACGCCCAGCTGGTCATCGCCAAGGGCGTGGTCTTCTCGATGAACGGCAGCCGCGAGCTGGTGACCTCGACCTATACCCCTGGGGCGTTCACCTTCGGCTCGACCCCCTATTGGTCGAAGTTCATCCTGTACTTCCCCGCGCCGCAGATCGCCCGCTGGGTGAGCGGTGGCGTCCCGGCGAACGGCAGCGACGAAGCGCTGGCTGTGATTGCGCTGGTGAAGAAGTGGAAGTCGGCGCACAGCTACTTCGACCGGGCGGTGATTCAAGCGACCGGCAAGACCTGGGGGCTCCCCGTGACGCAGGTCTGGGGAGCTGGCACCGGCGTATGGGGTGGCACTCAAGTCACCTGGACCGTCCCGAACTAGGAGCAGCCAATGCCGTCGAACATCACAGGTGCAGCAGGTGCCATCGTCCCGCGCGCAAGCGTGATTTTTGCTGCTCCCGTTGACGGAGACTCGCTGGCAGCTTCCACCGTCCGCACGGGGATGCAGTCGCTGGCCGACCACCTGGACTTCATGATGGACCGGGCGGGGCTGCTCTCAGAGGTGCAGACCTGGGCAGCGGCGCAGACGTTCACGGCGGCCGCGCAGTTCAATAACAACCTCACCGTCGCGCTGGATCTCCAGGTCAACGGCAACACGTACCTGGGTAACGGCGCTGGCGACCAGACGACCTTCTCGGGGCCCGCCGTGGTCACCGGCCTGCTGCAAGCGCTGGCAGCGGTCACGGTTGGAACCACGCTGAACGTGACAGGTGCCACCACTCTGGCTGGGCTGGGGGCTGGTGCAACGACGCTGGCCAGCCTGGGGGTGACAGGTGCAGCGACGGTCGGCACCACCCTGCTGGTCACTGGCCTGTCGACGCTGACCGGAGGCGGCTACGCCAGCAACGCAGCGGCCAGCTTCATCGGCTTCTACGGAATCGCCCTCGGTGGGGTGAACGGCATCGGGGTGAAGGGCTACACCAGTGGAGCCGGTGGCTACGGGGTAATCGGCGTCGGGGACCACGCGAGCGCCTACGGCGTGGTCGCCCAGAACGTCGGTGGTGGTGTTGCGCTGCTCGTCTCAACAGGTGACGCCAAGTTCACGGGAACGAACCCCGCGCTGGGTACCGGCGCGAGCGACATGCTCACCCGGACCAACATCATCAAGATGTGGGGGAGCTACAAGGTCGGGAGCGGCTTGCAGGACGGGTTCAACGTGAACATCGGCCTGGCTGCCACCGCGACCACCATCTACTTCGACCTGACGACGGATCTGGCGACGTTCGTGGACTCGGAGCCGGGCGTTCACGGTGCGGTGTTCGTGAGCATCAGCAGGACCGACTGCATCGCCAAGGCGTCCTTCTCCAGCGAGGGACGGGTGGCGGTCGGTTTCTACACCCTGGACGGCGCTGCGACCTCGGTGCTCCTGGCGGACCTGACCGATACATTCGTCAGCATCATGGTGCTCGGCAGAATGTAGAACGAGGTGACAGGTGCCGACCGTTGACGACGTGGGCAAGGCAGCGGTCGGGCTCCGCGCGGACACGGTGGCGTGGGTGGCTGCGCTGGCGATCGCCGCCCTCTTCGCGCTGGTGGTCTGGCACCTGCGGCGAGAGGTGAAGCACGAGGAGAAGGTCGCGGCGCTCAACGCCACCATGCTGGGGATTGTCCGCGAGCACACCGCGCAGCTGGTGGCCATCTACTCGGGCAGCAAGCGCCCGCGCCGCAGGGAGGCTGCTGATGTGGCCGAAGAAGAAAAACCATGAGGTCGAGGACGAGGTGGAGTTCCGCCGCAAGGTGAACGACGGGCTCCTGGAGAGGATCTGGGCCAAGCTCGAGGAGGCCAGGGCGGTCCCGGAGGAGCCGGGGGCGCTCGAGGACCTGGAGAACGACGACGAGCCCGAGGAGGACCCGTGACCAAGGTCGTGAAGTGGCTTCTGCTGGCCGGTACCGTCGACGCGGGGGTGGTGGCCTGGCTGGGTCTCACCAGGGGCTTCCACGCGGCAACGTTCACCGCGTCGGCATCACTCTGGGCGTCGCTCTCGCTTTACTGGACCTGGCGCTACGTCCTGCGCAAGAAGCGGCAATCCATAGTGATAGCACTCGCCATGCTGTCTCCCGTGGTTCACGTGGCGCGCGAGCTGAAGTGGCTCCCACGGTGGCCCACATCGCTTTTTCTGATGGCGGCGCTCACGATCGGCATCTTCGGGGTGGTCGTGGTCCTGCACCACGAGCTGCGCCGTTCTCGCCCGTTCCTCTGAGGAGGCGTAGATGAAGCGCCAGGCCAACGCCGCCACCATCGCCCTCATCAAAGAGTCAGAGCGGTGCCGGTTGACCAGCTACCTGTGCCCAGCTGGGAAGTGGACCGTGGGGTGGGGCTCCACCAGGTTGGTCGGACCCTCGATGCGCATCACCCAGGCGCAGGCCGAGGAGCGGTTCGCCGACGACCTGGCTGAAGCAGTCCGGGGGCTGGAGCTCGTCGTCCCGAAGTGGCTCAACGACAACCAGTTCGGAGCGCTGGTGGACTTCGTTTTCAACTTTGGCATCTCCGCCCTGGTGGGGAGCCGGCTGCTGCGGCTGCTGCGAGACGACAAGCTGGATCAGGAGCGCCGGGCCGAGCTGGCGGCCGCGCAGCTCCCGCGCTGGATTCACGCGCTGGACCCCCACACGAAGAAGTTCGTCGTCCTTCCTGGACTGGTGACGCGCCGAGCTGCTGCGCGCAAGCTGTTCGAGACCCCGGTGGACGTTGGAACCGTCTGACGACCGCGAGCGCTGGCTGGTGGTGGCCGCAGCGGTGTTGATCGTCGGTGCCTTCTTCGCGGGCCGGTACTCCAACCCCACCAGCACGGTCGAGCGCGTCCGCGTCCAGCTGGTCGAGAAACAGGTGGTGGTGGTGCAGGAGAAGGTCCGGGTCGAGACGGTGACGGTGGAAAAGACCACCCACCAGCTGCGCGTCGTGGAGCGCGAGGTGGTGAAGCCGGACGGGTCGATCGAGCGGACCAGGGAGACCCAGGCGGCCGCGCACACCGACGCCCGAGTTACCACCGACGAATCGCTGGACCGCCAGGGCTCGTCCGTCGTCGAAAAGTCAGGGTCCACGGACAGCGCCAGGGCGGTCACCTACGCGCTTCCGCGCTGGCGGGTGGGGGTCACAGCGGGGGTGGCACCGTTCGAAGCGTGGCGACCCGTTTACGGCGGCGAGGCGGGGCTGCGGGTCGTCGGACCCTTCTGGGTGGGGGTCGGAGCTGACAGCGGCGGGGTCCTTCGGGCGTCGGTGGCGATCGAGTTCTAAGCGGGCTGCTTCGCGAGCCAGGTCCGGTAAGCCACGTCCGCCTTCGACAGCCCGCGTCCCTGCCAGCTGGTGTGCATGCTGTCCGGCTCGTGGGAGGGGTCGAGGACCTCCTCGCAGCGGTGCATCAGCTCGTGACACATCACGTCCAGGCTGGGGCCCACGAGGAGGACCCCGCCCGCGTACTGCCCGCCGACCAGGTGTCCCTGTGCGTCGTTCCATCGGTCGGTGGCCTGGACCTCGACTCGGTTTGGGCCCGGTCCCAGGCGAGCCACGATGTCTCCCCGCTTCCAGGGACCGTGCTCGGCGATGCACTCGAAGGCCATGTTCCAACACATCGCAAAGCGCTCGAGGTCCACCAGCTCGCCGACGCAGCGCACGGTGGTCTTCAGCACCACGAAGGCAACGGGGGTGCGAAATGTCGCGTCCAGCGCCTTCCCCTCGAGGTGGCGCTTGATCAGCAGGTAAAGCACCACCGCGAGCCCCAGGCCGACGATGACGAAGGCCCCCCAGGTGGGGACGGCAATGCCAGGCGTCGGTTCACCAGGAAAGAGAGAGCGCATAAGGGGTACTCTACCGCCAGCAGCCAGGGGAGGCCCTAACGCATGGTGACAGTTCGCCCAGCTCTGAAGGTCGCTTCCATCTCCCAGGCCGGCATCGTCTCGCTGGGCGCGCAGCAGCTGGGCACAGGCGCAAAGACAGTCGACTCGCTCATCTCGCTGGGGTCGATCGCCGGCGTCACCGGAGCCTACAGCGGCGCGGTCAGCGCGCTGTCCCTGGCTCTCTCGGGAGCGCTGACAGGTGCCACCACCGGAGCGTTCTCGGGTGCGGTGTCTGCGCTGTCCCTGGCGCTGTCTGGGGCTGTTACCGGGGCAACGACCGGGGCCTTCAGCGGAGCCCTTTCCGCTGGGTCGCTGGCGCTCTCGGGTGCCATCTCTGGGGCCACGACCATCACCGCCAGCGGCGCGGTGGGGGCGGCCTCGCTCTCCCTGTCGGGGGCGATCACCGGGGCAACCACGGGGGCCTTCTCAGGAGCGGTGAGCGCGGGCTCGCTTGCGCTGAGCGGGGCGATCACCGGAGCCACCACCATCGCCGCGAGCGGGGCTGCCACTGCCGCCAGCTACACGGCCAGCGGGGCGGTCCAGGGAGCCACGGTCACCGCGACCGGGGTTCTCACCGGCGCCTCGCTCACCTTGAGCGGAGCCATTTCAGGGGCAACCACCGGCACGTTCAGCGGGGCGCTCTCTGCGTCCAATCTCTCCGGTACGCACTCGGGCACCAGCTCGGGGACGAACACCGGCGACGCCAGCGTCTCAGCGACGGCCAACGGGCTCTCGGTGGCAGCGGGTCAAATCTTCTCGCTCACCGCAGCGGGGGCCTCGACCTCCGGGTCGGTGACCTCCGGGGTTCAGAACTTCGGCGGCGCGAAGACTTTCAACGCGGCGCTGGTCGCGCTCTCCCTGGCCACCAACGGGGGCGGTCTCGCGCTCAGC